>Ga0315283_10006354_pt1 | contig 10536 bp, 9 predicted proteins | sample YL17G09_0_MG_FD_204541 | JGI IMG/M metagenome (GOLD analysis project Ga0315283, IMG submission 204541) | Sediment microbial communities from Yellowstone Lake, YNP, Wyoming, USA - YL17G09_0 | ecosystem: Environmental > Aquatic > Freshwater > Lake > Sediment | place: USA: Wyoming | collected...
GTTGTTCGCACTCCTCCCGCCGCCGCCGCTCGTCGCCCCGCCGACCCCAATCTTCTCCTTGAGCGTCTCCTTGCTCAAAAACGCGTTCTCCCCGTCCTCGCTGTGGTACAGGCAAGAGACCTTGGGGGGCTGCCCGTTGCCCTCGCCGGGCACCCCGTCAATCGCGTTCACAAACCCGAACGTGTTGAGCCTCCCCGTGCACTTCGACACCTCGTCCTTGGACACGAGGCCCTTCCGCTCCAGCAAGCCGACGTTGGACCGCCGCAGCACGCACCCGGGCTTGACCTCGGGTTGCGCCACGTAGACGTTGAACGGGTTGAAGCTCACGAAGATGCGCTGGTCGAAGACCATCGACGAGTAGCCGTTGGCCATGCAGACCCCGCTGTTCGGAGTCCTCCGGTCGACGATCTCCGTGGAGGCGACGTTGGACGGCGCGAACGAGGCCGTCGAGTTGAACCACGTCCCCGTGCCGATCCCGGCGACGAAGGCCGCCGTGACGAAGGCCTTGGTCAGGTTGGACATGCCCCCGGGCTCGGTGGTCGTGTCGGTGTTGTTGGAGGAAGGGGGGGGCCGGTTGCCGTTGCCGTTGTTGAAGCCTCCGCCTCGGTAAGGGTCGTCGGAAAACCCGTCGCCGGGCGGAGGATTCCCCCGCGGCGGCGGCGAGCGGTAGCTCGATCGGGGAGGAGGCGGGGGGTAGTATCCCGTCGCCGGGTCGCCTGCTCGCCTGCGAGGAGAAATAGGCTCTCTCTGCTGCTGTTCTCCGCTGTCGTCCCAGTCGGGCTCCGCGCGGAGAGGCCGCAGGGAGAGCAGGCGGCGAGGAGGACGCGGGGCGACGGCGGCGGCGAGCGATTTCGCCGGCGGCATGGCCGGCGGCGGCGACGTCAACCGATTCCCTCCCCGCCCGTCGCGTCCGCTGCAGCTCGCGGCTCCGGACGCGGCCAGCGAGGCCGGGCACCTCACGAAGAGGATGCCCATGGCTCAAGAAAAGCGAAGAGAGAGAGAGAAGAAGGAGACGAGGAGAGAGGCAAGCGAAACAGGAGGAGACCGACTAGACTAGACAGCAAGTTTTTTTTTAATGATTTTTTTTTCTTTCACCTCTCCCCTTTTTTTTCTTTCCTCCCTCCCTCTCGTCCCCTCTCCTATTCTCTCTTATACCTCTCACCCCTCCGTGCCGTGCCTCCTCCCGCCAAAGAGGTCAAACGCTGCGGAAGAAGAAGGGCCCGTCGGAGGGCGCGGGAGGGGCAGGTCCTTGGGCGTCGGCTTGGGCAGCTTCGGCCTCTTTCTCTGCGGGGGGGCCGCGGCGGAAGGAGCCGCGGCGCGGGGGCGCGCGGCCACGGCGGAAGGAGCGGCAGCAGCAGCGCCGCGGTGCCCGATATGCTGCTGCTGCTGCTGCTGCGGAGGAGGGCGAGGGCGAGGAGCCTGCGGCTGCGGGGCGGCGCGCCACTGCTGCTGCTGCTGCTGCCGCTGAGGCGGAAAGTGCTGCACAGCCCAGGGGGCGTTGGCGGCGGCGCCGCTGTCCTGCCCTCCGCCTCCGCCCCCTCCTCCTCCTCCTCCTCCGCCGCCGCCGGCGAGCATCTCCGGCGCGACGAAGGAGCATAGCCTGCCGACGCCGCCGCCTCCGTTCTGCTCCGCGTTCCATTGCTGCTCCAGCTGCTGCCGCTCCAGCTGCTGCTGCTCCAGCTGCTCCAGCTGCTCCAGCTGCTGCCGCTCCAGCTGCTGCTGCTCCAGCTGATCCAGCTGCTCCAGCTGCTCCAGCTGCTGCTGCTGCTGCTGCTGGAAGCGGAGCTGCTGCGCCCCCTGCCCCCAGTGCAGCCCGTGCTCATACTGCTGCTGCTGCTGCTGCTGCTGGTGGTAGAGCTGCGGAGGGGCGGCGTCAGCGGTGAAGCTCGAGATCGCCGCCGTCGCCTCCTCGGCGCCGGTGCCGGCGAGCTCGGCAGCGGCGAGCTCGGCGGGGTCGGCGGCGAGCGCGGCCGCTCCCTCCGCTTCCTCTTCCTCCTCTTCGAGGAGCTTGGCGATCTCCGCCGAGGCCTCCTGCGTGGCCCAGGCGAGGCGTCCCAGCCTGGTGTCGTCGTCGTCGTCGTTGGTTGTTTTCGTTTTGTTTATCGGAGTTGAAAGAGGGCGAGAAGAAGAAGCAAGAGGGTGAGAGCTGCTTTTTTTTCTTTCTCAACTGCCGCCAAAAAAAAAAATAATGGAGAAAAAAATCGAGCTCACTCGAGGAACGACGCCGACTCCCAGGCCCTCAGCCTCGCCAGCTTGTCGCGCAGCGTCCCCTCGTCACCGCCTCCGCCTCCGCCGCTTCCGCTGTCTCCATTGATGGCCTTGAGCCTCTCGCGCAGCTCGGCGACGCGCGCGCGAGCGGCCTCGAGCTCGGCGCGCCTCGCCGACGCGACCCGCCCCTGCTCCTCCTCCAGCGAGGCGGCGCAGCCCGCGGCCTCGGCCTCGGCGCCCCTGCCCGCCTCGGCCCTGCGCAGAGGGCACGAACTCCGCCAGAGGTCTTCAGACCTCGAGACAAAGGCCCCGACGGCGGACAGGAGCCGGGAGCGGGCGGCCCTTTTCGACTCGTCAAAGCGCTCTCGGACTCCGCCGCCGCTGCCGCTCTTCTCGCGGTCCCTCTTCTTCTCCTCTTCCGCCTCCGCCGCCGCGGCCTCGGCGAGCTCCGCGCGCGTCTCGGCGACCAGCCGGCGCTTCAGCGCCTCCCGCGCCCGCTCCTCGAAGCGCCCCGCGTCCTCCGAGGCGGCCAGCGCGGTGGCACCAGCCGAGGCGGCGCGGGCGTTGGCAGCAGCCTCGGAGGACTCGAGCGACGCGAGAGTGTGCGTGACCGCGACGAGCTGGGCGGCGGCGCCGGACATTTCGTGCCCCCGAGTGTGCGCGTAAGAGAAGGAGAAGAGGAGAGAGGAGCGACGAGGAGAGATGGAGAAGCAAGATAAGACCTCTGTGCCGTTGGAGAGCTTTCGTTCACAAAAGAGTTTGTGAACGAAAGCGAAAAAAAGAAAAAAAACGAATTCAAACCGCCACGTCTCTCTTCTCGCCTTGAAAATTTTTATGCTGCTCGCATTTTTTTCCATTTTTGAAACAAACACGAAAAGCGCGCTTTTTTCTCCCTTATTTCATTACAGCGACGCGAAGGAAAAGAATTTGCAAAAGCGATTTCTTGAGAGGACGCAAAAACAGCGAGAAGATGAAAAAAGAACAGCACCACATCCTCTCTTCAGCAGCAGCCTCCTCCGCCGCTCGACTCGGCACTTTTGTCGACGGTCGTCAGCCCGATCGGGTGCCTCGCGCCGGCTCCGCAGCCCCAGGCCCCGAAATGCACTTCCCTGTCCCCCTCGACGTCAAAGTGCCTCGCCAGCCACGAGTGGCCCCCCTCGCCCAGCATCGCCGCCGTGTTGCCGCACACGGGCGTCGGCCTGCCCGCCTCGAACACGTGCCCGGCGTCCAAGACGTACGCGCCCTCGGAGCCGGCGATCGTGCCCCTGTACGTCGCCCTCTGGCCGTAGTCCTCGCAGCAGCTCTCGAGGAGCCCCCGCGGGAGCTTGAACAGCCTGAACGTGACCGAGTAGAAGCGCGCGGGCCCCAGCAGCTTGCGCATGTCCGCGTCGTTGACCTCGATGGGCGAGGCGGCGACGTGCACAGGGTACTCGAACCCGGCGGCCCTTGCCTCGCGCTTGAAGTCCTCGACGTACAGCGCGCCGGACACGCACTCGCCCCAGAGCACCTTGTCCTTGCGCGCCGCCTCGGGGACCCTCCGGTCCGCGTAGACGTCGGAGAAGTAAAACTCCCCGCCGGGGGACAGGACGCGGAAGGCCTCGCGCAGGACCGCGGGCTTGTCCGGGGAGAGGTTCACGACGCAGTTGGAGATGACGAGGTCGGCGGCGCCGTCCGCGACGCCGGCGGAGCTCAGGTCCTCCATGAAGCCCTTGACGAACCTCATGTTGGACAGCCCGTAGCCCAGGGTCTGCGTGCAGTAGGCGTCGGCGTGCTCGCGGGCCACGGCCAGCTGCTCGTCGGTCATGTCGACCCCCACGACGCTGCCCCGCTCGCCGACGAGCGCGGCCGCGGCGTAGCAGTCGCGGCCCGAGCCCGACCCCAGGTCGAGCACGCGCAGCCCCTCGATGCCCATCGGGAGCGGCGCGCCGCACCCGTAGAATTTCTCCGTGACCGGCTGGGGCACCTTGCGGAGCACCGCGCGGAGTGCGGGCGGGGGGGCGCCGGCGGCGGTGCAGGCGCTCGTCTTGAGGTCCTTGGAGGTCGAGAGCACTTTGCCGTAGTAGTCCTTGACCGAGTCGAAGACCGCCTGCGAGTTTTTTTTTTCCTTAGGGCTCTTTCGTTACGTTTGGTCGGTTTCAAGGTTTCGAATCCCTCGCTCCGTCGCGTGTTTGGCGAGTGTGGGGGAACGAGCGGGAGCGGGAAGCGCGAGCCGGAGCGGGCGAGAGAGAGTGGGGGTTGAAACAACGAGCGACGGGCTCAAAAACAAGCGCTTCTTCTTCTTCTTCAATCTCACCGTCGTCGCCTCGTTCGTCGCCGCGGCCGCGACGCCTGCTCCGGACTTGGGCTGCGGCGGGCAACAGCTCCCCATCGTGATGCCTCCGATGGAGGGAGAGCGAGCAGAAGCGAGTGTTGTGAAGCTGGAACGCAGGCAGGAAGGGCCGCGAAGCATCTCGGTGTTCGGCGTGTTTTCGCTCCCCTTGAAAATTCCGCTTTGTGCCGAAGAGGGCGGGAGCATCGGTTTTTACTTTTTCTTCTCTTTTCCTTTGTCGAAAGGAGGGGGGCTCTCTCTTTCTCATTCCCTCTTTTCTGATCGTTCCCAGACTGTAGACGGAGCTTGCATGGGAGCAGCCCCGCGCCATAGTTACGGCGCTGGCCGAGGAGGAGGAGGCGGAAGAGGAGGAGGAGGAGGAGGAGGAGGAGGAGGAGGAGGAGGAGGAGGAGGCCGAGGGCGCGGAGGCAAACATGCGAGTTCGAGCCGCCGAGCAAGTGCTCCTTCTCCATTCAACAAAAAGGCGCTCGCCTCCGAGGCCGCCAAGGCCGAGCGCAAGATCCCGACAGCCAAGCGCATTCGAGACCTCACGAGGCTGCTGGCCAAGGTGAGGATCTGGAGCGGAAGAGAAAGGAAGAGACGGGAAGAAGATGGGGACAATCGATGTCGATTCCATCGGCACCGCCTAGCCAAGAAAAAAAAAAACTCACCGTCGGGAAAAAAAAAAAACTCCCTCTCAAAAAACAGCCCAACCTCGACCCGCTGATGCGCTCCAAGCTCGACTCCCGCCTCGCCGCCGCCAGAGCAGAAGCGGCGGACCGCGCGGCCTCGGAGCGCGAGCGGAGGCTTGCCACCAAGTACCACCGCGTCCGCTTCTTCGAGCGGGTCAAGGCCGAGCGCGCCCTCAGGCAGGCGAGGGACCGCCTGCGCCGGTTCCTCGCCCGCGCCGCCTCTTCTTCTCATCCCTCCGCCGGAGAAGGAGGAGAAGGAGGAGGAGAGGGAGGAGGAGGAGTAGCTGCCCTCGAGTCCGCCGTCGACGCGGCGGAGGACGACCTGGTGTACATCACGCACTTCCCGAAGGGGGAGAGGTACGTCTCGCTCTTCCGCGGGGTCGCGGAGAGCGGCAACGGAACCGGCAGCGGAACCGTCGGCGACGGCGACGACGGCGCCGGCGCCGGACGCGGCGGCGGAGAGGAGCGCCTCGACCCCGAGACCTTGGCCCGCCTGCAGAGGGAGCGCCTCCGCCTCCGCAAGCTCGCGCGGGCGAGAAAGGCCGAGGAGGCCCTGGTCGGGGAGGCGGACGAGGGGCGCGGGCTGGTGCGCGCGAGGGGGAAGAGGGGAGCGGGAGGGGAGGAAGAGGAGGAGGAGGAGGAGGACGGCGACGACTTTTTGCTCCCAACGGCTTCTGTCCCGGAGGAGAGGAAGAAGAAGGAGAAGGAGAAAGCCAAGGCAGCTGCTGCTGCTGCTGCCGTGGTACCGGCTCCGGTGGCGACGAAGAAGCGAGCTCCTCTGGCTCCTCCCGTTGTTCCCGCTTCTCTCTCTTCGGAAGACGAAGAGGAAGAGGAAGAGGAGTCGGAGGAGGAAGAAGAGCCCACAGCCAGCGGCGGCGGCGACGACGACGACGACGAAGAAAAAGCAGAGGAGGAGGAGGAGCAAAACCGCCGCAGGAGGAGGAAAACCCCTCCCCCGCCGGAAGGGAGGCTCGAAGCCCTGCCGCACAGGGACCCTGTGGTGCGTTTCAAGCCCCCGGCGGAGAAGGCGCTCACTGCCGAGAGGCGGAGGCAGCAGAAGAAGGAGAAGGGGACGGTCGAGGAGAAGAAGAAAGCCACCGCCGAGTTTCCTCCTCCCCTTCCTTCTCCTGCTTCTCTTCAGTCTTCTTTCTCGTCGAAGAAAAGGGCGAGGAAGCCCCTCCCTCCTCCTCCGCCGAAGCTCCCCGTTCGCTCTCGCGCAGAGGGAGGGCGCAAGCGCAGGCGCAAGAAGTGAGAGACGAAGTGTAAAAAGGAACGAATGAATTGGAAGGACGGCAGTGTTGAGAGTTTTGATAGTTCACAAGTTGGAAAAAAAGGAAAACTGGGATCAATTTGAAAGTTTCAAGGGGGACATTTTTTTTGTTTTTCAGTTCGTTTTGATGAGGGGGGACCAGTTTCCTCTCTAGCTCTAGACCTTCCCGGCCTCCCTCATCGTCCCCAGGGCGAGAGTCCACTCCCGGGAGAACTCCGGGTACCCGTGCGCTTCGTGCCTCGTCGCCCAGACTGCCCTGAGGTGCGGGGCCGCCGTTCCGTGCTGGCACCTGCGAAGGCGCTCGCGCTGGAGCTCGACGGCCGAGGGAGCGATGCCACTGTAGCGCTGGAGGCACGCGGGCCAGTGGGAGGGGGCGGGCGAGGAAGGCGAGGAAGAGAACACTTCGAGCGCGAGCGAGAGCGCGCCGGCGGCCGCGGCCGAGGGAGCGACCTCGGACCCTTCCTGGTCGAGGAGCGCCAGCTGCAGGAAGAAGGACGCGAGCGTGTAGACGTGCATCTTGTCACCGCCGCCGCCGTTGCTGCCGCCCTCGGAGGAGGCGGGCCCGGAAGGAGAAGCGTCGGAGAGGGCGCCGCCGGCGACGGCGCGGTACCAGAACGACCGGAGGAACATCTTGGCGTTGGGCGCTCCGTTCCTCAGCCTCGCCGGGAGGGCGGCGACGAGCCTCGCGGTGGCGTCGACGACGTCCTGAGGGGAGTAGGCTGCGTCAGAAATGTGGGAGAAGCGCGACGGGTCGAGCTCGCCGCCCTTGTCGTCGGCGCCGTCGGAAGAGGTCGTCGCCTCCGCCGCCGTCTCCGCCGTCGAGGCTTCGGCGTCTTCGTCTCCTTCCTCCTCCTCCATGCCGGAGACGTCAGGGGTCACGGGCGCCTCAGGGGAGGACTCCCTGGAGGCGGCAGCCTCGGCGTCGAAAACGACCTCCGGAGACTCCTCCCTCTGATCGTCCTCCTCTGCCGCCGCCCGCCGCTGCTTCTTGCTCGCGGGCTCCTCTCCCGCTTCCTCCTCTTTGTTCTCCTTCGCAGCATCAGCGACAACGACCTCCTCCTTGCCCGCCTTGCGCGCGGCCGCGGCCTTGTCGGCCATGGCAGCGCGGAGCGCGGCGATGCCCAGGAGCTGTGTTTGAGTTTTTTTTGGGAGTTGAGAGGAAAAAGAAAACGGTCAGGAAAGAAAATTTCGAGGGGGAAAAAAGCAGAGAGAGGAAATATTTTCCCGGCGGGCGAGCCGTTAAGTGAGGAAAGTTCCGCGCGAGCGAGGAGTGGAGGAGGGCAGAGGAGGAAGTGAGGCAAGAGAGGAAAAGAAAAAGCTGTTTGCTTTGCTTTCCCGCCTCTCGCTCCCTCTCTGAGTCCAAGATAAATCAAGTCGCTTCTTTGGCCCCCTCCCCGCGCGCCCCTTCTTGCCCTCTCTCCGAGTCCCTGCCATCCCCGATGACACGAGGCAATCAATGCCGCGCGTTTGCACCGGAGAAAAGCCGAATCGGCGCGGGCTCGCGGGGAGAAAGGAAGGCAATTCAGCGCGAGAAAAGCCGTTGATCAGAGGGGCTCTCCAAACAGAGAGCGCCGAGAGCGAAACCGAAAAAAATCTCGCCCTCTCTCCTTGAAGAAGGCACGTCGAATCATTTCTCCCAGTCCTTGTTTTCACCTCCCTCTCTTTCTTCCTCACCTGATACTTGCCGAGCTCCTCCACCCCGATGCTCGCCATATACGTGTCGAGGTAGGACACGGCGCGGTAGATGACCGTGGACTCGCAAGACCAGTCCCAGGAGACCTGCAAGAGGAGAAGTTGGGGGTTGTTTTTTTTCGAGAGCGAAAGCGAGAAGCGAAAGCGAGAGTTCGGGTGAGAGCGGCGATCTCTCCGTCTTCTAGCTTTTTGATGCGAACAGAGCGGGAAAAAAGCAAACAGCTCTCTCGCATTCGCGGTCGAATAGCACCAGCTCGGTGCCTCTCATCTCTGCCGATTTCAAGGGCAGCGATCCGCTCACAAAATCGCCACGCTCTGCGACGGAGAGAACAGCAAAAAGAGGCGCGAGCACCACGCGAGGCGCGGCGGCTTCTCTCGACCTCTCTCTGTCCCAATTCGTCTGTTCGCCCAATCTGAGACTTGATTGCTCTCTCCATCACCTTGCGTACCTCCGCCAGCCACTCGGCCAGCACGGCCCGGTGCCTGGGCTGCACGACAGTCTGCCTCTTCGCGATGGCCCCGCCGGCCAGCGGCGCGATGGCGAGCTCCTCGCGCTCGCGGAGCTCGAAGAGCTCGGCCTGCCTCCTCCAGGCGATTTCCTCGGCCTTGCCCATGCTTGGCTCGGCAACCGCCCTCTTCACGCGCGCCGCGTCGGCAATCGCGGCCCAGGCGGGCCACCTCCGCCTGACGGCCGCGGCCCAGGCATGCACCCCGAGCTCCCGGAGCCAGGGCGCGGCGCACAGGGCGCGCCCCAGGTCGCGGAAGGCCTCCCCGGCAGCAGAAGGGGAGGAGGAGGGCGTGCCGACAAACGAGAGGATGTCGATGATGCAGTCGTTGGGCAGGTCTGCGAAAGTAGTAGTCAGGGCGAGAGCCGGGACAGCCTGCAATGTCGAAGGGCTTGGGCTCATCGGGGGGGTCTCGGGCGCCGGGGGGGCGCGTGCTCGCTTGGGGGAGAGCATCGTGGTGGTTATCGCCTGGTGGGAAAAAGGGAGGGAAGGAGAGAGTGTCGGAGCAAAGAGTGAAGAAAAAAAGTTGTTCAGAAAAAAAGAAGGAAAGAAAGAAAAGTTTGGCAAAAAGAAAAAAAGCGACGCCCTCTCTCTCTCGCGCTCCTCCCTCTCTCCCTCTCCCCCCTCTTACTCTTTCTATGACTGAAAAAAAAACCAGGAGGGGCCCCGAGAGACCCCCCGAGGAGGAAGAACTGAACTCGTGTTTACAGGGGAGATGGAACTGGGGGCGGGACCGAGGACCAGATAAAAATATAAGAAATCGTTTTTTCGAGGAAAAAAAGACCCTGATTTTTGGTTTTTCGTTCATTTTTTTTGTTTCCGCGTGCGCGGGTTGTGCTGTTGCGCCCAGGGGACCGAAGGGGGGGGGGGGGCGCAATTGGGGGTTGCGGTGGTTGTCGTCGTGGTTGTTTTGGTTTTTCTAAGGGAGTCCGGGGTCAAGGGGGAAAAAGCTTGATTATTTTTTTCCAGCGTGAGAGGAGAGTTTTTTTCGATCCGTTTATTTTCTTCTTCATCGCCAGGCTCCAGCGGCCGCCGCCGGCCTTGCTGCCGCCGCCGCGGGCCACGCGTCCGCCATCACTTCGTCCTCGTCGTCGTCCTCCTCTTCGAGCTCGTCGTCGTCGTCCTCGCAGCCAGCCGCGGCGGCGGCGGAAAGCCAGTGCCTCGGCTGCTGCCGCTGCTGCTGCCGCTGCTGCTGCAGGGAAGAAGAGGCAGCCCGGCGAGGGAGCGCCCGCTGCTGCCGGAGCAGCCGCTCCTGCCGCTCGTGCCGCTGCCGCTGCCTCGAGAGCTGCTGCCAGAGCTGCTCCTGCTGCAGGCCCTTGGCCCTCGCGCGGGCCCTGAACCCGCTCTCGGAGTCGTAGCACCAGTCCTCGACGGCGGCCGAAGAGGGCTGGAGCTGCTGCTGCTGGGAGGCGGGAGGCAGGGGGGCCAGCGGCGGGCGGGAGGCGACGGGGAGAGGCGCGGCGGCGGCGCCGCTGCTGCGGGCGGCCAGGAGCGCCGCGGCGACGGCGCGCCTGCCCCTCGAGCGGGAGGCCGAGGCCGAGGCTCCGACCGACGAGGAGGCCGGGGAGGAGGCCTCGGAGGAGGGGGCCGACGAGTCCGGGTCGAGAACGCACGCCGGGGAGGCCGAGCGGCGGGAGGAGGCGCCGGAGCCGGCCTTGGCCTTTGCGGCGGCGGCAAGAGCGGCGGCGGGAACCGCGACCGGCGTCGACGCCGACGCCAGAGGCGCCCGAGGCGCCGGCGCGACCCCAGAGGCGACCGCCGAGAGCAGCCCCGCGGCTCCCGCTCCCCCTCCTCCGAGCCTCTCTGCCAGGGCCAGGGCCTCCCCCGTGAGCGCGAAGGAGATCGAGGAAAGGGCCGCGG
>Ga0315283_10006356_pt1 | contig 10532 bp, 15 predicted proteins | sample YL17G09_0_MG_FD_204541 | JGI IMG/M metagenome (GOLD analysis project Ga0315283, IMG submission 204541) | Sediment microbial communities from Yellowstone Lake, YNP, Wyoming, USA - YL17G09_0 | ecosystem: Environmental > Aquatic > Freshwater > Lake > Sediment | place: USA: Wyoming | collected...
GGCATAAATGTAGAGTCAATAAAACAAAAATACAAAGGAATGTATCTAGAATATAACGATGCTCATCTATCAAAAATCATAGAAGGATATCTGCTACAAGCAATATTTTATTTTGAAACAGGTGAAGCATTTTGTGATAAAATAGAATGTAGACTGTATAATGCACATTGGCAAAAAGACCTGCTATATTCACAGTTAGAAAATGGAAAATTATGTGAAGCCCACCAACAAGTGTTAAAGAAATTAACAATGATGTGATTATTAATGGGTAATCAGAGGATCATTGACTTAAATTAATGAAATTCAAAGATGTCATATTATGATGGCTGCAGACTCTGGTGCAACAATACTTGAAAACAAAGATGAATCACCAAAAATGCCAAATAAAAAGAAAACAAAATTCGACATAGTAATTATTGGAGCTGGTCCTTCAGGGTATACTGCAGGAATTTATTGTTCAAGAGCAGGATATGACACACTTATTTTATCAGGCATATTGCCAGGTGGCCAATTAGTCAATACAACGGAAGTTGAGAATTATCCAGGATTCGAAAAAGGAGTAATGGGTCCAGATTTAATGATAGAGATGAGAAAACAAACACAGAGGATGGGAACTACCATCATAGATGATGAAGTAGTAGATGTGGATTTCAGACACAAACCATTCAAGGTTTTAACAGCCTCAGAAGAATATGAAGGAAGAGCAGTAATTATTGCAACAGGTGCAAATCCTAGAAAATTAGGAGTAAATGGAGAGCAGACGTTTGCAGGAAAAGGAGTATCGTATTGTGCAACATGTGATGGTCCATTTTTTAGAAATCAAGAATTGATAGTAGTAGGAGGCGGAGATTCGGCAATTGAGGAAGCAACATTTCTCACCAAATTTGCGACAACGGTACACATAGTACACAGACGAGAAGCATTACGGGCAAGCAAGATAATGCAAGAAAGAGCAATTAAAAATAATAAAATAAAATTTCATTGGAATTCTGCAGTAATAGACATCAAAGGAGATCAAAAAATGCACCAGGCAGTATTAAAAAATATCAAAACAGGTGAAGAAAAAACACTTGATGTCGCAGGTCTTTTTGTGGCAATTGGTCATGAGCCAAACACAAAACTTTTCAAGAAACAAATTGATTTAGATGATGAAGGATACATTATTTTAAAAAATAAAACACATACCAATATCGAAGGGGTGTTTGCAGCAGGAGATGTACATGACAGAAGTTACAAACAGGCAATTACTGCAGCGGGGTTTGGATGTATGGCTGCAATAGATGTAGACAAGTACCTTACAGAAAATGCCTAAAAAGGGAATCCCCCCCTCCCAGTCATGAAATCTGCGATATAACTAAAGACACAATCTGATTTTATTTACTCGGTAAACCTTAGGTAAACTGAGGTAAACCAATGGTAAACAGAACAGTAGCAACAAAACTAACAGAAGAAGAACATTCAAAATTAATTTCTGAATGTAACCGATTAGGAGTCACGCCATTTGCATTGATCAAAGAATCCATCATGGAAAAAATTGAACCAAAGGAAATAATCTCAGAGGATGTACCTACAAAAGTAAAATTAACAGCAGAAGATTTAAAAAAAATTGAGGATTTGATGGATTTTTCCATATGGAAAACTTGGCATAAAAAGAAACCTCAGGCATGAAATATGTGATACTAACTAAAATTATAACGTGATAGGAATTGTTGGAAATTATTTTATAAAATCACGTATCTCTCTACATAGAAGAATAAATCCTGACCATGCGATAAAGATCAATATTCCAGAAATAACATATGTGATTGGTGAAATTTTTACATAAGATTCTGTATATATGATTGGTAACCAATGTTGTATGTCGATATCTGTCATGTTGAGATGATTTTTATCAACAAATCGTTGAATCTCTTTATTCGTGGACAAAGTATTCCAAGCGTTGGCTATAGTTGGGGATGCACCTTGATTTAGAATAAGTGAGAATTTATCGCTAGCAAAAATTAACTCACATTTTTCTTGTCTAGGAGATACAGAAATATGTTTACCGTTAAACCCGAATATTATATTTAGTTCAACATTGAGCCTATGTTCAGGAATGGACCATGTTGAATTAATGTTGTGAAGGCAGATTTCATCTAATCCAAAAGATGTACCAAAAAACTTACTAATTACGGTTTTAGAAAGAGTACTTTTTTCTAATGCCTGTTGATCAATTGTATAATTGTTATTGATGTCTTTCTCAATTATTTCATTATTGCCTAAAAAATAATTATATTTTACGGAATCTGGTGGAACCATTTCTGTTGTAGAATATGATATTACATTTTTTTCAAACCCATACGGATAAAACATAAACAGAAAAATACCAATAGAAGGCAGTAACAAAATCAGTAGATTAAAAAATTTAATTTTTATTCACTTTTATTTTATAACGTATCAATATAATAAAAATTACTATAGATGTTATATTTTTAGAAAACTCATGGAAATTGGTAATGAGTTTATCACCTTACCATCATTAATGTCTGTTAAATCTTCAAACCATATTCTCTTTCTATCTGCATTTAGATTCACCAGTCTCTCAACCGTTTTGAATTTGCCAATCTCTTCAATCGAATTACTCAGTATTGCAGTTCTCAACCGATTAACTCTAGTCACTTTCATGACCTGATAGAGTTGCCCATTTTTCTCAATAGTATCTAGATGTTCAATTTGCATACTTCCTAAATTTCCAATACCTCTCTTTTTCCATTTCTTATCGAATCTGTAAATCCCATTCTGTAAAACATAGACATCATCACCTGAATTTTCATAGGCAAATTCACCTAATTTTATAGAATCCACATTCAATTTTCTAGTAGTTATGATAGAATCAGTAGCAAAAGACACGACATCGTTTTCAATTCCATGTTTTTGGACAAAATCATACAGCATTGCCCTAGTCATACCTGTAATGCTTGAGGCTATTATTGGAGAAAACAGGTTTCCTATCCTCTTTCCAACCCTCTGAGCGGTTTTTCCATAAATTGAATTTAGTATAATTTTAAGAGGTAATTGTAGAGGATTATTTTGTTCTATGAATTGCAGTCTTTTGTTGTATATTGATTCAATAAATTCCTTGTAAGGATAAGTTGGTTTATCGTCTAGATACTGGAATGATTCTAGTATTTTGTAATGTTGAGGCTCATTATACGCTCTTAGTTCGGCTAGTGTGCAGTATGTGATAAATTTTCCAGATGGAAAAATTAGTTTGTTGTCGACTCTAAATGGAAATGGTGGAATGTACTTATCATCTGGAATGTCACATTCTATTTTGAAAAATCCCAGATGTGCATCATTTAACAATGATTTTGATTTTTTCCATTTGCCTTTTGTAATATCAGGAATGATTGAAAGCGAGTATGGATATGCAGAATTGATATCATACAGATGTGCATTTCCAATAAAACCACGTTTTGGAATCTCAAATCTAGCTCCAAAATATGAAGCCCATGCAAATTTATTAATTTCAAAAGGAATCTCACCAAACAAAGGAATGTGAATTTTATTATTTATCAAAACTTTTTCTGCCAAGTATCCTGAACTAATAAATCGCTGAGGATAGAAATCAAATGCATCAAAGAACACTTTGATCCAATGTTCTGCAAGTTGTTTTGTGTATGTACAATCTCTAATACAATAATTTCTAATTTGGTTATGATACTTTACACAATGTTTTCTAGTAAAATGACTTCGCTTCTTTTTCATTTCTATATACCACTCAGGCAAGTTTCCAATGTTGTGCAGATATGCATCAACTAATGATTCATGATAGTATTGAGCAATATCAAAAAATACTGAACTGTGATGACCTTTTCTGATTGCAATCTTTTTTTGTGGGATGTACTCTATTGTATAGTCCTGATAGTGAAATCTCAATATTCTAGTTTTCTTGAAATCATATAGCAAATCGCCAAAGATTTTCAAGATTACTTCGGCATCAAAAGTGATATAGTAAAAAAAGTTCCAAGTGCCCTGATACCGCTTTGAAAAGAGGAATTTTATCACCTTTTCAGGCGTGATATCGTCCAGTTCTAGGTAGTTTCCATCACTATCAGCCAGTACGGTGATGTTTCCATTCTCATCAGTCTCAGTATCTAGAGCATAAACCCCTCTCAGGTCAGAGCGTGCCTCGTTTCTATCCTGATGTTTTACACCAATCTCTAAGAGATTCTTAAAATCAGTTATCCTGACGCGTTCTGCCATACTGCATCAGGAATCTTTGATTTTTGTCCTTGTTGTCGTTTTTTTAGTTCTTTTCTGATGTCATTGGTTTTTAGATTTGGAAATCTGTCTCTAATTAATTTGACATAACGCCAATAACGAGATAACTTGCTTGAGCGTTTCTGATTTGCCGATTTTTTTACTTGTTCTTTTGGGATTTCAATTTTAACTTCTTGAGGTACTAGTTTTTGCTTTTCTTTTTCTAATCTCTGACGAAGATATACTGCCTCTTTGATTCTCAATCCTTTGAGTTGATCAAGTAGTGCATCTAGTTTTTCTAAATTAATGTCTGCCATTTTATTCACCATTTAAAAAAAAGATTAGGAGTTAAACTCCATAACCCATCTTCTTATCTTCCTTCCGTTTTTGGATTGACCAAGGTATGTGTAAAGAGTAAACTTTACACCTATCTTGATGTTTTTCTTTTTGATGTTGTTGTTCCAGAGATTCAGCAGTGCAGTGTTTGCAGAGTTGAAGTTATGCAATGGCAACGCCATTTCAACTCCGTCAATTACTGCATTGACGTTTACGCCGTACTCTGTCTCAAAAGATTCAGTCTCTGTGACTTTGATTTCTATTTTGTCAGGACTGTTTTGATCTTCTGATGTGTATTTACCCCATTTTAAAAATGGTGGAAATGTGTTAGACATTTTTTACATCTCCTTCTGTTTTGCAAACAGGAGTGAGCTTGATGTATCGCTCACCGTCTTTTTGAACAAGTGTGACATCTAGCATGATGTCATTGTCGTTCATGTCACACCCGCAGTTGACAAGTGCCTCTTTTGGAAGAACCACAGTCTTTGAAAAATTTTGTGTGTTCAACTTTCTAGAGCCAAACTCTATCTCCATTTCTGGATTGATTTTGGCTTGTTTTTCGTTTGTATTTTTGCTATTACGCATACTTTACGTACGCAATGATTATAGTTATGACCTACCGATACAAGGTGACCTAATGAGATGACCTACCAAATCACAAAAGGTGAACAAATATTTCACTATAATGATCACAACATTATAAAAAAATACAGAAGCAGTGAAATTCAAAGAAAAAGTCTAACCATACAAATTATAGAACAGAATCCGAAAATTCCACATACACATCTAATTGAAATGTTGTTACATTATGGTGAAGCCAGCGCAAAAAGAACTTATGAAAATCTACTTAACAAATTAGAAGATGAAGGAATAATCACATCTGAAAAGATTGGAACGTCTCCAAATTCTCCACGATTGTGGGAGATATCTACAAAAGAGACAATTGATGAAAAGCAGATTCAAGAAAAACTAAAACAGTCTATGGAAAAAAGTAAAAAAAGATTAGAAGAACTAAAACGATTGTTACCAAAACTATCTGACTATCAAAAAGCACTGATGCTTTGCATGTTGCTAAAAAGTAACAATGAAAATTTAATGACTGCAAAAGTTGCAAACAAGATTGGCAACATGAGTAAACAACTTGATTATCTAAATAGATATGAAAATACAATACATGAGTTAATGTTACAATATCCAAACTGCCTTAAATTTATCCCTGACATTTTAGATTCATTTCAATTAGAAACTCTAAAAATGTTATTGACAATTAATGAAGGAATATCGAAGTAATAGATATTTTAGTTGCAGACAATTTGATAACAGTCATTTGATCGTAATAACATGCAACACAATCTCATTTTATGTATTACATATTGTATCACAATGTATGACAAAAAACAAGATAATACACACTAGGATTGATGAGGAATTGCACAAAAAGATATTTGAAAAGTGCAATGAACTAGGTTGTACTTTTTCAGATTTTATTGTTAATTCTTTAGAAAATAGCCTAGAAAATGAGCCTGAAATTAATAATTTAGAACCAACATCACAAAAGATAGAGCCAAGACCTGAAATGAAAAATGTTAGAATCAGTTATGATGGAAAAACTTGGATGGATTTACCACAAAAATAATTTCTAAACTCTATTCGTAAATCCTTAAGTTAATAATTTTTCTAAAAATTCTTTTTTAGTCTGGAAATAAGCAATAACAGTATGAGTAGTGTAGGGTGGTTAACTTATGCTGGAACTATTTTCATTCTGATTGCTGCAGGAGGTTATCTTCTGTACAAAAAAATTGTTGGAGTTAATTGGAGTTTTGGCGAGTATTTCTCACTTGTTTTAATTCTGTTTGTTATTGGATTCATTATTTATTCTGGAATTAAACATCAACGGAAACAAGCCAAATTAGAATAGTTTCTTATATAATCATAGTAAAGATTACCATCTAAGACTCAAAAATTTTTTCAAGAATAAATCATGTTTAGGTATAATCCTATACAAGATTATCCAAAATGGAATCTTCAATTTAATTTTGAGATAGATGCTGTAACAATTCTTCCAAATTAGGTTGTTCTAGGTTTTCAATTAATTTATCAAGCATTTGATATTTGTCTAATTTCTCTCTAATTTCTTTTAGTTCTTTACTTTCATCAACTACAGTTCTAGTTTCATTAAGTGACAAGTAAGGTTCTGCTTGTCTGAATAATTCAATCTGTCTTTCTTTAGATAGTCTGATGTATTGTTGCAAGTATCGTGTATGTCCTGTATATCCATGAGCATAATCAGGATCTTTTGTGGCTTCTTTGAGTGCAGTGATGGTAAATGAGCCTATACTATGAATATTCTTTTTTAGATGTCCACTAGATTTTTTGTGCGTAAATCCTTAAGTTAATAGAAAATTTTAGAAAATATGAATAAAATTTATCTGATTATTGTATCTGTTGTAATTATTTCTGTAGGGTTGAATGCATACTTTGTACTTTCAGAAATTGAAAAATCAAAAATAGAATCAATACGATGTGCTAATTTGAATAAAAATGCATCATTGAATGATTGTGATCTACATGGTATGGATTTGCATGGGAAAAATCTTGTTGGTGCAACCCTTCGTGATGCAAACCTTAGTGGTGCAAACCTTACCAATACATCTCTCTATGCTGTAGATCTCACAAGAACAAACCTTCGTGGGGCAGATCTTACTAGTACAAACCTCATAAGAACAAACCTTCGTTATGCAGATCTTAGTGGTGCAAACCTCGCTGAGGTAAACCTCGCTGGCGTAGATCTCACTAATACAAAACTCACTGGCGCAAACCTTCGTTTTGCAAAACTCACTGGTGCAACCATTATTGAAGCAGATCTTAGTGGTGCAAACCTCAACTATGCAAATCTTATTTCTGTAGATCTTAGTGGTGCAGATCTCACAAAAACAAACCTTCGTGGGGCAGATCTTACTCATGCAAAACTTATTGGCGCAAATCTCCGTGATGCAGCCCTCATTCATTCACATCTCATTTATGCAGATTTTAGTGGTGCAAACTTCAACTATGCAAATCTCGATAGTGCAACCCTTATTGAAGCAGATCTTGTTGGTGCAACCCTTCGTTATGCAAAACTCACTAGTGCAATTCTCAGTTATGCAAACCTTCTTGAAGCAGATCTAACTGGTGCAGATCTCACTGGCGCAAATCTCTATAGTGTAACTCTTACTTCTGCAAATCTCACTGGTGCAGATCTCACTGGCGCAAATCTCGATAGTGCAACCCTTATGTCTACAGATCTCAGTTATGCAAACCTCGCTGGCGTAGATCTCACTAAGACAAACCTTGTTGGCGCAAATCTCACTGGCGCAAATCTCACTGGCGCAACTCTTATTGATAGAGGTTTGATTGGTGCAAACCTCACCGGTGCAAATCTTATTGCTGTAACAATAAAAGTCAATACTTACTCCGACTGTGGCTTGTGTGAATAATTTCTACTTTCACCTTAAGACTTTTATTTTTTAGTTATTGGTTGAGATACCCTTCTTTAATTCTCTATCTTCTAGATGGTAATGCTACTATGGATTATGTAAAAATATAGAACACTTTATGAGGATCTTATAAAAAAATAGATTTGTGAGTGTACTTTGGATGAGAGTTTTATCGTTTCTGGAAAAAAAGTATATAAAATTTCATTTAATGAGAACCGAATATTGGATGAGAACAAAAGATACATCCCATCTAGGCTCTAACCAGAAACAAAACAGAATTAGAGTACTTCAGATACTTAACAAATATTGGAAAAATGAAGAATTTCCAATTAATTCAACACATAAACAAAAAATTCCTCAAATTAAGGACAAGACAGGAACGATGTGTGCTTTAGCATACATTATGCATAATTCGGGAGAAAGTTTTTTGGTGGAAGACTTGGCACAAAACAATAACTATGTTCTAGTCAATGATGTTCCAGACGATCATCATTTGATTGACGTCATAACAAATAAGGGAATCTCTAAAAAAGAAGCTGCAAAAATTCAACCCTCATATTCATGTCATGCTATGGTAGGTGGAAATACAGGAGACCCAGTTGTCGAGTTACTTGGTATAATATTATCTATTGTAGGAGTGGCTACTGCATTGTCTTTTTACGGGGTACTAAATCATGTATCGTATAATATTGAGAAAAGAACAGTAAGGATTGTAATCATTCTAGGAATTGCTGTATCTGGTGGAGGCTTTGGCATGATGACATACCAAAATTCCGTAGCTGAACCATTTTCTGATGTTGACTTTATTGGGGATTATCACACTACCAGTATAGTAGATGATCTTTCAATACATTATTGGATTGATGGAGGTAAAGTCAAACATGAATATAATGCTGGAATATATTTTTTACTAATTCCCAATAGAGATGGACAGATAGTAGTGGCGTATCCCCCAATAATGGTAAAAGGATATGGTGATGATTATTATGACAATTATTATGAAAATCCTTCTGTTTTTCTAAACGGTAAAGAAATAGAACCCACACAATACAAATTAAATGGATACCATATACTAAAAATCCCTTTTAGTAAAGATGACTCCACAGTAGAAATTACCTACGGTGGAATGTGTGATGGATTTATTTTTGATTAAACAAAAGCCTGCAGAATCATCTCCAAATTCATAATCCTATACAAGATTATGAAGTTTAATTTAGAATAAATCCTTAATTTCCTCAAATTTGTCCTTCTTCCTTTTCATGATATTCTTTAGAATTGTTCTAGATTCTAAATTCTCTTTGTTTTCCTAAACAATATTCTGCTAGATTGGTAACCATAATCTTTGCAACAGTAATCTCCTGCACTGATTTCAAACCATCACTAGTCTTTAATCCGAATCTGTAATCATATTTTCTTGTACGTCTAAAAATTCGATACAGTTTTTCTAAAAATCTTCCAATCAAGGAATAATCCATTACAACTAGACCGTCTCTGGTGTGTGCAATCTCGGTTAGTTTTGGATAAACTGTGTTTTTCTCATGACATAGTGAATAAACAGCCCAGTCAACTAGCCATCTAAAAGGTTCAATCATATCGTACACTAGACTCTGAAAACTGCTTTTGTTAGCATGGTAGAATCCATAGTAAGCATCCAACCCAACTGTATTGATTAGTTTTGAAATCTCACTTGCTAGGACTGTATATCCATAGTTTAACAGCCCATTGACTAGGTCAGTCGCCTGTTCCTTTGATGATCTAAGAAATGATTGATTTCTTCCCTGAAAATTATATCTGGATGGGATAAGTTTTGAATATTCTGCAAAATATACAGCACTAGATTTTGCCTCTATTCCGTTTGGTTTTGAGGAACAATCAACTTCATGTAAATACTTTGAGAGTGTTACAATTCCACCTTTTACAGATTCATTTTTTGTATACTTTAGAAAATCAATCTGGGATTGAATCTTTGATTTTACAATTTGCTTGGCAAGATACTCTCTTTTCTCTGGAATCCTAAACGTATCATACTGAGCCATTCTATATCTAGAGCCTTGAAACGACTCTCTTACTGGATTTACAAAGGCGATAGGCTCTCCAAACGTATTCATCAAAACAAGACTGCAATTTTTCTCACAAAGCAACGACATTGCTTCAGTTGAGACATATCCTTTTCCACAGAGGACTATTTTCTCATAGGGTAGATTGTTTGCGTAATGTTCTTCTGGAATATTTTCTTGAAATGGAATGGCGTTTTTTAGAATAATTTTATTGTCTTTTACAGATACAGAGAACCCATAACCTTTGAGAACTTTGATGAATTGCTGATGAGTCTGCAATGTTTTACATTTTATTTTTTACGTTATAACGAATTTCCAACAAACAAACTCACGTTATAATTTTAGTCATATTGCAAATTTCATGCCTAGACGGGGGGCTTTCCCTTTTTACAGAAAATGCCTAAAAAGGGAATAAGAACCA
>Ga0315283_10006358_pt1 | contig 10531 bp, 4 predicted proteins | sample YL17G09_0_MG_FD_204541 | JGI IMG/M metagenome (GOLD analysis project Ga0315283, IMG submission 204541) | Sediment microbial communities from Yellowstone Lake, YNP, Wyoming, USA - YL17G09_0 | ecosystem: Environmental > Aquatic > Freshwater > Lake > Sediment | place: USA: Wyoming | collected...
AATCATCGGTAAGAGAAGAAAGCTCAGGATGCCAGTCCCCGGCATAGGTGATTTTCCATTCCTTTGAATTTGCTTTGATCACTTTGATAGCTGCAATGGTATTATCAAGATGACTTTCATTGATTCCCAGGTAGGTTTTCTTAAACCAGCCTTTTCGGGTCAGATGGGCTTTCAGATCATCAAGGAAGAGATTCCAGAATGTTGTGAACTGTTCTGCTGTCGGGGGCCATTCTTCATAAACATAGTTGCCTGAATTCTCATCCATATAGCGGAAACGGTTACCCCATGGCAACATCGTATAGACGGTGATCGCTTTATCAATACCAGCCGCCATGGCCAGTTCCACATACTGATCAAATATGGAATAATCGAACTTCCATGAGCCATTGGTTGTTTTGATCCAATCGATCATAGTCCCTTCCAACGTATGGGAATTATCCGACCATGGTGATTCAACAGTATATGTTGTAATGTATTTTCCTCCGGCGTCGGCATACAATTTAAGATGTTTTTTCAGTAATGCTTTGTGTTCGGGCGACCAGGGCTCAACCTGAAAATACCTGGCTATTACCCAGGGATTTTGCCATAAGTCAAGTCGGAATTTCCAGTCATGAGGTTTGGGAAGCACTTGTTTCTGGACTGTTAAGTTCACTGTTAAGTTGACTTTTTCTTTCAGGGAATTGATTTCAATAGTGCCAGAATATTTACCGGGTATTGCTGTCCGGGGAATTTCAAAGGCGATCCACACCGGCCTTATGGTTTTACCCGGCAGGTCGAAGCGCTCAAAGGTTTCAAAACGGTCGGGCATCAGCCAGGCAACATCCATGGGTGCATCACAACCGAAATTGCTTGCATCATAAGGAAAATTGGACAATACATACCGGACCATGTTAAGTTTAATGTTTTCCTTTCTGATCACTTTGCCCTCAGCAGATATAAGATCACTGACACGAAAGCGTATCTGTTCAATGGAATCGAGTGACCATACCAGTATCTGTGCATTCAGCCGTTCTCCTCTCCATCCGGTATCTTCCCAAATCCATGATTCCTGATACACTGAAGGCACTTCACTTCGCAGGTATAACTCGTCGGTTGATCCGAAAGCCACATGAAGCCCGGTTTTTTGTTTTGTCCAGCTGACAGGATTTGTTGATACGTCGTAAGTATATTCAGGCTGGTAATGCTGTTGAGGAACAGGCACTTTTGAAAAGTCAATTTGACCTTTCTGTAGTTGTGGGAAAGCAGTACCAGTTATTATCAGAGAAATCCATAAAACTGAAAATGTCGTTCTCATCTTAGGTTCATTTATATTTTCAGTTAATAATCAGGTTCTGGCAATGAGATTTCAGACCACGGGCCATTTAAAGCCGGACTGTAACTTGATCCTCTTCCCGCTTACCTGCGATTTTCTTGCTGATTCAATAATCTCGAGTACATGTAAAGCATGTTCTGCAGTAATGAAAGGCTCTTTACCGGTTACCAATGCTTCTGCAATTACGGAGGCTCCCTGCTGCCAAACGTAAGTGCCAGCATCAGGTACAAACCGAACTGGAGTCTCATGATCAACGGTAGCAAGATCAACACCAAAAGGAGCCCAATCATATCCTACAAGTGCCATATTGCCTTTTGTACCCCAGACAGATATGGTGGGTCGGTCCTGGCCTTTTCCTTCATGGCCGTAAGGATCAAAATAGTTGAATCCGCATTGTACGTGCGATAAAACACCATTAGCATGTTCCATCAAAACCATCGCATTGTCTTCTGCTTCTACTTTAATCTCGCCTTTATTGTCTGTTTTGCGTGTAGGCGTGACAATGCTTGTCATGGCGGTTACAGATTTTGCCGGTCCTAAAAGTCCAGTTAAGGAAGACAGGTTGTAAACCCCCAAATCTGGCATACTGCCTCCTCCTTTTTCATAGAAAAAAGCGGACCAGTTTGGACCCAGGTGCCCATAATGCGCGTGACCTGCTGAAACTTTTCCCAGTTTACCTTCCTGAATGGCGTTTGACATAAATGCAAATTGAGGACTATTCACCACTGCAGGTGCACCCCATATTCGTAAGCCTTTTTGAATAGCAAGGTCTAAAATTGCACGACCTGCTTTGTAAGAATTGGCAAGCGGTTTTTCACTCCACACATGTTTGCCGGCATTTATTGCTTGCTTGTTCAGGTGCTCATGTTCCTGCATATCGGTAAGGTTTACCATTAAATCAAAAGGCGCTCCGGCCAATAGCTCAGCTATGTTTGCATAACTATTTGGAATGTTGAAATTTGCCGCTTGTTTTTTTGCACGGTCAGGAATAATGTCGCATGCGCTTACCAGCTCGACGTAGGGACATTCGCTGAGATGTGGGAGGTAAACGTTTGAAACACTTCCGCAGCCGATGACTCCGGTACGGATTTTTTTAGCCGGATCATTATTACTACTGCCTCTGGTTATCAGCGGAGAAAGCAGGATGGTAGCTGTTAAAGCCCCTGTTTGCTTTATAAAATCTTTGCGGGAAATGGTTTCTTTAAAGTTCATAGTGGATCAGATTTAAGATTTGATCAATATATATCCGGATTTAAGATTATTAGTTCACTTGATAACCAGTTTTTTCACAAATACCTGGTTCTCCGATTGAAGGCATACAATATATATTCCAGCAGGGACACCGGAAAGATCAATCTCTTCAGAATACAACGAATAACTTGCCGGCAACAGTTTCTCAAAGAATATTACGCCTGCCAATGACGAAATTTTCATAAAAAGTTCATTGCACTGCAGATTTGCTGTTTTTATTCTGAAACGTCCGTTTGAAGGAGATGGAGTGATTACCATATCGCCAGATATGAATATCTGGGTATTTGAAGAGGTGTTGGATTCAACAGTGAAGGTAGCCTTGTTGGATATGCGGATACTGGAATTATTAATGTACATGGCAATATAATATTCTCCGGAATTGAGAATGAGGTCAAAACTAAAACTACCTGATTGCTGGTTCACGATGAAATGGCGATCAACTAATGGCAGTGTTCCCGGTGGTGCATTTTGCCGGAATAAACCAATCCAATCCTTTGAGGTTCCAGGACCATTTTCAAAAGTAACATTAATGGATTGGCCGCTAAGGTAGGTTGATTGATCAAGGCTTACCAGGGATAGGTCTGAACCCACTGAAAAAATAACTCTTTCACAAGCCTCAGTATAGCCATCTTCAAGAAAATAAGTAACAAAATAATACTCTGCCGGTAATCCGGCAAAATCAATATCCCCTGAAGTGGAGGATGTGTAGTTCCATAAGGTTGAACCAATAAGTCCGGGGCTATCATATAACCTGTAAATCCCAATCCAGTCATTGGGAAAGGCAGGGGCATTCGAATAACTTACCTGAATTCCTTCCCCGACATTATATCCAGCTTTACTAAGGGATAAGACCGGGACACTACTTACATACAATGAAATGCGTTCTGAGAGTTCAGTATATCCATCGTTTTTAAAAAAAGCAATGAAATATTTCCCAGTCTCTGCAACCTGGAGATTCAGCATGCCAGATGAACCATTGACATACTTCCAGTCAGTTGAAGGTGTTGATCCGGGCGTTTCACCGCTCTTATATAAGCCTATCCAGTCATTTGCATTTCCCGGACCGAATTGATAGGTAACGATAATATTCTCATTTGGTTTAAAAACTGTTTTTGATGTGGAAATACTGGTAAAACCATTAACACTTCCTTTTACGATGAATTTTACAAAGCCGGACCATTCAGACCATACAATGTTTCGGTCCCTGTGCCGTGTGCGGATATACCAGATCCCATCGGGCAATTTATTTTGCTCAATGTTGTACTCTAAGATGTTTATGTTTTTATTTATATCAACAGGCCGGTAATCAGGACTTCCCGTTGTGCCAAAAAGGTTTTCATAATCCCTGATCAGATCAACAGAAGAAATTGAAAAATTACTGTCGGAAGAAATCTGGAACTGAGTGCTATTAATAGGTTCTGCAGTAACAGTAGCATATGGAGAACTAACAAAAGCGAAAGGCAGTGTGATTGTGTCTGCTGGCAAAGTAATAATAGATGGTTTGGATGGTGGAACAGCATCCGGCTTCCTGTAAAAACTATCAATCAATTCATTGTTCAACGTCAGCCCCAATTTTGGGCTGCCAACAGCATAAGATTCAACGGTCATTTCACCTTTAGCATCATCGAAAGTAACTATCTGGTAGGCCCAGTAGTCGATCGTTTTCTGCACATCATCAAAGTCTTTCTCAGTCGACTGGCCCCAGAACTGATCCCATGAGGCTGCGCCGGAAATAATATGATACATTGGGGAATCCCGCACCTGGCCACGCGCATATAAATGATGATGGCCTGCAATAAAAAGGGTCGATTTTTCTGTTTCTGCGAGTATTGGAATGATTTTATCGCGAACATATTCTGATATATCTCCAACAAACTGTTCTGCCTGAATTGGGCGGTGTGCAATGCTCACCAGCCATTTAACCGAAGTGTCGGATTTTACAGAATCAACGATCTGTCGAACCCAGGTGATTTGCTCATCAGTAGGATGCTCGCTGCTGAGATGGACGAAAACTATGCTTCCCTCCTGGTATGAATAGTAATTTTCTCCCCCAGGGCTAATGATACCTTTATAACCAAGATCATTATAGAAGAAATGTGTATAATACGCCGAAATACCAAGAGAACCATAAAATTCATGATTCCCTACTGTAGTCATAATTGGTATATTCCCTGAAAGAACGGCTGAGGGTCCAAAATGAACATGTTCATATTGATCGAGAGTTCCCTGATCTACCTGATCGCCGTCATTTATAATCAGATTGATATGTTCTTCAATTGTTCCTCCATATTTTTCAATGACCTTCTCCCGGGCAGCCTTCATCAATCTTTCATAGTGGTCGTTGTTTTTAATCTGATGATCTCCGAGAATTAGAAACCTGTATAATCCGGGTTTTTCGCCTAAAGTTGGCTGAGTGCAGAACCGGTAAGCTGCAGATTGCAAATTGCCTGTTATAATCCGATAATAGTAAAAATGATTGGGCTCAAGGCCAGTTAACCGGACGCTATGATAATAATAATTATTATCGTACCCTGCATCAGATAAAACTTCGCAATTACCAATTACCTGATTTTGCAGTGCTGTAGAATCTGTACCAAAAATTACTTTCGATTCCAGGTTTGAACTTGTCTTCCAGGTGATCATGACAGACTTGTCGGAAGGAGACTGCAAATATGGCCTTATAACCTGTCCGGTCGATACAGAACAAATCAGAAATGGGAAGATCAGGCAAATGCAAATTTTTCTTATCATGCTTTTCAAATATCTTATCCACCGAAATTATAGCTTATTCCGGAATCAAAAGCCACATAATCCCGTTTACATTATCATTGCCAGCATATTGGCGCTCAATAGCTTCAGCTACATTTTCAAAGTTATTATCCAATTCACTCTGAGGATATAACCATCGTTTGGGTATTTGACCACTATTCTGTGTTGACGGGCCGACAACAAAAATGGGAATTCCTGTCCTGCGTTGATTATAAAACGCCTCCCAACCAGAATTCAGGAAAAATGACAGGTATTTTTGTGTATTGATCTGTTCCATGGCTTTGGCCTGATCAAACACAACAAGGGATCCGCTGAGGTAGGTGTTTATTTTAGTTGCTGTAATTCCGTAAAACTCCATGGAGGCAGTGATTCCTTTGCTATAAAATTCAGAAGGAGTTGCAGTGATCCACCCTCTGAAGGCAGCTTCAGCCAGATTAAATTCAAGTTCGGGGAATCCAATGGCAATTGATGGTTCATTTACAGGATCGGAATAGTATCTTGGATTTAATGGAGATCCTTCGCCCTTTTCAGTAAGAGTCTGAACATTATCATTTACATAGGCACCTGCATCAAGGCCTCCAAAAGAAGAAAAGCTGGTTTGGTAACCCGGCTGACCTATCTCTACAGCTCTTTTTTCGGGGGATCCAAACAAAAATAATCGGGGATCTTTCCTGGTTTTCAAATGATTTACAAAAGTCCTTTCCATATATACTGCAGTCTGAGAAGATTTATCATGAAAGAGCGGATAACGGTTATCATCCCTGTCAAAAAAGATAAGTTGGGCCTGATCGTTCAGACTCATGAAAATGGGATATATGCCCGGATTTTCATATACTTCCCTAAAACGTGCAGCAACATTGAGTTTTGTATTTCCTTCCTTTGCCGACAAGCTGATTAAAACTCTAAGCTTAAACGAATTGATAAGTTTCTTCCATTTAAGGATATCCCCATTGTAAAGGATATCCCCGTTAATTTTCCCTTTTGATTCACTCAGCAATTCATTAGCCTCTGTAAGTTCCTGCAAAATTCCAAGGTAGACATCCTCCTGGATATCATAAAGGGGTCTGAATAATCCATCATCACCCTGCAGAGCCTCTTTGTATGGGATTTCTCCAAAAGTCATGGCTAATTGGACGAAATGATAAGCCCTGAAGAATTTACCAAGGGCAATATAGTTACCCAGGTTCCTCTTTTCAGCCTCCTGCATCATCTTGTATACCTGAAGTAAAGTGTTATAGCTTCCGAATCCCGCTCTTTGCCATCCATAGGTTTGATCTGTACTATATCCATCAGTAAAAACGAGGTATCGGCATGCATAGGCAGCGCCAATAGAAACCTGACTTAGTGTAGTAACCTCAATATTTGTTAAAATCAGAGAGGGATTAACGTCAGTCGGATTGTTAGGGTCTTTAGTTAGGGTTTCAAAATCCTCGCAGCTGAAGCATCCAAGGATTATTGCTAAAACTAATAGGGGTTTTATATTTTTCATCGCCGTTAATTTCAAAATATCAGGTTAATATTAAAGCCCAGATTTCTTGAGGAAGGAGTTTGAAGATTGTCTTCTCCCACATCAGGATCGACATATTTAATATGCGACCACATCCAGATATTCCTGCCAATAAATGAAATAGAGGCTTTTTCCATTTTTATCTTTGAGATCCATTTTGCTGGAATATCGAAGGTTAAGGTTATTTCGCGCAGCTTGACAAAAGATGCATCAAATGTAACGGCCTCATCTGAGACATCATGATAATAATATTGGCACCAGTCAGACCAATAAACGGGAGTATTATTAGTCTCATAAGTGCGCGTGTCGGTTTCGATATTGCCCTGGGCATCATATATCACTTCTCCTCCTGTCACCACCACGCCATCGCCTACGTATGTTGCTTTGCCCGCAATCTGATCGTCCCGGTAGGTTGAAACAGTTGCCGGATGTGTACCACCCCAGTACATTTTGCGGATTGTTTGGGACCATATAAGACCTTTAAATCTTCCATCAAGCAGAATGTCAAGTTTTATAAATTTATAACGTAACGTATTGGAAATACCCCAGGTCCAATCCGGATCCTGGTATCCGAGCTTTTTAATATATGGATCCCAGGTTGGAAGGCCTCCTTCGTAGATAATTTTACCATCTGAAGATCTGTTAAATACCCAGCCACGATATAAATCCATTCTTTCTCCAACCTTAACCCCGTTGAGATCAGTTATTCCATCAGGCAATTCAAGCAGATACCTGCGGTGACTGCTCCAGTTGATTGCCATATCCCAGGAAAAAGCATTCGGATTTTTAACTGGCGTCAGGTTCAAAACTACTTCCCAACCTTCTCTTTTATATTTATTGGCGTTGATAAGCTTGGAATTATAGCCGGATGCCTCGGATACCGGGAAATAAATGATATCATTCTCATCAATTGTATGATAGTAGGTAACATCTAATCCCACCCTGTTCTTTAGAAAACGAATATCTGATCCTACCTCCCAGGTCTTGGATGTTTCAGGCATAATATTTGGATTCAACTGGCTTCCGGGGAAAGATACTGATGCGTTGCTGTTCCAGTTTACAGAATTATTATAAACAGGAGTTGTACTATAAACGGCAAGGTCATTGGAAACTTGTGCCCATGATGCTCTCAGTTTAAAAAAAGGAATGGCAGCCGGCATATGTATAAACTCAGAAACTATGGTACTCAAAGATATGGATGGATAGAAATAGGAGTTGTTTTCTAAGGGTAAAGCAGATGACCAGTCATTTCTGCTAGTAATTCCTAAATAGACAGCCTTTTTATAGTTCAAATCCAGGGTTCCATAAATACTGTTAACCTTTTTTTGCCTCAATGTATTTGATGCACGAACATCTCCTGTTGAATTAGACAAATTATAAAAACCGGGAATGTTTAACCCGGTAGTTCTCGCATACAGGTAATTATGTTCCGCCCATCGGCTATTTCCTCCTGCTGATAAGTTCAATTCCCATAAATCCTTCCAGTTTTTCTTATATTCAAGAAAAACATCTGTATTTAAATTGAAGTCTTTATCCATCTGTACTTCAAAATTACCATCCGTTGGATCACTATATAAAATGAAGCTTTTAGGAGTTTTTAATTCGGACATTAAACTGTACCAGTTTAATCCTGTCCGGACCTTTAAAGAAAGATTTTTTGAGAAATCATAGGTAAGTGATATTTGTCCATAGTTCACATCTTTATAATAGCCCTGCAGGTTCTCATAGGCTGAGAAATACGGATTATTATACCATGTGCGGTTGTAATGTCTTTGCTGCAGTCCCTCCATTCCAGGATCCCAGTAATTCCTCAGATCACGAACATCTACGTCAGTTCCCATCCACAGCAGCATATTGTAAACATAGTTTTGTGGACCATAACCTCCTCTGGGATAGTTCGGAGTAAATTGCTTATTATATGAAAAACTGGCATCGGCGCTTAATTTTTTACCAAGCTGATAGCCCCCTGAAAGACTTACTGTTATCGAATTGAGTTTCGTGTTCGGAACCATTCCGTTCTGGTATAGCTGTGTGGCAGAGATTCTATAATTACCTTTTTCATTGCTGCTCGAAACACTAAAATTATTTGTTGTGACCATACCCTGTTCCATAAAATTCCTGAGATTATTTTTTCCCCTGGAAATCCATGGTGTGGGAATTCTTTTCCCCGTCACCGAATCTATTGGGCTGTCATATTGAGCAATTTCCACATAACCGCTAACCGTTGTTGAATCCAGCTGATCTAATTTAGGACCCCAAATCCATCCTGAACCATCCTGAATTCCTCCGCCTTTCCCATCAACGTACGAATATTTACCACCATACCCGGTCCCATATTGGTGTTGTACTTCAGGAATGGCAATAAATCCAACTTCAAACATAGTGCTTGAATTAAAACTAATTTCAAATCCGCGATTATTTTTTGTTCCTTTCTTGGTCGTGATCATAATTGCTCCATCTTTACCAAGTGAACCATATAGAGCTGAGGCTGTGGTTCCTTTTAAAACACTTACATTTTCGATATCATCAGAACTTACATCCCACATGTCTGTGCCACTTGGAATGCCATTAATTACAATAAGGGGCTGACTTCCTCTTAAACGGATTTCAGGATTTTCATAAATCCCGGTCTTGTTGTATATCACTAATCCGGCAACTCTTCCAGTGAGTGAACTGATCACATTCGGCTCCTTTGCCTTTTCCAGGCTGGCGCCTTTCACTTCCTGAACGGAATAACCTAAAGCTTTCTTTTCCTTTGGTATTCCTAAAGCAGTAACTACGATCTCCTGCAGTTTAAGTTGACTAATCATAAGGACTACATCGATGGATGTACGATTATTCACTTGAATTTCCTGCGATTCATATCCAATATAAGAAAATATGAGAACAGCATTATTACCAGCAACTATTTGATACTGACCTTCCACATTGGTGACTGCAGCGCTGAATGTTCCTTTAACATGGATGCTGGCGCCTGGTAGTCCTGTCCCCTCATCACTCGCAGTTACCCTGCCTTTTATGGTTATTTCCTGCGCTGAAACCCGAACAGGTAATAAGTAAATCAAAAGAACGGTCAAACTGGCAATACAAAATACTTTCATTACTTTGTGTTTATAAGTTAAAGAATTTCGTGCTATTCAATGCCAAAGCTAGCCCTTTCCTGAGGCTACCAGCGTTAAGCAGGGTAGCTGCTATTACCTGAAAGGATTATGAATAACTATCGATAAAGCAAAGAATGGGGCAGTCTCAAGAGTCGTATTTTGTTTATTTTTCGACTCCGCCTGTTCTGACTTTTGAGACAGCCTCATCCTTATTCTGATCAAAGGAAAGCAAAGGCTTACTGGATTATTAATTTCCTGGTCATTTTGGATTTTTCTGTCTGGACCTCAATCAAGTAAATACCCTTGTTCAAATATTTTAAATCAAGAGTCTTATCACTAACCGATCCAACCAGTTTTTCCCGGTATAAAACCTGTCCTGTCAGGCTATAAACCAAAATTCTCTGTAGTTTCACCCCATTCGAGATATTGATATTGACAATGCCATTGGAAGGGGTGGGGAAGATCCTTAGACTGCCGGCAGGCCTGAATTCATGAATCCCGGTATTACCCTGTTCAGTAACTATAAAGGATGTTTGAGCATAAAGATCATACCCGTCGCAGCAGAACAGACCGGCCCAATATTCCCCGGGA
>Ga0315283_10006359_pt1 | contig 10530 bp, 9 predicted proteins | sample YL17G09_0_MG_FD_204541 | JGI IMG/M metagenome (GOLD analysis project Ga0315283, IMG submission 204541) | Sediment microbial communities from Yellowstone Lake, YNP, Wyoming, USA - YL17G09_0 | ecosystem: Environmental > Aquatic > Freshwater > Lake > Sediment | place: USA: Wyoming | collected...
GCCCCCCCCCCCCCCCCCCCCCCCCCCCCCCCCCGCCCCCCCCCCCCCCCCCCCCCCCCCCCCCCTGCAGTCCAAAACAGAACCCTCACAGAATGCGTTTCAGCTCAACAATGCGGCCGCCCACCACTTCCTCCTCTTCCGCCCTGCTCTCCCTGGAGCCCCCCCCCCCAGGCGCCTTCTCCTGTTCATCAGCCGTCACCGATGCCGACCTCTGGGCCTGGGCGGCAACCCTGGCGGGGCCGGCGGCGGGCGTGGTGAGATGCGAGAAATGATAAAAATGAAAAGGGACAGGTTGGTTGACGTGTCGTTTGGTAACTCCCCCTCCCATCCATCCCTTCCCCTCCCTTTTACCAGGTCGGCTCCCGTGCCTGGGCCGCCCAGCATGCGGCCCTGGTAAGACTTGCCCTGACCGCACACGCGGACGCATTGGGACGGGCGGCAGGAGGACGGCAACCGAGCGCGGTGACGGAGAAGGGGACGGCCCCCCCAAAAAAGGAGGAGGGCGGCGGCAGCGGCCGCCCTCACAACCCCGACAGGGTCCCCGCCGCCCTCGCGGCCACGCCGGGCGCCATCCCGGCCCTGGTCCGGGCCGTGTCCTATGCATCCGCCTGGCGTTTCAGGGCCTGGCCGGCCGTGGCGGCGGCGTTGGCGGTGAGCGGAGGGGAGGAGGGCGCCGCCCGGGCGGCGGCCGCCCTCGGCGCGGAGGCCGCCCTCTTCCAGGAGCCCGCGGCCGCCTCCCTGCTCGGCCTCGTCCTCCTGTCCGACGTGGCGTCCGCCCTGGTGTTTTGTGGAGACGGCGGGGAGGAGGCGGCCGTGGACGCGGCAGCCTGGGCGGTGGGCGCGGTGGGGTGGCTGGACGGGGCGGAGGCGCGGGGCTGTGCGGAGGCGGCAGCAGCCGCAGCAGCGACCACCGGCGCCACCCCCGCTGCCCCGGCAGCCCTCGCGTCCCCGGCGTCCGCGGGCGCTGAGGCCGCCTTTTCCGCGTCCCTGGCCGCCCTGGGCGCCCTGCGTGGCCTGGCCCAGCGCGCCAGTGACCTGGGCCCGGGCGTGGCGGGGCGCCTGGCGACTGGCGGGGCGGTGCCGGCGCTGGCGGCACTGCTGGCCGCCCCGCCGTGGGAGGCGCGGGCGGCGCCGACACAGGCCGCCGCTCCCGGCGCCCTGCTGCGCCGGGGCGGGGGTGGGTGGGCGGCCGTGTCTGCGGTGGAAGTGGCGGCTACCTTGCCCCCTCACGCCGGCCACGCCTGGCTGGCCGCGCTGTGGCTGGTGGCCGGGCCCGCCGCCGCCTGGGGCGGGCGCGGCGGCGGCGGCGGCGGCGGCGGCGGTGGGGCGGCCGCCGCCGTGTCCCAGAGGCTGGCCGCCGCGCTGCGGGCGCCGGGGCCGCACCACGATGCCTTGCCGCCCCTGGCAGGCCTGTTGCTGCCCGCCCTGCAAGGGGTGATCGCAGCAGGAGCGGGCGGCGGCAACAGCGGCGGCGGCCCCCTGGCGGCCGTGGCGGCCATCGCGGCGGCCACTGGTGCTGGGGGTGGGGGTGGGGGTGGGGGGGCCGCCCTTTCCTCTTTCCTTTTCTCCTCCGCCCCGCTCCTCATCCAGGAGATGCCGACCCCCTTGGCCACTGCCCTGGCCTCCATGGACTGGGCCGGCGTCGCGGCCGACGCCGCGGCGGCCTTGCTGGAGGGAGGCAAAGGAGGCAAAAACTGCGCGAACACGGGGGCCGGGCTGCTCGCGGTCGCCGACGCCCTGGCCGCGGAGCCCAGGCTGGCGGGCGGCGGCGCGGGCGGCGCGGCGACCGGGCCTCCATCTGAGCAAGGCATTTGCGTGCGGGTGTGGGCGCGCGGGGCGAGGGCCGCGTCGTCCGCCTCCCTGGCGGTGCGCCTGGTGACGAAAACAGGCGAGGAGGGCGAGGTGGTCGAGGTTGGGGGCACGGCCGGGAGCGCCCCGCCGCCCGTCAGGGGCCGCCGCTCCCGCCTGCTTGTCCAGAATGATGACACCAACACGCTCCTCCTCTTCCCGCCTGCGGGGCGGCTGCTCGCCAGCGTGGCCGGCCGGGCCCTGGAGGCCACCTTCCAGCTGCCGTGCGGTGAGGCGGGGGGCGCCTCCTTGTCCGCCCTCCCGCCCGCCGTCTGGCTGACGGCGGGGCTGCTGGCGACCGACGGGGCCGCCCTGCAACTGCGCCTTCGTCGGGTGGGCGGGGATGGCGCGGATGCGGTGCGGGTGGGAGGGGGGTGGGCGGCGTACGCGTGCGTGGGCGGGGCGCTGACGGTGAAGGAGTGAGATGGGAGAGAGAGAAAAAAAAATGTTATCAAAGAAAGAAAGAAAATGTTTTCACACCCCGCTCTAAAACAAACGCGTCGTCCGTCGTCCGTCGTCCGTCGTCATCTCTCCCTCTATCTTCTCAACCCAGCGCCATCGCCCCCCGCTTCCGCCCCGCCGCTTTAGCTTCCCGCCGCCGCCGAATGCGTTGCTGGCGGGCGCGCTGCGGGTCGCCACCCCCCGCGCCCGCGCCCGCGCCCGCGCCCGCGCCCGGCCGGGCCCGCCCCGCCGCGACGGGCGGCGAGGAGGCGGCCAGGTGGGCGCCGATGGCGGCAACAGGGTCCGCGCAGAAGGCCGGGTGCGCGACGACGGCTGTCAGGCGGGCGGTTTCCACGGCCCCCACCGCCATGCGCACCCTGCCCCGCGAAAAGTTGGGGGTGGGCGGCGCGGGGTGCAGCCTGGCAGCCGCCACGGCGTCCTCGACTGCGGCCGCCAGGTGGCGCCCCAAATCTTTCAGGGCGCCCCCCACGGCCGCGCCCGCCCTGGCCTTGCGCTTGGCCCGGCGCAGGGCGGAGGGGGAGGGGCCCAGGCAGGTCCCCCGGACGAGGGGGGACGTGCCCAGCGGGCGGGCCAGGAGGGCGGCAATGGAGGCGGAGGGCCGGGCCGCTGGGGGCGGTGCCGCTGTCTTTGCAGCAGCAGCAGCCACAGGCTTTGACACGCCGCCCCCTCCTCCTTTCCTCCGCGCCGTTCCCGTGACCCGGTCGAAGAAGTGCAGGCGCTTTACGAGCTTGGCCCGGATGTGAGAGGGCGGGAGGGGGGCGTCGGCGGGCGGGGCGGCGGTCGTGGCGGTGGCGGGGCCAGCCTGGTGGGGACGGGAAGAGGTCGAATGAGCGACGGGGGAGGGAGTTGGAAGGCCGCGCCACAGGGGACGCGGCTGCCCCTCTTTGTCGCTCTCTCTCTCTCTCTCTATCTATCTATCTCTCTCTGGCTAACCTTGGCCGCCCGGGCCGCCTTGTCCCGTAGGCGGGTGACCTTCTTGACCTGGGTGTGAATGGAGAGGGGGAGGGTGTGAGAAAGACACATGCGGCTCGGCTAGGTGTGCGGCGGCGGCGGCCCAAGAAAAAGCAGAGAGCAGGCTTTGGCCTTGTCCCCCCAACCTTTCTTGTGGCAGGCGTGATTTCTCGTCCTGTATACGCACCATCGCAGGCGCTGGGGGTGATTAGCCCTCAGGCAGCAAGAGCTCTTGTGTGCGCGTCGAAAACAACAGCGACTCTCAAAAGAACGTGAGCAAAAAAAAAAAAAAAAAGTGTGCCACTAGTTGAAAAAGTGAAAAATGATGCAACGGCTGCATGCCACCCTGGCCGCCCGGGCGCCCGCCCCGGCGCTCCCACCCACCCGCACACACCGGCCCACCCCTCACGCAGGCTCCAGCCTATGCTTACTACATCGGGCGCCAGTCGCGGGTGCGCGGAGGCGTGGCCTGCCCGCCAGGGCGACGCCCTTCGGCGAGGACGCGGCTGTCGCCGCCGCCGCCGCCACCGCCTCAGCCCCCACTCCTCCTCCGCCCCTCCCGCCCCCGCCCGCCGACCTGGTCCTCATCGGCACCATCGGCGCCCCGCACGGTCTGAAGGGAGAGCTCCGGGTCTTCCCCGTCACGGACGACCCGGCAGGGCGGCTGGGGAGGGCGGGGGCGGCCGCGTGGGCGGCGCCCCGGGCCGGCGGCCGCGCGCTTGGCGGGCGGGCAGGCGGCGGGAAGGGCGCGCCTACCCACGCCCGCCTCACCATCCTCTCCGGCCGCCCCGCCCTCCTCAAGGGGCGGGAAGTGTGGCTGGTCCGGGTGAAAGGCGTCACAAACCCAGAGGATGCGAGCGTGCTGTGCAACCAGGAGCTGTGGGTGTCGGCGGCGGAGCGGTGAGTGGTGGGGGTGTGGAGAGGAGAGGGAGAAAGGTTGGTTGAGAGGGGGCATGGAGCGAGAGAGAGGAGAGACGACACCACTCACAACCCCACGCACACAACACACTCCCCTCTCCTCTCCCTTCACAGCCCGCCCCTCGCCGGGGACGCTGAATTCTACGTCCAGGAACTGGTGGGCATGGCGGTCAGCCTGGTGGGGGTTGCCGGGCGCGGGCGAGGCGGCGGGGCGCCCGCCACCAGCGGCGACGACAGCGGGGGCGGGGGCGGGGGCGGGGGCGGGCCCCTCCCTGCAAGCACGCCCGCCGCCGCCGCCGCGGGCGCGCCCCTGGGCACCGTCGTCGACGTCTACTCCGGCACGGGCCCCTTCGACACGCTGCGCATCGCCCTGCACCCGGCAGGCCTGGCCACGGCCCGGGCGGCGGCCGCGGCGGAGGGCGGGGCGGTGGTGGATGAAAAGGGAGACGAAGAGGACGGGGGGGTGGGTGGCGCGCCCTCCCCCGCCACCCTCCCCTCCCCGCCGCTCGCCGCCGCACCGACCCTCCTCCTCCCCTTTGCGGACGAGTTTGTGCTAGCCGTGTGCCGGGAGGAGCGGACGATGACGGTGCGCCCGCCGCCGGGGCTGCTGGGGCTGGCGGTGGCGGCGAGTGACGGCGGGAAGAAGAAGGAGGCGGCGGCGCGGCGGCGGCGGCGGCCACCGCTGGGGCGGGGGCGCGGTGGTGGAGGGAGTGCTGGCGGCGGCGGCGACGCTGTTGTTGTTGCTGCTGCTGCTGCTGCTGGCGCCCATGCCGCCGGGCCCGCGTGATGGGAGGGGAGGGGTGACGAAAAAGGGCGTGCATGTACTATGTACTTTCTTTGCTTGGTGGGTCTCTGCAGTTTGTTTGATGACCCCTCCCCTCTTCAATACACAAACGGCACCAGCGCCCGCACCCGCTCCCGGTACGCCTCGTACGCCGCCCCATGCACCGCCGCCAGCGCCCCCTCCTCCACCCGCACCTTCTCCCGCAGGACGGCCGCCAGGCAGGCCGTGGCCAGGAGGCGGCCCGGGTTGACAGAGACCGCTGTCAGCCCCGCGCACAGGGCGAGCAGGCCGGCGTACATGGGGTGCCGCACCAGGGCGAAGGCACCGGTCGTGGTGAGCACGTTAGTGGGGCGCGGGGTGGGGAAGGGGGAGAGGGAGCGCGGGCCGAGGGCAGTCGCGCCGCCCACGATGAAGACGGCGCCGCCCGCGGCCGCGCCCAGGCCGGCCAGCTGGACCGCCACCGACACCGCGTGCGGCGGGAAGAACACGAAGAAGAGGGCGGCGGCCTGAAGGACGACCAGCCACTCTCCGCGCCGCCCAAAGGTGGCCGGGTCGGCGATGTCCTTGAGCATGTCAAACTGTGACGGAGAAGTGGGGAAAAAAAAAAAAATGAGTGTGCAAGAAGCAAGCGCGGGAAGAGAGGAGAGAAACCTGTGGCCCCTCTCCTCCTCCCCTCCTCTCTCTCTCTCGCCTCTCTCCACTCGCCTGGTCCTCATCCAGTTCCGGCAGGCGGAAGGACTCCAGCTTGGCCGCCGCCGCCGCGCCCGCCGCGGTCGCCCCGCCCACGAGGCGGGCGGCCGAGCCGGCCGCGCCCGCGACGACGCCGGCGACGGGCGAGGAAGGGGATGTCGATGGGGACGCCGCGCCGCCCGTGGCTGCCCCGTTGAGGGCGGTGCGGGTGGAGGAGGAGGGCGAGGGCGTGGTGTCGTCATCGTCATCCGGTTGGCTGGTGGGTGGGGTGGGGTGCCTGAGGTGAGGGGCGGGCGGTCGGAGACAAGAGAGCGGGGGAGACAGCGCCCGCGCGGCGTCGCTGGCACGAGAGGAAACACACACACAAAAAAACGCGCCAAGCACTCGCCCGCGTCCACTCACCCGAAGAAGTTGGTCCGCCAGGAACGTGCGGCCAGGGCGGGGCGCCCACTCGCGGAGGGGCGGGCCAGGGGGGTGGTGCCCCGGGCGTGGAGGAGGAGGCGGGCTTGCATTTGCGCGGGCGGGCAGGGAAGGGTGGAAAGGAAAATAACCAGACCTTTTTTTTTTTTTTTTTTTTTTTTTTTTCCACATCACTTTCACTTCAACACGACACACCGCCCCCAATTTCCCCCCCTAAACCCCCGCCACCGGCCACCCCGCCTTGGCCTTCACCCGCAGCAGCGGCGTCGACAGGCGGCGCCCCAGCGCAAACAGGCCCGCAGACAGGGCGAGCGCCGTCCCCGTCAGCCCCAGGTACCCCCACGGCATGGGGAGCGCATTGAGGATGGGGTACGGGAACGCCCCCGCCCCCGCCCGCACCACCAGCAGCCAGGCGGCGTAGGCGCCCGCCGACGCGTGCGACAGCGACGCGGCCCGGGGCGAGAAGGAGCGGGGGTGGGACACCAGCAGGTCGGCCCAGGCGGCGGCCGCGTTGAACACGTGCACCGAGCGCCCGAGCCAGGGCGGGCGGGGGGCGGGCCCGCCCTCCACGACGCCCGCCGTCGCGGCCTCCAGGCCGTAATACATCACGGTCACCACGTTGGTCAGGCCGAACACCGCGCAGGCGGCGTCATCGGCGGCGGCCCGGAGGGCGGCCTTGCGGCGCGGCGGGGACGCCGGGTGGAGCGCGGCCGCGGCCGCCACCCCAAACGACAGGGTTTGGAGGGTGTAGGCATAAAAGGTGAGGTACCGGAAAAACCAGCCAAAGCCGGCCGTGCCGGGCAGGGCGCCCGCGGCGGGGGTGCAGTGCCAGCCCCACACGGAGGCGTGGTAGGCGAAGGCGAGGGCGTGGAAGAGGGCGACCGCGTCGGCGATGGGGCTGCGTGTGTGGGGGGGGAAAAAAAAAAAAAAAAAAAAAAGTAAAGTGAGCTGTCCGGGTCGGGGGGCAGCGCCCCGATGCCCTGCTTTGTTTTGTTTCTCCCCCTCTCCCTCCCTCTCCTCTCTCCATGCCACACTCACCGGTACCGCTTGCCATGCCGCCGTGCTGCCGCGCCGACATAGTCAATGACCTTGACCCGCGGGGAGGAGGAGAGGGGAGGCGGAGTGGAGGGGGCGGGCGCGGCCTCAGCGGTCGACGCCAGGCGGGCCAGCGACGCCGACCCCGGCGTGCCCGGGTCGACCACCTTCTCAGGGGTGCCGCCCGGCGTGGCCAGGGAGGTCGCGGAGTCGTAGGCCGAGGGGCGCGGGCGTCGGAAGCGCAGCATGTCTGTGCGCGCGGAGAGAGAGAGAGGGGAGGAGCGGGGTTTTGGCGTGAACGGTCAGGAGAGAGATGTCAAGTGACTTCCAGCGCCCCTGCCCGCCCCGGCCCTCGCCCGCCACCCCCTGGCAAGGTACCCCAGCCGATGAGCCATCGTCCATGTGGGCCGAGGCGAGGCGGGCGGGGTGTGGTCCCGGTGGCGGGGAGGGTGAGGAAGGGCGCAAAACGTTGCAGGCTGGCGGCGGGGGGAAAACGTTTTCTCCGACGACGGTGCAAACGCGTTCCCCCCCACACTCGTCGCCCCACCACCTCCACGCACGTCCGGGCTTGCCCAGCACAAATTCCACGCACCTGCGGTCTCAGGGGCTCAGGGTCGGAGCAGGGGCGGCCGCGGGCTTTTCAACGGAGGGCGGAATGTGCAGGGGGGCTCGCGCGGGAAGCAAAGGAACCTTCTCCGTGGGTAAAAAAACGGGCCCCCTCAGGGCACGCGCGCACGGGCCTGTGTGTGGCGCGGGCGTGTGCGGGCAGGGGAGGCCTGGGCGCTCGTGGGCGCGCGCAAAGGCACACGCAGGGAGGACAGGGAAGAAAATAAAAAGCGGGAGGGAGTGCGGGTGTGAGTGCAGTCTCTGTCTCGTCGCGCTGCCCCCCTCCTCACGCCCCCCGGGACTCACCCGACCTCCCCGTGTACTATGGCCTCTCTCACCAGCAGCAACACACACACAAACATGCCCGCCCTCGCCACCCGTCGGGCGTGCACCACTCGCGTGCACGCGCGCGTGCGCCCGCCCGTCTCGGCCGGGGCCAGCCGGTCGGCCGGCGCGCTCGCCCCGCCCCGCCCCGACGCCCCCGCCTTCCTCGCCGCCGCGGGCCAGACCCTGGCGACCGCCACCCTGGCGGTCAGCCTGCTGGTTGGTGAGTTATGTGGGAGGAGGGAGGGGATGGAAGGGCGAGAGAGAGGAGAGACGAAAACGATTTGCGCTCCTCCTCAGACACACCTCCCAAAACTCTCCCTAACCTCTCTCCTTAACCTCTCTCCTCACCCAACCCCCAACCAACAAACAGCCTCCCCCGCGTCCGCCCGCCTCGAAGGCGTCAACAAGCCGGAGCTCCTCCCCCCCGGCCCCCCCGTCCCCGTCCTGGACGTCGCCGGCTTCCTGACGGCCGGCGAGAAGACCCGGCTGGCCGCCCGGGTGGTGGCCCTGGAGGCGGACACGGGCGTCCGGCTGCGCGTGCTCGCCCAAAACTACCCGCAGACGCCCGGCCTGGCCATCCGGGACTACTGGGGCGTGGACGGGGACACCGTCGTCTTCGTGGCCGACCCCAACACGGGCAACATCCTGAACTTCAACGTGGGCGAGGGCGTCGACCTGCGCGTGCCCCGCTCCTTCTGGTCCAGGCTGGCCAACAAGTTTGGGACGAAGCGGTACTGGTCCGAGAAGGGGCAGGAGGCGGCGATCGTGAACGCGGTGAACGCGATTGACGTGTGCCTCCGCGAGCCGATGGGGGTGGGGCAGTGTGTGCGGGTGGCGGACGGGGTGGTGTGAAAAAAGGGAGAGGAAAGGAAAGGTCTTGGGGCCAAGGCCACTGCACACATTCGGGCGGCAAGTTAAGCTTCGTGGGGGAAAAAAAAAAAAAGGAGGGGGCAGGAAACACCGCGCGCACGCACCTCGGCCCCGATGCCGTCCCCACCCAGGAGGCGCCGCCACCCGCTGGCATGGCCGGCCCTGGCCGCGGCGGCCGCAGTCCTCGCCGGCTGCGCCCCACGATCGCGCGTGCCGTGGTCATCGGCCGCAACTGCAGGCGTGGCTCCCTCCTCCTTCGCGTCCGCCCAGCAGGTCCGCGTCCCCCGCCCGGACAAGGCCTGGCAGGCGGGAGTGGCGACCGTGCTGCCGCCGATGTTGGAGGTAAGCAGGGAGAACAATTGAGGGGCCCCCGGAGACAGAAGTGAGAGGCGGGGAGGGAAAAGGGGGGGCGCTCTCATTACGGGCGGCTGCCCTCTCTCTCCTCTCCTTCTTCCCTTCCCCATCACATCAAGCCGTCTCTCACACACTCTCATCCCCCCCTGTCACACACACACGCGCGCACGACACCAGAACCCCGCCGCCGCCGCCGCCGCCTCCTTCGCCTCCCTGCCCAAAGCCTCCTACCCGGGCGTCGCCTCGGGCGGCGGGGGCGCCCCGATCCGCGGGGACGTGGGCCTGGGGACGCCCCTCGCGCCGGGCGACCCCGGGTGGGCGCGCTTCGGGGCGGGCGGCGCGCCGCCGTCGCTGGGGGACGTCCCGGCCACCGAGGTGGCCGAGTTTGACCCCACGCTCGGGCCGGACGGGGACCCCGTGGACGCGGAGGCGGAGCGGGAGCGGGAGGAGGAGGACGCCCGGGCGGCCGGAGGGGGGTCGGGCGAGAAGGAGGCGGAGGAGGAGGCGGAGGAGGGCCGGGAGCGCGCCGCGGCCGCCGCGGCCGCGGCCGCGTCTGGTGGCCGCCCCCGCACCGAAAAGGAGCGGGAACGGGAGCGGGAGCGGGAGCGGGAGGCACGGGACGGGCGCGCGCGCCCGCCCGGCTTCGAGTCCTTCGCGACAAGGGCGCCCCCCTCGGCCGAGGACGCGGCCGCGCCGCCCCCGCCCGTCCGGGGGCTGACAATCCTGGCGGGGCCCTGGGGCGACATGCCCGGCCCCGCCCCGCTGGCGGCCCCCGACCCGCGCGCAGCCGGCGGCGGCGCCGGCCCGGCCGTCCGTCCGCCCCCGCCCCGCCCCCCTCGGGCGGCGGCTAGGGGCGTGAAGGCTGCGGCCGACGGCCTCAACTGCACAGACAACGCGCTCGTCAACCGCAAGCTCACCGAGCCGCCCGACCTCACGCTCTGCTCCGGCGGCGGCTTCCTGCTTCAGCTCGTCAACTCGGCGTACGCCATCTACGACAGCGCCACCGGCGCGCGCCTGGCGGGGCCCTTCTCGCTCTACGACCTGTTTGGCGTGCCCAAAAATTCGTCTATGACCGACCCGGGCTGCATTTTCGATGCGGGCGGTTCCCGGCGCTTCTTCCTCACCATCCAATGGTACACCAAACTCAAGTTTGCCTACCAGGTCTTCGTCGTGTCCAAGACGGCCGACCCGCGGGAAGGGTTCCGGGGCGTCTACTTTGTGGACACGGCGGGCAAGCAGCCGGAGCTGGGGCTGACAAACTGCGC
>Ga0315283_10006360_pt1 | contig 10529 bp, 8 predicted proteins | sample YL17G09_0_MG_FD_204541 | JGI IMG/M metagenome (GOLD analysis project Ga0315283, IMG submission 204541) | Sediment microbial communities from Yellowstone Lake, YNP, Wyoming, USA - YL17G09_0 | ecosystem: Environmental > Aquatic > Freshwater > Lake > Sediment | place: USA: Wyoming | collected...
AAGCGACGCACTGGAGATGATCGCCGACGCTGTCGAGTCCCTCGTGAACAAGAAGGGATTCGAGGCCGCTATCTTCGCCGGAAGTGGCGAACACTTCGAGATCGGTGCGTCGGATCAGGCCGCGCTCACGGCCCTGCTCCTTCGCCGCACGCGGCTCAAGGCCGGGCTCAGCCTGGCCGATGTCGCCGCCAAGCTGGGTGCCAGGTCTCTGAACGCGTACGCACGCTATGAGCAGGGACGCACGACGCCCAGCGTGCAGAAGTTGGCGGACCTTCTGTCGGCTGTCGTTCCTGACCGAGACTTCGTACTGGTCGAGAGCCGGACTCGCGGATGAGCGATCCAATGCGGCTCTGGGAGCCTTCTCGCCACACGTCCGCGGATATCGTGTGGTCGACGGGCTGACGCATCCGTCGGGTACTCAATCTCCACGAGGAGGCCGGACGCCCCGTCAGAGGTTTTGCGAGGTAGCCGCGCGTGGCACACACGCAGGAGGCTGGAGCCCGGATGGACATTGCAGATGAGGTGAAGCGGCTCGCCCGCGCATCTGCCAGTTCCTCGACGCGCGTCAGGTTGATGCACCAGCACTTCGGGCCCTTCTCCTCTATATCACTCGTCTTTTTGGTCTCCGACTCGTCCGGCTCGAAGTCCACTTCACAGTCCTCCAGGGCCGCAACGAGCGTTCGAATTTGCTGCTGTCCGTCTACGATCAGGCACTTCAGATCGTGGCCCTTGTCTGTCGAGAGCCGCTCTCCGAAATCCCGCGGGTTGTTCGCTTCCCAGAAGACGAAGCTCCCGCACGGCGTGTTCAGAATTGCGATAATTGTCTGGCCAGTTGTCGAGGCGACGGCTGCTGCCGGGTGCGCCCCGCACGAATCCTCAAACACCTGGAACTGCCGAAGGAGGGAGTGGTCGTGAGCCTGGGAATCGTGCGACCCGTCGTGACCCCACCCTCGTTCGATCGGATTGCATGCCTACACCAGCGGGTGCGCCGTGAAGCACACGGTTAGGCCACCTTCGAAGCACGACCGACCACAATCTGGACTCGGACGCCAGCGTGACCAAGCATGGCGACCAGCGTATCGATGCTGAACCGGTCGATCTTGCCTCGGACGAGATTGCCCACCCGCGGCTGAGTGACTCCGAACAGGCGTGCCGCCTGTGCCTGGGTAAGCCCGCGGGTTGCGATCAGCTTGCTGAGCCGAACCATGAGGTCGGTTCGAATCTTGAGATTCTCCGCCTCGTCGTCCGGAAATCCCACGTCGCGAAACACGTTGCCGCTCGAGTGTTGAATCTTGGTGGTCATGGAGCCTCCTGCTGCCGGGCGCGACGTCGCAACACGTCGGCAAGACGCCTACGAGCCAGGACGATTTCGGATTGCGGCGTCTGGCGTGTCCGCTTCTCGAACGCATGCAAGACGTAGATGCCCTCCCCGGACTTTGCCACGTAGAACACGCGATGTTCCACGCCGGTGTGGAGGCGGATCTCGTACACACCCGCGCCCGCTGCACCCACCGCGTGGCCATTTCGAACCATCGGATCACGGCGGTGGCCGACGGCCACGTGTCGTTCACCTATCGAGACCGCCAACACGGCGGCGTCATCCGCGACCTCACCCTCCCCGCCGAGTCGTTTATCGACCGCTTCTTGCTCCACGTCGTACCGCCGCACGTCCCGCGCATCCGACACGTCAGATCGCGACCCTCGCCGGGCGCTCGACCGTCCCAGCACCCCATCGTGGCCCCGATGCGTCGTGGGACCGCGGCGTCCAAACCCCATAGCCTCGCGCGAGCGCCGTCCACGTCCCGCGGATTCGTTCAATCTGTTTTATCCGCCATGCTGCGCACGGCCGATAAAACACTCTTCATTAGAGGGGTCTCCGCTCGCCTGCCGCTCGCAGATTGACATAGCACCCGCTATCGGACGCGGTGGGCGCCCCCTCCGAGCCCAGACACAGGGCTGATTGTGGGTGCTGCGCCGGAGTTGTCAACGACATTCGCGCTGACCCTCCTCAGTGGCAACGCGTGCGGCTCGTACGACGGTCGTCCGCACGCCGATCGGGCGGACCTCCGGCGACGCGGCACCTGCGCACGCCGATCGCCGCACCTGGCCCTGCGCGCCGACCTGGTGGCCGCCGTCTTCATCAGCGACGACTTCGCCTTCGCGTTCCTGATGCCGACGGTGAGCGTGTCGATCCCCATCGGCCGCTACCGGACCAGCGAGCGGTAGACGCGGCGCGGCGCCCCGGTGCTGATGCCCCGCTGGTTCTCGGACGTGTTCAAGCAGGAGATGGACGTGTCGGGCCTGAAGCCCCTGCTCGTCGACGAGCCCGCCCTGATCTGCCCGCATCTCTACACGTCGGGCGCCTTCGATCACATCATCCCGGAGCAGGCCCTCGTGCTCGACACCCGGGACGGGCTGGTCGTGCTGACGGGCTGTTCGCACCCGGGCGTTGTCGAGATGCTGCGCGCCATCAAGGCGGCGTTCAGGAAGAGCGAGCCGGAGATGCGCGCCATCATCGCCGACCTGCAGGCGCTGGGCGTCGTCAGGTGCGGCGCGACGCACTGCACTGGCGACATACAGATCGGGATGATCAATCGCGCGTTCGGCGCGAACTACGTGGAGCTGGGCGTGGGCAACGCGCTCGTCCTCAAGTAGACGACGCGGCCCAAGGAGATCGCCATGAAGAAGATCAACTGGCGCGAGGTCTGCAAGTTCGGGTCGGGCGCGGCGTTTGTGGGGACCATCGCCAACGCGTACCTCTGGGTGTACGACGTGTCGACGCCGTTCCCGCTCTTTGGCTACACGATTCCGCCATGGCTGTTCGGCGTGCGCGCCATCATCTCGGTGGCGGTGTTCGCGCTCTGCGTCTACGTCGGGTACCTGCGGAAGCCGGCGCAGCCCTGACCCGCGCCGCGCTGACCTCGCCTGTCACGCCCTCCTGGGACGATCGGCCCAGGAGGGATGAGAGACGAGTTCGAGGTGACGGGCGCGTGAATGGAAGCAGCGGCTCCCACGCGGCGAAGCACCCGCTCGGACGCCTCAGTTGCCCACTGGCGAGCACTTCAGAGCGGAGAGACAGGTGATCGTCATCTTGAACCGCAAATTGTAGTTGCCGAAGGACCCCGACGTCCCGCTCTCGAACGACGCCGTGCTCCCCACGGGGTCAGAAACCGGATTGTTACGCCAATCGAAGTACTGCGCGGCGTTCGTGTCCGTCGTCACTGTCCATTGGGTCGCGCTATCGCGCATGATGACGAACAGATTCGAGCAGTGCGCATCGTGGTAGTTGCCTGAACCTGGGATCGAGAGAAGCGGGTCGCGGAATCTGAAGACGGCGCCGGCGTCCGTCGCTGTGGGAGTCCAGAAGCCGCCTCCCCCCGCAATGGTCTTGATTCCCATGACGGGGATGTAACTCAGGACCTGCACCGTCGTGGCGCTCAGGGTACCCGACGGGTTCGCCCAGGGATCGGGATCGCAAGTCGTCGGCGGGTCACCACCCCAGTTTGCGCCTGCGTAGTTGACGTTGATCCTGCGAATGACCTTGTTTCTGACGGTTCCGATCTCGAGTACGAACATGCCGTCGATGAAGGCACCACCTTGGGTCGTGACCTTCATGTACGCGCTGACGCCATCGACGCCGTGCGTATAGAGCCCCTTGCCATCGGGCGTGATGGCGTACCCAGTGGTGTTGTCGAACGACACCTGCACGGGGTACTGGGTCGTCACGTAGCTCGGCTTAGGGGCGCTCTGCTTCTGGTTCTGGGCACTGAGGCCCGAACCACCTACGGTGGCGGCGGCGACCAGCCCGAACGTGGCGAGCAGAACCTTCAACAACGGGGACCACGATCTTTTCATGACGTCCTCCTGCAGGCCGAAGGCCTGCGTCAACGGGGCGATGCTCCGGATCGCCCAAGTTTGCAGGCAGTTATAGCAGCCCCGAGCGGCCGAATCGTCACCATTCCGGCAAAGCTTTGTGGGGGAGTGTGAACAAGTGTGAAGACTCCGGGGTTGCGGCCGGACCGCGCGCATGGCAGGCCTCACTGCCCCACCTGGGGGGCGCGAACGGCGGCTTTCGGTGGCGGCGGAAGGAAGTGCTCCAGGACGTACTGCGCTTGGGAGTTCCTTCCGAACGTGAACGCGAAGCGCAGACCATCCCGACTGACGCGGGGGAACAAGATGTCCGGCGCCTCGAGCCCCGTCGGCAACGGCGTACCGGCAGCAGCCGGTACGCGCAGCAGCGCGGCAGGACCGGCAGGCCTCCGTCCAGTCACCACGAACACGTGGTCCTCTGGGCCCCACCCCGCCACATCCACCCACTCGCCGGGCTTCGGCGTGAAGATCGTCCGCACCGCGCCACCGTGCAGTGGGACCAGGATGACCTGCCGCCCCGTGTCTCGAATCTCGATGACGGCTATCCGGCTGCCATCATGCGACAACACGGGCTTGTCCACGCGCACTCCCGCCGGCGCCTCGTACAGGGTCTGCTCGCGTCCGCTGTCGAGGTCGAAGCGCATCACCGCGGTGAAACCGCGCGCATAGACCAGCGCGCGCCCGTCGGGGGTCCATTCGAACTCGGTGACTTGCGACCCGGCCTTCTGCATCGTCACGATGGTCTCAGCCGCGCCCGTTTCCACGTCGACACGCGTAAACCTGGCTTCGTCCTGGGTCGCCGACATGAGCGTGACCGAGCGGCCGTCCGGCGACCAGCGGGGAACCGGCCCCAGTCTGAGTACCTGACCCGAAACAACGCGCTCGTCGCCGCTCTGCGGATCGAAGATCGCGAGGACGGAGCTTTGGCTCAAAAACGCCACGCCGCTGTCGGACGAGTAGGCCAGCCGGCGGCCGTCCGGAGACCAGTCCGGGATGCGGTTGAGGCCTTGAAGCCGCCCGACGATCGTCGGCGCGGAGGCGGTTCCGCTCTTCGGATCGAGCGTGGAGATCGCCACGTTCATCCGGCCGTCTTCTGCGCGATAGTAGAGCGCCCCGCTGGCCGACAGCCCGACGGGTACCCGCATCGCGGAATCGGCTCTGACCATCTGCGGCTCCCCTCGCGTCCGGCCGTTCTCGATCTCGACCAGCCACAAGTCGTTCTTGCCCACCCGGTCGCTCATGAACAACAAGCGGCCGTCCGCCGTCCACAACGGGAAGACATCGCTGGCCGGACCGCCGACGAGGGTGCGGACAAGCCCGGTCGTCAGATCCAGAACGTCGATGTCGTAGTCGGCCCGGCCGGAATGCGCCGCAGAAAAGGCCACGTACCTTCCGTCCCGGGACATGGACAAGAGAGGGGCTGTGTAGCCCATCTTGCTGCCGAACAGGGCCGTGACCCCGTCGATCCGGGCGATCGATGTCGAACCGCCGGTGGCGATGTCGACCGCCAGGAACTCGCCCGTGTCGGCCGCGCCCTCGAAGTAGACGATCAGCGACTGTCCATTTGGCGTCCAGCCCGCCAGTTGGCCGGTCCCGAACGTCTGGTCGCGCGTGTACACCGTGCGGGCCTGTTCCCCCGCCGCCGGGTACACCCGCAGTTCGTAGCGATAGGGTGGGGCGCCTGGCAGACGCCACATCGCCGCCACCTGGGCACCGTCGGGCGAGAACACGACCGTGTGAACGTTCTCCTTGGCGGCCGCCGGGGCAAGCCGACGGACTTCGAGGGAACGCACATCGCCGACAGCCGGTTCCCAGCTCTGCAGGTCCGACCTTCGAATGCCCCCCGGGACCAGCCGGCCGTCAGGAGACGGCGGACCGAGCGCGAGGAACTCGGTCATACGCCAGAGCCGGCGGGTGGTTTCGGACGCCGGCGCCAGCTTGACCTGCGGCGCGCCGAAACTCGCGAGGCGCTCCCGCGCCTGCGCGACGATGGGAGGCTGGTCGGGGAACTCCCTGATGATCTTCTCGTATGCGGCGCGCGCCTCGGCCACGCCGAGGTGCTCCTGCGCGCCGCCGAGGTAGAGCAGCGCGAGCGCCGCGATCTGGCGGTCCCGGCCCCGGCTCGCCAGCTCCAGGTCGCGGACGGCTCCGCGATAGTCTCCGTTGTCCTCCATCTTGTGGATGCCGTCCCGCAGCAACTCTCCCTGCGTGCGGGCCGTTTGTTCCTGCGGGCGGGCCTGGCGGCCTGCGCCGGCCCCGGCCGCCAGCACAACCGTCGCGACGATCAGCCACATCGCCAGCAGGCTGCTCGCCCACCGACGCTCCGCGACCTGCGCACTGGACCGGCCGATCGCGAGACGCCGTCGACCGGGTGGAAGGGACGCTGACGGCATGACTCAACCCTCGACAAGGAACTGGCATCACCGTATCGCGGCACGAGGACGCGAGTCATCAACGAAACGTCAACAAGTGTGAACAATTTCCGTCTGACGCTCGCCTACCCGACGAACCGATAGCCCTCGCCGTAGGCCGAGAGAATGTATTGCGGATGCGCTGGATCCTCCTCCAGCTTCTGCCGCAGTTTGACGATGTGGGTGTCCACCGTGCGGGTGGCGGGCATCGCGTCGTAGCCCCACACCTCGTTGAGGATCCGGTCGCGCGACACCACCTCGCCGCGGCACTGGACGAGCAGCCGGAGCAGGTCGAACTCCTTCGCGGTCATGTCCAGCGGTTGGCCGTGGCGGGTCGCGCGGTAGGTGTCGAAGTCGACCTCGACCTCGCCCACCCGATAGCGGGCAATCGGCCCCGCCGGTCGAGGCGGCTGCCGGCGCAGCCGTACGCGGACGCGCGCCACCAGCTCGCGCAGGCTGAAGGGCTTGGTCACGTAGTCGTCGGCGCCGATCTCGAGGCCGAGCACGCGGTCGATTTCCGCGCCGCGGGCGGTGAGCATGATGATGGGCGTCTCGATGCCCTTCCGGCGCAGCTCCCGGCACACGTCCACGCCGCTGGTGCCCGGCAGCATGACGTCAAGGAGGATCAGATCCGGGTTCTCCTTCAACACCATGTTCACGGCGGTGTCGCCGTGCGAGGCGGTCGCGACAGAGAAGCCCTCCGCCGCGAAGCTGGCCGCCAGGCCCTTCACCATCTGCTCTTCGTCGTCGACGATCAGGATCTTGCTCACGGGTCCACACTCCGATCGACCGGAAAGACCAGGCGGAACACGCTGCCCCGGTCCGGCTGGTTCTCGACTTCCACGCGGCCGCCATGGCCCTCCATCAGGCTGCGCACCAGGAACAGGCCGAGCCCGTAGCCGCCCTTTTCCTTGCGCTGGGGCCCGCGATAGAACGCCTCGAAGAGGCGCTCGCGCTCGGCCTCGGGAATGCCGGGGCCATGATCCGCGACTTCGATGAAGACGACGTCGGGCGGCCGCGCGGCGAGCCGAATGCGCACGTACTTCCCGTCGCCCGCATACTTCTCGGCGTTGTCCACGAGATTGACGACGCCGTCGGCCACCGCGTCGGGATCGAAGCGTACGGGCGGAAGCGCCTCGCCCATGTCGACCTCCACGGTGAATCCTCGCCGTCGGAGGAACTGGGCGTAGATCTCCGCCACGGGCCGCACGGCGGCGGCCAGATCGCCGCGCTCCAGCACGTACGGCTGCTCGCCGCGCTCGAGGCGCGAGAAGTCGAGCACGTGGTCGATCAGGTTCGTCAGGCGCCGGCTCTCGCTCGTGATGACGTGAAGGCGTTCGAGGCGGTCGTCCTCCGAGGCGTCCGGGTAGTCGGTCAGCATCTCGCCGTACAACCGGATGAGCGCGAGTGGCGTCCTGAGCTGGTGCGACACGCCGCTGACCAGGTCCGCGCGCAGTTCCGCCAGTTCGCGCTGGCGCGCCGTGTCGCGCACGACCAGCGCGACGCCGAGCAGTAACACGCCCAGGACCAGCGTCGTGACGCCGCCGAACACGAACAGGGCGCGATGCCCGGCGTCAGCCGCCGCGCCGCCCTCGGACGAGCGGAGCGCCCAGCCGGTGAACGCTCCCCGCAGCTCGACGATCCGACCACGCGCCTGTTGGCCCTGCACGGCCGCGGAGCGGGCCGCCACGAGCTGCGAAGCCGGCACGCCGCTCCGGAGCGCCATGGAACGCAGGAGGTCTCGCGCCCAGCCGGGATCGATGACCAGGCCGGCCGTGACGCCGCCCGACGCCCCGGCCGCCGACCCCAGGGACGCGTACAGAAAGGGGTGGGCGAGATGGTCGTCGAGGGGCAGGGCGGCCTCGCGCACGTCGCCGACCGCCAGCGTTCCCGGCGGCACGAACCCTCGCGCAACCGACGCGGCGAGCCGCAGATGGTCCAGAAACGGGCCGGTCATCCCCGGCAACGCCTGCGTACGCGCCGGCGATGGCCCGTTCGCGTCACGCGGCCGCCGCTCGATCTCTCCCAGCAGGGCCCACCAGTACGCCGCGTCCTCGGCGCTGACTTCCCAACGCCCGGCTGCCAGATCCTCTTTCAATGCGCTGGAGTTGTCCCACGTCGTGGGGGCACCCGCCGGTGGGCGCAGCGCACACAACTGGAGGCCGGCGACCAGGCCGTATGGCCGGTTGGACAGGTCGTATTCGTCGCCATACTGCTCCGCCACCTCCCGCCACGCCCCGGCCACCGCCGGCCACTGTCCGGCGGACCAGTAACAGCGGGCCGCCCCTGCGAGAGCGATCGCCCTCAGCCTCTTCGGCACGGCCAGCTCGGCGCACCGGTGATAGGCGGCGGCGGCGTGCTCGAAGTCCCCCCGGCCGGCCACGGCCCGGTCCTCCTCGCCGCGCGCCGCCTCGAACAGGGCCCGCGAGCGCGGGTCCGCCACCGAGAACAGGTCGTCGGCCCGCTCCGGCACCACCCACATCGCGCTGGGAAACCGCACCGTCCCACCCTGCTGCAGGATGAGCCGCGCCGCGACGGGATGGCGGCCGGCCACGCGGGCGACAATCACCCGGATCGCCCGCTGATTCTCCGGACCGGCGGACCGGGCGACGAGCGGCAGGACGCCGGCCAGGTCGGGATCGTGGAGGGCGTCCGCCGCCAGTTCCCGAACGCGCTGCTCGAAGGTGTCCGCGAGGTGCTCCATCGATATGCGCGCGTACTTCTCCGTCAGCGCATCCATCGCTTCGTACCGCTGGCGGAGCGACTGCAGGCCGAGGCCGAGGAGCACAAGCGTCGGGAGTACGATGATCGCCAGGTACGCGCTCATCGCGCGTCGAGGCCGTGTGACGACATGCAGTCGGCGGCGGCGTGTAGCCAAGGCACGCACTCTGGTTGTTCCTCGAAGAAGAAGAGCGTTGGGAAGCCGCGGGAATTCTAGCGCAGAAACTCCGGCGATGTCGATGCTCGCGCGTCATGCGCGCGCGTCATCGTGTCGCGCGTCATCGACGAGCGGCCGATGTTCATCAGAGTCGACGAGTTCGAGGTGACGGGCGCGCAGGCTGATCGGCGCACCGCCCGGTCATGATCGGACCTCGCCGCCCTCTGCACATGATGGCTTCGATGAATGGCGCGGACTCAGCGGACGGGCACCCTGGCTTTCAGCTCTTCCGGCCAGTTCAGGATCAGGTTGATGTGCGTGACCGGCGGCGGTTGCGGCGTGGTGGGTGTCTGCGACACGTAGAACCGCTGGCCGTGAACGACACCTGTGTTCGGGGACCGGGTTCCGGGTACGACTGTACCCAGACCTCGGAGCTCCCGGAGACGTTTGACCCGTACGCCAGCCAGCGCCCGTTCGCCGAGAACGCAGGCCAAAGCCCAGTGCCAGGAGTTCGAAGCCAGGGCTCCAGCTTGGCCTGTCTCTCGCCCAGCGTGGCGATCAGGACGCCGGCCTCCTTAACGACCGCAAGCTGCCGCCCATCAGGCGCGAAGGACGAGGGGTTGAGCAGACCCGCCACCAGAACCTGCGGACTATAGGACGCATTATTAGAGCGGTCTCCGCTCGCCTGCCGCTCGGCGGGTTTACATAGCACCCGCTATAAGACGCCGCCCGGGCCCCCTGTCCCTATCGAATACTCGAGACGCCTTGTCCCCGTTGCGCTTCGGCGTTGGGGTCAGTACGCTTGCCGATCCCTATGCTCGCGCTCGTCGACGCCCTGCTCGTCGGTCAACCGTCCGTTCGCGTGCGGCGCAGTCACCAGGCCAGCGGGGACGGAGAGGCCGGGCGGGATGGCGTCGTTCCCCGGTTCGGGCGCCGGAAGAACCCAAGGAAAACCCAAACGGCAAATTCCGACCCTCCGGTTGTGGGTAATTGCGGCAGGATCTGGATGTCGGAATCGCGCGAAACGCTAGGGATTCGAAGGAAAGGGGTTGGCTCCTCAGGTAGGACTCGAACCTACAACCCTCCGGTTAACAGAAGCGGCCCCGGAGATCGACCAAGTGCGACCAATGACGATGAAGAGGATGACGGTCAATGACTTAGAGCCCCTGGGCCGAACACCCATGGACACCCATCGATCAGGGTGAAACGGGGTGTTCTGAGGGGGTTGGGTCACAAACCGTGTCACACGGCACCTGGTAGGTGCCTCGTCATGGCAGCCCCAGCTCGCGGTCCAGGATGCGCGCGACGAAGTTGGCGCCGGGCTCAACGGATGTCGCCATCCTCCGGATGTCCTGACGCACCTGGCCCGC
>Ga0315283_10006362_pt1 | contig 10528 bp, 8 predicted proteins | sample YL17G09_0_MG_FD_204541 | JGI IMG/M metagenome (GOLD analysis project Ga0315283, IMG submission 204541) | Sediment microbial communities from Yellowstone Lake, YNP, Wyoming, USA - YL17G09_0 | ecosystem: Environmental > Aquatic > Freshwater > Lake > Sediment | place: USA: Wyoming | collected...
GTGGCCGGGAGCGACCGGGTTCTGATGGATCGCTACGAACTGACGGCCCAGCAATGGAGCCGCCTCGGCCACGAGGGCAGCGACGTCGTCGAGCGACCGGCGGCCTCGGCCCTCGCCGATCTCGTCGGCGGCGACGGCGACGGCGAGCGCTCCGCCGAATCGCTTATCGACGCCCACCTTCCTCTCGCCGAGCTCCTGGCCGCCCTCGCCGATCAGGAACGCGACCGCCAGGACGAGATGGGTCGCCTCTTCGCGCTACCGAACCGGCTGCCGCCGTTCGTCGTGGGCGTAACGGGCGGTGTGGCCGCCGGGAAAACGGTGACGGCCAAGGTGCTCGAGGCGATCCTGACGGCGACCGGCGAGATGCGGGTCGCCGTGGTGTCCACCGACGGCTTCCTGTTCTCGAACCGCGAGCTCGAAACAAGGGGGCTCACCGATCGCAAGGGCTTCCCCGAGAGCTACGACCACGCCGGGCTCATCACGTTCCTCAGCGCGGTCAAGGCGGGTCAGCGCCAGCTCGCGGCGCCGATGTACGACCATGTCCACTACGACGTCGGCGCCGACGGCGAGCAGACGCTGCCCCGCCCCGACATCCTCATCCTCGAGGGCATCAACGTGCTCCAGCCGGCGCCGGCCGGTGAAGGGCCGACCGCCGATGGGGGCGGGCTCCTCGTCTCCGACTTCGTGGACTTCTCGATCTACGTCGATGCCGACGAGCCCGACATCCGGACCTGGTTTCTGCGGCGACTGCAGAATCTGCGAGCGCGCTCGGCCGGCGACCCGACCTCGTTCTTCGCCGGATTCGAGTCGTTCACCGACGCCGAGTTCCTGGCCATGGGCGAGGCGGTCTGGCAGGCCGTCAACCGGCCGAACCTCGAACACCACATCGCCCCGACCCGGCCCCGGGCCGACCTCATCATGGAGAAGGCCGCCGACCACTCGGTGCGCCGCGTGCTCGTACGCCGCGGCTGACCGCCGCGACGCGGCGAGCGTTCTCCCCCGCTAACCCCGTTCTTGCGAGGTTTCCGGGCGGAAAACCACCCGCCAGCCTCGCAAGAACGAGGATCTGGCAACGCTCAGGGACGGACGTAGGTGCGCGGCACACGCGGGCCGATGCCGCACACGATCTCGTAGGCGATCGTGTCGAGCGGCGCCGCCCAGTCAGCCGCCGTGATGGTCTCGTCACCCTGGCGGCCGATCAGCACGACCTCATCGCCCACGACGGGAAGGTCGTCACCGCAGTCGACCATGAGCTGATCCATGGTGACCACCCCCACTATGGGCCGACGACGGCCATCTACGAGCACTTCGCCACCCACGGCCGACAGGCGACGAGGCACCCCGTCGGCGTAGCCGATCGGCACCGTGGCCACCACCGTGTCGCGCTCGAACCGGTGGCGCAGCCCGTACGAGACCCGCTCCCCCGCCGCGACGCGCTTCACCATCGACACCTCGGCCCGCAGGCTGAGCGCCGGGCGCAGGTCGAGGCGGCCGTCGAGCGCCGGCGCCGGGCTGATGCCGTAGACGCCGATGCCGGATCGCACGAGGTCGTATCGGCTGCGGGGATGCTCGATGGCCGCCGCGGTGTTGGCGGCATGGCGCATCGGCGGCACGAGACCGGCCCGGTCGAGCTCGGCGGCCACCGCGTCGAACCGGTCGAGCTGTTCGTCGGTGAACGGGTTGCCCGGCTCGTCGGCCACGGCGCAGTGGGTCCAGAGTGCCTCGAGGTCGAGCTCGGGGCGACCGGCGATCTGCGTGGCCAGCCCCAGCACGTCGCCCCGATCCGCCCCCACACGATTCATGCCGGTGTTCACCTTGAGGTGCACCCGCGCCCTGGTGTGGCGGGCCCGGGCCGCGTCGGCCACGGCCTCGATCCCGGCCGCCGTGTAGACGCTCACCCGCAGATCGAACCGGATGGCCGACTCGATGTCGGCCGGCCGCGGCTGGGAGAGCAGGAGGATCGGTACCTCGATGCCGGCCTTGCGGAGCACCGCACCCTCTTCGACGAGCGCGACGCCCAGCCAGTCGGCACCCGCCTCGACGGCGGCCTGACCGACCGCGACTGCTCCGTGGCCGTAGCCGTCAGCCTTCACCACCGCGCACAATGTGGCGGGAGCGACGAGGTCAAGCAGCGTCCGGACGTTGTGGGCGATTGCCCCCAGATCGACCTCAGCCCGGGCGGCCCGCATATCGGGCTACTGCCCCTCGCCCACGCCCAGCACGATGGCCTTCACGATGTCACCACGGCCGAGGATGCCCACCAGGCGACCGTCGCCGTCGACGACGGGGAGACGCGACACGTCCTCGTCGTGCATCAGGGTGGCCGCGTCCTCGACCGAGGCATCGGCGAGGATCGTGATCGGCTGGGCGGTCATGACCTCGCCGACCGAGGCCCCGAGGGCCTTGGCCATCGTGTCGTCGAGCTCCTTGTGCTCGAACGGCCACGTGACGTTCACCCCGAGGAAGTTCACGACCGTCGGGAAGTGGACCCGGGCCTCCTCGACGATGAGGTCACCGGTCGAGAGCATGCCGACCACCGCACCCGACTCGTCGAGGACCGGTCCGGCATCGACACCCCGCTCGACGAGTTGCTGCATGGCGGTCTGCACGTTGTCGGACGGGGCGAAGGTCACCACATCGGTGGTCATCACGTCCCGGACGGGCATCTCGCGCAGCGACATCGGTTCTCCTGGTCGTTCTCTTCGGCCCGTCAGTGCGGGGCGGACGCCTCGTGGATGCGGTCGAGCACCACCGGCAGCAGGCCGAGTAGGTCGCCGGCCACCAGACCGTCTCGCCAGCCTAGGGCGCCGGCCGCACCGTGCAGGAACGCGCCGGCGGCCGCGGCCTCGAACGGCGCGACCCCTCGGGCGGCCAGGGCGCCGATCACCCCCGCCAGCACGTCTCCGGTGCCCGCGGTCGCCAGACGGGCGTCGCCGGTGGCCACCACCAGCACGTGGCCGGCGGGCGAGGCCACGACGGTGGGGCCACCCTTGAGCAACACCACCGCACCCAGGTGGGCGGCCAGGTCGCGGGCGGCGGCGATGCGGTCGGGGCCGGGCGGCTGCCCGGCGAGTCGGGCGAACTCGCCGTCATGGGGTGTGAGCACCACGTGCGGGCCGGTGACCTCGCCGGCCGACCGGCCCAGGGCGGTAATGGCATCGGCATCGACCACCGTGGTCACCCTGGTGCCGTCGAGCAACCGACGCACGTCATCGGCGACGTCAGGGCCGGTGCCGAGACCGTTGCCCACCACGACGGCGGCGAACCGGTCGATCTGCTCCAGCACCGTCGCCGCCCAGCCGTGCGCCGGCAGCGGCGTGTGCACCACCTCGATCGGCATGGCCGCCGATGCTCCCCCCGGCACGCCGGGCGAGCTGTGCCGCACGTACCCGGCGCCGGCCCGTTGGGCGCCCGACGCGACCAGCACCGCCGCGCCGTCCATGCCCGGGGTCCCGGCGATCACCCATACCGCCGAACGCCACTTGTGCGTGGTGGCATCGCGATGGGGGATCCAGCCCCGCACGTCGCTCGCTTCGACCAGTGCGGCGCGGGCCGACGACGCGTCGAGACCGATGTCGACCGGCCGGACGGCACCGGCGAAATCGGCACCCGGGTGGAACAGCAGCCCGGGCTTCAGGGCGGCGAACGTCACGGTGACGTCGGCGGCCAGCACCCGGCCCTCCGCCCGACCGGTGACACCGTCGACGCCACTCGGGATGTCGACGGCCAGCACTGCGGTTCCCGGCGCAACCCGCGGCGCGTCGTAGGCCCCTCGGAAGCCGGTGCCGTAGGCGGCGTCGATCACGAGATCACCGGGTGGCAGCGTCGCCGGCGCGGTGGCGGCATCGACGACCACCACCTGCACTCCCCGGGCGGCGAGTCGGCGAGCCGCGTCTCGACCGTCGTTGCCGTTGTTGCCCTTGCCGGCGAGCACGACCACCCGCCGGCCGTACGTGCCGCCGAGCATCTCGACCGCCAGCCGGGCGACGGCCCCACCGGCCCGTCCGATCAGCTCGCCGACCGGCTCGGGGGCGGCCTGATCGATGGCAGCCATCTCGGTCGGGGTGACGATGGGGATCACGAGTCGCCTCGATCGCCGAGCGCGACGGCGATGGCCTGGGCCACATGATCGGTGTGGCTGATCGTGATCAGCCAGCGATGCACCCCAAGCGACCGGGCCAGCTCGGCGGCCTGATCGTGCAGCACCAGCGACGGGGCTCCCGACTCGGCCCGAACCACCTCGATCTCGCGAAACCCGACGGCCCCGAGACCCACACCCATCGCCTTCATCGCCGCCTCCTTGGCGGCGAATCGGGCCGCGAAACGCTCGGTTGGATCATTGCGGGCCCGCGCGTAGGCCTGCTCGTCGGTCGTGAACAGACGGTCGACGATGGTCGGCGTGCGGGCGAGCACCTCACGGAAGCGATCGACGTCGACGAGGTCGGAGCCGATGCCGATCATGACCGGGGGCGCCGAGTCGGTGGCCGCGTGTCCACCGCTAGGAGCGCCAACGGTCGGCGAGGTTGTTCACCGGTTCGGTCAGCAGGTCGACCACCGACACGACACCGAAGAGGTCCTCGCGGAACGTCGGCTCGGTCTCGGTGACGGCATCCTTGAGGGCCGAGAACCGGCTGCGGTACCCCTGCAACACCGAGCGCATCACCGTCGGCGGCAGGTGCTCGTGGAACCGCACCTGCAGCAGGGTGAGGCCGGTGCACTGCTTGTCCTTCACCTCGGGCACGATCACGAGGGTGCGCCCGTCGTTGCGGCCGCGCGCGGCGGTGACGACCCGCTCGAACGCCACCCGGTGCTTCGTGCCGCGCAGCTCGGGGGAGGCCTCGGTGCGGCTGGTGAGGCCCCGACTGAGCCCCCCGCGGTCGACCACGACGAGGCTCGCGGGATGATCCTCGTCGTCGACCGGACCTTCGATGCGGTAGCGGGTGAAGCCCAACACCTCGGCCACGGCCGCATCGAGCGTGGCGAGCGACCGCAGCGAGCTGTAGGTGAGTTGATCCCGCGCCACACCGGTGCGCAAGACCTCGGCCACGAGGGGCACTTGCAGCAGGCTCTCGTCGCTGCGTGAGATGCCCACCGTCACCGTCTTGGCCTGATGCTTGATGGCATCGATGGGCCGCGTGAGTTCCTCGATGGCGCGGGTGAGCGACGCCATGAGATCCTCGATCACGACGCTGGGCGTGCCGACCTTGCCGTTCTCGACCTGATAGGCCTCGAGCGGAAAGACGCCGATCGCATAGCGGAGTTGGGCGGCGAGTCGCACGGCCGTGCTGGCTTCGAGATGGCCGTCGTAGTCGGAGCTCCGAAGGCTGTCGAAGAAGCGCGCCGCCGGGGCCTCGATGGTGGGGCCGAGCAGCGTGAGCATGTCTCCCCCGTCGCGGGCGGCAGCGGATGAGATGACCGCTTCGATCGCCGCCCGGGCCTCGCGGAGAGGGCGGGCCTGGGCATCGATGGCGAGCGCCGCCTCGTAGCCGAAGAGGTGCCCGGCCATGGCCGAGAGCACGAAGGAGAGGCTCGGATGGGTGACGGGAACGAGGATGACCTGAAGCGCCGCCGAGAACCGCTCCTGGCCCTCGCTGGCGATCACGACCGGCGCCGCCTTGTGGGCGCGGTAGATGGCGATCTCCTTGGCGACATCGTCGGCCGTCGACCCGGTGAGGCCCGCGGCGCACACGAGGATCATCGGCTCGGCCGACAGATCGATGTGCTTCTTGTCCTCGGTGGCATCGCAGGCGATCGACTTGTAGCAGAGCTCCGACAGCTTGATGCGCAACTCCTGCGCGGCGATGCGGTTGGCACCGTTGCCCACGATCGCCCAGTACCGGCGGCTGGGCGCGAACCGGTGGGCGGCCTCGGCGAGCGCAGGACGGCAGGCCAGGGTTCGGGTCATCTGATCGGGAAGGGCGCGCAGGGCGGCCAGCACCTCCGATCGCGGGTAGTCGTCGAGCGGGCCGATCTCGTCGGCGATGGCGGTGGCCAGCAGCAGGCCGGCGGCGATCTGGGCATAGAACGCCTTCGTCGACGCCACGCTCATCTCGACGTCTCGACCATCAGAGGTGTACAGCACGCCGTCGGCCTTGTCGGTGAGATCGCTGTTGCGGCGATTCACGATGGCGACGACGCGGGCGCCGCGCGACCGCACCAGGTCGACCGTGCGGTTCGTGTCGGTGGTGGTGCCGGACTGGCTGACGGCGACCACGAGGGTGTCGCTCATATCGGCCAGCAACTCGAATCCCGACAGTTCCGTGGCGAGTAAGGCGTGCACGCGCAACCGGCTGTCGCCGACGGCGGCGCGAAGGGCAACGGCCAGGCTCTGGCCGGCCACCGCGGCGGTGCCCTGACCGATCACGAGTACCCGGGTGATCTCTCCCGACCGCAGGTCCGCCCGGATGTCGTCGGGCAGGGCGTCGGCCGGCAGGACCACGGTCAGGTCGCCGTCGACCTCGACGAGTTTGCCGCGCAGGGTCTTGCGGAACGACGCCGGCGCCTCCGAGATCTCCTTGAGCAGGAAGTGCGGCGCATCACCCCGGTCGATGTCCCGGGTCGTGATCTGGGCGGTCGCCAGCTCGGCATCGGTGATCGGCAGGATGGTGCCGTCGTACGCGCAACGCTCGACACCGGCGAGCGAGCCGGCGGCGTCGCCGCGCAGGCGGATGATCTGGCCCCGGGTCGCACTGGGGTTACCGGGATCGGCCGGCGTCTCGCCGTCCATCCGCAGGTAGGTCGACGTCTCCTCGACGAGCCCGTAGGGCTCGCTGGCCACGATGAACGAGTCGTCGGCGAAACCGACGTAGAGCGCCTGTCCGCTGCCGCGCAGGGCGAGCAGCAGATCGGCGGGCTCGGCGCTGATGCTGGCGGCGATGGCGACCGAGCCCTCGAGCACATCGACGGTGCGCCGGAACGCCTCGACGGCGTCGGTGCCGCCGGCGAGGTGCCGCGACGTCAGCGTGGGGATCACCTTGGCATCGGTCGTGATCTCGGTGGGGATGCGCAGGGCCTCGGTGGCCTTGAGGTCGGCGAAGTTGTCGACGTCACCGTTGAGGACGGCGGTCACATAGGGCACGCCTCCCGCGGCCGCGGGGCCGGCTTCGCTCATCTCGTCGGAGTTGAGCGGATGGGCGTTGGCCTGCGAGATGATGCCGACGCTCGCCCACCGGGTGTGGCCCAGCACGACGATCTCCGCCGTCGTCGCACCCAGCGCCCGCCTCAGCAGGTCGTCGCCGGCGATGGCGGCCCGCAGCGCACGCGTGTTGTCACCGAGCTCCCCGATCTCGGCCGAGGCCTTGTAGACGAAGCTCAGGCATCCGTCCGCGCGGCGCACCGCCATCGATGCGAACAGCGGGTCGGCCGAGCGGGCCGCCAGCACCGCCGCCATGTCCGGCGCATCGAGATCGAGGCCATGGTCCCGCACGAGCAGGTGGAGCCCGGCCGAGTCACGGCCTCGCACTTCGAGCCGGTCGAGGGCCGACAGCGCCTGATGAATCGACAGATAGGCCGCGACCGCCGCACCCCCGGCGTCACGACCGGCCAGCGCCTCGACCGCGTGCACCGATCGCAGTCGGTCGCGGTCGATGGCCCACACCGCGTCCTTGAGCTCGACCATCGCCGCGTTGATGGCCTCGAGGCCCGCCCCGCCGTCGACCGCGACCGTGCTGACCCCCACCCGATCGAGGTCGACCTCGATGGCGGCAACCCGTTCGGTCAGGGCCGCGGCGCGGTGCTCGACCCGCGCGAGCAGGTCGCGATCGCCGAGCAGCGCGAGTGCCCCCGGCACCCCGCGGAGCAGCGCATCGGCGGCGGCCACCTCGAGGGCGGTCTCGAGCAGGGTCTCCGGGCTGAAGATGACACCCGTCTCGGCCACGCGCCGCCCGGCGTCCTCGAGCAGGCCCAGCACCTCGGCCGCGGTGGGAGACGGGCGATCGGAGGGGCGACGGACGACGGCGATGATCCCGCACATGGTGGGCTGCACCTTCTTCGAACAGTGGTGCCGCCGGGCCACGTTGCCCGGTCGAACGAGAGGAGAACCTGTGAAGTGTAGGCGGACCCGCCTCCGGTCCGAGATCGGCCGGGTCAGGCCGGAGGCTCGGCGGTCCGGTCGGCGGCGGCGCGGTCGATCGACGCGGCGAGGCGCTCGGCCACGAGCCGAGCCTGGCCCTCATCGGCGGCCTCGACCATGACCCGCACGAGCGGTTCGGTGCCGCTCGGCCGCACGAGCACCCGACCGTGATCGCCGAGCTCGGTCTCGGCCGCGGCGATGTCGTCGACCATGGCGGCGATGATCGCCGGATCACGGTGCGCGACCCTCACGTTGACCAGCACCTGGGGCAGGCGGGTCATCGCCTCGGCCGCCAGTTCAGAGAGGGGCCGATTCAGGCGCGCCAGCATGTCGAGCACCTGCACACCGGTGAGCAACCCGTCGCCGGTGGTCGCCATCCGCCGGAAGATGACATGCCCCGACTGCTCGCCGCCGAGGGCGAGGCCCCGCCGACCGAGGGCCTCGAGCACCGAGCGGTCGCCGACGTCGGTTTCGACGACCTCGATCCCCCGCTCGGCCATCGCCAGCCGGAACCCCAGATTCGTCATCACCGTGACGACCACCGCGTCGTCGGTCAACATGCCGCGGGCCTGCATGTCGATGGCGCACAGCGCAATCAGGTGATCGCCGTCGATCAGGGCGCCGCGCTCGTCGACGGCCAGCACCCGATCGGCGTCGCCGTCGAACGCCAGGCCCACGGACGCTCCCGACCCGAGCACGGCCGCCTGGAGGTCTCCGGGGTAGGTCGATCCACAACCGTTGTTGATGTTGACGCCATCGGGGTCGCCGTGAATCACTCGGACGTCCGCACCCAGCCGACCGAGCACACGCGGGGCCACCGCCGACGCCGCGCCGTTGGCGCAGTCGATCACGACCCGGAGTCCGTCGAGCGCCCCGGCCGCGACCGACCCGACCACCGCATCCTCGTAGCGGGCCAGGTCGGCGCTTCCGTCAGACGGGTCGACCACGAGGTCGGCGGCGGGACCCATCGCCAGCACCCGGTCGAGCTCGTCTTCGAGCCGGGACTCGACCTCGTCCGAGAGCTTGAGGCCTCCCGCGGCGAAGAGCTTCACGCCGTTGTCACCGAACGCGTTGTGCGACGCCGAGATCATCGCTCCGGGGACGACCCGGTCGGCACAGACCCAAGCCAGGGCCGGAGTGGGCACGACACCCATGATCTCGGGAGACGCCCCGCCGGCGGCCAGGCCCCGGACCAGCGCAGCCTCGATCCGCGGGCCCGACTGGCGAGGATCGCGGGCGACGACGAAACGGCTGGTGCCGAGCACCGACGCCGCGGCTCGACCCAACGCGGTGACGAGCTCGTCGGTCAGCTCGACGGCCGGGCCGCGGACGCCGTCAGTGCCGAATCGCAGCGTCAACGTCGGTCCTCGGGTTCAGACGGTACGGCCGGCGCACGATGCGGCGCGCCCGACCCAAGCGGCTAGCGCTTCGAGTACTGCGGTGCCTTGCGGGCCTTCTTGAGGCCGTACTTCTTGCTTTCCTTCTTCCGAGGGTCACGGGTGAGGAAGCCGGCCTTCTTGAGCTCGGGGCGGAGCTCCTCGTCGAGCTCGATGAGCGCCCGGGCGATGCCGTGACGCAGGGCGCCGGCCTGACCCGAGGGACCGCCACCATCGAGCGTGGCATCGATGTCGTAGGTCTCGATGCTGTTCGTGAGGCGCAGCGGCTCGGTGAGGATCATGCGATGGGTGTCCGACGGGAAGTAGTCGGCCAGCTCGCGCTTGTTCACGGTGATCACGCCGGTACCGGGACGGAACCGGACACGGGCGACGGCCCGCTTGCGACGTCCGGTGGTCTGGGTGAGGGGCTTCGTCGACATTCGTGGGGTCCTTGGTGTCAGCTGCGGGCGCGGGCCTGCTCGAGCGCCAGAGGCTGGGGCTGCTGAGCGGCATGGGGATGGGTGGGACCGGCATAGATCTTGAGCTTCGAGATCTGGGCCCGGCCGAGGCGGGTCTTGGGAAGCATGCCGCGGATCGAGCGACGAACAGCTTCGGCCGGCTTCTTCTCGAGCAGGTCGCCGAAGCTGCGCTCGCGCATGCCGCCCGGGTAGCCGGAGTGCCGGAAGATCTTCTTCTTGTCGGCCTTGTCGGACGTGAGCACGATCTTCTCGGCGTTGATGATGATCACGTGATCGCCGGTGTCGATGTGCGGCGTGTACATCGGCTTGTGCTTGCCCCGCAGGATGCTGGCCGCCTCGGTGGCGACCCGGCCGAGCACAAGGCCGTCGGCATCGATGACGTGCCAGGCGCGATGGATCTCGCTGGCTTTTGGTGAGTACGTGCGCACGCGCAGACCTTTGGTTCGGGGTTTGACAGGGCTTGATGAAAGGGCCATGACCGCGCGAAGCGCAGGTGGGCGACTGAACAGGATACGGGCGAGACGCCATGACAGCAAACCGGGCCTCGACTCAGTACCGGACCTCCCAGAGGCAGAGACCTCGGGGTGGGGCGAGCTGACCGG
>Ga0315283_10006363_pt1 | contig 10527 bp, 8 predicted proteins | sample YL17G09_0_MG_FD_204541 | JGI IMG/M metagenome (GOLD analysis project Ga0315283, IMG submission 204541) | Sediment microbial communities from Yellowstone Lake, YNP, Wyoming, USA - YL17G09_0 | ecosystem: Environmental > Aquatic > Freshwater > Lake > Sediment | place: USA: Wyoming | collected...
TGGAATCGATGAGGACGCGGTCTCCGGACCTCGGCTGGCAGCGCCGCGCTCGAAGCCTTGCTGATGCGAGTTTGCGTTGTCTTTCAAGCGCTTGGTTTCAGAACTGACTCGACGCGCCGATACCCACGGCCGCCAGATCGTCGGTGGCGTAGAGGCCGGCCATCAGCGTGTCGATCACGGCATACGCGATCACCGCGAGCTGCGCAATCAGCACCGGCCAGGCGAGACGATAGATGTCGAGGGCGAGCTTGCGGGACACGACTGGGACGGGAGCGTCGTTGCAAGGGCGGCAGGGGGCGCGGACGCCCGCCCGCAGCGCCGGCCCTTGGGGCTCGAGCCTAAGGCTTGAGGACTTCCGTCGCGAACGCGCTCGTCGCGTTGCGGGCCTGCGGCAGGTTGATCAGCGTATGCGGGGCGCCGGGGACGAGCACGATGGTCGCCTTCTTGTTGTCCTTCAACGCATCGGCGCAGTGCCCGCGTGCCGTGGAGCTGCCGAGCCATGCGTTCGCCTGCGAAAAGTACGGATCGACGGCGCTGATGACGTTGAGCACCGGCTTGTCGGGCTCGAAGGCGTTCCTGGGCTCGACGACGAAATAGTTCGCTTCGCAGCTCCAAGAATAGACGATGCGGCCCGCGAACTCGGTACCGGCATGCCGGGCGACGGCGACCGCGCCCTCGCTGGTGCCCGCGAGCGCGATGCGGCCCGGGTCCACCCACGGCTGCTTCAGCAGCGCGGCGACGGCCGCCGCGATCTCGGAACCGCGAAGGGCGTGGATCTTCTCGTAGGTGGCCTTGTCGACCGGCGACGTGTAGGTGATGCGGTCGGGCAGGGCGAAGGAATCCGGCGCGAGGCTGGCAACCCCGAGGGACGCCAGCCAGAGCTGCCATTCGCCGATGGCCTTCAAGCCGAGGCCCGACGAGCCGTGGAGGAAGATCACGACCGGGAAGCGGCCGGCCACCGGAGGCGCATCTTTGAATTTTCCGGCAAAGACGACCTTGCCCGTAGCCGCGGCCGGCAGGACCAGCGCGCCGTTGCCCACCGCGTCGGCGAGCGACGCCGGCGTGTGCTGCCACGCGGTCCCCTTGATCTCGCCGGCGGGCGGCGCGGATTGGGCGAATGCGGGCGGCGTGGCGAGCACGAGGGCAACGAGCAGCGAAGACGTAAGTTTGCGCATCGGCGGTCCGGTTGGAGTTTTCGCCCGTAGTCGGTCACCGGGGCGCCGGGCGATTCTACCGCGTGGGGTTGCGACGCGCTGCGGCCGAATCTGCCGAGCCTCGGGTTGCCAAAGTGCGAGGGTTCGGTGACCGAACAAGGCCGGCCAGAGCGGACATCATAATGTCGCATAATTTGTATTATGTAAAATGTAGTGTGCAGGCCAAGACCCTTGGCGTCAGCGGGATGGCGCTCAGGCAACATTGCCGTCGCGGCCGCGGCGAAGACCAGCACCCTGCCCTGGGCGCGATGCTCCGGATTGCGGCAACGCTTCGCTGACAGCTGTTCGCCAGACGCCTCAAACGAGCAACTCAACGGGTGGCGTCAGCGCAAGACCCTTCGCCCGCTTTGCCAGCCGTTGGTCGAATGTCGCGAATCTGGAAGCGCGCGAACTGCGCGCGATGTGCAGCGCGTCGGCAAGATCGAGCCCCGCGTCGAACGCATCGAGCGCCGCCAGGACCGCGTCGCGATCTTCGATGGTGACGTGTTCGATGCTCGCCAGCGCCCGCAATACGCGGGAAACGTCCTTCGTCGGCAGTTCGTAGAACCCTCGCATGACCCACTCGAGTTCCAGGAGCACGGTCACGGATACGAATGATCTCTCCGAGAGAGCCGCAACGGCGGCGGGCCGCTGTCTTGCGGCCTGCACATCGTCGGCATCGTCTACGAAGAACCGGGCGAGGACGTTCGTGTCCAGGGCCCTCACGGCTTGCCGCGCCGCGAACGAGGCAGCAGCGAAGCTGGGTCGAAGTCATCGAGGCGACGGGGGGCGCCGCGCGTCGTAGCCTTGACCATCCCCGCCATGCCCGTCAAATCTGCTGTCGCGACCTTCCGGACGACGCGCAACTTCAGTCCATCCGACTCTTCGAGCACTTCGATCCTGGCGCCCGCGCCCATGCCGAGGCGGCGCCGCAAAGCGGCCGGCAACACGATCTGGCCTTTCGAGGAGACGATGAGCGTAGACATTGGGGTTCGCAAGAGGGGGTGGACGGCCTCTATGCTGAGACAGCTTACATAGTAAGTCAAGACATCCCCCGAACGCTGGAACCGGGAGCGGCTGTCTCTACGTCGGATACCCGTCCGGATCCTTGCCGCGCAGCCGCCGCCAAAGCACCTGCAGGTTGACCCGGTTCACGACGACGATGAACACCTTGCGCAGATGGTCCGGCGGACAGGCGATCGGATTGACCGCGTGCCACGAGCGCTCGGTGCGCTTGAACATGAAGCTGCGGTTGCCCAGGATCTCGGACGCCGCGACCTGAGGCAGCGCCCCGAACTTCGGCGAATCGTGCGCCGACAGCTTCCCGCCGTCGTCCAGCACCACGGTCTGCCCGCCCCAGGCCGGGTCCCAGTCGTCTTCGGTGTTGAAATAGAAGATGTGCGAGCCGATCTTGCGCCGCGCATCGGTGTGCGGCGATACCGAGCCGCCGGCCGCCGCGTGGTGCCAGTGCATCGAGGTCACGAAGCGCTCGCGGGGACCGAGGCCGTACATCCGGCGCAGGAAGTCCCGGTACGGCTCCGACTGCAACTCCGCGATGAACTCCCGCCACGAGGTCGAGAGAACCGCGTCCAGCCGAGGATGATATTGGAGCGCGTAGCGGTCGTGGCTCTGCTGGCCATAACCGCGCGCCTTGCCGAATTCGGGCTGGAACAACTCATGTTTCGGCAGTTCCGCGCACAGGCGACGGAACGCCTCCTCGCGCAGGACGCCCTGGAATCCGGCCCAGGGATAGGGCGTCTGGCCCAGGAAGGCAGAGGCTTGCCCGGCGATCCGCGTCAGCCGTTGTGCGTCGAGATGGTTCATGGGTGCTCGCGATGATCCCGCCCCCACTCGGGCGGCAGCCATCATTAGATGGAAACGCGGGGACTTCGTACTTGATTTTGCGCAAGAACTCGTGCGATCCCCGGCACGACCGCGGGAGCGCGGACGCAGGCCGAAGCCGAAGCCGCCCTGTACGCTTGCTCCCCACGGCGGATGACGAATTCGAGACGAGCGCGCGGAAGCAGCGGACTGGCGCCTCTACGCGCTGGCCTCACCGTTCGAAACGAAGGACCAGCTGAAGGCACGCGGCTACCGGTGGGACGACAAGAAGCGCGCGTGGCACCGCACGCTCGAGGCCGGTGCGATGCGCGAGGAAATCGCCTGGCTCAAGGCCAACGTCTACAGGCGCGACTCGGTCACGCTGGAGGTCGAGGAGCAGGATGCCCTGGTCCGCTTCTCCGGACGGCCGGGCAAGCGGCAGACGCGCGCGTTCTAGCGGACGCGATGCCGGCGTGGGTTCGGCCCCGGCGGGCCGGCAGGCCTCGGGGCGCACCGCAGTGTCACGACCACAGCGCGCGCACGCGCGCCGCGATGTCGACGGGCGGGCCGGGCTGCCTGCCCGGGTCATCGGCACCCGCGGATCGCGGCGCGGCCGGCGGCCACACGCAGGCCTCGAAGTGCGCCGTGATCGCCTGCGGAATGAAGCGGCTCCGCGACGCGTAGACGTGGCGGTCGCCGTACGCGTTCTGCTGGTGGACGTAGAAGCGCTGCGGCAGCATCAGGTGCAGGTGGTCCTTCGCCCGCGTCATCGCCACGTAGAGGAGCCGCCGCTCCTCCTCGATCTCGTCGCCGGTCCCGGTGCTCATGTCCGACGGGATGCAGCCGTCGACCACGTTGAGCACGTGCACCGTCTTCCACTCCTGCCCCTTGGCGGAGTGGATCGTCGAGAGGGTCAGGTAGTCGTCGTCGAGGCCGGGAACCCCCGCTTCGTCGCTGGTGGCCGCGGGCGGATCGAGCGTCACCTCGGTCAGGAAGCGCTCGCGCGATGCGTAGGTCGCCGCGATCTGCTGGAGCTGCGCGATGTCGCCCTGCCGGATGTGCGCGTCTTCGTAAATGCGCTGCAGGTGCGGCTCGTACCACCGGGCGACGAGGTCCATGCCGGCGGGCCAGTCGGTCTTCTCCTGCCGCAGCGTGCCGAACAGCGCCACGAGCGCGCGCCACGCCTCGCCGGCGGCGGGCGGCGCGCGGAAAGCTTCCATGGCGGCTAAGGGGTCCGCCGCCTCGTCCATCGCGTCGAGCAGCTTCGCGGCCGTCGCCGCCCCGATGCCCGGCAGCAGGCGCACGGCGCGGAAACCGGCCATCCGGCTGCGCGGGTTCTCCGCCCAGCGCAGCACGCAGAGCACGTCCTTGATGTGCGCCGCTTCGAGGAACCGCAGGCCGCCGAATTTCACGAACGGGATGTCCCGCCGCGCGAGCTCCAACTCCAGCTGCGCGCTGTGGCTCGAGGTCCGGAAGAGCACCGCCTGCGACTTGAGCGCGATGCCCGCTTCGCGGTAGTCGAGGATGCGCTCGGCCACGCAGCGCGCCTGGTCTGCTTCGTCGCGCACCGTGACGATCTGCGGCTTCGCGGCCGACGCCCGTTCGGTCCAGAGCCGCTTCGCGTACCGTTCGGGCGCGAGGCCGATGACGGCGTTGGATGCATCGAGGATCGGCTGCGTGGACCGGTAGTTGCGCTCCAGCGTCACGACCTGCGCGGGCACGGTGAACTGCGTCGGGAAATCGAGGATGTTGCGCACGGTCGCCGCGCGGAACGAGTAGATCGACTGGGCGTCGTCGCCCACAACGGTGAGCCCGCGGCCGTCCGGCTTCATCGCGCGCAGGATGCCGGCCTGCAGGCGATTCGTGTCCTGGTACTCGTCGACCAGCACGTGGTCGAAGCGCTCCCCCACCTCGGCGGCGAGCGCGGGATCCGCCATCATCTGCGCCCAGTAGAGCAGCAGGTCGTCGTAGTCGAGAACGTTCTGCGCCTGCTTCGCCGTCACATAGGCAGCGAAGAGCCGTCGCAACTCCGCTTCCCACGGCGCGCACCACGGAAAAGCGCTTTTCAGCACGTCGGCAAGCGGCGCCTCGCTGTTGATCGTGCGCGAGTAGACGGCCACACACGTTGCCTTGGTCGGGAAGCGGGTCTTCGTGGCCGAGAGGCCGAGGTCGTGGCGGACGATGGCGAGCAGGTCCTCGGAATCGCCGCGATCGTGGATGGTGAACGAAGCGTGCAGCCCGATGCGCTCGGCGTAGACGCGCAGCAGGCGCGCGCCGACTCCGTGGAAGGTGCCCGCCCACGGCAACGCCGGTGGGCGCCCTCCGGCGTGGCCGCCGACGGCGCGGGCCAGGATGCGCCCTGCCCTGCGCTCCATCTCGGCAGCGGCCCGCCGTGAAAAGGTCAGCAGCAGCACGCGCTGGGGGTCGGCGCCGTTGAATACGAGGTGCGCCACGCGATGGGCAAGGGTGTCGGTCTTGCCCGAGCCGGCGCCGGCGATGACCAACAGTGGCCCGGGCGTCCCCCCGCCTCCCACGCCGAACTCGACCGCCGCGCGCTGCTGCGTGTTCAGGGCGGCCAGAAACGAGTCGGCGGGACGTTCATCCGAGGCGACGGAGGGGGACTCGAGTTGGGCGGCAGTTGGCATAGAACGAACGTTCGATGGCATCGTAGCACGCCTTTTGGCAGCATGGGCTCCCGCAGTGCGCCCGCAACTGCACCGAAAGGGAGCGGCCCATGCGCGTCTGGCTCGCGTCTTTGCTGTCTGGATCCGTCCTGCGAGAGCCGCTTGCGAACACGCAAATCCTTGGTCATGTTTCCAAACTGCTCGGCAAGCATCAACGTTCTCAAAAAACGCCCGTTGTTCGTTATCGTGAACATTCGAGATTGTTTAAAGTATTTTCTAGAACAGGATCGCAACTATCCTGTATTTATTGAAAAAACACACCAGCGAGAAGCGACTCGCGGGTATTTCAGCTCCCGCGAATCAGCTCGATCAGGTCATCCGCCGACGGCAACGCCGCGGCATCGCCTTCGGCCAGGATGCTCTCGGCGAGGACGCGCTTGTCCTGGTGCAAGGCGACGATGCGCTCTTCCACCGTGCCCTTGGTCACCAGCCGGTACACGGTGACCGGCCGGCTCTGGCCGATGCGATGCGCCCGGCCCATCGCCTGATCTTCGGCCGCGGGATTCCACCACGGATCGGTGATCAGCACGTAATCGGCGGCGGTGAGATTCAACCCGAAGCCACCGGCCTTGAGGCTGATCAGGAACAAGTCCCCCTGCCCTGCCTGGAATGCCGTGACGCGGCGCGTGCGCTCGGCCGCCGGGGTCGCGCCGTCGAGATACTGGTAGCTGATGCCCGCCGCGTCGAGCGGTGTCCGCAGCAACGTAAGGAAGTCGACGAACTGGCTGAATACCAGCGCCTTGTGGCCGTTGGCGACCAGCTCGGCCGCGAGATCGGCGAAGGCGGCGACCTTGGCGCCGGTGAACGGCAGGCTCGGATTGACCAGCCGCGGATCGCAGGCGGCACGGCGCAGTCGCATGAGCTGGGCCAGGATGTTGAGCCGCGCCTGTCCTGCCGGCGCGGTGGAGAGCGCGTGGCTGGCATCGGCGACCGCCTGCCGCCGCAGCGCCTCGTAGTGCGCGGCTTCGGCGCCGTCGGGGGCCACCGTGATGACGAGCTCCGTGCGCGGCGGCAATTCCGGCAAGACCTGCGCCTTCGTTCGCCGCAGCACGAACGACCCGATCAGTCGGCGCAGCAGGTGTTGCGCGTCGCGGTCGCGGTTCTTTTCGATTGGCGTTGCGAAGCGCTCGTTGAAGCGCGCCGCCGTGCCGAGGAGCCCGGCGTTGGTGAAGCGCATGATCGACCACAATTCCGAAAGCCGGTTCTCGATGGGCGTGCCCGAGAGCGCCAGCCGGAAACCGGCATCGAGGTCGAACACCGCCAGCGAACGCTTGGCCGTCGCATTCTTGATCGCCTGCGCTTCGTCGGCGATGACCGTATGCCAGGCGCGCGCCGCAAAGCGTTCCTGCGCCTGCTGCAGCAGCGTGTACGAAACGATCACCACGTCCATCGGCCCCGCGCTCGCGAGCAACGTGTCGCGCCCGGCCTCGCCGTAGATTGCGATGTCGAGCGTGGGCGCGAACCGCTGCGCCTCGGCGAGCCAGTTGCCGCAGACCGACGTCGGCGCAATCACCAGCGCCGCGCCGCCCGCGCCCCGGGCCAGCAGCACCGCCAGGCCCTGCAGCGTCTTGCCGAGACCCATGTCGTCGGCCAGGCAGCCCCCGAGGCCGGCACTCGCCAGGCGCATCGCCCACTGGTAGCCGTCTTCCTGGTACGGCCGCAGTTCCGCTTGCAGGGTTTTGGGCACCACCGGCATTTCGTCCTGTGCGCGCCGCAACCGGTTGATTGCCGCGCCGAACTCGGCATCCGCCTGCAGTGCGGCGCCATCGAGGGTTTCCTTGAGCCAGGCTGCCGCCACCCGCGGTATCCGCATCCCATGGCGATCGCTCTCGACCACCGCGGCAAGATCGGCGAGTTGCTGCTGGAGCGTGCGCGTCAGCGCCACATACACGCCCTCGCCCATCGGCACGAACCGGCTGCGCCCCTGAGCCGCGATGAGCAGCGTCTCGAATTCGAGCACCAGTCCTTCGTCGACGGCGGCGCGACCGCTCAGGCGAAACCAGTCGCGCTCGCTCTTCACCACGAGCCCGAGTTGCGCGACGTCGACGGTGACGACGCGCACGCTCTTGCCCTTGGGCCAGTCGACGGCCGCGATCGCGGCGTGTTTGGGCAGCGCTTCGACCATGTCGAGCGCCTCTTCCGGATTGGCGACCACCCATTCGTAGCCGGCGCCCGGGTCGTCCGGTTCGTCGAGGAACGGCAGCGCGTCGAGGACCGCCGTCAGGTGCGCGCGCTCTGCCGCCAGATCGCGCCGCGTGCCCACGGTCTCGCCACTGATGGCTGCCATCAGCCGCCCGCGGCCGCGGCCCGGTGGCAGACGCGGGCCGTCGGCACCCAGCGGCGCAGCGACGAGGCGCAGCCTGAGGTGCTCGCCGACGGGCGAAACCTCGGCGTGCAGCCGCGATTCTGCCGTGATTTCCCGCGCCGCCTGCGCGTGTTCGGCATGCACCTGGAAATGCCCGGCGAGCGCGCGCAAAGCGTGTTGCAGTTCGTCGTGCGCAGTGGCCGGCACCGTGAAGCGGCCCGCGATCAGCTGCGCGGCGCGGCGCTGGGCCGCGGTCAGCCGGATGACGGTGAGCCGCTGCGGCGAATCCTGCACCAGCGTGATGGAGCGCAGCGCCTCGGCTTCGCGCCGCTCGTCGGCGCTGCCGTAGTAGCGCTCTTCGGGCTCGGGAGCCGGGCGCGGGGCAGGCGTGATGCGCAGCCGATAGCCATCGCCCTCCTTCACCGCTTCGACCTCGGGCGTGCCCTCGATGACATCGATGAGTTGCTCCGGCGCGTCGGCGAACACGACCGCCGGATGGCCGACGAGCGCCATGATGGCGGTGGCGCGATCGATGTCCCAGTGCCGGGCATGCGCGCGGTCCTTGCGCAGGGCGCGAGCCACCTTTGCGTCCCATGGAGGAAGACGCTCGTTGCTGCCGATCTTCGCGAAGCTCAACGGCTTGGGCTTGCTCCATCCGCGCGGGCCACGCTTCTGCTCGAACGCGTCGATCGATTCCAGCGCGTCGTGCTCGCCAATGCGGATCGCCCACACGATCCGCGCCGATTCCTTGCTCGCGTCGCTCGCGGCCGCGTCGGTCCCCAGTGCCTGCAAGGCCACCAGCACGTCGCGCCAGTGCTGACCGGGGCCGGAGACGAAAAAGCCGGCCGCCGGTTCCTCGCCGCGCAGCACCGTCTCCGCCGCATCGACCTCGCGCACCAGCCAGTCCAGCCGGCAGGCGTGCAGACGTTGGCGAAGCACCGCGGCCAGCGGCCCCGCCTTGTCCTCCTTGCCGCGCCCTGCGGCGGGCCATCCCAGCGCGTCGCGCCCGATCCAGGCCGCCAGCAGCAATTTCCACAGATCGTCGAAACTGGTGTAGCCGTAGGTCTGGGCCCGCGGCTCGAAGGCGGCCCGGTCCAACGCGACGTCGCCGAGGCGGGTGCCGATCGCATGCACCCAGCGGCCCCATCCGCCATGCGCGCCGGGATCGCGCTGCCCGGCTTCGCCGAGACAGAACTTGCGCGCCAGTTCGAGATGCCGTGGTGACTGCTGGGCGAGCAGCGCCACGGGATAGAACCAACTCATGCTGGTCGGGAAAATCCGCTTGCGCGCGCCGATCTCGATCTGCCGGCGCTTGATGGCCGCCTCGAAAGCGCGCTGCCCTTCGCTCCAGCGGCTCTCCTGCACCAGCAGGCATGCGCGCAACGCGTCGGCCGAGCCGCTCTGCAAGCCTTCGAGTGCCGCTCGGGCACGCACCGGCTCGCCACGGTGGAGGAGCAGTTCGGCCAGCGCGAGGCGAAGAGGCTCGGGCAGCGCGACGTGCCCGGTGCCGAGCTTGGCGATCGCCCATTCGCAGGCGGGCAACAGTTCCGTGCGCCAGCCACGGTTGACCTCCGCGACCGCGAAGAAGGCCAGATCCCAGCGCCACTGCGGCGTGATGCGCTCGAACAGGGCTGCATCGAAGGCCGGGAATGCCGCGGTGAAGATGACGTTGTTCCAGTCCGTCGAACGGGCGATCAGCACGCGCCAGTGATCGAGCTCCTTCGCCGGCGTCCCGGCAATCAATTCCAGCCGCAGCAGCGCCACCGTCGCCGACAGGTCGTACAGCGGCCACGAATACGTCAACCGATCGGCCGGAAACGAATCCAGCCGATGCAGCGCGGCGCGCAGCGATGATAGCGGAACCTCGTCGAGCAACTCGCGGTACAGCACGCCGCGAATGAATTCGTGCAGCCGGTAGAAGCCGTCGCGACCGGGCATGTCCTCGCGCCAGCCGTGCGCGTGCAACTGGTGGAGGGCCTGCCTGACGTCGTCCTGCGTGAAAGCCCGGCCGTCGTCGTGCCTGAAACCGAGGAGGCCGAGCAGCGTGTAGATCGCCGTGCGCGGCCGAAAGGTCCACAGCAGCGCCATGGCCCGCGCCACCCGGCGGGTGTCGGCCGGCACCGCGCCGGACGCCGGAGCGATATCGGAAACCAGAGACAAAGCGAGCGGCGGCCGGGCGGCGGGCGCCGTTACGTTCCGTCCGGCTCGGCCGGTGCCGGCCCGGGCTTGGCTTGGCCCTTGGCCCCTTTGCGCGACTTGGCTTCGCCGGTGGTGAAATCGAGCGCGAGGTCGAACGCCGCTTCGACAAACGCCAGCACGCGGGCAAACTCCGCATCGGACAGGCGCCGCGCGGCGTCGCGGGCGCGGTAGATGGTGATGAAGTCGTGCTCGCGCCGTGCGTGCTCCACCAGGCGGCCGATGCCGAGCGCCTGCAGCGTCCGGCCGACGCTGGGGCTGTACGTGTTGGTGAGGTTCATCACGAACGGGACCGGGTCGTTCCGCGCGAGCACCGCGGCCAGACGCA
>Ga0315283_10006365_pt1 | contig 10527 bp, 7 predicted proteins | sample YL17G09_0_MG_FD_204541 | JGI IMG/M metagenome (GOLD analysis project Ga0315283, IMG submission 204541) | Sediment microbial communities from Yellowstone Lake, YNP, Wyoming, USA - YL17G09_0 | ecosystem: Environmental > Aquatic > Freshwater > Lake > Sediment | place: USA: Wyoming | collected...
TATCTTTCAAAATACGTTTTTACAACGGGGACAGTGACACACATCTTACACCCGCCACTGCTCATGCACTAACGTTATGGTTAATTGATTCAATTCCTGCAAATCAGATAATTACACTGACTTCACAGTAAGCGGCAACCTCTTTTTGGAGCTTTAGCCATTGACCCTCAAAGCACTATTTGATTGGCAGGCAATCAAGAAGACTCATGATCTCACTATATCCTGTCTCCGGTGAATATACATCAAACTTAACAACCTGTTGATTTCGCAGACTATGCGGCAGTTCATTGACATTCATATGCCCGACAAGAGATAATAACTTAGTTTCGGGGGGCTTCCTTCCAGAACGTATTTCATTGAGAAATGACCTCCACTCATAGCCAATCCAACCCGAATCGAAATGCCCAGGTTCAGTACCGATGACAATCAATGCCTTCGAAGACTCGAGTGCTAGATCGATTGTGTTTGCATATTGAATCTCTGTCTTCTGGAAGTTACTGTCAGCAGTTGAAAACACTTTATACCCATGAGACCTTAATAACGCGGCCAACCCTTGCTCAATGCTACCTAACTTCGATGTACAACTAATGAACACCTGATAATCTGTATTGACGCTCAATTTACTTCTGGCACCAGTTGGGAGTTCTAGTTTGCGTGAGGCAGAAGTTCGTTTTGTTGTCTTTGCACGGTGACTTTTACCAGTCTTGATTCCAAGTGCCATAAGTCCGGCTGCGATCCTCGATATTATGGTTTGTATACCCTCGTCAGGTATAGGTATTGAAGCTGCGGCCGCCAAAGCCTGACGCCAAACCGGTTGTCGAGTTTGAAACTCAATATGAGAGATACCGTGACGCAATGGGATGAATGGTTTTCCTGACTCGAGAGCCCGCACAACTTCGCCGGTGACTTGATTGGATCCAATAGAACTAGGTGAGATGATCAATGCCACGGCAGAGGCGCTGTCAATGGCTTGACCGACTTGTGACAGATAAGCTGGCCCTGGTACAATATCTCGTTCATAATACCAAGTTGAGAATCCAGAGCTTTCCAAACCTCGTGCGAGGTTTATTGCTAGCGGTTCGTCTTCTTCGACGTGACTGATAAATATATGATTCATTTAAAAATCTTTTCGATTTCATGTCTCTTATCAAACAAAAAGAAACCTGGGAAATGAGACACTACCATGTTGTTAAGTACCTGCTTTTTCTTTTTAAGGTTCTACAAGTACCTCCAGGAATCCCCAATCATCCTATAGAATTTATAATTTTTGCATCACCTACTAAATAGACTTCAATTTTGCAATATATCACTCTTGAGGATTTAGCTTATAAACTGATGTCCAAAATATTTTATGGAAATTTCATCGTAAATAATACTCAGAAGATCTTTTCTATGATTAATGCTCTAAAATAAGAAGAAATCTGAAACAACAATTGTAGTGTCAAGAAATATTAGTAAATAAAAACCTTATTATATCATTCAATCTCAGTCTCCTCACTCTCATTCATCAGCCTGACAGTTTAACCAGGGCAACAATGATCTTCTAATATTGTAAATATTTGTGATTACTTGCAAATGCCGATGGCCTTGACCACATCCAGCCGGTCATCATAACATTATAATATTTGTTTATTTATCAAGGGATTAACTCCGGCATCGGGTAGTCAATCCTATCCGACGTGAAATGGTCATGGCCACCGGTTTTTCCAGCAAACCCTGTTTAAACGGGAGTTTCATTTAAATATCAAAAAAATGAAGTTTCACTTTTAAAGTTAGCAAATTATATCAAGAGTAAAATATTAACAATGTCGATCCCCTGTAACCTGACAGGAAGTCCAAAATCCGTCCTTCTTTGACCACTTCAAAAGAAGGTCTTATAACAATTAACATAAACAGATAAACAACGAGGATTTAACTCTGAAATTCGGGTGGTCAGTTTAGTACAGCCAAAGGTGATCAATGGCACTGGCTTTTCCACTTATCTGCCTAAATAAAAGTTTCAAATTAATAAAATAATATAGTTCTTTTAGTTGAGAACTAAAAAGTTTTATTATTTTTGGATTATGGGAAAGATAAATAAAAATATTAAGAATGAATTGGTAGAGAAAATTGGTGTTGTATATGAAAGAGCTGGACATACACCAATGGCAGGAAGAATTGTTGGAGTCCTTTTTTTATCTGAACCGCCTTATAGATCATTCGACGAATTAGTAAAAGAACTTTCAGCAAGTAAGAGTGCAATAAGTAATGGACTTAATCTTCTTTCATCGATGGGACTTGTGGAATATGAAACATTTTCAGGTGATAGGAAAAGATATTTTAAGTTAAATCTGCAAGCTCTTGAAACTATATTTAGAAAAGAACTTGAAAACATTAGCAATTTTAGTTTATTATTAAAAAAGGTTCGAGATGTTAGAAGTCCAAAATATAGTGACTTCAATAGTGGTATTGATAATTTTATCAAGCTCATTGAAATATTTCAGGATGAATACCCTCGTATAATTAATAAATGGAAAGAATAAAGTTCAAAAGATTCTGATTTTCATTTGCGATTTAATCAACTATAAAAAGGAGGACTTATTATGAAAAAAAGAGAAACTTACCTCATCAAAAACAAGTTAAAGGGATTATCCTATGCTTTTACAATAAATGGAATCGAATTACCTGTACTTGACACAACCCATCCTCTTTTTCTTTCAAGTATAGATGAAGTAAAACTGAAAGAAATGCTTGGAAAGAGTGAGAAAACAGCGGATAAAACGGCAGAAAAATTTATTAATATGCCTTTTTATATAAAGAAATTTCTGGCAAAACGATCTTTTATAATGTCGGAATTGTTGCAAGAAAATGGAGATAATGCATTTTTAACAGGACTAAGTACATTGTTACTAAAATTGGGACCCAGTCTTATTGGAAAGGGCAGGAAACGATTCCTTGACAGGTTATCATCCAAAGGAATTGGAGGAATAGTTTTGAGAATGCGTGTGAGAGATATTAGTAGATGCTTGGCAAAATCTATGATTCCATTACTTGCAAGATCGCCTGAAAAAAATATTTGTTTTATAAATATTGCAGGTGGGGCGGCAAGCGACAGTATCAATACACTTTTTTTAATACAACAGGAGAAACCCACATTATTGAAAAACAGGACAATTGAAATCAATGTTCTGGACATTGATACTTATGGGCCTGCTTTTGCGAACAGGTGTATAGCAGCTCTAAAAGCACCAGGTAATCGTTTTAATGATTTAAACATTTCGTTCCGGCACATTCTATATGATTGGAATAATACCAGGCAACTGGAGGAACTGCTTTCTGAAAGAAAGGAATGGATAGAAATATGTTCCTCTGAAGGCGGTCTCTTTGAATATTGTTCTGATGAAGTGATAATCAAGAACCTTAATACATTATATGATAATTCAAGCGAAGAAATAGTAATTGCAGGTTCGCTTTTGCATGATATTAAGACAGTTGACAAAGGGATCATTGCAGCGCTGAAAATATCAACAGCTCTTAAACCAAGGTTTCTCGGTATAGAAGGTTTGAAAAGCATCATCGAAAAAAATAAATGGAATCTTGACAACATTATAAAAGGCAATCCTAGGTACTTGATTTTTAATTTAGAAAAGATATAGAAAGATAATCAAGAAATCACCACCGACTCTTCAAATTTCAGAACCAATTATGGAAAATACAGGTAAAACCTAGCAAAAACCTAGCAACAAACAAAAAACCACTCACAAGAAATCTCATAAGTGGTTGAATATCTGGTTGTCCCGTCAGGTCTCGAACCTGAACTCTTCTGATCCAGAATCAGACGTTTTAAATAATTGTACAGAAGACTTCCTGTAACCTGACAGGAAGTTCAAAATCCGTCCTTCTATGACCACTTTAAAAGAGGGTCTGATAGGACTTAACAAACATTTGGAAACAACAAGGATTTAACTCAGGATTTGGGTTGTTAATTTGATGCGGCTACAGTGGTCATGAAGGGTGTAAATTCCAGTGATGTTTTATACTTCAAATTTTTCCCATTCGGTTTTTACACGTTCCATTAGCTTTTTGAACCGTTCCTCACCTCGGATGTTTTCAAGGAATGGATCAATCATGGAAAAAAATGGATAATTGATAAAACCTCTGTTAATTGCATGTTTCAGGTAGTCTAAGGCTTTATCTTTCTCGTTGATTAAACTGAAGTAACCTGGCATTAATCCTGAAAACAAAGGATCATTCCATGTATATCTTTTTGTTTCATCACTTAATGTATTTAATGCCATGGTTTTCTTGCCGACTAAAACATACTTAATGAATAGAATCAATTCCTTAAATACCTCAGACATTCGATCTTCTTTAATTATCTGACCTATCAACTCCAAAGCTTCATGTTTTTGATTATTAGCTGCAAGAAATACAGGGTGCCAGAAAATACTATATACAAAATCAGGATCAATTTTTAGGGATTTCTGTGTATGTTCAATTGCTTTTTCAAAGTATCCCTTAAAATACTGGCCCAATCCCATAAACATATAATTCATAGCCGATAAAGGATCAATATCCAGAAGTTTTTTGTAAAATGGCTCCGCAAGTGAAGGTTTTCCTAAATACATACAAAAACCTGCGGTATGCATTATTATGCCCGAATCATTAGAATCGGCATTGTAAGCTTTTATCATGTACTTATAACCTTCTATCAGACTTCCTCTTCCCATTTCAAGAAGACTATAAAGCTTGTATCCCTGTGCAATATCAGGTTCGAGAGAAAGGGCTTTTTCAGCATATTCTTTAACTTCGTTTAGAATATTTTTACCTGTTTCAGCACCAATATCATAATAAAGGTATTTAGCCTCTCCCAATGTTGCATAGAGAAGCGCATCTTCTCCGAAATTTTCAAGACCAGTCTGAAGAATATGTACAGCGCGATCCAGAGATTCTTTGGTCCATATATAAATTTCATACTTGGCTTTCAGATAGCATTCATGTATTTGAACATTTCTGGTTGGTTTTATAGTTATTCTCTCTTTTTCTTGGGAGTTCAGTTTCAGTTTAAGTGCATACACTATTGCTTGTGATACCTGCTCCTGAATATCAAATACATTATCCAAAGTACCGCTATACTTTTCAGCCCAAAGATGAATGTCAGATAATGCATCAATCAACTGGGCTGTAATCCGAAGGTTATTCCCTGCTTTGCGTACACTTCCTTCAAGTATGTATCGTACATTAACTGCCTTTGCTATCTCAGGAATTGTCTTTTTCGTTCCTTTGAAGGTCATTGCCGAACTTCTTGAAATCACCAGCAGGTCAGTAATATGAGAAAGGTCAGTAATGATCTCTTCAGTTAAACCATCACTGAAATATTCTTGGTCTGGGTCGGGACTGATGTTCTCAAATGGCAGAACAATGATTGATTTTTCTACTGATGAGACTACCGGTTGTTTGATTTCACGCTTTTCTTCCTCAGGCTTTAGTTTAAAAGCAACCTGGAGATTCTTATATTTCAAATACCACTTGATGATTATATCAAGATTATTAAGAACCGGTTTTACCTGTTGAGGATCAAAGTCTTTGGGATGTGCCCCATAAGCTGACAGACTATTCAGGTGATCCATTGAGGTGATAATATTGGAAGGAACTTTTTCTTCTTTATGAAGCTTGTCAATTATCCCTTTCAGAGGTTCAGTTTTTCGTGGTCTTTTTAGTTCACATTCACATAGATCAGTGATGATAACTTCCAGGCATCTCCTTGAATACAGCAGAACCATATTCTCATCATCAGCTTTGATCAGCCGTTCCAGTTCCTTTTCCAGATCGGGTAGCTGACCTCTGAAGGATTCATATAGCTTTTCAATCTCTTTTATTTCAGCTGTCCAGATTGCCATTTGAGTTATTGAATATGATATATTTATATAATCTATAACATCCCCTGCTCTTCAAGCCATTTAGTAGTTCAACCCCATTTCTTTTAACAGAGCCATATACTTTGATCCTTCAGGGATAAGAAAAGGATGAGCTCTGAACCAGACAAGGAATGAATCGTGTTCATTACACGCTTTCTTCAGGAAATCCAATGCTAATGCTTCTTCTCCCCTTACTCTGTGGATTAAATACAGTGATGTTGCAGGAACATATTCAGTTTCTGACCTTTTCTTTAAACTTTCAAATAGTCTATCTGCCTTGTCTTTTTCCCCGATACTATAATAACTACATGTAAGGGCTGCAACTGGTAATGAGGCTTCATAATCGGATAGATCAACTGCTCTCTCATATTCAGCAATAGACTCTTTGATCATTCCTTTTGCTGCAAAAGCTCTACCGAGATGATAATGTGTAATAAAAAAATTCGGATTTATTGCAAGTGTAATCTGATATTCTTTTATTGCGTCGTCTATCCTGCCTGTATAGTCATAAATTAGTCCTGTATATGTATTAATATAAATAGAAAGCGGATCAAGTTGCTGTGCTCGTTTTGCTTCGCTAATGGCTTCCTCATGACGTCCTGTGAATATCAGAAACATTGAATAGTACAAATGACTCATAGACAAGTTTGGATTTATCTGAAGTGCATGTTGAAAATTCTTTTCCGCTTCCTTAAAAACCCATAAATAATGTGTGTTTATAATTCCAAGCAAAGTATAGGCATCTGCAAGTGTGTTGTCAATTTTCAAAGCCTTTTCTATATATTCTTTTATTTTGGTGTAGCCTTCATTTGGGGGAATATTTCCCCAAAATGTACTCAGCGAGATAACATAACCAAATCCGATATAAGCAAGTGCATAATCAGGATCAATTTCTAAGGCATGATTAAAATACTCTGCTGCTTTCCTGTATCCTTCAGATGTGAGCATTTGCCAATAGTACATACCTTTCAGATAAAGGCTGTAGGCCTCAATATTTTCAGAATGTCGTTTTGGAATAATTGCTTTTGATGCTGGTAAGAGTTTGACCTTCAGAATATCGGCAATTGTCATGGATATTTCATCCTGGATAGCAAATACATCTTCCAAATCACGGTCATAACGTTCAGACCAGATGTGAGAGCCATCGCTGACTTTAATAAACTGGGCAGTTATACGAAGACGGTCTCCTGATTTCCGTATGCTGCCTTCAAGGATTGTCTCAACATCAAGAATCCGTCCTACTTCACGCAAATCTGCCTGCTTATTCTTGAATGCAAAAGCAGATGAGCGGGCAACGACTTTTAAGTTTTTTATTTGTGAAAGGGCATGAATAATTTCTTCAGCAATACCATCACAAAAGTATTCCTGGTCTTTTTCAGGACTCATATCTACAAATGATAATACTGCAATGGATTTTGTTGCTTCTGACACTTCTATAGAGCTACTCTCAAGCCCTTCTACTACTGACCTTGGTTTGGCTTCAGGGTGATAACCTTTATTTTTCAGATACCACTTGATTATTATATCAAGATTATTTAGAACCGGTTTTACCTGCTCAGGATCAAAGTCTTTCGGGTGTGCTCCATAGGTTGAAAGTTCATTCAGACCGTGCATTGAAGAAATAATGTGAGAAGGAATCTTTTCCTCTTTATGCAGCTTGTCGATAATCCCTTTCAGAGGTTCGGTCTTCCGAGGTCTTTTCAACTCACGTTCACAAAGATCAGTTATAATTACTTCGAGGCATCTCCTTGAATAAAGGAGTATAATATTCTCATCATCAGCTCTAATCAACCGTTCCAGTTCTTTCTCCAGATCAGGAAACTGACCTTTAAGGGATTCATAAAGTTTCTCAAGCTCTTTTATTTCAGAGGTCCAGATTGCCATTTGTATAATAAAAGTTATTAGTATGTTTATGTAAAGTTAAACTATACTTTTACCAAAGTCAAGTTTCTTTCGATTTGTGAGAAGGTGATGGATTCAAAGATTGTCCTGGAATATGTATTAGAGACCTTTCATGACAGATCATATTTTGACAACTTTTTGCTTTACAAACTTGACAAAATGTCCCAGAATCGCCCAGAATCAAACTGGTCACTTCTGGATTAAATAATAAGATACATCTATTATGAGAATAGACTAGAACTTCCTGTAATCTGAAAGGAAGTTAAAATCCGTCCTTCTTTGACCACTTTAAAATACGGTCTGAGTACACAAATCATACATTTGGAAACAACAAGGATTTAACTCCGAGTTTGGGTGGTCTATTTATTCCAGCCAAAAGTGATCAGGGACAATGGTTTTCCCAGGCAACTAATAATTAAACTTATAACAGAAATAATTATTGGGATAATTATCCACCAAATATATTATTGGGGATGCGACAGTCTTTTTGAACTTTACAAACTTTTTTAAAATTTTGAACCAGCAACAAATTTCATAACTTTATGGTCTGGCAGTAACTAAAACCTGTTATAATGAAACGCCGTGATTTTATAAAGGCCACTGCAATCGTGGCACCCGCAGCAGGACTTTTCCCTGATGATCTATCATGGATATCAAGGGTCTCAGTTCCTGGAAAGATTGAAAAGAGGTCACTTGGTAAGACCGGGGAAATGCTTTCAGTTATCGGATTCGGAGGGATTGTAGTAATGAATTCTACTGCTGAAGATGCATCTAAGACCGTAAAAACGGCAATCGATTCAGGGGTCAGCTATTTCGATGTCGCCCCCTCCTACGGCGATGCGGAATTAAAACTTGGACCGGCCCTGGAGCCTTATAGGAAGAATGTTTTCCTGTCGTGCAAGACGGAGGGCCTTACCAAAGAGGATTCAAGGAAAGAGCTTGAACAGTCGCTTAAAAATCTGCGAACCGATCATTTTGACCTTTACCAGCTGCATGCAGTCACAACACTGGCAGATGTAAAAAAGATACTCGGCAGGGGCGGAGCCATTGAAACTTTTCTTGAAGCAAGGAAAGAAGGTAAAGTCAGGTTCCTCGGCTTTTCTGCTCATTCTGCAGAAGCGGCAATGGCACTCATGCAGGGTTTTAATTTTGATACGATAATGTTCCACATAAACTTCAAAACATGGTATAAGGGAAATTACGGACCCCAGGTTCTTGCCATGGCACAGGAAAAGAAGATGGGGATAATAGCCCTCAAATCAATGGCAAACGGACCATGGCCGGAACATGCTGACCATAAAGGATATGAAAAATGCTGGTACGAACCTCTGAAAACGGACGAGGATATAAAAATGGGACTCAGGTTCACACTTTCCCACCCGGTAACAACTCTCATACCTCCAGGTGAAGAGAAGCTCTTTATGACAGCCCTGAGGCTTGCTCCAAACCTCAAGCCACTTGAAAAAAACGAGATTGAAGCCATAAAGGCAAAAGCGCAGAAGGGTGAGCCTCTCTTCAGGTTTCCCTCTGCACAACCGGTATGAACACCGATTAGCGGATCCCGCTGTTTTAAAATTTTGACTAAAGACTAATTATGTAAATCTATAATACGGTTATTGCTAATTCCGTCCTTCTTTGACCATTTCGAAAGAAGGTCTGAAAACACTTAACATACATTTGGAAACAACAAGCATTTAACTCTTGTTGCGTAAAGTCAGTTTATTCATGATAGCTATAAACAACGTTACGGATTTTCTAATCTGTTACTCTTTGCCTTATTTAGCAATCTATTGCCATTTTCAGGCATTTTGTATACTCTTCTGTTCTGTTTGTAAAATTCATTTCGCTCATATCCATGAATTGTAATAAATTACACTGGAAAATCACATAAAAATGAAAAAATCCATATTATTTCTACTTCTTCTATTTATAAAACCTTATGGTTTGTTCTCACATGGGGAGAAAAAACCCATTGAACCATCCGACATCCGGGTGAATAGTCAGCACATACCTGCGACAACATACGGAGTGAATAAACCGGTCAACAGCCAAAACTTTGATATTGATTCCATTATCACCGATTTAAGAAAATTTATCCCTGAATTTTTAAAAGACCGCAATGTTCCAGGTGTCGGGATATCAATTGTAAGTAATGGACAGGTTGTGTTTACTGATGGTTTTGGCTATGCAAATTCAATCACAAAAGTTCCTGTTACAGCAAACACTCTCTTTGAAGTGGCGTCAATCAGCAAAGTATTTACTGCGTATATCTCACTAAGGCTAGTGGATGAAGGAAAACTCTCCTTAAATAAATCCTTGTTTTCCTATTTATCAAAGGAGTGGATGCCATATTCAATTTATCAGGACTCAATAAAACTTAACCATGTTTTATCACATAGCTCAGGCCTTAACAAAATAACCAGAGAAATTATGTTTAAACCGGGTTCTGCATATTTCTACTCGGCAAATGGATTTAATCTGCTGAAGGATGTGATGGAAGAAGTAACAGGAGAAACATTGGAGGAACTTGCGCAGCGAATTGTATTCCAGCCTCTTGGCATGAAAAACAGTAGCTTCGTTTTAAAAGATGAACTTTTACCGGTTACTGCTAACGGGCATATACATGCAATTGTACCAGTTATATTGTTTGGAGCCATGTTTCTAGTTTTATACTTTATCATTTACCTGGTGGGTTTATTGATTTCAAGATTGTTGACAAAATCATGGA
>Ga0315283_10006367_pt1 | contig 10524 bp, 10 predicted proteins | sample YL17G09_0_MG_FD_204541 | JGI IMG/M metagenome (GOLD analysis project Ga0315283, IMG submission 204541) | Sediment microbial communities from Yellowstone Lake, YNP, Wyoming, USA - YL17G09_0 | ecosystem: Environmental > Aquatic > Freshwater > Lake > Sediment | place: USA: Wyoming | collected...
ATTGCCGCTTCAATGAGGAATACGAATGAAAACGTTGTTGCTTGAAATCGGAACCGAGGAAATTCCCGCCGGGTACATCGAGCCGGCGCTGGCGGCCCTGGAATCGATGCTGACGCAGAAGCTGGCCGATGCCCGGCTGGCGCATGGCCGCATCCAGACCTTCGGCACCCCGCGCCGGTTGGCGGTCACCGTGGCGGAGCTGGCGGCCCGGCAGAAGCGCCTGACCAGCGAGGTGCTCGGGCCGCCGCGGAAGGTGGGCTACGACAGCGACGGCCGACCCACCACGGCCGCCGTCAAGTTCGCCGAGAAGGTCGGCCTGCCTGTGAATCGGCTCGGCGTCGCCGCGACCCCGAAGGGGGAGTACCTCAGCGCTACCGTGATCGACCCCGGGCTCACCACCACCGCCGTGCTTAAAACGGTCCTGCCGGACATCATCCTGGCAATCCCGTTTCCCAAGCGCATGCGCTGGGCGGATTTGACCATTTCCTTTGCGCGGCCGATTCACTCCCTGCTCGCCCTCTACGGCGGCAGCCTGATCGGTTTCACGCTGGGCCGCATCCGCAGCGGGCGCACGACGTTCGGGCACCGCTTCATGCACCCGCGCCCGATCAAGGTCGCCGAGCCCGCCGCCTATGTGGAGGCCCTGCGTTCGGGGTTCGTGATCGTGGACCCGGCCGAGCGCCGGCGCCTGATCGCCGAGGGCGCCGCCCAGGCGGCCGCGGCGGTGGGCGGGCACGTCCTGCCGGACGAGGAACTGCTCGGGACCGTGACCCATCTGGTGGAGTACCCGGCCATCGCCGTCGGGCGGTTTGCCGACGCCTTCCTGGAGCTTCCCGCCGAGGTGCTCATCACCGCCATGCGCGAGCACCAGAAGTATTTCGCCGTGGTGGACACCGGCGGCAGACTCCTGCCGCATTTCATTGCTGTCAACAACACACCCGTCCAGGACATGGCGGTGGTGGTCCGGGGCCACGAGCGGGTGTTGAGGGCCCGGTTGGAGGATGCGAGATTTTTCTTCCAGAGCGACCGGGAAACGTCGCTGGACACCATGGTGGAGAAGCTGAAAAGCGTCCTCTTCCAAGCCCAGCTGGGGTCGATTTATGACAAGGTCCGGCGCGTCCGTGGGCTGGCCCGTTTCGTGGCCGACCAGCTCGGCGGCGACCCGGAGCTCGGCGGGCAGGTGGAACGGGCGGCCTGGCTCTGCAAGGCCGATCTGGTCAGCCAGATGGTGGGCGAGTTTCCCAAGCTGCAGGGCATTATGGGGCGGGTCTATGCCAAGGCCCAGGGGGAACCCGCGGCGGTGGCGAGCGCCATCGAAGAGCACTACCGGCCGATCTATTCCGGCGGGGCGCTGCCAGAGACCACGGCCGGGGCGGTGGTCGCCATCGCCGACAAGATGGACACCATCTGCGGCTGCTTCCGGGCCGGGTTGGCCCCCACGGGTGCTGCCGACCCCTATGCCCTCCGCCGCCAGGGCATCGGCGTGATCCTGATCATGCGCAGCCGCGGGCTGGCATTCCCCCTGTCAACTGTGGTACAGAAAAGCCTGAGCCTTTTCGACGGCGAGGCGGAGACCCCGCCGGAGACCGCCGCCAAGATCCAGGGGTTCCTGGAAGGCCGGATGACGTCCATCCTGGTGGAGGAGGGCTTCGCCAAGGACACGGTCGCCGCGGTGCTCGGCGTGCCGGTCGAAAGTGTACCCGCCGTCTGGAGTCGCGCTCGGGCGTTGCAGCAGCTCAAGAGCAAACCGGATTTCGAGCCCATCGCGGTGTCCTTCAAGCGCGTGGTCAACATCATCCGCCGGGCCGAGGACTTCACCGCGGGGGCGGTCGACGAGGGGCTGTTCGCCCACCCGTCGGAAGCCGCACTGCTCGCGGCCTTTCGCACCGTTCAATCCCAGGTGCAGGAGGACCTGCGCCAGGGCCTCCACGATCAGGCCCTCGCCCGGGTGGCCACGCTGCGCGCTCCGGTGGATGCATTCTTCGACGACGTCATGGTCATGGCGGAGGATCTGAACGTCCGTCGCAATCGGCTGTCGCTGCTCGCGCAGGTGGCCGGGCTCTTCGACACTTTCGCCGATTTTTCGAAACTATCCGCCTGATACGGACACAGAAGACTCAACGGACTGAACTGGGGAGGTAGGCATGGCATACGAGCCCGAAAAAGACAAGGTTCTGAAAAAATGGAAAAGCGAAAACACCGGCCTGGTGCTGTCCATCAACAAGTACGGCGACGGCGAGGCCAAGCTGCAGATTGGCCCGCGCATTCTTAAGAAGAAGGATGGCACCGACGGCGCCCCGGTGAAAGCCGGCCGGCTCTCGATCGAGGACGTCATGTGGCTATACGACTTGCTGGACGAGATCAAGGACGACCTGGCCCGGCTGGCCACGCCGCAATAGCGTCGGCGCGCTACCGCAACTTCGATAGCGTCGTGGACACCCGGGATGCCATCATCCAGCCCTTGCGGGGAAAGCAATCCCCGCGGCTGGCCCCCGTGGCGGTGCTGGCGGCAACGGAGCCGGATCTGGATGCGCTCCGGCGTGGGCTGGGTTTTGATGCGTCGGACCACCGGCGCCTTTACATCAGCCGCCTTTACACCGCCGCCGGCCGCGAACCCGATATCTGCCTTGCCGGGCCGGTGGTCGGCGCGCCTTACGCCACCATGGTGGCCGAAACCCTCATCGCCTGGGGCGCGCGGACGATCCTGTTTATCGGCTGGTGCGGCGCCGTGTCGCCGGTGCTGACCCTGGGCGATCTCGTGGTCCCGACCGCGGCCGTCATCGACGAGGGGACGTCCCCGCACTATGCGGCCGGGGTTTCCGCCGCCTGCCCGTCCGAGCCGTTGAGGCGCCAGGTGGCCGAGGCCTGCGCGGCCGAAGGGGTTTGCGCTCGCCTGGGGACCGTCTGGACGACGGATGCCGTTTTCCGCGAGACCCGCGACGAGGTTGCCCGCCATCAGCGGGACGGCGTGCTGGCGGTGGAGATGGAATGCTCGGCGCTTTTCACCGTCGGAGGCTTCCGCGGCGTCGAAGTGGCCGCTCTCCTCGTGGTCTCCGACGACCTGTCCTCACTCACCTGGCGCCCCGGATTCAAGGACCCGCGCTTCATTCGCGGCCGCGAGGTGGCCTGCAACGTCATCGGCAGACTATGCTCGACACTGGCGGCTGCCTGAGCGGCATGGCCTCCAGCCAGGCCGGAGCAATCCGATGCGGCCTGGCCGCGATTAAAATCTCCCGCCTTGCGACCCGTCATCTGAAGATTCCTGAAAGTTCATATTGCATCCGGATATCCGCAATTTTGGAAGGACCATAGTCTTTCACCTTGGCCGCCCCACCTACTCGCACGAACCTTCCACCATAATTGTCCTTCAAATTCGAGTTGACCCGCTCGGCAGTAGTACGATTGCTAAAGCGCACCGCTTGCGCTGGATCCATCTCTTTCTTTTCTCCTCGCCTGGGGTTGGTATCGATGATTGGGACATGAAACCCTTAACCAAAATAGTTGTTGGATTGGAGTGAGAGGGGCTTTCGCAATGCGCTATTGTGTTTCTATCTGATTTAATATAAATCTTCAATCGCCTTAAAAAAAATGAATTGAAATCATAATTTGCTTACTGTATTGGCTGAACTCCAACTTGATACCCCGCTGCTTGCGGCGGGGTAGTTGATTAATCGTTTTTTTCAGCCTGATTATAACAGGCATGCCCCTTTAAATCAGATGGTTATTTGAATAGCCGAAATGGCGTGTTTCATGTAATGGCCCCTAAGCTTGTTTGGCGCAGCGACCCTCGCAATGAGCGGGCGGTTTTGCTGGATCAGGAACATTAACCACCAAAGGAGGGCTGCTATGTATCGTAAACTAATTGTTTCAGCGATTGGATTCTTGTTCCTTTTTATCTTGATGCCTGGTGTGAACGCCCAGGATGTGATCAAGATCGGTATTGTTGCACCCCTTTCTGCTCCAGGTGGAGTGGAGACTGGCCAGGCATTGGTTGATGGTGCAAAGATCGCCGCTGAGGAGATCAACGCTGCTGGAGGGTTGCTCGGGAAGAAGCTTGAGTTGGTAATTGGAGATACCAGCGGACAACCCGAAAAAGGCACCACGGTTATGGAGCGTCTCGTCACCCTCGATAAAGTCGTGGCCGTAGGTGGTGAAGCCCACAGTTCAGTAGCTTTGGCTGAGATTGAAGTCGCTCACCGATATGGCATCCCGATTGTTATCGCAGAGGCATGGTCGGATTCTGTTACTGCCAAAGGCTACCCCGAAGTGTTTCGGTTAACCGTTAGCAACTCACTTATCTATTCCAAGGCGGCCACTTGGATTAAAGACGCAGGGTTCAAACATGTAGCCGTTATCGGTGAGAATTCGGACTGGGGACTTGGGGTTATTCAAGTATTCAAAGACAATCTTATTGCTGCTGGAGTCAAAGTTACCGCAATGTCGGCAGAGCGAACTGTCACTGACTTCACCCCGCAACTGATGCAACTCAAAAATTTGCAGCCACCGGTGGATTTTCTTGTCGACGGATTCACAGGTGCCGGTGAGCTCCTAATGATCAAGCAGGCCCACCAGATCGGCTTTGCGCCTTCGAAGAATACCGCTATTCTTGGTGCTGGCATGGACACTCTTTATCCCAACTTCTGGGACACAGTCGGCGAAGGGGGGGTTTATGTCCTTTCCAACCCTGCCGGTCTCCCTGGAATTCCGAAGACGAGTATTTCAGAAAAATTTGGCAAAACCTTCAAAACCAAATTGAATCGTGAACCGGATGCTGTATCTATGGAAGGCTATGATACGGTGATGGTACTCGCGGAGGCCATCAAGCTGAAAAAGTCTACCGCTGGCAAAGACATCATCGATGGTCTGGAAAACCAAGTTAACTGGGAAGGCACCCGTGGAACTATCAAGTTCAATAAAGAAAAGAATCCTCCATGGGCGTACCACATGTGGATGGATGTACCCGTCTTCATCATCCAGTATACCAAAATGAAGCAAGACCCCTCACAGGCAGCCATTCTCTGGCCTGCCAAGCATGCAACCGTCAAAGAGTATATACGTCCTCCCAAATAATTTTGTGAAACCCGAACGGGACACTCCCCTCCATCGATGGAGGGGAGTGTAATTGCGGATAGGTTCATGATCTATCTTTCCCAGCTGGCCAACGCATTGGTCATTGGTACTCTCTATGCGCTGATGTCTCTTGGACTGTCGCTCATTTTCGGCGTCCTCAAACTGGTCAACTTCGCGCACGGAGAATTTCTTATGGTAGGGGGGTACCTTTACTTTCTTCTTACCGCACTTAAGCTTCCCCTTCCGTTGGCGCTACTTCTATGTATGCCTTTGCTCTTTTTTGTTGGGCTCATAGTTGAGAGAGGATTCTTGCGAAGCCCTTATCAGAAAAAAATGGCAAGGTACGATGAGTATGTCATTCTTGTCACATTCGCGTTGGGTATTTTCCTCCAGAATTTAGCGCTCCCAATCTTTGGCCCGTATAACCGCCAAGCCCAACCTCTTTTTCAAGGAAGTGTCAGGCTCGGCGAACTGGTCATTGGTGCGGACCGGTTAACCGGCGCGATAATTGCATTTTTCGTTATCGGTGGCCTGCTCTTTTTTCTCTATCGCACTTATTACGGCAAGGGGCTCCGTGCTGTAGCCCAAAGCCCAGCCGCTGCATCCATTGTCGGAATCAAGGTCCTTCGAATGCGAGCGGTTGCTTTTGGCCTTGGCATTACTCTGGCGGGCATAGCTGGGGCTCTATTCGGCCCTGTTTTCCTCGTCAACCCCGAAATGGGAACGAGTTTTGCCGTCAAAGCTTTTGTGATCGTTGTTTTGGGCGGAATGGGGTCCATTAAAGGTTCAATTATTGGTGCCTACATTCTTGCAATAGTCGAGATTTTTGGCTCTATCTTGCTTTTAGATCCATCTCGTTCCCTAGCCTACAAGGACGCATATGGATTGTTGCTGCTCGTAATTGTCCTGCTACTGCGTCCTCAAGGCCTCTTCGGAGAGAAGGAAAGGCGGGCATGAAACGTTTATTGGCTGCCGTTCTGCTCGCTATTGCCTTGGCCTTCCCGTTATTCTTTAAAGATTATTGGCTCTATGTTGGCATTATAAGTCTGTATTACGCCATGCTATCATCATCTTGGTCAATGTTGGCAGGCCAGGCTGGCTTAATATCCTTCGCCCATGTCGCTTTTGCCGGAATCGGTGCGTATACTTCAGCGTTTCTCGTAATTCAGGCTCAATTTCCGATTCCGCTTGCGGTGACTTTTGGAGCTTTGGCCTCCGCGATTATTGGTTTTGGTATCGGAGCCCTTACTCTCCGGATGCGGGGGCCATACCTTGCTCTGACCACTTTGGCATTTTCGGAAATACTCCGAATTTTCATCACTGCCGAGTATCAGCTAACTCAAGGCTCTATTGGCCTGCAAGTCCCTCTCATTTTTGGTGGAAATAAAATCTACTCTTATTACATCGGTCTTTTTCTGTTCGTTCTGAGCACAGTTGTTTTAAAATTGGTTCTGCAATCCCGCGTGGGCCTTTTCTTGATCGCTATGCGCGAGGATGAAGACGGCGCAGCAACCCGAGGTGTCAACACTGTCGCGTTCCGACTACTGGCTTTTGTCGTGACAAGTGCTGTCGCAGGATTAGCAGGGGGATACTATGCTCACGTGGTGGGGTTGGTCAGCCCCCAGATGATCCGACTTGGAGAAATGGGCTTAATTCTCGCCATGAGTGTTTTTGGGGGGGTGGAGTCTCTACTGGGAGCAGCTTTAGGAGCTGTGGCCTTGCAGACCCTCACAGAATACCTGCGAATCTTTGCGGAATGGCGGCTTGCCATCTTCGGAGCGCTTGTCCTTTTCACCCTCAAGTTCGCTCCTCAAGGGATACTTCCCCGCTTATTCATATATGCCGAAATATTCATGAAGCGCTGGTTGGACAAACCCGGACGATGATACTGGATATTAATCGAGTAACAAAAAACTTTGGCGGGCTTCGGGCCCTGTCGGATGTTTCCGTGTCCTTCGCGAGGGGTGAGTTTGCAGCTTTAGTAGGGCCGAACGGCTCTGGAAAGACAACGCTGCTTAATTGCATTTCGGGTCTTTACAGTCCGGATACTGGATCGATCCGATTAAAGGATAAATCCATCACGGGCCTCCCACCCCATAGAATTTACCGCCTGGGACTTGGTCGAACTTTTCAGATCTCTAAAGTTTTCAACCGACTCACCGTTATCGATAACCTAAGAATACCTGCTTTGACTGAAGGAAAACTCAACCGACAAGGAATTCGGAAACGGTCGCTGGAGATCTTAAAGCAGATCAAACTTGATCATCTCACTCAAAGCACCGCAGAAAATCTTTCAGGTGGCCAGCGAAAACTTCTTGAACTTGGCATGGTATTGATGACTGACCCACAGATTCTTCTTTTGGATGAGCCCTTTGGTGGTGTTCATCCGGAGCTCAAATCAGAACTTGAGGACTATCTTTGCCTGTTAAACCGTAACGGGAAAACAATTATTTTAGTTAGCCATGAGATGCCTTCAGTCTTTAAAATTTGCCAACGCCTTGTTGTACTCGACCATGGAATTCTTCTGACAGAAGGGTCTCCTGAATCCGTTCGAGCCGATGAGCGTGTAATCAATGCATACTTGGGCGGCAGTTATGAAACTTGAAATGGCGGATGTTTATGCCTCCTATCAAAGAGACTTATTCATTTTACAAGGCGTGGATTTTAGTGCTGCACAGGGTAAGGTAACGATTGTTATTGGGCCAAACGGTTCCGGTAAATCAACCATGTTGAAATCCATCGCCGGAATCCTTAAACCGAAGAAAGGTACTATCAATCTCGACGGGCAGGATATTACGGGCATCGAGCTCGACGAGATCATTCAGCATGGGATTTCCTATATACCCCAAGACCGAGCAGTCTTTCCTCAAATGAGTGTAACTGAGAATCTGGAACTTGGTTGTTGGATTTTCAGAAAGGACCGGGCTAAGGTTCGCAAGCAAGTCAACTGGGCCTTGGAACGCTTTCCGGCCCTTACGGACAAGGCCCGGTTGCTTGCAGGCACAATGTCTGGGGGATTGCAGAGGATATTGGATATCGCAAAGGCTCTTCTCACCAATCCTTCGCTCCTGCTGGTGGATGAGCCGACAGTTGGACTTTCACCTCTCGTGGCTCAAATGATATACACAGAGTTGTTGGCACTCAAAGCGGAGGGGCGCACGATCCTTCTCGTTGACCAAGATGTGCGGTCGGCCATGAAAATTGCGGACTATGTCTACGTTCTTGAACTTGGCAAGGTAAAAGCCCACGGGCCTCGGGAAGCCTTCGAGGGAAGACTTGGTGAGGTTGTGCGAAGCTGGCTCATCTAAAAGTGGCAGCAAAGGGGAGCATATTCTATGGATTCTCTTGATGGCAAATCCATTCTCGCGACTATAGAAAATATATGCGCTTTCGGTACCCGCTGGATGGGGGGTAAAGGCGCAGAAGAAACTTTAGCGTACGTATCTCGTGAATTCAAGAAGACCGGCATGACAGTGGAACTTCAGCCATTCCAATATCCCCACTACCAGCCGATCAGTGCTTCTCTTGTGGTAGGGAACAAGTCAATTCCATGTCAGCCTATTGCTTTATCGCCTTCCACTGAAAAACCTCTTGAGGCTGATTTGGTGTATGGTGGTCAATGCACGAATGAAGGCCTCGGTCAGCTCAAGGCTACAGTCGGCGATCTGCGTAACAAAATTGTTCTTTCCGATAACCTTCGTTCATTCGTCTCCTACCCTGAGGTTGAAGCTGCCGGTGCGGCAGGGTTTATATCTATTACAAACCTGAATGAAAACGTCATTCGCTGTGGATGCGCCCGCCTTGATGGAAAGGTAGGTACGCTCCCCGCCGGCGCCATCGGCGGGGTTGATGGGAGAGACATTGTTTCACAGCTATCCAAGGGGGCGAATGTTCATGCGTCACTCCAGGCTCAAGGCCATATTCGGGAAATGACAGGGCACAATGTTATCTCTGCACATCCCAACGCGGAATCACCCAAACTCCTTGTGACAGCCCATTATGACTGCTTCTGGAATGGAGTTATGGCGATGGATAATTGTGCCGGTGTTGCGACCGTCATAGCTTTGAGCAAAGCATTCACACTGGGTATGAGGAAAATGACCGAATTTGTTCTGTTCGGTGCAGAAGAGCTTGGATGCTGGGGCTCAACCGGATATGTACACGATCGGCGAGAGCATTTCAAAGGTATTAATGCTGTTCTTAATCTTGACACATTCGGCTCCAATAAGAGCGGCGTCGAAATCGGAGTCACCAGAGACCTTGAGGACAACTGCCGCAAAGTTGTTAGGAAAAGAGGCATCGAGGTCGATTGTTGGAATATTCCGCCGCGCGCTGCGAGCGATCATCAAAAATTTGTCGAAAATGGTTACTCCGCTATATGGATAGCGAATGGCGGGACCGACACTCGTTATCACACTCCTCTGGACATTCCATCTGAGATGAGTCACAGGAATTTGGAGGCTGTCGCGAATTTGGCATATAGCTTGGCTGCCGGGTTGCTTGAGGTTTAAAAGATTCTTTTTTATGGCACCTAGCAGAGGATTGAGATGTATTGATTTTTTACGGTGCCTTAGCCATTTGCAGTTCATTTGTGATTTTGCAGCAGGGGCGGTACAAAAACTCTTTTAAACTCGCTTTAGCTCACATAGAATTAAATAACTTATTGATATTGATTAATATATTTGTAATCCGGCCTTTTGCACCAGCTGAGTATGAATTGGAAGGGTTTCAGGTCGTTCCTCCTGAAACCCTTCCGCTTTTTTAAATGCCAAAAGAATCAGAAAGAGGGGCCATGACTTACCGCGAGAAACCGATCAAGAAGTTTGGGGTCGGTCGTCAATAGTGGACACCAAAACCATCACGCTGCCAGACGTTGCTCGTAGAACCGGCTTTCGAAAGCTGCCGGTGAAAGATAGTCTAGTTGCTTTTGAAGCCGCTGTCGATTGTAGAACACTTCAATGTACTCGGTTATCTCCCGAATGGCCTGCTGTCGGGTAGCCAAACGGCGATGAAAGATCAACTCGGTCTTCAGCAATGCCCAGAAGCTCTCCATGGGGGCGTTGTCGTAGCAGTTCCCGGTTCCGCTCATCGAGGCCCTCATCCCGAGGTGCTCAAGCATTCTCCGGTATTCGGCGGAGCAGTACTGACTGCCCTTGTCCGAGTGATGGAGAAGACCAGCGGGCGGTTGGGTGGCCTCCACAGCCCGCCGCAGCGACTCGATCATCAGGTTGCGGGTCATGCGCTCGCCCATGGCGTATCCTACGATCTTGCGGGTGCACAAATCCTTATGCCCGACCAGATACAGCCAACCTTCATCGGTGGGAACATAGGTCATATCGCTCAACCAGGCCCGCAACGGCGCCTCGGCCTGGAACCGCTGGTCAAGCAGGTTCTCGGCCACCGGCAGGCGGTGCCGGGAGTCGGTCGTGACCTTGAATTTGCGCCGCTGCTTGC
>Ga0315283_10006368_pt1 | contig 10524 bp, 12 predicted proteins | sample YL17G09_0_MG_FD_204541 | JGI IMG/M metagenome (GOLD analysis project Ga0315283, IMG submission 204541) | Sediment microbial communities from Yellowstone Lake, YNP, Wyoming, USA - YL17G09_0 | ecosystem: Environmental > Aquatic > Freshwater > Lake > Sediment | place: USA: Wyoming | collected...
GACATTTGTCGGGTATGCCCCCAGAAGTACAATGCGGGCGGTTGAAAACCACCGCAGGGAGGCCGACAATGTCCGAGAATACTGCAAGCGACCGGCTGGCGCTGAAGACCCCCGAAGCCAGCTTCCATCACGTCTTGGAATCCGAGTTCAATTTATCGTATCGCGAAGCGCGCGAGGTGGTGAGCGCCGCGCGGGAAGTGTTGGGGCTGGATCGACCCACCGGGCAGGTGCGGCCGGGACAAGTTCGGCTGGTGGTGGCCAGCCTGCGGGCGCCGTTTGGGCCCCCGTTGTGCGAGACCGCGCGGGTGGAGGTGACGCTCACAGTCGATGCCGGGGCGGAGGATGCCGCGGTGCTTACGGACCAGGGGCGGCTGGCCTTGCGGCAGGGCCGCATCCCGCGGCTGGTCGCGGAGGCGTTGGAACAGGGCGGGGTGCTGACGGAAGAAGACTTGGCGCGGGCGCTGCAGGTCACGCGGCGCACGATTGAACGGGATGCGCAGACATTGCGGACAGCCGGGCATCTGGTGCAGACTCGGGGGCAGGTCAAGGGCGTGTTGCCTCACGGTTAAATCTTATCCAATTCGGGCTCCTCGGCGCTGGGCCCGGCTCTGGAGGCCGGTCCGCTGCACCTGGCAGGGGCTGTGGAGTGTCCGGTAGTAGACCGGTCACTGTCAGCACCGCCGGTTGCGGGGTGGGCGCGGCGTCTTCAGCCCGGATGAGCAGTCCTACCTCCGCCCGCACCGCCTGGCGTAGGGCGACATTGAAGGCCGAGTCGGCCGGCGCCAGGGGTTCGGCCAGGTTTTTAAGATCGTGGGCCTGGCAAAACTGGTGACTGGCCGCCGGCAAGACAGTGGCGACCGCTTCCAGCAAGCCTTTCTGCTTGTCGCTCAGCACGGCCTGAATCGGCCACGCCAGTGCCGCCAGCGGTTGCAGAAAAGCTTCGAAGGTGGTCTGGTCGAACCGGCTCAACCAGCCGCTGCGCAGGGTCAGACCGCTCAGCAGTTCCCGGATGAACCACAATTGCGGTTCGCCGCCCTCGGGCGCCAGCCCGTCAAGGCCAATGATCAAGCCACCGTGCTGGCGGGCCACGTCGGCCAGGTGGTCCCCGTGTTGCCGCTCGTGGCAGGCGAGTAACGGGCGATAGACGTGCTGATAGAGATGGCGGATGTGCGACTCCGAGATCTGCACCGGGCCCGCCAGCTCAGCCTAAATCTCGGCATAGGCGTCACGGCGTTCCTGGCGCAACCAACCGATGCGGGCCACCACGTCGTAGCCGTAGGTCGAACCGCGGGACGCGATCTGCTGGCCCTCGGCGGATAGCAGCCGCATGGCATGCACAGCACATCGTGGGGCGGCACAGCCCGCGGGCCGGCTGCCAACCGCCACTATGGCATCCAAGGTCTGGACGGTTTTGTCCCAGGCCAGATAGTCGCACATCACCAACGGCCCGCCGCACTGCGGGCATGCGGCCAGTTCCGGTTTGTAGATGATACGTTCATCGGGATACAGCACCTTCGGGGTTCTCATCGGCACCTCCGTGAAGAGTTGATGCCTATGATAACCCCTATTCCGTCACGGGGTTAGTTTTGCGCCACTGCAAAAAATCACGTGCTGCCCGACCGTCTGCGCGCTCGTCTCGCTGCCCGCTTAGATCAGCCCCCTGCCTTCGGCATCCCCAGCGCCTTCACACGCGGCCCCGAGCGAACCAATAACGCCACGGCGGCACTTACCTCGGCTGCCCACCCCAGATGACAGCGAACTGATCTGCATCAGGTAGGTGACAACGCCAGACGCCGCGGCGAGACCGCTACCTGTGCTGTCTGCTGCCCACGGCCAGGCTGGCGTCGTACAAAACCGCCGGAGACACCCTGATTCCTACCGCGCGCCGCGCTCCCACGGGGATTCGATCCTGTCCCCTGCACCCGCTGGCGGGGTAACTGGCGGGCAGCTAGAGTGTAGCGATCCTCCCCTTGACTCACACTCCGACAGCAGTTTGCCTCCGCCTCCTCACGGTGTTATGATCCTGTCGGGAAAGGTCTTGTGGGCAAGGAGCAGTATCTTTCACGTCATGGGTCGTCAACGATTGATCTCGCCCCAATTCGTCGGCCGCGCGGATGAGCTCGGGCTGCTGGGCCGCGCCTTGCTCAGGGCGTCTGGGGGGGCGGGTCAGTGCGTGTTCGTCGAGGGCGAGGCGGGCATCGGGAAAAGCCGGCTACTGACCGAGCTCCGCGCGGGCTTCGCTGGCCATACGTTCGAAGGCCGATGTTATGAAGAAGACGCGGCCTTCCCTTTCGCGCCCGTGACAGCGGGTTTACGCGGGCTGCTGGCAGATGCGGATCAGGACATGGCGGCGATCATTGCGCGCCGTGCGAGAGACCTCGCTCGCCTGTTGCCTGGTTGGGTCGGCCCCGACCTGGGGCAGCCGACCTCTCCGGCGAGCGACCCGGCCGCTAGCCAGAGGGCGCTGTTTGAGTCGCTGGCCGGCCTATTCTTTGACTTGGCAGTTGAAAGCCCTCTTCTCGTCCTGTTCGAGAACCTGCACTGGAGCGACGAGAGCACGCTGGGACTTCTCCGCTTCCTGGCGCGGCGGTTGGCCCGCCATCGGATACTGCTCATAGGTACGTACCGGCCCGACATAAAATCGGCCGGGTTAGCCGAATTGCTGGGCCAACTCAGTCGCGAGCACCTGGTCCAAGAGATCACGCTTGGCCCACTGGCCCGTGAGGAGGTGGATGCGCTCCTGCGCGACCTGTTCGAGAGCGTCCGGCCCATCAGCGCCGAGTTCCTGGACACGGTGGCTGCCTTTTCCGAGGGCAATCCCTTCTACGTCGAAGAGCTCGTCCGGGCCATGGTGCAGGCAGGCGATATCTATCAGGTCGACGGCGTCTGGCAGCGCGCGCCGGCTCACAAGCTGAGTGTGCCGCCGAGCGTGCAGGATGCCGTGGCGCGGCGTTGCGAGGGGTTGTCCCCCGAGGCGAAGCGGGTGTTGTCGCTGGCGGCCATTGTGGGGCGAGGCTTCGCGTTCGAGCTATTGGCCCAGGTCACAGGGTCCGCTGAGCCGGTATTGGTAGCGGCACTGAAGGAGTTGATCGCAGAGCAGCTCATTGTCGAAACTTCGGCGGATTCGTTCGTCTTCAGCCATGCCATTATCCGTGAGGCAGTGCAGACGCAACTGCTGGCTCGCGAACGCAGAGCGCTCCACGGCCAGGTCGCCGCTACGCTGGAAGGCCTACATGGCGCAGATGCAGACGCCAACGCGCCGGAGTTAGCCTATCACTACTTCGAAGCTGCGGCCTGGCAGCAGGCGCTCGCTTACGCCCGCCGCGCGGGTGAGCAGGCCAGCCGCATTGATGCCACTCGCGAGGCGCTGACCAATTTCACGCGCGCCCTGGATTGCACCCGGCGTCTGGGTATGGCGCCACCGCTCGATCTGTTGCTGGCTCGGGCCGAACTACACGAGCGATCCGGCGATTTCGACGCGGCCGACGCCGACCTAACAGCAGCGCTGGAGGAGACGGAACGCTCCGGCCACCCGCGCGAGCGGTGGCAGGCCTTGCTCAAGCTCGGGTACCTGTGGACGGTCCGCTCCTATGAACGCAGCCTGGCGTGGTTCGAAGCCGCGTTGGATGCGGTGGAGGAGCTGGGCGATCCCCTGGCCCGGGCGGAAACCCTCAACCGCATCGGCAACGTGCATCTCAACCGCGACAATCCGGCGCAAGCCTTACCTTATCACCAGGCCGCGCTGGCCGCGTTCGAAGCCGCAGCCGATCTGCAGGGGCAGGCCGAGACCCTGGAATTGCTCGCTGTGACGTACTACAACCTGCCCGATGTGCTGGCGGGCGCAGCGTGCGAAAAGCGCGCGCTGGCGCTGGGACGCGCGACCGGCGACCGGAGCGTCATGTTTCATGCTTCGATCCACCTGCTCCTGCCCCTCCGGCTGGACACCGAGATCGGACCGCCGGTGAACGCGGAACTGCTGATCGGGCTGGGCGAAGAGGCACGTGCATTGGCGCATGCGATGGGCTGGCCGGGAGGCGAGGCTCAGGCTCTGGGGTTGCTCGGCGAGTTTCGCGGGTTGCTGGGGCAGTACGACCAGGCTCTGGCTTCCGCGTACGCCAGTCTCCGGATGGCCGAGCAGCTCGAGCAGCCCGTTGGCGTGTCGGCCGCCGAGCGCCTGGTGGCCAGGATCATACTGGACTTACTAGCGTTTGATGAGGCCGGTGATCGGCTGAGGCGCGCGATGACGCTGGCCGAAAAGGCCGGGGCGCGCTTGTTCCGCGATGTCGCCGCGTTGGCCCTGGCACAGACGTTGGTGGCCCGACGAGCTACCGGCGACCTGGCTGCGGCCGGCGAGTTGCTGGCCGAGCTGCTAGTCAATGACGCGCCACCGCAGGGGCGCAGTGCGCGCGAAGCCTGGTGCGTGCGCGCCGAACTCGAGTTGGCCCAAGGCCAGGCTTCCGCCGCCCTCAGCACGCTGGAGTCCCTGATCGCCACCACACGCCACCTGGAAGCCCACGGCTTGCCGGCTGTGCCGCGGCTGGCCCTGCTCCTGGGCGAAGCTCTGCTCGCGTCCGGGCGGCTTCCCGAGGCCGAGGACGCGCTGCGCGCCGCGCTGGCCGGCGCGGAAGCCCAGGGTCGCAGGCCGCTGCTTTGGCGCGGCCATGCGACCCTGGGCAGGCTGCATCTGGCCCGCAAGCAGCGGCGCGCAGCGCAGGATGAGTTTGCCCAGGCGCGCACACAGATCGGCGAGCTGGCCGCCAGCGTGCCCGAGGCTGTGCTGCGGGAAGGTTTCAGGCAACGGGCCTTGCAGACCCTGCCGGCAGCGCCGGCGCCAACCTCACGCAAGGTCGCCAAGGAGTCCCATCACGGCCTGACCGAGCGCGAGCGCGCGATCGCTACCCTGGTGGCCAAAGGGAGATCCAACCGCGACATCGCGGATGAGTTGGTGATTTCGGAGCGCACCGCGGAGCGCCACGTCGCCAATATCCTCGCCAAGCTCGGGTTGACATCCCGCGTCCAGCTCGCCGCCTGGGTGGTCGAGCACCTTCGCCCGGAATGACGGGTTCCCCACGATAATCTGCGTACCCGTCCTCAGAAATCTACGTACTGCCCCCGATGTTTGCCCGCACACTTCCTGCTATGCTGCAAGGCGTAGTCGAGATTCCAAAAGGAGTAGTCAAATGTCACACGAGCAGAACATTGCCGCATTTCGCCGGATTATCGAAGAGGGCTTCGGTCGTGGGAACCTCCAGGTGGTGGACGAGCTGTTTGACGCGCAGATGGTCGAGCACCAGGCCGGCATGCAACCACCAAACCGGGAAGGTGTCAAGGCCGCGATCCGGAGCCTGCGCCGGTCATTCCCCGACCTCCACTACACGTTCGAACATATCGTGACAGATGGTGACATGGTTTGGGGTCATATCAAAGGCCACGGCACGCAACTGGGACCCTTCGGCCCTCTGCCGCCGACCGGCAAGACGATTGAGATCGACGTGATCGACATCGGCCGTTTCGAGAACGGCAAGCTCGTCGAGCACTGGGGTGTCCCTGATCGGCTGAGCCTGCTCGAGCAATTGGGCATGGTGCCGCAAGGCCGGCCGCAATCCGCCTGAGGAGGCTGGTCATGCAAACTCTGAATACCATCGCAGACCCGGTAGCGTTTCAAAGCATGCTTTGGGGCGCCACGACGCAGGATTGGGCCGGCTACCAGGAGCCTTTGATGCGGCCCTGGTATGAAGCCATCCTGGATCGGGCCGGGGTTGGGCCGGGCACCCGGGTGCTGGACATCGGCTGTGGGGCGGGCCTGTTCCTTGTGCTGGCCGCGGCGCGCGGGGCTGTCGTGAGCGGTCTGGATATTACGCCCGAATTCATCGCGCTGGCGCAGGCGCGGCTGCCCGGCGCCGATCTCAGACTCGGTGACATGGAGGCGTTGCCCTTCGCGAGCCATGCGTTTGACTTGGTCACGGGCTTGAACGTATTTCAGTTCGCCGGTAACCCAATCCGGGCCTTGGCTGAGGCGCGCCGCGTGACGCAGCCCGAGGGAGTGATGGTCGTCGGCGTATTCGGCCGTGAGGCAGACTGCGACCTGGCCGCGACGCTGGCTGCATTCACCCGACTCATGCCGCCCCCGCCACCCGGCGCTCAAGGCCCGTTTGCACTGTCGGAGGACGGCGCATTGGCGACCCTGGCTACCGCCGCCGGGCTGGAACCCCTGGCAGTGGCGGACGTGGATGTGCCGTTTGACTTACCGGACGATGATGTCGCGCTGCGCTGCCTGTTGGCCAACGGTCCGGCGGTGCTCGCCATGCGGGTGTCCGGCGCCGCGCGCGTGCGCGCAGCGGTCTTGCAAGCCATCGCACCCTTCAAGACAGCGCAGGGCGGCTATCGCCTGGAGAACAAGTTCCGCTATCTGATGGCCCGCCGTCGCGAATCGTCGCTCTGATGGCGCCGCCTGGGTTGCCCACCGCGGTGACCCAGGCGAACAGTCTAGCCCTGAGCGCGTCCAGACACGTGGGGATCGGCCAGGCGCCGAGTACTAATCGCATTTCACTGTTGAGGGCTACACAGCCGCCGCGCCTCCTCGACGGCTTGGCCTTCCGCGACCACCACCAACACATCGCCGGCTTGCAGGACGGTGTCGCCGTGGGGTATCAGCACACGCCGTCCGCGACGCAGGCTGGCGATCACGGAATCGCGCGGTCAGCCCGGCCGGGCCGATGCAAGAAGACCGCTCTCATGACCGCTTATGGCAGCCTTTCTGCCGACGCAAAACCGTTGGACTCGTTGAGGCCTCAGTCGGCGGTAGGCCGCAATGTCCGGTTGCTTAGACTCCCGTCCTCGCCGTAGGTTGATCGATCACATCTCCTCCACCATCGCCTGCACGCGATACGCATTCGGATGCAGGTAGTGCGTCGTGGTGGAGCACTGATGAGTCCACCGGACTCAGCGGCCCCCTATGGGCTGATGCTGGCATGACCCAGAATCGTCGCTAGTGTAGCGATATCGTCCGAGTTCTTCTCCAGGAAGCGCGTTGCCAGGCTATGGCGCAGCGTGTGTGGGATTATCGCGAACTTGATTCCTGCCCGGTGCGCCGCCTCAGGCACCGTCCGTTGCACATCGCGGGGATCAAGTGAGCGATGGGTCCGGCCGAGAAACAGAAGATCATCATCCACTTTCGGCCGCACCTGGAGGTAGGCTTTCATGGCGCCCCTGGTCTTCGAAGACAATGCCAGGGCGACCTATGCAGTTACATTGCGGACCACGTCGCGCCCTGGCGAGCTGTGCGTCCGCTCTTCCAGCCATGGCTCGTGCGTCACCCGCAACTGTCGCGGCCGACCCTTCTCGATCACCACCGCGACTTCGCCAAAGCCAGGCTCACTAAAGGACCAATTGCAGGTCGGCGCTGAGGCGGTTCAGCAGGTGATACTAGCGCAAAACACGAACCCCCCTTGGGGGCATGATTGCTATGTCAATCAAAATCTCTGCCGCAAGCTAGAGGCTTTTGGGATGCAATCCTCTCGCGAAGCCCTCTGACCAACGCAGAATCGATTACGTGTCTCATCCAGCCGTCATGATCAGTCCAACTCGACGCCAATGCCCTTCCGGTTGATGCCCATCTTCCTCAGGCAACTCAAGAAGAGGGGGTTCACCGGCGTGCAGAACTTCCCCACCGTGGGCCCGATTGACGGTAATTTCTGGGTCAACCTGGAAACGGCCCTGATGAGCTACGACAAAGACATCGAAAACATTGCCCGAGCGCAAAAACCGGACCTTTTGTCCACCCGATACGTGTTCAGCACCGAACAGGCCATTGCGCTGGCCAGGGCAGGCGAGAACTTGCTGGTGGCGCACGTCGCCTGATCATCGGCTGTTCCACTGGCGCCAGGGTTGTGCTGATGATGGATACGGCACCGGCCCCAGGTCGCGATCTAACACCTTGATGCCTTTGATCCTCAATTCGGCATCATTCACCGTCAACGCCTTAGCCATCATTTCCCCACCTGCCTAACATCGTCTACGAGCTTGAGAATCGTCAGCGGCACCTGCGCCATGTGCACCTGTATCAGGTTATCCGATTTGGCGCTAATTTTAACGTTCCCCCATTGACAATCAAACCGGTTTGTGATAGGCTCAAACCGGTTTGCGCAAACCGGTTTCCTCATTCTTCAGCCGGAGCCGCTACGCTTCACACGGATTCCTGAGGTAAGATGACACGGGCAACCATCGCCGATGTTGCAGTCCGCGCGGGCGTCACCAAGAGCACAGTTTCCCACGCGCTCAGTGGGAAGCGACCTGTGGCGCCGGCTACGCGGCTGCGTATTCAACAAGCGGTAGCCGATCTCGGCTATCATCCCAATGCCATTGCCCAGCGTCTCGCGGCTGGACGCTCACGCACCATCGGATTTGTCTATCCCCTGTACGCGCCGCAGGTCGCCGGGTATGAGATGCGGTTCATCTCGGCGGCGGCGAACGCGGTGAACCAGGCGGGTTATGCTTTCGTCTTGCTGACTCAGCCGGATCGTACGGGTGGGACGCTGGATCCGTTCTTCTACAGCGGTCTGCTCGATGGCGTCATCTTGTTCCAGGTGCGCCGGCATGACCCGCGCATCGAGGCCCTGAAGGATGCAGGGCTGCCGTTTGTGCTCATAGGCCAGACCGCGGACAACACTGGCTTGGCCTATGTGGACATCGACATCATCGCAGCGATGACTTGGTGCGTGTCGCATCTTGCCGAACTCGGCCACCATCACATAGCGTGCCTGCACCAGGATGACCCCGAGTTTGGTTTCGGTGCGCGTGTGCTGGCTGGGTACCGGATGGCGTGCGCGGATCACGGTTTCCTCCCGGTCGTTCGGCCCTGTGCCCTTTCGACGGAAGGCGGGCAGCAGGTAACGGTCGCCCTGTTGCAGGAGCATCCCGAGGTAACAGGCGTGATCGTGTGGAATGACCTGGCGGCGTGGGGGGTCAACCAGGCGGCGATCGCCGCGGGCCGCTGCATCCCTGCCGACCTCTCCATCATCTGTTTTGATCAATCGAATATCTCGAGTTTTCTGTCGTTTCGACCCACTGTGGTCGATGTCCGCCCCGAGGAGATGTCGCGCCGTGCGGCCGAAATGCTGCTCAACATCCTGGCCGGAGAATCCGATGGGGAGGGGATTCTACTGTCCCCAGGGTATGCGGTGGGTGAGACTTCCGGAGTGGCGCCACAAGCGATCCAACGCAGCCAAAGTCCGAACCGATAGGCGGCGAGAATCATGAAGAGCTACCTGCAATTCAATGAAGAAGATTGGGAGCGCACCGAGCGCAATTGGACCGCCTGGTGGCAGGGTGAGCTCGACCGTCCGATGGTGATGATCGAGACGCTGGCCGATCCCCGCTATTCCCTCGCCACGTGGAATGAGCATCTGACTCTGTTTCCTCTGACGCAGTCCGCCGAGGAGGTGATTGATCGATTCACGCCGCAGTTGGCAGTATTCCGCTACCTGGGAGACGCCTTCCCGAAATGGGTCCCGTATTTTGGTCCCGGGGTGATTGCTGCGTTTCTGGGTTCACCGGTGGACGCCTCCACCGGGACGACCTGGTTCCATCCCAGCGGGATCGCGTCGCTGGCGGAAACTGACCTCACCTACACCACGGACAACCCTTGGTGGCAGCGTGTTGAGGCCGTCACCCGCGCTGCAGTCGCGCGTTGGGGCGATCGTGTCGTGGTAGGTCACACCGATCTCGGCGGCAACCTGGACATTTTGGCTTCACTGCGCGGCACCCAGCAATTGCTGCTCGATCTGTACGATGCGCCGGACGAGGTCGAGCGCCTCGTCCGGCAGATCACACCGTTATGGCAGCGCTACTACGACGAGTTCCACCGGCTGGTGGCTCCCACCAACCGCGGCACGGCGTGTTGGGCGCCGCTCTGGGCGCCGGGCAGGGGTTACATGCTGCAAAGCGATTTCTCCTACATGATCTCCCCGCGCATGTTCGAGCGCCTGATCCTCCCGGACTTGACCGCGTGCTGCGAAGCGCTGGACTTCGCTTTCTATCACCTGGACGGCAAAGGCGAGATCAAGCACCTGGACATGCTGCTGTCTATCGAGCGGCTGCGCGGTATCCAGTGGATCCCCGGTGACGGCGCACCGCCGCCGGAGGAGTGGATGCCCCTGCTTAAACGCATCCGCGACGGCGGCAAGCTGTGCCAGGTCTACGTGACGCCGGAAGGCGCGCTCAAGATCGCTCGCGAGTTGGGCGGCAAGGGCTTCGCCTTCTGCATCGGCAACGGCGCCTACCTCACCGCCGATAATGCGCAGGATTGTTGTGATACCACGCGCGCCGAAGGTCTATTGGACTGATGAGGTCCGGTGCTCGACGCGTGACAAGGAATCGGATGCCCTATGCCCGGTAAAAAGTACATCGGAACCCTCGTCTCTCACACGCATTGGGATCGTGCCTGGTACGCGCCTTTTGAGGTGTTCCGCGTCCGGCTAGTACGGTTGATCGACCGGTTGGTCGATCTGCTCGACCGCGATCCTG
>Ga0315283_10006370_pt1 | contig 10522 bp, 9 predicted proteins | sample YL17G09_0_MG_FD_204541 | JGI IMG/M metagenome (GOLD analysis project Ga0315283, IMG submission 204541) | Sediment microbial communities from Yellowstone Lake, YNP, Wyoming, USA - YL17G09_0 | ecosystem: Environmental > Aquatic > Freshwater > Lake > Sediment | place: USA: Wyoming | collected...
AGAACGCAGCACTGGCGGCGAGGTCGGACACCTGGATCGAGAGATGATCGAGCATCCCGACATCATGCCCGCTCAGCCGGCGGCGGTAGTGGTCATTGCTTCGTGTCGCCCGCCATCCGCCTTCTGGCAGGCGTCGTGTTGCTCATGCGTTCCACGAGGGGCGGTATCCCGACCGAGGAAGTGAGCGAGTCGACGGAAGGCGACCCCCTGTCGACAACCGCGAATGAGCCGGCGAATATCGCTCACCACCGAAGCCCAACTGCGGCGAGCTATTCGTTCCGGATGTGTGCACCATCGGACGAGCGAGCACAGCCCGGTCAACTATGCCCACATCCAGGTGATGGTCTGCGCGTTCAGCCGATCTTGAGGGTTTCGAACGGGGGCGGTCCGAGGAGTTCGATGCCGCCGTTCCTTTTCGCCGACGCTTGCACGCGTGCGATGTCCACCTTGTTGGAGTTGTCGTCGGTCGCGGGCTCGCTGGCGCCGCGGTAGAACTCCTGGCCGATACCGGGCGTCTTCAGGGTGAGCAGCCGTGCCCGGTCGGAGATCACGAGGAAAGCGTGCGCCACACCTCTCGGCACGAACGACACGCCGCCGGTGCCGACTCGACTCTCTTGGCCGTCGACGTTGACGACGATCTCACCCTCGAGGACGTAGGTGGTCTCATCGGAGTCCGGGTGGCGATGAAGTGGGGTGGTCTTGCCCTTCGACAGCGCGTCTTCGAACAGGAAGAACGCGCCGTCGGTTTCTTCGGCCATGAGCTTCCACGTATGGAGACCCCCTCCCAGGAACGCCCGCTTGTCGCCTTCGGCAGCGGCTCGGATGATCGGTTCTGTTGCGCTCATCTGGAAATCGCCTTCTCCTGGTTCGTGGGACTCATGTCCCATAACGAATGTAAGGTACCATCATGGGTATGTCAATCCCGTACGAGCTGAATGGTCGCGTTGACCAGAAGCGACGCACTCGCGACGCGCTCATCGCCGCCGCCCGCGACCTCGTGGCCAACGGTGAGACGCCCACGGTCGAAGCCGCCGCAGAAGCGGCCTCGATCTCTCGCACGACCGCCTACCGGTACTTCCCGAATCAACGCGCCCTGTTGGTCGCGGCGCACCCGGAGACGGGTGCTGCGTCCCTGCTCCCCGACAACCCCCCCGACGACGCGGTGGCTCGACTCGACCTCGTCATCAACCGGTTCACACGCTCGAACGTCGAGAATGAGGCGCAACAACGCACGATGCTGCGACTGTCGCTTGAAGCCGACCCGGTCGAGCGCACCCAACTGCCGTTGCGGCAAGGTCGCGCAATCAAATGGATCGAGGAAGCGCTCGCGCCGCTCCACACGACGATGTCCGACGCCGCAGTTCACCGACTCGCCCTCGCGATACGAAGCGCGACCGGGATCGAAGCGCTCGCGTGGCTGACCGATGTCGCCGGGCTCTCGCGCAGCGACGCCAGGAAGCTGATGCGGTGGTCCGCCCAAGCGATGCTGCACTCGGCGATGGCCGACCTCAACCGGGCAGAAGCCTGAGGCTGGAAGGTCAGTTTCGTTCGCCACACGGATGGCGATCACTGCGGCGGTGCGTCCGGCATCGGGTTGCTCTCGGAACGCAACGGGCCAGAGAGTGGACGCGGGTGCTCGTCGTCTGGGGCGGCGTATATCGCGCACCCCACCGACGCGGTCGAGGCGGCGAAGAAGTCACTGCCGAAGTAGTTCGCCTGCCGAGCGTTTCGATACACGTGAGTTCACGCGCTGGCCACGCCGGGCGATGCGCGCCGACCGTTGGCCTGCCCGGAGACGCCCAATCCGAGTTCCGCATCGGGCGGTCTCCGGCCCGAACCGCGCCGCGCTCCTCACCCGTCATCTCGCGATGGCGACGTCGCTGACGAGTTCGGTCTTGGCCTCGATGCCTCGCTATGTCACAGCGGTGGCTCGAGCGAAACGAAGGGCATCGCTGCACTTATTGCGTTTGTTGGTAGGGTGTGCACTTCGACGAACACAGGTAGGTGATCACCGTGAGCGACGTGCTCGAAGTCCGACCCGGAACAGTCCGCCCCGAAGATCTTGCTGCGTTCGAGCGCGCGTTGGAAGGGGTCGAACCACGAGTCGGCGAGACCCCCCGACTCGTCGGGCCCGACGGTGTGGAGATCGAGCTTCCCGAAGGCATCCACGCCCTGCTCGTGTCGATCGTGGAGAACCTGAAGGCCGGCAACGGCGTGTCGGTCATCCCGATGCACGCCGAACTCACCACGGTCGAAGCGGCACAGCTACTCAACGTGAGCCGACCCTTCCTCATCAAGCAGCTCGAGGCCGGCGAACTTCCTCACCACATGGTTGGAACCCACCGGCGCTTGAAACTGGCAGACGTGCTCGCCTACCGCGACCGACTCGATATCGCGGCCAACGAGGCGCTCGATGCCATGACGGTAGAGGCCGAGGAGCTCGGCCTCTACGACGAGTAGCCCGACTCCATCCATGGCCGGCTACGTCGTCGTCCTCGACGCGAACGTCCTGTACGGCATCGACGTGACCGACCTGATGGCGACCATGGCTACGCGTCGGCTGTTCCGTCTGCTCTGGTCGCCCCAAATCCTCGATGAGGTCTCTCGCAGCCTCGGCAAGCGGCCCGACCTCGATCCGGAGGCCATCGCGCGGCGCGTCGACTTCCTCAACCGTGCGTTGCCTGGCGCTCTGGTCGAGGTTCCCGCCGCGCTCATCACGGCGATGCCGGTGAACGAGAAGGACCGTCACGTCCTCGCGCTTGCCGTCCACATCGGTGCGCCGACCATCGACACGGACAACCTCCGGGACTTCCCGAAAGAGCTCTGCGAGCCGTTCGACATCGAGGCTGTGACCGCCGACGGTCTCACCCTCGCCCAGGTCCACCTCCGCCGGGACGAGGTGCTCACGAGCATCGACTCGATGGCCGCCCGGCGACGCCGGCCCCCACGAACGAGGCGAGAGATCGTCGCTCGTCTCGGTCGGTACCTGCCCACGGCGATGGCCGCGCTCGAGATCGACGACACCGCGTAGCGCGGTCGCCGCCCGGGTGAGCCTGTCAGCTGCTCTCTCGAGCCGAAAGATCTCGGACAATTCTTGGATCTTGCCCCCAGGCGAGTTGCCGGAAAGTCACAAAAGTGCTGGTCAGCGGGGTGGGCCTGGATGGGATCGAACCATCGACCGAGGGATTATGAGTCCCCTGCTCTAACCACTGAGCTACAGGCCCGCACGCTGGCACCTTACGGAAAACGGGACGGCCCCGTGGCCATCTGGTGGACACGGGGCCAGCGGGGCTCCGGGGGTGGGGCTCGAACCCACGACAATCGGCTTAACAGGCCGGCGCTCTGCCAACTGAGCTACCCCGGAAGGACGGAGTCGGACGATAGCAGCCCGTGCACGAGGCCCATGACGCCACGATGGGTCCTGGAGCTGTAGTACCAGACAGAGGCGCATCCCCGAGGGTGTTTGCTTCGACGAATCGACGGATCCGGAACCGCTCGGTACGGCTTGCCGAACTGCGTGGTCGGAATGCCGGTGAGCGCGCTCCAGAAGCCAACGGCTTCGTCCAGATCGAGGCCCTCGTGGAGATAGAGGCGGAACCGGAACTTCGATTCGTCAACGTCGAAGAACCGGCGCATCCACGCACAGAAGAAGGCGATCATCCGCGGATCACTGTTGGCGAAGCAGAGTTGGCCGTCGGCTTTCGCTCCCTCACCGGCATAGAGGGCAGCGCCGGCCACCAGGAACTCCTTCTCGGTGAGCCGGCCGATGCGCTCCCGACCTTCGGCGAGCAGGCAGTCGATCTCGGCCTGCTTGCGCACCTGCAACACGTTCGGGCCGCGTCGACGAGCGACCTTGGCGCGGGGCCTCGGCTCGAACTCGACGTCGCGCACCCAGAGCGACACCGTGCTCTTGGCCACGCCCAACTCGGTGGCGATCTCGAGCAGCGTCCACGCCTCGGCCCGCAGGTCGCGGGCCCGCTCCTTCTCGACGACAAGTCCCCGGTAGCCCATCTGGTCAGTATGACGAGCAGGTATGACAGTGCGTTTCCGTGACTCTGCATGGACCGAGGCGTGGCCGCCGACGCCGGCATGGCGTAGACCAAGAGGGTGCGATTCAAGACCGGACTCCTCGTGGGCCTCGCCGTCGGGTACTACTACGGTGCCAAGGCCGGCCGACCTCGCTACCAGCAGATAGACCACTACCTCGCCCAGGTGCGCGACAGCGACGCCTACCGCGACCTGCGCGACCAGGTGATGACCCTCGTCGACGACAGCGTGGCGCGAGCCCGCGGCGCCGTCGGTGACGTCGCCTTCGGTGGCGCCTCACCGAGCTCGGCCGAGGCCCGGTCTCCCTACGACTACACCGGGGACCCCACCCTCAACTGACGCAAGGCCCGTCGCGCCACGCCCGACGAGCACGCGGTGCTGCACCACCCATCCAGCATCGACCGGCGCGAGCAATTACGGTCCGCCCGATGAAGACACGTGCTGCAGTGCTCTGGGATGTCGGACAGGACTGGAAGATCGAAGAGGTCGAGCTCGACGAGCCCGGTCCCGGCGAGATCATCGTGCAGACGAAGGCGGCCGGGCTCTGTCATAGCGACGAGCACATGGTGCAGGGCGACATGTCGATCTCCGACGCCGACATGGACGCCCTCGGCCTGCCGTCGATGTTCCCGATCATCGGCGGACACGAGGGTTCCGGCCAGGTGATCGAGGTCGGTCCCGATGTCACGAGCGTCGAGGTCGGCGATCACGTTGCCGCCTCGTTCATCCCATCCTGTGGCCGGTGCCGCTGGTGCTCCACCGGCCAGCAGAACCTGTGCGATCTGGGGGCCAAGGTGTTCCTGCCGGGCATGATCACCGATGGTCGGGTGGGTCATCACATTCGCGGTGCCGATTGCAGCGCCCTGGCCAAGCTCGGCACGTTCAGCGAGCACATGCTGCTCTCGCAGGACTCGGTCGTGAAGGTCGAGCCCGACTTCCCCTGGGGGCCGGTGTCCCTCGTGAGCTGCGGCGTGTCGACCGGGTGGGGCTCGGCCGTACACCGCGCCAACGTGCAGAGCGGCGAGACCGTCGTCGTGATCGGCGTCGGCGGCATCGGCTCCAACGCCGTGCAGGGCGCCCGCATGGCCGGCGCCAAGCGCGTCATCGCCATCGACCCGATCGAGTTCAAGCGCGAGAAGGCCATGGAGTTCGGCGCCACCCACACGTTCAGCTCCCTCGAGGAGGCGACCCCGGCCATCGCGGACCTGACCTGGGGCCAGAACGCCGACAAGGTCATCATCACCGTCGGTCTGGTCGAAGGCGACATGATCGCCCCCGCCATGGCCGTGGTGCGCAAGGGCGGCACGCTCGTCGTGACCTCGGTCGGCAACATGCTGGCCACCGACGTGCAGCTCTCCCTGTTCGATCTGACCATGATGAACAAAGAGATCAAGGGAACCATCTTCGGATCGGGCAACCCTCGGTTCGACATCCCGAACCTGCTGTCGATGTACAGCGAGGGCACCCTGCGACTCGACGAGCTCATCACCAAGACCTACACCCTCGACCAGATCAACGAGGGCTACCAGGACATGCGGGATGGCACCAACATCCGCGGCGTCATCCTCTTCGACTGAACCAGCTCGACCGGCTCAACCGCCCTGCACCGGCCATGGACCAGCCGCGCCGGTGACGATCTACTCGCCGTCGAGGTAGTCGCGTAGCTTCTGACTGCGGTGCGGGTGGCGCAACTTGGCCAGGGTCTTCGACTCGATCTGACGGATGCGCTCACGCGTGACCCCGAACTCGCGGCCCACCTCCTCGAGGGTGCGGGCCTGACCGTCGTCGAGCCCGAAGCGCAGCCGCACGACCGCCTTTTCGCGCTCGTTCAACTGGTCGAGCGCCTCGACCACGGCGTCGCCCAACATCTTGCGGGCCGCCACCTCGGCGGGCGCCTCCGCGTGCTTGTCCTCGATGAAGTCAGCGAGGTTCGAGTCGTCCTCCTCGCCGACCGGCGAGTCGAGCGAGAGGGGATCCTGTGAGATGCGCATGATCTCGCGCACGCGGGCCGGGGTCATGTCGACCCGAGCGGCCAACTCCTCGATCGTCGGCTCGCGCTCGAACTCCTGCACCATCTGGCGCTGCACCCGGTGCACCTTGTTGATGGACTCCACCATGTGCACCGGGATGCGGATGGTGCGGGCCTGGTCGGCGATCGAGCGTGTGATCGCCTGACGAATCCACCAGGTGGCATACGTCGAGAACTTGAAGCCCTTGGTGTAGTCGAACTTCTCGACGGCCCGCATCAGGCCCAGGTTGCCTTCCTGGATGAGATCGAGAATGAGCATGCCCCGACCCACGTACCGCTTGGCGATCGACACCACGAGGCGCAGGTTGGCCTGGGTCAGGGCCGCCTTGGCATCGGCGCCGTCGTCGGCGGTGCGCTTGAGCGCCCGCTTCTCGCCCGGATCGAGCGTGACGAGTGTGCCCGAGGCATTGAGCTCGGCGAGGCGCACCTCGGCGGCCGAACCGGCCTCGATGCGCTTGGCCAGGGCGACCTCCTCGGGCCCGCTGAGCAGCGAGACCCGCCCAATCTCCTTGAGGTACATCCGAACCGGGTCGGCCGAGCCACCCATGCCCACCTGGCCCGACATGCGAACCGCGTCCTTGGGGCTCGTCGCTTGCATCCGGGCTCGGCGCCGAGCCGTGGCATCGGGAGGCGAGACCGCGCCGCCATCATCGGCCACCGGCGCACCCTCGGCCTCGGCCTCGGCGGCATCGTCGACCACGGCGACCTGCGCATCGACCTCGGCGACCGCTTCGGCACGCTGTTCGGCGGCATCGTGCTCGGCCTCGTACGCCAGGGCCTCGGCCGCATCGACCCGAGCCTCCTCCGACTGCAGGAAGCTGAGCGGAGGATCATCGACACTGGGGTCGAGATGAATGCTCTCGGCGGCCAGGCGCCGGCGGAGGAACTCGACCAACTCGGGGGTGATGGGCACCGAGCGGATGCATTCCTCGAGATCGGCGCGGGTGAGAGTCTGCTTCTCTCGGGCCAGCGAGTCCAGCTCCGCGAGCTCTTCGTCGGAGAGGCTGTCACCCTGCAAGAGCACTGGTTCGACCTCCTCTCATGTGAACTCCTGCGGTCGCTGTGCCAGCCAGGCTAGCAACTGCACCCCGGCCCCGAGACTGGTCGCGGGCTCCCGCAATTCCTCCATGCGCAGCTTCACCCATGCCATCTCTCCCGACCGCGCGAACACATCGGCATCATCGGCCACGGCGACCTCGGACTGGATGATGACCAGTTCCCGGCTGGCGGCCTCTTCGACCAACCGCCCGATGACATCACCCACTTCGGCTTCGGTGTCCTCGACGGCGAGGCGCTGCAGCAGGTCGGCCACCGGCGGGGCGGCCGACTCGACGGCATCACGCAGCATCGGTGTGGACGACAGCGCCCGATAGGCGGCCAGGTTGAGGTCGTCGGCGAACAGCGCCTCAACCAACAAGCCGGTGATCTCGCCCGGATCGGCCAGCATCAGACGCAGCGCCTCGGTCTCGGGCGAATCGCGTTGGACGCGCGGCCTCGACCGGTGCGAGCCACTGTCGTTGCGGATCACCCGCCCCCGAGGTGGAGCCCCTCGAGCCGGACGGGCGAAATTGCCGGCGCGCAACTGCGCCGGATCGATGCGGGTGCGCGACGCGACCTCCATGAGGTACTGATCGCGAACGAGCTCGCTCGGATGCTCGGCGATCACCCCCATGGCCTCCTCGGCAGCCCGGGCTCGGCCCTCCGGAGAGACGAGCGACGCCGACTCGAGCACCCGGTTGACCCGGAAGCCCAGGAAGGGCGTGGCCTCGGCAACCGCGGCCGCCAGCGCCTCGGGATCGGTACGGGCCAGGTCGGCAGGGTCGACCCCGGACGGGAGGGCCGCCACCGCGACGTCGATGTCGTAGGCCTTCTCCCACTCGTAGAAGCGCGCCGCCGCGTTCTGACCGGCGGCGTCGGCGTCGAACGCCAGCACGACCCGGCGGGCGAAGCTCTTGAGCGTCTTGAAATGGTCCTCGGTGAGCGCCGTACCGCACGTGGCCACGGCCCGAGGCATGCCGGCCGCGGCAAACCCGATGACGTCGGTGTAGCCCTCACAGACAATGGCCTCGTCGGCCGCCACGATGGCACCCTTCGACCAGTTGAGGCCGTACAACAACTTGCTCTTGGCGTAGATCGCGCTCTCGGTCGAGTTCCAGTACTTCGAGCCCTCGGCTCCGGGCAGGATCCGCCCACCGAACCCGACGGGATCTCCCTTCACGTCGTAGATCGGGAACAACACGCGAGCCCGGAAGAAGTCGTTGATGCGACCCACGCTGTTCTTGCGGCCGAGGCCCGAGTCGACCGCGACGTCATCGGGCAGCTTGAGCGCCCGGACCATCTCGTCCCAGCCCTCGGGTGCCCAGCCGATCTTGTAGGCCCGCACCTCGTCGCTCGACAGGCCCCGCGACCGCAGGTAAGCCCGCGCCTGAGCGGCGTCAGGCGCCGAGAGCAGGCGCTCGTGGTACCACTCGACCGCCCGGGCCGTGGCCTCGAGCAGGCGGGCCCGCCTCTTGCGACCCTCGCCCTCGTCCTTGTCGGTGTAGCTCAGGGTGATGCCGGCCTTGCCGGCCAGGTACTCGACCGCACCGACAAAATCGACATGCTCGATCTCGCGCACGAACGTGATGACATCGCCCTTGGCCCCGCAGCCGAAGCAGTAGTAGAGCCCCTGTTCCTGGTTGACCGAGAACGAGCCCGACTTCTCGCTGTGGAACGGGCAGAGCCCTGAGAACCGGCGGCCGACCCGTTTGAGCTGCACGTGCTCGCTGATGATGGCCACGATGTCGGACGACTCTCGCACCCGCACGATGTCGTCGTCGACGATGCCCATGACCGCGCAACCTACCAGCGGGCGATGACACGCCGACCTCCCAGCCGGTCTCGGCGTCAGATCCTCCCACTGAGCGTCGACAAACCGGGGAGCAGAACGCGCGGCCGCGAGTCGCACGCGGCCCCGGACGATGACGGTCAGGCCCCGAGCACGGCGCGGGCGGCGGCGAGGCGGGCCACCGGCACCCGGAACGGCGAGCACGACACGTAGTCGACGCCGACCGCACGGAAGAAGGCGATCGAGTCGGGATCGCCCCCGTGCTCGCCGCACACGCCGATCTCGAGGTCGGGACGGCGGTCCCTGGCCCGCTCCACTCCGAGCCGGACGAGTTCGCCCACGCCGTCGACGTCGAGCGTGCCGAAAGGATCGGCGGCCAGCAGGCCCTGACCCAGGTACGCATCGAGCAGTCGTCCGACGTCGTCACGGCTGAACCCGAATGTCATCTGGGTGAGGTCATTCGTGCCGAACGACAAGAAGTCGGCCACGTCGACCAACTCGCCCGTGCACAGCGAGGCGCGGGGCGTCTCGACCATGGCCCCGATCCGCAGGTCGAGCTCGCCGGCTCGGGGGCCGAGCACCTCGGCGGCTGCGTCGGTGACCCAACCCCGGGCCAGTGCGAGCTCGGCGGCCGTGCTGACGAGCGGGATCATCACCTGCACCCGAGGCGTTCCGCCGGCGTCGATGCGCAGCAGGGCGGCCTCCACCAGTGCCCGCACCTGCATGCGGTAGAGCCCGGGCTTGAGCACGGCCAGGCGCACCCCTCGCACGCCGAGCATCGGGTTGTGCTCGTGCCAGCGCCGCGCCGCGGCCAGTAGCTCGGCCCCCGCGGCGTCGAGCTCGCCCCGGGCCCCGGCGACTTCGAGGTCTCCCACATCAGGGAGGAACTCGTGCAGCGGAGGGTCGAGCAGGCGCACGGTCACAGGCAGACCGTCCATAGCCTCGAGCACCGCCTCGAAGTCGGCCCGCTGCACGACGTGAAGCTCGGCGAGCGCCGCCGCCTCACCCTCAGGCGTGTCGGCCAGGATCATCTGTTGCACCAGCGGAAGGCGATCGGCACCGAGGAACATGTGCTCGGTGCGGCACAGGCCGATGCCTTCGGCACCGAAGGCACGCGCCAGAGCAGCGTCGACTGCGGTGTCGGCGTTGGCCCGCACCGCCAGCGCACCGGCCCGCACCTCGTCGGCCCACCCCAGCAACACATCGAGCTCGGCCGGAACCTCGTGGTCGTCGACGGTGACCAGCCCCGACAGCACTTCGCCGCTCGACCCGTCGATCGAGATGGCGTCGCCTTCGCGGATCACCAGACCCGTCGCGGTGGTGAGCGAGTCGGCGCCGATCTGCAGCGAGTCGGCGCCGCACACGGCCGGCAGGCCCCGCCCGCGCGCCACGACGGCGGCGTGGCTGGCGAGGCCGCCACTCGACGTCAGCACACCCTCGGCCACCGCCATGCCCGGCTCGTCGGCCGGCGAGGTCTCGGGTCGAACCAGGATGACCCGTGCCCCCTCGTCGACGAGATCGAGGGCACGCCACGAGTCGAAGACGGCCACGCCGCTGGCCACGCCCGGCGACGCTCCGATGCCGACCGCCAACACCTCACCGGCCGCCGAACCCGCCTG
>Ga0315283_10006371_pt1 | contig 10522 bp, 10 predicted proteins | sample YL17G09_0_MG_FD_204541 | JGI IMG/M metagenome (GOLD analysis project Ga0315283, IMG submission 204541) | Sediment microbial communities from Yellowstone Lake, YNP, Wyoming, USA - YL17G09_0 | ecosystem: Environmental > Aquatic > Freshwater > Lake > Sediment | place: USA: Wyoming | collected...
TAACGGCCGTTGTCCTGGACGTCCGTGATGCCCGCCGGCAGATCGCCGGCGGTGCGAAGTTCGTCGTACACCAGGGCTTCGTCCCGGCGCACCGGCCCCACCGGCGTGAAACCGCTGGCGCGGATTGAAGTCAGGAGGGCATCGAATTCGGCGGCATCGAAGAGGACGAGATCGTCGGTCGTGAAGGTCTCGGGGGCCATGTCGCTCCCTAGTGTCTGATGGCGCACACGGCGCCGGCCTTATTCGGAATCTGCATCGAAAGTGCAGCGCGATCAAAGGCCCGGCGTTGTCCTGCACGGTCAGGCGACCACGCCGCTCCGCGAAGCAGCGCACTCCGGCACTCGCATCGCTGGTGCGAGGCGTTGCAAGAGCCCTTCCAAAGCAACGGGCCGGCGGTTGTCCGCCGGCCCGCATCCGCAGCACGCGGTCACCCCAAGCACCGCCCGGGGGTGGACGGCGCGTTCCAGAACGAGTGCTCAGCGATACAGGTGCTTGACGTCACTCCAAACCGTCGAGCGCACCGGCACGAGCCCGTCTTGGGCGTAGGTCCGGAAGGCTGCGTCGTACTCGCCGAAGAGCGGTGTGCAGTTTAGGTACAGCGCCCCGCGGTCATAGGGGTTGGACTGCTTTCCCAAGTAACAGCTCGCCGCCGGCGCGCCGACGATACGAAACGCATATTCCTGGTCCGGCGTGACGGCGATCGGCGGCACGAAGTCGCACTTGACCCAGTCATACGCGAGATCCGTGCTGCCACTGGCGACACGCACGACCTGACCGCACAGCACATCGATGAACTCGACCGCAATCGCCGCCGGATGCATCATGTACACGCTGATCGCGCAGATGTTCGCATACGCCGGCCGGAACGTCTGTTGGATCGTTGGCCCCTGTTCGAGCGAGAACCCGGCATTGAACTGTTCTTGGGATTGGTCGAGCACCTCGACGGCCACGGCGCGTTCCGGGGCGCTCAGGCCCACGCCGATCAGAATCGCCAGTGCCGTGATCGAGGTGCGCAGGGTTCGATGGTTGGCGTGCATAGGACACTCCTCCGCCCATCGTGTGAGCGCACCTTGGACTCATGCAGAATTTCCGCGTCCCCAGGGGCACCGTACGATGGTGTCCGTGTCACATTCGCCTCCGATTGTCGCGAGGCCGTGGCAAACGTGTCAACAGTCTGCCGCTCAACGATAATCGCGCGTTCATAGATTCAACGGATGCGATGACCCCGGATCTGTGGCACGGCCTCCGGCGTGCCGGATCTGCCGTGTCACAGCCCGGGTCAACGCTGATCGCACCGGTACGGCGGTGTTACTTCGTCACCACCACTTCCAGATATTCACCGGGGATCACGAGCGCGGCGGCGGCACGGTTGTGGCGCTCCAGAAGGCTGCGGAGCGCGGCCTCGAAAGCCGCCTGGCCGGCGGCGTCGAGCGCCGCGAACGCTTTGTGTACCGGACCGTAGTAGGTACGGAACACGTCGATCCAGTGCTCGGCCGACCGGAACCGGAATACGAAGTTCTTGCGTTCGGTGCGGATGTCACCGGCTTGGGGGCCGAACAACTCCACGAGCCGCGTCTCCGTGCCCCAAACCGCCGGGGAGCGCACTCCGGGGGGTGGTGGAACGAAGGAACCCACGATGCGGAACAAGTCGCCGATGAACCCCTCCGGCGTCCAGTTGGCGAGTCCAATCCGTCCACCCGGCTTCACGACGCGCAGGAGTTCGCCGGCCGCGCGCTCTTGATCCGGCGCGAACATGACCCCGTAGGTGGACAGGGCGACATCGAACTGCGACGCCGCGAACGGCAGAGCTTCGGCGTCCGCGACCTGGAATTCGATCGGCAGGCGGTCTGCCTCGGCGCGCCGGCGCGCCTGCTCCAGAAGCGCCGGAACGTAGTCCGTGGCCACCACGTCGGCATAGCGGCGTGCGGCCGCAAGCGAGGCATTGCCGTTGCCGGCGGCGACATCGAGGACCCGGTCCGTCGAAAGCAGGTCGACGGCTTCGCACAGGGACTCGCCGACGATCTGCAGGCGGGTCCCAATTTCACCGAAGTCGCCCGATGCCCACATGGCCTGCTGCCTGGCCTTCAGGGCCGCGATATCGGGAACGGATGGATGGAGCGAGGCCACGGTGCGGTGGGAGTTCAAGCTCGTTTGCATGATCGGATTCCTCTCGGGAGTGCTGAACCTGCTTCCGGGCCTCATGACCGACGCCCGTTCGAGATGAAGAATGCCGGCGCGGCGGAGTTGACACCTGGCTGTGCATCCTGAAAACTTGACCGGGCGTCCGGGATCGGCCCGCGGAGCCGGCAGTCTGAACCACGGGCGAGCCCAGTCTTGGAGGCGTGATGAGTGGTGACGCGCTGTCCGACTTGCTGCGCACGGTGCGGTTGCGCGGCGCGGTGTTCTATTACATTGAGGGTGCTGTGCCCTGGGTTGCCGAAGCGCCGCCGGCGCGCGAAATCCTCCCGGCCATCATGCCGGGCGCCGAGCACTTGATCGAATTCCACGGCATCGTGTCGGGTTCGTGCTGGGCCGCCATTGTGGGCGAACCGCCCATGCGCCTGAGCGCCGGCGACGTCATTCTGTTTCCACAGGGTGACCCGCATGTGATGTCGAGCGCGCCGGGCATGCGCGCCAAGCAGATCGACACCGGTCTCTACTTCACACCGCGGCCGCCGCAGTTGCCGTTTGCGCTAAGCGCGACGTCGGAGGGCGTGACGGCGGCGCGCCTGGACGGCGGCGGGCGCGAGCAAACGACGCTGGTGTGCGGATTCCTGGGCTGCGATGCGCGCCCGTTCAATCCGCTTCTTGCCGCCCTGCCGCGCGTACTGCACATGCCCGGTGCGGCGTCGGCCGGTGGGGCGGAATCGTGGGTCGGGGAGCTGCTCCGCGCCGCGGTCTTGGAGTCCAACGCAAAGCGGCCGGGTGGCGAGGCCGTCCTCGAGCGGATGAGTGAAATGATGTTCGTGGAAGTCCTGCGCCGTTACATCGACAGCATGCTCCCGGAGCAGACCGGCTGGCTCGCCGGCATGCGCGATCCCACGATCGGGCGCGCTCTGGCGGTGCTGCACGAACGGCCGTCCGAGGCCTGGACGCTGGAACTGCTGAGCGACGCCGTCGGCAGTTCCCGGTCGGCGCTGCACGAGCGGTTCGTGCGGTTCATCGGGCTGCCGCCAATGCAGTACCTGACCCAGTGGCGCATGCAAGTCGCATCGGGCCTCCTCCGCGACACCAACGCCAAAGTCCTCGAAGTCGCACTGACGGTGGGATACGACAGCGAGGCGGCATTCTGTCGCGCGTTCAAGCGCCTGGTGGGGTCGCCGCCCGGCGCTTGGCGGCGCAGCGTCCGGCCGCATCCCAAACGCGGTGGAACCCTGGTCGGTGCCCGCGGGCCGGCGCCGGCCGCCTCGCGGCCCGCCACGCGCGCTTGACCGCGGCTTGTTCTTTAGAGTGTCACCCGGCCGAAAGGCGACGCGACGCCCGCAGAATTCTCCAGCGTCTACGACGATAACGCCCGTGCGAAGGCGTATGCCGAACTCGAGTTCCCCGCGACGTATCACCTCGCGTACCGGGATCTGCCTGTGATCATCGGCGAGCACGTGCGAGGCAGGAAGGCGGAGACTGGAACGTTCTCGCCGACGGGGTGATCGCGTGCCGCCCATGCGCAGCGCAACTCGTTCCGGAACGAGCAGTCGGTATCAGGCCGAGGCGCTGGGGGACGAGAGGCTCGGCCAAATGACTGGTCTTGCGACTTCCAGGCCGCGGGCGTATCGTAGAAACCCGTCCTGGCCCCAGGACGTGAAGTTTCGCAAAGGAGTGCCAAAATGTCCGCCAGAGTACGGCGTCACGCCGTTGCAGCCTGCCTTACATCTCTCAGCTTGTTGGCCACCTCGGCGCGCGCGTTGGAAATCGAGGCCGACGCCCGGGGTCAGGTAGGGGCCGCCGCACAGCAAGACCACCGGGGCCCCGCGAGCAGCGGCTCGCTGCTGGCTTCGAGCCTGTTCCCTGGCACCACTCTGATCAACGGCACCGGGCTTGCCGCGGCGCTCGCGGCACAAGACGATCGGGGATTCGCGGCGGCGCGCGTTGACGGCGCTTGCACCGGCCGCGATCGCCTGAGTTTGCAGAGCTCGACCCGTTGGCGCGATTCAAGGGTGAACACGGGCGATTTCGCGATCGAGTATTACTACGAGTTTCACATCACGCCGCCGCGATTGACGCTGTTCGAATTGAATCCCCTCGGAGCCGCGGCTTCGAGCGCGACGTGGAGCATCGACGTTCGCGCCGGCAATCAGGTGCTGTTTTCCGCCAGCGCCACCGCGACGGGTGGCAGCCATTCCTTCGTGTTGCGGGAGACCGGTGCGAGTTTGCGCGGGCGAGTGTTCAGCAACCCGGCCGACCATACGTTCGGCTACGGCTTCTCGAGTTTCGACGGATTCTTGTCGCTGGGTATGTTCGCTCCAGGCCAGGGGCCGGAAGTGGAGACGATCCTGACGGTGTCATTGTTGTGTGCCGAGCCCGGCGATGGTGCGCGCAGTGAAGTCGGCGATCCACTCGACCTCAAGGGCGACCCGGGCATGAGGAACCTCGTCCTGCAATCGGATCCTGTGAGCGTCACGTCCGCGACTTGGGGCGCGATCAAGGGCTTCTATCGCTGAGTCCCGGCGCGCCGATCACAGGCGTGGTGTCACCATCGCGACCGCTTCGGCCGACGTCATTACCGGAATGACGTCGAAGTCCACCAGGTCGGTCCACTGAGCGATCCATTGGTCCAACAAGGCGCGATCGGCTGACTCCATGATTTGGTAGCACGTCGTCAGGTCTGAACTGACCCAGCTACTCACGTAGCCCAGACCCATCGGCGCCATCCGCCCGTGATCACGGAATCGGCGATAGACCGGGCACGCATCGCCATTTTTGAAATGTTCGACGACCATGTAGAGCATGCGTGAGTTTACCTTGCGTCAGGCGTCATCGCAAGCCGGCGCGAGTCGGTTTGATATCCACGGCGACCGTGGGCTCGTTAGTGGTTACTCGTGAGCGACCACGAGGTGCTGCGACACTTGCTTCGATCCAGCGCGAAGCTGCACGAAGTATTCGTTCATGCCGTGCCTCCGGGGAAACAAGAGCCGGGTGCTCTCAAGGTCTGTAGCTGATGCCGGCCGTCAGTCCCACGCTCAGGTCGTCCTTCTCGCCTTCGAGGTCGATATTGTGGATGTTGAAACTCATGGTCCCGCGCAGGAAGAGCTTTTCCCCGACGGGAAAATCAACGCTGCTTCCTAGGGGGAACATCAGAGCCGTGCTGCTGTCATTCTTCGACCGTCGATGGGCGAGCCCCATGCCGATGAACGGCGCAACCGTGAGTCGGCGGACCAAAGCATGGAACTCGGCGATGAACGCGCCACTGTACATCTGCGCATCGCCTGCAGGCGTCACATAAAACGTCGGGCCGGCACTGAACTCCGGGGAAATAACTTTTGCGGTCGTAATCCGGAAGACCGCCGGGGTGCCTTGCACCGTGCTCGTGATGGCACCGATCTCGGACGAAAAACCCCAGCTCTCGGCATGCGCTGGCGGTACGGCCGCGAACAGGGTTGCGGCCGTGCCCAGCGCTAGCAGGCGGCGTGGAGTCCGGACACGCAGATTCACTGTGCGGCGTTCAAACTGGGGGTGCAGTGCCACAACGCGCATTCTCTTCTCCTTGGGGGACCCGAATTGACGGATCCGCCGGGGGCAGGATCCGTTCACGCATCAGATGAACTAACGGAGCGTAAAGCTCGACTGTACTCAGTGTCAAACGGGCGTGCGTCACGACGGCGAAGCCGGATTCGGCTCTCGACCTGCGAGCCGTCGGCGCGCATAATGCGCGTGGGTGGCTGAAAGCGCGAGGCGCGCGGAAGGAGGAACCGTGGTCGACGACGAAATCGGTCGCCTGAAGGCGTTGCGAAATTACCGCATCTTGGACACCGATCCGGAGCAGGCATTCGACGACTTGGCGTTGCTTGCTTCCCAGATCTGTGGCACCCGGATCGCCCTCATCAGTCTGGTGGACGAAGAACGGCAGTGGTTCAAGGCGCGCGTTGGCCTCGACGTGAAGGAGACCTCGCGCAGCGTGTCTTTCTGCACTCACGCGATCCAGCAGCGGGGTCTCTTCATCGTTCCGGATGCCTTGGAAGACCCGCGCTTCCGCGACAACCCGCTCGTGCGTGGCGACCCCTACATCCGTTTCTATGCCGGTGCGCCGCTCCTAACGCGCGATGGCGATGCGCTCGGCACGCTCTGTGTCATCGATCAACTTCCGCACACGCTGACCGACGATCAAAAAGTCGCGCTCGCGGCGTTGCAGCGCCAGGTGGCGGCGCAACTCGAACTTCGTCGAAACCTCTCGGAACTGCGGCTTGCTCTGACCGGAGTCGACAAGCTCGCCGCTCTCGTCCCTTACTGTTCCACCTGCGAACTCGACATCGTCATTCCCGCCGACCTCGCGAGCGTGGAAACGGTGAGCGCTGGTGTCAACGAGCTACTCCAGGGCAAGGACTGGCCCGCGGAGGAAGTGGCGAAGGTCGAGTTGGCGCTGCAAGAGGCGCTGTCGAACGCGATCCGTCACGGCTGCAACAGCGATCCGAGCAAGCAAGTGCAGTGCTGCGTTTCATTCGACGCCGCCGGAGAAGTCATGATCGTCGTCCGGGATCCGGGCTCGGGGTTCGACGTGACGGCCGTACCTAGTCCGATCGACGACGCGAATGTCTTGAAACTGGGCGGGCGCGGTGTGTTCCTGATCAACGCGATGATGGACTCCGTGGCGTTCACGGACGCGGGGCGAGAGGTCGTGATGCGGAAACGGCGCGAAACGGCGAGTGATCCGCATTGATTCCTCCCGCGCGTCTGCCGCCGCGCCGCCCTTGCACATCGACCGGGAAGTGACTTAGTATCCCGGGACTTCGGTGCACGCCTGATGAAAACCCTGGAGGATGCCGACCGATGCGGAAGAGAGCATACGTCCTATTGTTCGCGCTGCCGCTGGCCGCCCTGATGTGCCTCGTTCCCGCGAGCGGCGTGCGCGCGGAGGAAAACCCCGAGCCGGGCCCAGCCAATCGCAGCGGCACGAGCAACGGGTTCCAGCTCGCCAGCACCGATAAGGGCACGGTGACGATGAAGCTGCTGAGCTATGTCCGGTATCTCAACCAGGACCGGCTCGATGCGACGTACACCGATACTTTCGGAAACACGTCGCCGGTGAAGCGCCGCCAGGACATCCACCTCAACAAGGTGAACATCCAGTTCATGGGCTGGGCGAGGAGTCCGAAGCTCCGCTATCTCGCATACGTATGGACCTCCGGCACCAGCCAGGGCCAGACCTCGCAGGTGGTGGTCGGCGGCAACCTCAACTACTCCTTCAACAAGTACGTGACTCTGGGCGGCGGCATCGGTGCGCTGCCCGGCGTGCGATCCACCGAGGGCACGTTCCCGTTCTGGCTGTCCATGGACAACCGCCTGATCGCCGACGAGTTCTTCCGGCCCTCCTACACGATGGGTGTGTGGGCGAGTGGCGAGGTGACGCCGAAGCTCGAGTATCACGCCATGCTGGGAAATAACCTGAGCCAGTTCGGCGTCGACGCCGGACAGATCGACAACGGCCTCAACACCGTGGCGGTCGCGCTCAAGTGGTATCCGACCACCGGTGAGTTCGGTGCGCTCTCGGGATTCGGCGATTTCGAGCAGCACGACAAGGTCGCGACCCGGCTGGGCGCGCACTATACCCGCAGCCTAGAGACGAGCCAGAGCCAACCGAGCTCGGATGGCTTCGAGAATGTCCAGATTCGGCTCTCGGATGGCAGCGTCATCTTCAAGCCGGGCCTGTTCGGGGACGGCATTCAAGTCCGCGAAGCGACCTACCAGATGACCTCGGCGGACGCCGCCGTGAAGTACCGTGGCGTGGCGCTCGAGGGTGAATACTACTGGCGGCGGATCGACAACCTCGATGGACCGGGCGTCGCCGGGCTGCCGTTCACGTCGTTTATCGACGACGGGTTCCAACTGCAGGCGTCCGTGATGGCGATCCCCAAGACGATCATGGCCTACGCCGGCGCTTCGAAGGTGTTCGGCGAGCGCGGCGACCCCTACGACGGCCGTCTCGGCGTGACCTGGTACCCCTACCAGGACCGCGTGGTGTGGTGGAACTTCGAGTACCTCTACACCAAGCGTTCGCCGGTCGGCGGGGCCAGTCTGCCGTATGTCGTGGGTGGCAACGGGGACACCTTCTACACGAACTTCGTGCTGAACTTCTAGGCGCAGCCGGGAAGAAGTTATGCGGCGTCCGTGTCCTCTGGCGGTCGAGAGAAGGCGAGGAGCATATGAAGAAAGCTCTCTGTGGCTTATTGCTGCTGGCGTTGTCGATGGATGCGAGCGCGGGGGAACCGGGAAACGATCCCGCGGCCGTGCTGATCCTGGACCGCGTCAGCGCCGTGATCGGTGAACTCAAGTCCTGCAGCTATACATTGCAAGTGTCGCGCGACGTGAATGAGCCGGACATGGGCCTCGTGAAGCACTTCGAAGCCGACGAGGTGCACATGGTCGGGCCCGACAAGATGCTGGTGAACGTCCGGTCCGACCGCGGTCACAAGGGTTACTGGTACAATGGGACAACCATCACCTACTACTCCTATGACGAGAACAACTACGCCACCGTGAAAGCACCCGGCACGATTCTGGAGACCATCGACACGATGAACCGGGGTTATGGCATCGACTTCCCTGCCGCCGATTTCTTCTACCCGACGCTCACCGACGATCTCATCGCAGAAACCGACCGGATCGTTTTCCTGGGGAAGAAGAACGTCGAGGGCAAAGAGTGCTTCCATATCCTTGCCGCCGGCAAGAAGATGAGTGTTCAGATGTGGATTGCGGACGACGCACTCAATCTGCCGCTGAAGCTCTCCATCGCGCACTATGATCAGCCGAACACCCCGCAGTACGAGGCCACGTTCTCCAACTGGCAGATCAATCCGGATTTGCCGTCCGCGATTTTCGAATTCATGCCACCCCAGACCGCGGCGCGGATCACGCTGGTCCCCAAGACGGCGAACTAGCCCTCTACTCCAGGGAACAAACGACATGAAAACAGGATCGCACAAGATTCAGTTGATGTTGACGGCCCTCTTTGCAACGGCCTTGCTGCTGCCGGGCACGTCGGAAGCGCAGAGGATGAAACACAGCGCACCAGCGGCCGCCAGCCGGCCCCAAGCGGCGAAGTCGTCCGGCGGCGCGCAGCGGTCGATCAACGGCGGCGCCAAGAAGTCGGAGAGCCGCCAGGTTGCCAAGGCGCCGTCCGGCGGCGACCGGTCCGCCTCGAGAGAATCGGCGGGCAAGAATACCAACGTCGGCAACAACGTCAATGCCGGCAACAAGGTGAACGTCGACAACAGCAAGAAGAACGTCAACATCAACGTCGACAATAGCAAGAACGTCAACGTCCAGAACAACCGCAATACGGTGGTGCGTGCCGGCGGCCGGCCGTACGGCAGACCGCCCTACGCTTACGGCGGCAGAAGGTACTACTGCCACGGGCCGTACTATTACCATCCGTACCGGCCCTACTACTGGGGACCCGTCTATCATCCGTGGGGGTTCTTCGCGGTCACGCTCGCGACGACTGCCGTCGTCCTCAGCGTGCAGAATCAGCAGTACCACTATGACCAGGGGGTCTACTACGTGGCTGGCAACGGTGGCTACACCGTGGTGTCGGCCCCGGTGGGTGCCACAATCACGACCTTGCCCCAGGGTTCGCAGACCGTGGTCGTCAACGAAACCACGAACAACTACTACTACGGGGGCACGTACTACGAGAAGTCGGGCAGCAGCTACACCGTCGTCGCACCGACCGCCGGGACGGTCGTCGAGAGCCTGCCGGATGGCGGCGAGGAAGTCCGGGTCGGCGAGATCACGTACGTCAAGGTCGGGGAGACGTATTACCAGCCAATCCAGGAAGACGGCAAGGACAAGTACGAAGTGGTGAAAGTCGAAGAGGAAGGGAAGTAGAGCCCGGGGGTGCCGGCACTCCGCCCGGCGCTGATTCGGAACCTGTGGCCGCCCGGGTGCCGCAGGTGAAACTCGCGCACATTCCAGGCGCGGGGCCTCGGCCTCCGCGCTCTCCCAAGGCCCGAATTACAAGTGTTTGCGCCGCTCCAGGATGGCCACGAACGAGCGGCCATGGAACTCCTCGAGCGTAACGCCGGTCGCGAACGCTTCGTCCTCGTGGATGGCGCCGCAGGACATGCCGCGCAGGAAGAAATTGAGCAGGCCCTGGCCGGTGGCGGCGTCGTCGAAGACATCGCCCAAGAGCGTGGCGCGGGCCGCCTTGTCGACGAAACTCTTCAAGCGGTCGGAGGTCGAGCCCAAGGCTTCGAGGAAGAAGCAATAGGCGGCGGCATAGCGCGCCACCAACTGACCGGGATGCAGATCCCAGCCTTGGTAGAAGCCGTTGGCGAGCGAATGACGCACATCGCCGTACGCCAATTGCCAA
>Ga0315283_10006374_pt1 | contig 10519 bp, 10 predicted proteins | sample YL17G09_0_MG_FD_204541 | JGI IMG/M metagenome (GOLD analysis project Ga0315283, IMG submission 204541) | Sediment microbial communities from Yellowstone Lake, YNP, Wyoming, USA - YL17G09_0 | ecosystem: Environmental > Aquatic > Freshwater > Lake > Sediment | place: USA: Wyoming | collected...
TACCTTGGGCCTTCTGAAGATCTCTTCGGGAGGCCCTTCCTCGATAATCGTCCCTTGATCGAAAACGATGATCCGGTCGGCGATTTCCCTGGCGAAGCCCATTTCGTGGGTCGCGATCAGCGTTGTCATCCCTTCCGCCACGAGGTCCCGGATGACGGCCAGAACTTCCCCCACCATCTCCGGATCGAGCGAGGAGGTCGGTTCGTCGAAGAGCATGGCCTCGGGCTTCATGGCAAGCGCCCTGGCGATGGCTACCCGCTGCTGTTCCCCTCCCGAACATTCATCGGGATAATGCCTTGCCTTATGTTCCAGGTTGATCCTGCGGAGCAAGGCATGGGCGCGCTCAGCCGCTTCGCTGCTGTCCAGGCCCAATACCCGGATGGGCGCCTCGACGATATTTTCCAGAACCGTCATGTGAGCAAAGAGGTTGAATTGCTGAAAGACCATTCCCACCTTGAGGCGAATCTGCCGGACGGCTTCCCGCTCCCGGCCCGTCGGCCTGGGGCCTTCCGGCGGCCTCAGAATGATCCCGCTGATGGTGATCCCGCCTTTCTGGAAACGTTCCAGGCCGTTGAGGCAACGCAGCATGGTACTCTTACCGCTTCCCGAAGGGCCGATCAAAACCAGCACCTCGCCCCGCGCGACGGTCAGGTCGATGCCTCTGAAGACCTGGTGCTTACCAAAGGATTTATGGAGGTTTTCGACCCTGATCATTACCGGTATCTCCCCTTCAGCCGGTCTTCCAGACGACGCGCCAGCAGCGACAGCGGATAACTCATGGCGAAATAGAGGACGGCGACGACGAGACCCATCTCGAAAAAGCGGAGTGTCGTTGCCGCCAGAATGTTGTAGGTCTTGGTAAGTTCAACCAGAGCGATCACGGATACCAGGGAAGAATCCTTGAACAGGGCGATGAAGTCGTTTGTGATACCCGGAAGGGCCGTTCTCAGGGCCTGGGGTAGGATGATCCTGCGCAGGGCTAGCGCTCGAGACATGCCCAGCGACAGGGCGGCTTCCATTTGTCCTGCCGGGACCGCAGCAATCCCGGCCCGGTAGATCTCTGCCTCATAGGCGGCGTAGTTCATCCCCAGGCCGATAAAGGCCGCGAGAAGCGGGCTCAGGGTGATGCCGATGTTGGGCAACCCGTAATAGAGGATGTAGAGCTGAATGAGCAGCGGTGTACCCCGGTAGATCTCGATGTAGGCGGTGGCCAGGGCGCCGGAGAAGGGGGGGCCGTATAGCCGGAGCAGTATCAGAAAGAGCCCCAGGCTGATTGCCAGCGTCATGGAAACGACGGAAATTTCAATAGTAATGAGTGCCGCCTTGAGCAAAGTGGGTAGAAAAGTATACAGGGGAGCCCTCCGGCTCTCAGCGAGGCCGACGGCCCGCGCCTCATCGCCGCCGGCGAAGAGCTTTTCCTGCTTTTCGTTCCACAGGCCCCATTTCTCGTAGATCCGCTTCAACTCCCCGCCGGCGAGAAGCTTTCGGATCACCTCATCGATCCGGTTGCGGAGCTCCTCATCGCCCCTCCGGAAGGCAATGGCGTACTCGCCCTCGCCGGCGGGAGGGCCTGCGTAGCGGAGCTTTGGGTTGGGCAGGGCGTAATAGGCGGCGATGGGGAGGTCCATGAGAACGGCGTCGAGCCTGCCCAGGGCCAGATCTTCGTAAGGTTCGGCCTGCCCGGAGTAGGTCTTGACCGTTACGCCGCCGAGCTGACTGAGGATGTTCTGGGCGACGGCGCCCGAGAGTGTCCCGACCGTTTTCCCCTGCAAATCATTGAGGCCATTGATGGCGCTATCATTTTTTCGCACGACGAGCTGTTCGGTATAGATGTAATAGGGGGCAGAAAAAAGGACCCGGCTTTTTCGCTGCTGCGTGATCTCGATGCCGTTTAGGACCATGTCGAAATCGCCGCGCTCAAGGCCGGGAATCAGGCTGTCCCAGGCGTTCTGAACCTGCCTTTGACCGACACCCAACTCCCTGGCGATAGCTGCGGCCAGGTCCACCTCGAACCCGATCAGTCGGGAGGGATTGTTCGGATCGGGGAATACATAGGGGGCGCCGCCTTCGGCGTCGGCGCCCCAGAGGATATAACCTCGCTGCCGGATCCGCTCCAGGCTGCCGGCGGCATTGGATTGAATGCCTGTCAGGGCCAGGATGATCATCAGCCCTGCGCCAAGGGAAAGGATTCTCAGATAAGGCCTCACGGGTTTTGGCTCCGGGTTCGCTTTTTCCAGCCTCTTTGCCCATCATGGCTCTCGATAACCGCGCTTCGCTCATTCCCTGACCCCCTCAGGCGGGGGGTGATTGAAACAGGGAATCCCGCCCTTTCCCGCTTGAAGATGGCGATGAACATAATATGCGGGCAGAACCAATGTAAGGGCGCGATATCCGAGGCGATAAGCGCAGTATAGGCCAGGCCGGCAGGGGTGTCAATGAAAAGAAAGCCAAATGACAGAGGAAAATGGTTGCCTTTCCCTTTTGACTTATGGTACATTTCCACCCTCTCATGTCGTTGATGGTCTAATAATATCATGTCTTTATAGCTTTCTGTCGTTTAATGAAAGGAAGAGCTCCCGTGTCATCATCCAGGGACGATCCCATCGAGGAAGTGACCACCGATGAGCAGGGTCAGATCAGGGAACGACAGCTTAAGCGCCAAGGCAAGCTGGTCGGTGAGTATACGTCCTATTTCGGCAATGGCCAGATCATGGTCAGGATGAACTTTCAGAACGGTCTGAAAGACGGCGAAACCCTGTCCTTTTACCGGAACGGCCAGATGCGGGAAAAGGGGACCTTCAGCAAAGGCAGGCTCACGGGGGAATACATCAGTTATTACGAAAACGGCCAGATCCGGGAAAGGGAAAACTACCGGGAGGGTAAACTCGACGGGAAGTACGTTCTTTATTTCCGCAATGGTCAGATCAAAGATGAGGAACACTTCAAACAAGGTCGGTTTGATGGTTTTTATATCAGCTACTACAAAACCGGACAGATCAAAGAGCAAGGCTGTTTTAAAAACGACAGGCGTGATGGTGGCTACCTCGCCTTCTTCAGGGACGGCAGAATAAAAGAGAAGGCCACATATCGTGCGGGGCGGCTTGTGGGCAAGTTCACAACATTCGCTGCCGGTTCCCGGCAAACGGAAGAGCCGGAGATGCCCCTGGAATTTAATGAATGCGGAGAGGAAGAGAACCTGGAGGAGAAGAACAGGATGGTGGACGATCTACTCAAAAACTTAAAATATCACGATTGAGGTTGGAGGGCGGTATGGTCAAGCGTATTCTCATTCCTACGGACGGGTCCGATTACGGGTATACAGCCTTGAAGTACGGCATCTATATTGCCCGTTTGCTGGAAGCTCAGCTGACAGGCCTTCATGTCGTGGACATCCGTCTCATCCAAGGTGCTGTACTTACGGACATTTCAGGATCGGTAGGCCTTTCCCCCTATCAGGAATTCATTCCGGTGCTGGAAAGCGGACTGGAAGAGCGGGCCGACGCGATCATCTCAACGTTCAGAAAGCGTTGTGAGGAAGCAGGACTGGAAGCGGAAGTCAAAAAGGCAGTCGGAGTCATCGAAGAGGCCATCATCGCTGAGGGCAGGGATGCCGATTGGATCATTCTTGCCCAGAGGGGAGAGCATGTTCATATCGGCAAAGGGGGCCTCCTGGGATCCACGGCGGAGGTGGTCGTCCGGAAAGCGGGCAAACCTGTCATGGTGACCCCCGCCGCCTTTCGGGAAATCGAGAGCATGGCCCTGGCCTACGACGGCAGCCCGCCTGCTCACAACGCCCTGAAGGTGGCGGTGGAACTCTCCGGTCTGGCGAGCTGGCCGCTGACGATCATCATCATCAACGATGATCAGGATTTCGTCGCCAAGCTGACGGAAAAACTGGAGATTTTTCTCGAAGAGGCGTCGATCGACCACACGACCATCATCCTGCAGGGTAGGGAAGATGTGGAGATACTCCGCTTCATCCAGGAGGGGGCTGTCGAATTGATGGTCATGGGGGCTTACGGTCACAACCGGCTGCGTGAATTGTTTCTGGGCAGCACCACGTCCTCCGTCATCCGCAGAACCAATATCCCGGTCTTGCTGACACGTTGATGTGAAAATCCCCTTATCCCCTGTGCAGGAGGGGGGCGGAGGGGGGATTTCAGAGATCGTTACGCGATCCCGCAATCATGAGGGTTCGGGGAAGCACGATCTGATGCTCCTGGTCAGGGACTTCAAAATGTCATGCCTTGTCAGATCATAATATATGGGGGTGATGGAAATCATCTTCCGGCTCAGGGCGAAGGCATCGGAGTCCGGCTCTTCCCCTTCGGATACCTGTGTTTCTCCTGCCAGCCAGTAATAGATATTTTCCCTCGGATCAACGCGCTTTTCAAAGGTTTCGATCAACCTCGCTCTGCCCTGCTTCGTAATGGCTACGCCCCGGATTTCCTCTTCGGGTACGGCCGGGACGTTGATGTTGAGGGGAATGTGCCGGTCGGGATTGTCTTTGAGCATAAAAATGGCCATCTTCCGGGCGATGCGGGCGGCGAAGGAGAAATCGACGTCCTGCCGGCGGCTGTCCAGGGAAACCGCCATGGCGGGCACCCCCATGATGGCCCCTTCGGTGGCGGCCGACACCGTTCCCGAGTAGATGACATTGGTTCCCACATTGGCGCCCAGGTTGATGCCGGAAACGACCAGGTCAACGGGCTGATCCGATAATTCCTTGAGACCGATCTTGACACAGTCGGCCGGGGTGCCGTTGACGGCGTAACCCAGGAACTGCCCGTTGCGCTTCGCCTGTCGGACCATCAACGGGCGGAACAGGGTAATGGCGTGGCCTACTGCGCTGCGTTCGACCTCGGGGGCCACGATGAGGCATTCCGCTTCCTTGGAAAGTTCCTCGTAGAGGGCATGAAGCCCTCTGGCATAGATGCCGTCGTCATTGGTCAGTAAAAATCTCATGATGGGTCCTTGTCCTTATCACTTGAGCTGTACGATCCTGCCGTCCCGGACGCTGAGGATCGAAATCTCCATTTCCGCATTCCTACTGCCGCCGATCGAGCTCATGCCTGCCACACCGGGATAATCCTTCACTTTCAGCAGGGCTTTTCTGAATTGATCCCTCGATTCGATATGGCCATGCGCAATGATTTTTACGGCCAGGGAGGCGGCATCGTAAAACAGGGCGTCTGTCGGATCCGGTTCACGACCGTAGGCCGCATAAAACTTATCAATGAAGTCGTTGACTTCCGGATGGATACTGTCCAGGAAGAAACCATCGACGAAGACGGCGCCCTCCAGATAACCGCCGTCCTGTCTGACGCGCTCCGCGGTATTCCAGCCGCTCGTACCGAGAAGCGCAACACCCGTCACCCCGTGGAAAAAGAGTTGCGCCGCTATCCGGTTGACGCGCTCGGGGAAATCCGGCATGAAGAGTCCATCGAAGTCGATGTCCGCGTGTTCGGGTGTTTCCGGATGTTTCGCAGCCTGCTCGCTGTCGCCGTCCAGGGGGGGAAGGCCGACGAGTGACCTGATTTCATTGCCGAAATCCATTTGAGCCTTGTCGTAGGACTGAATGTGCCGGAGCGATCCCCCGCGGCGCCGGACTTCCTGCTGAAATAATTTCAGCATTTCTTCCCCGTAGCCGTCTTTTGGATAAAGAACGGCGAAATGCCGCAAGCCCCGGTCCTCCATGGCATATTTCACCAAGGTTTTAACCTGCATCAGATTGGTCAGGAAGTAGCGGAAGACATGATCGCCGATGGCGGTAATTCCTTCATTCTGTGTAAGGGTGATGATCGGGACCTTGAGCCGCTGGGCCTCTTTAGCTGCTTCAATGGCCTCGGTCCCTCCCAGGAGGCCGAGGATGGCGATGACCTTCTCTTCCCGGAAAAGTCGTAAGACCGCAGCCTTTGCCTTCTCGGGCTGGCCTTGTGAATCTTCGATCGCGAGTTTAATGGGGGATTGCCCGGCGATGTCGAAGACGCCCGTCGCCAGCATCAGGGCATCCAGTGCCCGGTCTCCTTGCTGGGAATGGGGTCCCGTCAGTGGAAGGATACAGCCGATGGCATAACGATCCGGGGCATCGTTTTTTGCTGAGGCGGCACCGACATCGGCCGACTTTTGGTGTGGTGACCCTTGAACCTGCAGGGGGGCCTTTCCCTTCGGGGCGGCCATCGAAAACTGGACGCCTGCGAGCAGGAGGATGACGGCGGGCAGCAGAAGCGAACAGATTTTTTTCATAGCAAGACAGGATCGCACGCCGAGTTCCTCAGGGATGAAGCGAATCGATATAACGGAGGGCCTCATCGGCCACTGCCGTCGATTCGGACTTTTTCACTTATTCTATATCAAATGGGTTCAGCCATCGATATAAAAAAATGCCCGGAAATCCATGCCAACGGATTCCGGGCATTTTTTTTACGTCAGGCGATTACTTGACTTCCTCAAAATCAGCATCAACCACGTCATCGTCCCTGCTGCCGGCCCCGGTCTGTGCTCCGCCCCGTGCCTGGTCGCCGGCGCCGGCATTGTCGGCCCCGGCTTGCTGCTGAGTTGATGTCTTGGCGTACATAGCTTCCGCAAGCTTATGGGAGGCAGTCGTCAACTCATCCTGGGCCTTTTTGATGACGTCGATGTCGTCACCTTCGATGGTCTTCTTGACCTTGGCGATGGCATCCTCGATGCGCGATTTCTCGCCGGAATCGATCTTGTCGCCGAATTCCTTGATGTTCTTCTCCACGCTGTACGCCATGGCGTCCGCCTGGTTTCTCGCCTCGATCAGGTCTTTCTTCCGTTTGTCATCCTCGGCATGGGACTCGGCATCCCGGACCAGTTTCTCTATTTCTTTCTCAGTCAGTCCGCTCGAGGCGGTGATCCGGATGCTCTGTTCCTTGCCCGTGCCCAGATCCTTGGCCGACACGTGCACGATGCCGTTGGCGTCGATATCGAAGGTCACCTCGATCTGGGGCATGCCCCGCGGCGCCATGGGAATGCCGACCAGCTCAAAACGTCCCAGTGTCCGGTTGTCGGCTGCCATGGACCGCTCGCCCTGGAGAACATGAATGCTCACTGCCGGCTGATTGTCGGCCGCCGTCGAGAAGATCTGGCTCTTGCGTGTCGGGATGGTTGTGTTCTTCTCGATGAGTTTTGTCAGCACGCCGCCCAGGGTTTCGATACCCAGCGACAGGGGCGTCACATCGAGCAGCAGCACGTCCTTCACATCGCCGGAAAGGACACCTCCCTGGATGGCCGCTCCCATGGCAACCACCTCATCGGGGTTCACGCCCTTGTTGGGTTCCTTGCCGAAGATATCCTTGACCTTCTGCTGCACCTTCGGCATGCGGGTCATTCCACCCACCAGGATCACTTCGTCGATGTCTTTGGATGTGAGGTTCGCATCCTTGATCGCTGTCCGGCAGGGTTCGACCACTTTTTCGATCAGGTCCTCCACCAGGGCTTCGAGCTTTGCCCTCGTTACCTTGATGTTCAGATGCTTCGGGCCCGAGGCGTCGGCCGTAATGAAGGGCAGGTTGACATCCGTTTCCATGGCCGTGGAAAGTTCCATCTTCGCCTTTTCGGCCGCCTCCTTCAGACGCTGCAGGGCCATCCGGTCGTTGCGGATGTCGATGCCTTGATCCTTCTTGAATTCCGTTGCCAGGTATTCAATGAGCCGCTGGTCGAAGTCCTCGCCGCCCAGGTGGGTGTCGCCGTTTGTCGATTTGACTTCGAAAACCCCGTCACCGAGTTCGAGAATGGAAATATCGAAGGTTCCGCCGCCCAGATCGAAGACGGCGATCTTCTCGTCCTTTTTCTTGTCAAGGCCGTAAGCCAGGGCCGCCGCCGTAGGCTCGTTGATGATCCGGAGCACGTTGAGCCCCGCGATCCTCCCGGCATCCTTGGTGGCCTGCCTCTGAGAGTCGTTAAAGTATGCAGGCACCGTGATCACGGCGTCAACGCTCTTCTCGCCCAGATAATCGTCAGAGGTCTGCTTCATCTTGGTGAGGATCATCGATGAAATCTCCGCCGGGCTGTAGTTCTTCCCCCGGATGGACACCTGGGCGTCACTGTTGCCTGCCTCGGTGATCTTGTAGGCCGTGATCTTGATATCGTTCTGAACCTCGCGGCTTCCGAATTTCCGCCCGATCAGTCGCTTGATCGCGTATACCGTATTCTCCGGATTGGTAATGGCCTGCCTTTTGGCGACCTGCCCGACCAACCTCTCTCCGCTTTCGGTAAAGGCCACCATCGAGGGAGTCGTCCGGTTTCCCTCCTGATTTGCTATAACAACGGGATCTCCGCCTTCCATCACAGCGACACATGAATTTGTAGTTCCCAAATCAATCCCAATTATTTTCCCCATTTTATTTATCCTCCTTTAGGCGTCTTGTCGCTTATTTTAATCTTAATCTCGGTCCACCGAATCCTGTGGTTTGACCCGTCTGCATACGGAGACTTTTGCGGGTCTCAACAGCCTGCCGTTTAAAAAATAACCCTTTTCATATTCATCAACTACTTGGTTGTGTTCACGGCTCTCGCTGTTAACCTGCAGGATCGCCTCATGGACATTTGGGTCAAAATCCTTCCCGAGGGCGTCGATCTGCTGCACGCCATGTTTTTCCAGGCAGCAGTTCAACTGATCCTGCACCATTTTCAAGCCATCGCGGAAGGCTGCCATATCTTTAGCGTTGCAGGCCTGTTGCAATGCCCGCTCCAGGCTGTCCACCAAGGGCAGGATATCCTTCAGCAGACCCTCGTGACCGTATTTAACTGCGTCTTCCCGGTCCTTGGCTGCCCTTTTTCTGTAGTTTTCGAGATCCGCCGCGGCGCGAAGATATTTATCGTAGTTCTCCGCCGCTTCTCTTTCCTTCTCCTTCAACTGGATCATCAGATCTTCATCCTTTTGCTCGCCTGATGATTGATCAGCAGACGGCCCGTTTTGAAGATCGGATGCCTCGGTCTTATTGACATGAATCTGTTTCTTTGCCATTTGACGCCGTCTCTTTTCTTTCTATATTCACTTGAGTTTCCCCAACACCTCGTTGTCAAAGAGAGGTAGGAAGGGATTTCCTTCATCATTTTTTATTGCTATCAAACATAACTGCTACTCTTAGCTCCGCAGGTTTTCAGACCCTGACAGGGTTATTCCGCATCCGGTTTCTGAAAGAGCCTGAAATCCACCAGCTCGCAGATCACATGTCCCACCGTAATGTGCACTTCCTGAACGCGGGGTACGCTGTTCGACGGCACGTTCAAGGAATAATCCACGATCTTTGCAATATCCCCTCCATCCCTTCCTGTCAAACCGATGGTGATCAGGCCCTTTTTTTTCGCCACCTCGAGAGCCTTGATAACGTTTGGCGACTTTCCGCTGGTGCTGATCCCCCACGCCACATCCCCGGCCTGTCCGATGGCTCGGATCTGCTTACTGAAAATTTCGGAAAAATCGTAATCGTTTCCGATACTGGTGATCACAGAGGTGTCGGTGCTCAGTGCTATTGCCGGCAGCGGCGGCCTTTCAATGATATAGCGGTTCACAAACTCCGCTGCGAGGTGCTGTGCATCCGCTGCGCTGCCGCCGTTACCGAAGATCAGGATCTTTTTCTCCGATTTCAGAGCCGCTGTAATAGCCTCGACGACACTTACAATCCTGTCCAAGCTCTCGTTGATGAAGTCTTCCTTGAGCTCGATGCTCTCCTTGAACAACCTGATGATGAAGTCTTCCATATGCATCGTGTAAGTGTCTATTGTGATTTAAAAAACCATCCAAAAGTTGCTGTAATATAGTTATCGAGCTCCACCCTGTCAAGGGAGGGCGATGCGGAATTCCTTCCTGGGAAGGGCTGCCATGCTTATTTGCCGGCTGGCAGGGGAATCCGGATCATGCATAGGAATGAAGATTGTTCTTGACAAGGCATTTTTGATGATTTAAATACTACTAAAATGATAGAAATAGTAATAATTAATCGGTGAGGTCATGAAGCTTTCGACAAGGTCAAGATACGGTGTCCGCCTGATGCTTTCCCTGGCTTTAAATTACGGCCAGGGCTCCGTGAATTTGAAGGACATCGCCAAGAGCGAGGAGATCTCTGAGAAGTACCTGGGCCAGATCATCATTTCCCTGCGGAGCGCCGGACTCGTTATCTCCAGCCGCGGGGTCCACGGTGGATACAACTTGGCCAGGGAACCATCAGCGATAAGCCTGAAGGAAATCATCGATGTCCTGGAAGGCGGCACCTGCCTCGTCGATTGTGTGAAGAATCCCGGCGCCTGCCCGCGCGTGTCCACCTGTGTCAGCCGGAGAAAAACAGGATTGTCGTGGGTCAGAAGGCGCAGTTAAAGGCCCGGGGTCTGGTAGCCGCAGACCTGAATCTTTTTCAGGATAGGCTCCCCGGGGAAGCGGAGGCGCAGATCCGTTACCGGAAGAAACCATCGCCTTGCCGGGTGTTTCCTGAGGGGCAGCGGTTGCGGTTGATCTTCCGGGAAGAGCAGGAGTCCATAACGCCTGGTCAGTCCG
>Ga0315283_10006376_pt1 | contig 10517 bp, 5 predicted proteins | sample YL17G09_0_MG_FD_204541 | JGI IMG/M metagenome (GOLD analysis project Ga0315283, IMG submission 204541) | Sediment microbial communities from Yellowstone Lake, YNP, Wyoming, USA - YL17G09_0 | ecosystem: Environmental > Aquatic > Freshwater > Lake > Sediment | place: USA: Wyoming | collected...
GAGGCGCGGCCAGCGGTCCGTGGGCAGCTTCTGGCCGTCCACGCGAATCGATGCGTAGCCCTTGGACAGGGCCCACTTGGCGAGGTCGGTGTAGTAGCCCTTGCGGGCCACCACCAGCGGCGCGAGCAGCTCGATCCTGCGACCCTTGCAGTCGCGCAGCAGGCGCGCGGCGATGGCGTCCGCCGTCTGCGGCTCGATCGCGTCCCCGCAGTCGGGGCAATGCTGCGTGCCAAGCTTCACGTACAGCAGGCGCAGGAAATGGTGCACCTCGGTGAGCGTGCCGACGGTGCTTTTGCGCCCGCCGCGGCTGGTGCGCTGCTCGATCGCGACCGTCGGAGGGATGCCGAAGATGGCATCCACGTCGGGGCGCGCGGCCGGCTGCACGAACTGGCGCGCATACGCGTTGAGCGATTCGAGGTAGCGGCGCTGGCCCTCGGCGAAGACGATGTCGAATGCAAGCGTGGATTTGCCGGAGCCCGAGACGCCGGTGACGACGGTCATGCCGTCGCGCGGGATCGTCACGTCCACGTCGCGCAGGTTGTGCTCGCGGGCCTTGTGCACGACGATCGAGTTGCGCGCCCGGTCTTCGATCCTGGCCGGCGCGGGCGCCACCTTGGCGGGCAATGCGGCGCGACCCGCGGCCAGCACGCGCTGCCGGTCGCGCTCGTATTCCTTCAGCGACTTGCCAGTGTGTGACCTGCCGCACGCCATCACCTCCTCGGGCGTCCCCGCGACGACGAGCATGCCGCCCGCATCGCCGCCTTCCGGCCCGAGGTCGATGATCCAGTCCGACGCGCGGATCACGTCGAGGTTGTGCTCGATCACCACCAGCGAGTGGCCGGCATCGAGCAGGCGCTTGAACGCGCCGAGCAGCTTTGCAACGTCGTCGAAATGCAGGCCCGTCGTCGGCTCGTCGAACAGGAACAGCGAACTCCCTGTCGTTCCAGCGTCGGCCAGGTGGCCGGCCAGCTTGAGGCGCTGCGCCTCGCCACCCGAAAGCGTCGGCACGGGCTGGCCGAGGCGCAGGTAATCGAGACCGACGGCCATCAGCGGCTCGAGGCAAGCGAGCACGTCCCTGTCGCCCTCGAAGAAGACTGCGGCTTCCGAGACCGTCATGTCGAGCACGTCGGCGATGCTGCGCCCGGGCCCGCTGCCCTTCGCCATCTTCACGTCGAGGATTTCGGGGCGGTAGCGGCGCCCGTCACAGTCGGGGCAGCGCAGGTACACGTCCGAGAGGAACTGCATCTCGACGTGCTCGAAACCGTTGCCGCCGCAGGTCGGGCAGCGGCCGTTGCCGGAGTTGAAGCTGAACGTGCCGAGCGTGTAGCCGCGCTCGATCGAAACGGCCTCCGCCGCGAATCTCTTGCGAATGACCTCGAACGCTCCGACGTAGCTCGCGGGATTGGAGCGCGTGGTTCGCCCGATCTGCGTCTGGTCGACCATCACCACTTCGGCGACGTGCTCGGCGCCGAGCAGCGCACGGTGCGCGCCCGGCGTCTCGGTGGGCTTGCCTTTGGCGCGCCGCAAGGCCGCGTACAGGACGTCCTGCACCAGCGTCGACTTGCCCGACCCGGAAACGCCCGTGACGCACACGAGCCGACGCAGCGGCACGGTGACGTCGATCTGCTTCAGGTTGTGTTCGGTCGCGCCCTGCACGACCAGCGCCGCCGCGCCCTCGTCCGGCCGCCCGCGGCTGCCCGCCGACGTCACGGCATCGCGCCGGCCCGACAGGTACTGCGCCGTCAGCGTATCGGCGCGGGCCGCCAGCTCTCCGGGTGTTCCTTCGAACACGATCTGGCCACCATGCTCGCCGGGACCGGGGCCCAGGTCGAGAATGCGGTCGGCGGTGAGCATGATCTGCGGGTCGTGCTCGACCACCAGCAGTGAATTGCCGTTGTCGCGCAGTCGGTGCATCACCTCGATGACGCGGCGCATGTCGCGTGGATGGAGCCCGATCGATGGCTCGTCCAGCACGAAGAGCGTATTCACGAGCGACGTGCCGAGCGCCGTCGTCAGGTTGATGCGCTGCACTTCCCCGCCCGAAAGCGTGCGGGACTGCCGGTCCAGCGTAAGGTAGCCGAGGCCGACGCGGACCAGGAAATCCAGCCGTGAGCGGATCTCGCCGAGCAGGAGGTCGGCGGCCTCGTCGAGCGGTGCCGGCAGCTTGAGGCTCACGAAGAAGTCCCGGGCGCGATCGATCGGCAGCAGCATCACGTCGTGGACGTTGAGGCCGCGGTCCGCGCCGCCCTGCGCGCCGAGCCGCCACAGCAGCGCTTCGTCCTTGAGCCTTGCGCCGCCGCAGTCCGGGCACGAGGTGTAGCTGCGGTACTTCGAGAGCAGCACGCGGATGTGCATCTTGTAGCTCTTGGTCTCGAGCCACTTGAAGAAACGCGTCGCGCCGTACCAGACTTTCTTCTCCCACGGCCCCTCGCCGTCGATCACCCAGCGGCGCTGCTCTTCGGTGAGATCGCGCCACGGCGTGTCGAGCGGGATGCCGCGCTTGCGCGCGAACTTGACGAGGTCGTCCTGGCACTCCTTGTACGACTCGGTCTGCCACGTGCGCACGGCGCCACCGCGCAGCGTCTTGCCGGTATCGGGTACCACGAGGCCGTAGTCGACACCGATGACACGGCCGAAGCCGCGGCAGGTCTCGCAGGCGCCCAGCGGGGAGTTGAACGAAAACAGGCTCGGGGTCGGCTCGCGGTAGTGGATGTCGCACTCGGCGCAGTGCAGGTCCGAGGAGAAGCGCCACGGCACGTGGCCCTCACCCGACCTCCGGTCGACCTCTCCCGCAGGCGGGAGAGGTAAACAGCCCTCACCCGCGCTGTGCACGACCTCTCCCGCAGGCGGGAGAGGTAGAGAACCCTCACCCGTGCTGTGCGCGACCTCTCCCGCAGGCGGGAGAGGTAAACAGCCCTCACCCGCGCTGTGCACGACCTCTCCCGCAAGCGGGAGAGGTAAAGAACCCTCACCCGCGCTGTGCGCGACCTCTCCCGCAGGCGGGAGAGGTAAAGAGGCATGCACGCTCACCCGCCCGCGCCCGACTCTCAGGCCGGTCTCGAGCGCCTCGAGCACGCGCGAGCGATCTGCGCCGGCCAGCCGGAACCGGTCGAGCACCATTTCCAGTTGCCCGGCCGACCGCGCATGCACGCGCGTATATCCCTGCTGCTCGAGCAGCCCGAGCACTTCCTTCTCGCTGAAATTCTTCGGCACTGCGACCGGGAACGTGAACACCAGCCGGGGATCGCCCAACGGTTTCGTCCGCTCCTCGAGCGCGCCCAGGATCGACTCGGGCGTGTCGCGATGCACCGGCTTGCCGCAACCCCGGCAATGCAGCTGCCCCGCGCGGGCGAACAGCAGTTTCAGGTGGTCGTTCAACTCGGTCATCGTGCCGACCGTCGAGCGCGAGGTGCGCACCGGGTTGGTCTGGTCGATGGCGATGGCCGGCGGGATCCCCTCGATCCGGTCCACCTGCGGCTTGTCCATGCGGTCGAGGAACTGCCGGGCGTAAGGCGAGAAGGTCTCGACGTAGCGGCGCTGGCCCTCCGCATAGACCGTGTCGAAAACCAATGAGGACTTTCCGGACCCCGAGACCCCGGTGACGACCACCAGTTCGCCGAGCGGAATGTCGAGGTCGAGTCCGCGCAGGTTGTTCTGACGGGCCCCGCGGACGCGGATGCAGTCTTTCTCTGGATGAATCATGTTCGGCGGGGGGCCCGGAAGGTCGTGCCGGGAGGTCACGCTACCACGTTCGGGTCGAATCGCGGATACTTCGCCTCACAACGATTCCGAGATTCCTGGGGACGACACAATGCGGTTCTTCTCGGCCCTGATGCCGCGCGAGGCGCGGTTTTTCGCCCTGTTCAACCGTCACGCGCAGTGCATCGTGGACGGGGGCGACGCCGTCGTTAAGCTCGTGAAGGGATATTCCGACCAGAAGCTGCGCGCCGAGCTGATCCACCAGATCGGGGAGACCGAGCGCAGCGCCGACAAGGTCACCTACGAGACGGTGTCCCTGCTGCACTCCACGTTCATCACGCCGTTCGACCGGATGGATATCCACCGCCTGATCTCGAGCATGGACGACATCCTCGACCTCATGCAGGACGCCGCCGAGTCGATGCACCTGTTCGACATCCAGACGCTCCCGCCCGAATCCGAACGCATGGCGGAACTGCTGTCGAAGTGCTGCCGCAAGGTGCAGGAGGCGATCGGGCTGCTGAGCTCGATGGACAACGCGCCGCGCGCCCTCGCCCTGTGCCAGGAAATCGACGTGCTCGAGAGCGACGCCGATGCGGCCTCGCGCGACGGCATCTCCAGGCTGTTCCGCGAGGAGCAGGACGTCCGCCAGCTGATCAAGCACAAGAACGTCTACGAGTACCTGGAGAATGCGATCGACAAGTGCCAGGACGTGGCCAACGTCATCGAGTCCGTGATCGTCGAGAACGTCTGACCATGGACGTTTCCATGTCGTTTGCCGTGCTGGCGCTGCTGGTTGGCCTGGCGCTGGCGTTCGACTTCATGAACGGCTTCCACGACTCGGCCAACTCGATCGCCACCGTCGTTTCGACCGGCGTGCTGCGGCCCCACCAGGCCGTGCTCTGGGCGGCGTTCTTCAACTTCGTCGCGATCTTCATCTTCCACCTCAAGGTCGCGGCGATGGTCGGCAAGGGCATCGTCGACCCGGCCGTGGTCGATCACCACCTGATCTTCGGCGCGCTCGTGGGCGCCATCGTGTGGAACCTGATCACGTGGTACTACGGCATCCCGTCGAGTTCGTCGCACGCGCTGATCGGCGGCATGGTCGGCGCCACGATCGCCAAGGCGGGCACGGCCCCGCTGCTCGCACCCGGCATCATCAAGACGGCGGTATTCATCTTCGTCTCGCCGCTGCTCGGCATGACGTTCGGCGCGCTGCTGATGGTGGCGGCTTCCTGGGCCTGCGTGCGCTCGGCGCCCCGCAAGGTGGATCGCTGGTTCCGCAGGCTGCAGCTCGCCTCTTCGGCCGCTTACAGCATCGGTCACGGCAGCAACGACGCACAGAAGACGATGGGCATCATCTGGCTGCTGCTGATTTCCGCCGGGGTCACCACCAGGGATCACCTGCCGATCTGGGTGATCATCAGCTGCTACGTCGCCATCGCGCTCGGCACGATGTTCGGCGGCTGGCGCATCGTGAAGACCATGGGCCAGAAGATCACCAAGCTGCGGCCGATCGGCGGATTCGCGGCGGAAACGGGCGGCGCCATCACGCTGTTCATCGCCTCGGGCTTCGGCATCCCGGTGTCGACCACCCACACGATCACCGGTGCGATCGTCGGCGTCGGCTCCGCGCAGCGCGCGAGTGCGGTGCGCTGGGGAGTCGCGGGCAACATCGTGATCGCCTGGATCCTGACCATGCCGGCCGCGGCGCTGATCGCAGCCCTCGCGTTCCACCTGGGGCGCGTCCTGATCTGAGATGGGCGCTTACCCGCACCTGCTCGCGCCGCTCGACCTCGGCTTCACGCAGCTGCGCAACCGGGTGCTGATGGGCTCGATGCACACCGGCCTCGAGGACGACCCGAAGCACTTCCCCCGCCTCACCGAGTATTTCGCCGAACGGGCGCGCGGCGGCGTCGGTCTCATCGTCACCGGCGGCTTCGCGCCGAACATCGAAGGCTGGGCCGCGCCTTTCTCCGGCCGCCTCGCCTCGAAAGCCGCGGCGGCCAGCCACCGCCCGATCACGGCTGCGGTGCACGCCGAGGGCGGCAAGATCGCGCTGCAGATCCTGCACACCGGCCGCTACGGGTATCACCCGCTCGCGGTGGCACCCTCGCCCATCAAGTCGCCCATCTCGCCGTTCCGGCCGCGCGCCTTGTCGGCAGGCGGCGTCGAGCGACAGATCCGCGCATTCGTGCGCTGCGCGACCCTCGCGCGCGAGGCCGGGTACGACGGCGTCGAGGTGATGGGCTCGGAAGGCTACTTCATCAACCAGTTCCTCGCCGCGCGCACCAACAGGCGCACCGACGAATGGGGCGGCAGTTATGCCAACCGCATGCGCCTGCCGGTCGAGATCGTCTCGCGCACACGCGAGGCCGTTGGCCGCGACTTCATCATCGTCTACCGGCTCTCGATGCTGGACCTCGTGCCGGACGGCAGCGACTGGGATGAAGTCGTGCAACTGGCGAAGGCGCTGGAGCAAGCCGGTGTCACGATCCTCAACACCGGCATCGGCTGGCACGAAGCGCGCATTCCGACCATCGCCACCTCGGTGCCGCGCGCGGCGTTCGCGTGGGTGACGCGCAAGCTGAAGGGCGAAGTGGGCGTGCCGCTGTGCGCCACCAATCGCATCAATGTCCCGGAGGTGGCCGATCGCGTGATCGCCGAGGGGTCGGCGGACATGGTCTCGATGGCGCGTCCCCTGCTGGCCGACCCGTACTTCGTGAGCAAGGCCGCGGCCGGCCGCGCGGACGAGATCAACACCTGCATCGCGTGCAACCAGGCCTGCCTCGACCACATCTTCGAGCGCAAGATCGCCTCGTGCCTCGTGAACCCGCGCGCGGGCCACGAGACCGAATGGGACATCGGGCCTGCCACCGCACCGAAGAAGATCGCGGTGGTTGGCGCGGGCCCGGCGGGATTGTCCTGCGCCACGCTGCTCGCGGAGCGCGGTCACCGCGTCGAGCTGTTCGAAGCGAGCGGCGAGATCGGCGGCCAGTTCAATCTCGCCATGCGCATCCCGGGCAAGGAAGAGTTCCAGGAAACCCTGCGTTACTTCGCGCGGCGCATCGTGACCACGGGCGTCACGCTGCACCTCGATACACGCGCCGATGCCGAAGGGCTGCAGGCGGGCGGCTTCGACGAGGTCGTGCTCGCCACCGGCGTCACGCCGCGCGACCCCGGCATTCCCGGCGCGCAGGAACTTGCGGGCACGCGGGTGTTCAGTTACGTCGACGCCCTGCGTGGCGCGCCGGTCGGCCAGCGTGTTGTCATCGTCGGCGCAGGCGGCATCGGCTTCGACGTCGCCGAGTTCGTGCTGAGTGCGGGCCACTCCACGGCGCTCGACCTCGAGGCGTGGATGCGCGAGTGGGGCGTGACGGACCCGGCGCTCGCGCGCAGCGGCCTTGTGCCGCCGCGGATCGAGCCGGCTTCGCGCAAGGTGACGCTCCTGCAGCGGAAGATGGGCGGTTTCGGCAAGAACCTCGGCAAGACCACCGGCTGGATCCACCGCACGACCCTGAAGATGAAGCGTGTCGAGATGATCGGCGGCGTGAATTACGAAGGCATCGACGAGCGCGGCCTGCGCGTCAGTTTCGGCGAGCGGCGCGAAAAGCCGATGGTCGTCGAGGCGGACACCATCATCCTCTGCGCGGGCCAGGAACCGCTGCGGGAACTCGCGGAGCCGCTGCAGCGCGCGGGAATTCGCGTGCACCTGATCGGCGGCGCGGATGTGGCCGCGGAACTCGATGCCCGACGGGCCATCGAGCAGGGCTCGCGGCTTGCAGCCACGCTCTAGGCGATACTCGAGCGGAAACCTTGCGTGAGCGGTGCCCGTTGCAGCACCCGCAGGGCATCGGTATCGGTACTGATGGACATGCGTAGCCGCCACGGCGAAAGTGTCCGCGCGCATCGCGCTGCGCCGAGGACACCCTGTCGATGAACCGTCGCGACTTCCTCATTCGCTCTGCCGTCGCCGCGTCCCTGGCTGCTCCGGGCGCGCGCGCCTGGTCCGCCGCTGCCGATGCGGACGTGATCGTCATCGGCGCCGGACTCTCCGGGCTCAACGCGGCATTGATCCTCGAAGAGGCCGGCGCGATGGTGCTGGTGCTCGAGGGCCGCGATCGCGTCGGCGGAAGACTGCTCACGTTCGACCACGTGCCCGGGTTGCCCGAAGCGGGCGGCCAGACCATCGGCAGCGGTTACGGCCGGCTGATCGACGCGGCGACGCGCGGCGGCGTGGCGCTCGACGACGTGTTGCCGCGCCAGCTGAAGCATCCGGAGATCGCGCTCGTGCTGGACGGCAAGCCCGTGACGAAGGCCGAGTGGCACGACTCGCCGCGCAATCCGTTCCCGGCCGGCCCGCTGCGCGACGTGATGCCGTGGCAGTACGTGCCGATGGTGATGGGCAAGGCCGCGCCGCTGAACCCGGCGGGCGACTGGTTCGCTCCGGGCAACGCCGCGCTCGACATCTCGATGCACGACTGGCTCAAGGCGCAGGGCGCGTCCGAGGCCATCATCGAGGCGGCCTACGACATGAACGTCAGTTACGGCACCTCCTCGAAGGACGTCTCCGCGCTGATGCTGGCCTGGGTCGAGGCGTTCACGCGCGCGCAGCGCGCCCTCAAGCCGGTCATCTACAAGGCGCGCGGTGGCAACCAGCGCATCGCCGAGGGCATGGCGAAGCGCCTGAAGGGCGACCTGCTGCTGAAGAAGATCGCGACCGCGGTCGTGACCGACGACAAGGGCGCGACGGTGCGTACCCACGACGGCAAGCGCTACCGCGCCAAGGCGCTCATCTGCGCCCTGCCTTTTTCGACGCTGCGCAGGATCCAGTTCGAGCCGGGCCTCGCAGGGGTGCAGGCCATGGCCGTTACGGAACTGCCGCACCAGATGATCACGCAGGTGGCGGTCACCGCGAGGAAACCGTTCTGGGAGCAGGACGGAGTGCCGCCCACGATGTGGACCGACAGCCAGATCGGTCGTGTGTTCGCGATCTACGGCGGCACGACCGACGACGAGGTCTCGAGCCTGCTCGTCACGGCCTACGGCCACAAGGCCGCGTACCTCGACAAGCTCGGCAAGCCGGGCGGCGCGCAGTACGTGGTCTCCGAGCTGGAGCGCATCCGGCCGGCAGCCAAGGGCCAGCTCGAAATCGCCGCATGGCATTCCTGGACGCGGGACCCGTTCAGCGCCGGCGACTGGGCCTATTTCACGCCCGGCACCGTCACGAAATACCTGCCGGCCATGTACCAGCCGCACGGGTGCGTGCACTTCTGCGGCGAGCAGACGGCCGTCGCCGCGCGCGGGATGGAAGGCGCGATGGAGTCCGGCGAGCGCGCCGCATTCGAGGTCGCGGCGGCCCTGGCCTAGTGCCGCATCTCCGGCGGCGTGCCCGCGCGCGCCGTCAGGTGCAGCAGGATGCCGAGCACCGCCATCGCCCACACGATCACCGGGCTCGACGGCAGGTCCGTGACGAGCGACACGGCGAGTCCCACGACGTAACTCGCGATCGCGAGCAGGTAGCCGAGCGCCAGCTGCCGGCTGCGGCCGTGGCGGTACGTCGCAAGCGCCGGCACGATCAGCGTGGTGAACACGAGATACACGCCCACGAGCTGCACCGACATCGTCACCATCAGCGCGAAGAGCACGTAGAACCCGATCGCGCCGATGCGATCGCGCCAGCGGAACCACACGACGAGGAACACGACCGTCAGCACGGCCGCGCGCACCAGCTGCTCGGTCGAGACCCACAGGATCTGCCCCGCCAGCAGGTCCTTCAGTTCCTCGCCGCCGTGCGGGTTGTTCGCGAGCAGCAGGATCTGCGCCGTCGACGCCATCACGAACAGCACGCCGATCAGCGCCTCCTGCACCTCCGGGCGCTTGCGTTCGGTCCACGTGAGCAGCAGTGCGCCGAGCAACGCGGCGATCACGGCCGCCAGCTGCGTCGTCCAGCCTTGCAGCTCCAGGCCGAACGAGTGCGAGGCGATCACGCCGAGGCCCGCGACCTGCGCGATGGCGAGGTCGATGAACACGATGCCGCGCCTCAGCACCTGCTGCCCGAGCGGCACGTGCGACAGGACGACGAGGATGCCAGCCACGAGGGCCGGCCACAGGATACTGATGTCCCCGGCGAGATCGTTCATTTTGCGGCGGCCAGCAGGCGGTTGAGCGTGTCGTCGAACAGGCCGAAGAGGTCCTTCGCCTCGGGCGTGCCGCCCACGGAGAACGGCAGCAGCACGACCGGCGCCTTGACACGCTCCGACAGCCAGTCGGCCGCCTGCGGATCGTTGTAGGCGTTGCGCAGAATCATCTTCGGCGGAGTCGCGCCGAGCTTCTGCACGAGGCCCGCGAGGTAACCCGCGCTCGGCGGCACGCCGGGCTTCGGCTCGATGGCCGCGAGTTCCTTCAGGCCGAGCCAGCGGACGAGGTACGTCTGGTCCTTGTGAATCACCACGACCGGCACGTCCTTCAGCGTGGCGCCAAGCGCCGTCCATCGCGTCATCGCCTGCTGCCACCGCGCCTGGAAGTCGGCGCCGCGCTGCTGGTAGTACGTCGCGTTCGGCGCGTCGACCTGCGCGAGCCGCGCCGTGAGGGCCTTCGCGGCCGTGGCGATGTTGCGCGGGTCGAGCTGCACGTGCGGATTGCCGAGAGGATGCACGTCGCCCATCGAGCGGTCGACGGCCGTCGGGATGTCGAGCAGTCGCAACGCCGACGTGATTTCGAAATAGCCCGGCGCGCCCGGCTGGATCTTCGAGTTGCCGGATTCCTGCAGCAGGACCGGCAGCCAGCCGATCTCCAGCTCGGCACCCGTCGCCACG
>Ga0315283_10006377_pt1 | contig 10517 bp, 7 predicted proteins | sample YL17G09_0_MG_FD_204541 | JGI IMG/M metagenome (GOLD analysis project Ga0315283, IMG submission 204541) | Sediment microbial communities from Yellowstone Lake, YNP, Wyoming, USA - YL17G09_0 | ecosystem: Environmental > Aquatic > Freshwater > Lake > Sediment | place: USA: Wyoming | collected...
CGTTGCCCATCGGCAGGTTCGCCGCGATCGACGTCCAGGTGGCGCCGAAGTCTTTCGTGAGGTAGACATACGGCTTGTGGTCGTCGATCCGGTGCGCGTCGATGACGACGTAGCAGGTCGCCGCGTCGAAGTGCGACGGCTCGACGCGCGCGATGTGCTGCTCGTCCGGCACGCCCTTGAGGTTGGCCGCGACGTTCTTCCACGTGTCGCCGCCGTCGCGGGTCACCTGGAGGTTGCCCTCGTTGGTGCCCACCCAGATGATGCCCGGCACGACCGGCGATTCAGCCACCGTCGTCAGGACACTGGTGGTCGCGACCCCGTCGTGCTTGGAGGCCATCGGCGCATCGCCGGCCACGCCCATGATCGGGCGCGTGAACCGGCTGAGTTTGCGCGTCAGGTCGTCGGTCATCTTGAACGTGTCGCCGCGATTGAGCGACGTGAACAGGCGGTTGCCGCCCAGGAACACGACGCTTGGGTTGTGCGGCGAAAGCACCGTTGGCGTGTTCCAGAAGAACCGGAACGCCTCGCCAGCCGGCGGCTCGGGCACCACGTTGGACGCGAACGCCCCGGCGCCCCCGCCGGCGCCGAACTGCGCCTGCGCCTGGGCGATGGCCTCGGCCTGCGGGCCGGTCGGCTGCGCTCGTGCCGCCCGCGGACGGATGCTGGTCGACGTCCCCTTCTTCAGATCGAGACGCGACACCGACCCGTCCTGCGATTCGGAATACATCACCGACCAGTCAGTTGGATCCTGCTGCGTGTAGAACCCGTCGCCGCCGCCCACGCGATACCAGTCAGAGTTGAGAATCCCGCCCTGGAAACGCACCGCGCTCGGCCCGCACCACGAGCCGTTGTCCTGCAGACCGCCGCACACGACGTACGGCTTCCGCATGTCGGCGCTGACCGCGTAGAACTGCCCGGCGGCCATCGTGTTGATGAAGTCCCACGTCTCGCCCTGGTCGTAGCTCACGTCCAGGCCGCCGTCGTTGCCGTACATCACGTGGTTGGAGTTCTTCGGGTCGACCCAGATCGCGTGATGATCGCTGTGCGCGAGGTTCTGGATATTCTTGAACGTCTTGCCGCCATCGACCGACTTGAAGGCCGGCGCGCCGCCCTGGTAGACGATCTCCGGGTTGCTGGGATCGACGCGGATCTGGCTGTAGTACGTGGGCCGATCCATCGTGTTGCTCACCACTCGCCACGTCTTCCCGGAGTCGTCTGACCTCCAGATGCCGCTCTTCTTGGGATCGGGAGGCCCCGTCGGCGCCTGCTGCCCGCCGCGCCCGCCGCCCGCGCCGGCACGGCCACCCGCCGGCGCCGCCTGCCCGGCCGCGCCCGCCTGCGCCGGTGCGCCGGCCTGCTGGCCAGCCCGCCCGCCGCCCGCCGCCACCGCGGCCGCACCTTCGCTCTGCGCACCCGCCGGCGGCGCACCCGCACCGCCGCGGCCACCGGCACCCGGCGCCTGCTCCTTGCCGTCGGCCGTCACGCCCGCGCCCGTGCCGCCGCTCGCGCCCACTTCAATCGACGCATAGATCACGCTCGGCTTCGTGCGGCACAGGTCGAGCCCGATGCGCCCGATGATCGGTTCGGTCGGCAGGCCAGCGCCCGTGAGCTTCGTCCAGGTCTTCCCGCCGTCGGTGGTCTTCCACAACCCGCTGCCCGGCCCGCCGCCGTTGTACCCGTTCGGCGTGCGCCGCCGCTGGAACGACGCGGCGTACAGGGTGTCCGGCTTGGCCGGATCCATCACGACGTCCGTGAAGCCGGTGTCCTCGTCGATGAACTTGGTGTTCGTCCAGGTCTTCCCGCCGTCAATCGTCTTGTAGAGCCCGCGCTCCTTGTTCGGCCCGAACAGGTGACCGATCGCCGCCACGTAGACGACATTCGGGTTGGTCGGATGCACGACCACGCGCGCGATCGACTGCGTCTCCTTCAGGCCGAGGTAGACGAACGTCTTGCCCGCGTCGGTCGACTTGTACATCCCCTCGCCGAACGACGAGCTCTGCCGGTTGTTCGGCTCGCCCGTGCCCACGTAGATGATGTTCGGATCGGACGGCGCCAGGGCCAGATCGCCAATCGAGCTCACCGGGTAGGTGTCGAAGATCGGGGTGAAGGTCGTGCCGTTGTTGACGGTCTTGTAGATCCCGCCCGTCGCGAACCCGACGTAGTAGGTCGAGGGGTTGTTCTCGACGACCGCGAAGTCGTCAATGCGGCCGCCCATGCTCGCCGGGCCGATGTTCCGCCACCTGAACGACTTCAGGAGAGGGTCGTCGGACTGGTTGATAGGGGGCGGAGGCGGCGGGGTCGGCGGCGGCTGGCCCGCTTGGGGCGCAGCGGCCGGGGCCTGAGCCGCCGGGGCCTGGGCCGCCGGGGCCTGGGCCTGGATGCTGCTTGCGGCCAGAACGGCCAGGCAGCCGATGAGTCCGAATAGAACAAAGGCGCGCAGTGCTCTCGTCATCGCGGTAGTTCCCTCCCGGTGAATAGGGCGTGACAGGTGCTCGTGGGTCGTCGCCCGGGCGCGCACACCTCAGGCATTGCTTCAATTACGACCGACCGGCGCGCTCCGTTTCAGGCCCCGCGGGCCGCGAGGCACCCCGGCAGGCGGATGGTAGACTGAATCGTCCATGCACGCCAGCAAAGACCGGCTGTTCACCCCCCGATTCTTCCTGATGTGCGGGTTCTCGTTCACGGTGTTCCTGTCGGCCTTCCAGCTGTTCCCGACCGCCCCGTTTCACATCCGGGACCTGGGCGGCTCGACCTTCGCCGCCGGCCTGTTCCTCGCATGCCTGACATTCGCCTCCGCCGTGTCCGCGCCCTTCACCGGAGCGCTGGCGGACCGGTTCGGGTTGCGCCGGACGCTCATCACGAGCGGCCTCGCCATCACGCTGTGTGCCGCAGGGTACGCCTGGCTGCCGGACTACCGCCTGATGCTGGGGCTCACGGTGCTCCACGGGCTCTTCTGGTCGGGGTTGCTGACCGCTTCGGCAGCCTACATGAGCAGCATCCTGCCGGCGTCGCGCCGGGCCGAGGGCATCAGCTACTGGGGCCTGTCGTCGGTGGGCGCGATGGCCGTGGGACCGACGATGGGGTTCTGGGTCTATCACCACGGCTGGGTGCCGCTTTGCCTCGAGATGGGCGCGCTCAACCTGACGATGGCCATCATCGCGTGGCGGCTGCCGGACGAGCGCCGCCATGCGCGCCACACGCCCGAACCGCACGTCGGCCCAATCGTCGAGTGGCGCGTCATGGTGCTCTCGGGCACGCTGCTGCTCTATTCCTACAGCTACGGCGCTATCACGAGTTTCGCCGCGATGTACGCCGAGGCGAACGGGGTCGTCCCCAAGAGCATTTACCTCAGCGTCGTCGGGCTGGCGATCATCGCGACACGGCCGTTCCTCGGCCGGCTGGGCGATCGCGTGGGTTATGTGCGGATGCTCGTACCATGCCTCGCATTGATTTCGGTGGGGCTGCTCGCGCTGGTGGGCGGCGGCACGCGGGGATGGCAGATCGCCTCCGCCATCGTCTTCGGCACCGGCTACGGGACCGCGTATCCGATCTACGCGGCCTATGTCCTCCAGCGGGTCAACGCCGCGCGCCGGGGCGCCGCGTTTGGCGCCGTCATCGCGGCCTTCGACACCGGCATCGGCGCCGGCTCACTACTGACGGGCTGGCTGGTCGGGTTGTGGGGCTATCAGGCGGCGTTCGCGGTCGGCGCCGGCCTCTCCGCCCTCGCTATCCCGTACTTCTTCAGCGTCCGCCGCGTGCTGCCCGAGAAATCACTCCCGGATTGATTTCCCGCCGCCGGCCCCGAAATCAATCCGGGGGCGATGCGTCGCTACTTCGCCCGGTCCGGGTACACCCCGCGGACCGCGACGACGAGCAACCAGCAGGCCACGGCGCCCTCCCACCACCCGCGGGGCCCGAGGAGCCACGTCTGCCTAACCGCCACCTCGACCACCGCAGTGACCAGCGAGACGCATCCCAGCAAGAGCAGCACCTGAAGAAACAGTTTCGTGTTCACGGCACCCTCCCTTTTGAGGGCCGATGATAGCACGTCGCGTATTCGAGGGGTCGGGACGGATTACAGCCCTTCGTACGGGGGACGGGGCTGATTATCGGATGGCAGAAGAACCGCCCAGAGTGTCGCAGAAGGTGCATACCGGCGCGGGAAATGCGCCCCGTCCCCGGTTATTCCGGGAGGAGGATGGTCGGGGTCTGGCCGCACTCGGCGCGGTAGCGTTCGGCGACGTGCCGGGCCACAGCGCCGCCGCGGCGGGCCTTCGCGAGGATGACGACCGAGCCGCCGAACCCGCCGCCGGTCAGGCGGGCGCCGTAGACATGGGGTTCGACGCTGGCGATTTCGACCAGCGCATCGACCGGCGGCACCGACACCTCGTAGTCGTCGCGCATCGACGCGTGCGACGCGTAAAAGAGCTCGCCGGCATGGCCGGGGTCGTTTGCCCGGAGCGCGGCGACGGTCTCGAGCACGCGTCCGTCCTCGGTCACCACGTGTCGGGCGCGACGCCGGAAGGGCTCCTCCAGCGCGTCGATGCGCGGCAGATCGAGCACGCCCAGGTCGCGCAGTTGAGCGACGCCGAGGCGGCGGCAGGCCTCCTCGCACTGGGCGCGGCGCGTCGCATACTCGCTGCTCACGAGCCGGTGCCGGACGCCGGAATCAATCACCACCAGATCGACGCTTTGCGGGATGGGAATGCGCTCGAACGCAAGCGACCGCGTGTCGAGGAACAGGGCCGTGCCGGGGCGCCCCAGGCTGACCACCATCTGATCCATGATGCCGGTGGGCGCGCCCACGAACTCGTTCTCCGCCCACTTCCCCGCCATCGCGAGTTCGACATCGTCGAGGCGCAGGTCGAACGCCGCGCGGAAGGCGCGCGCCACGCTCACCTCGAGGGCGGCGCTCGAGGACAGGCCGCTGCCGAGCGGCACCGATGACTCGATGCGCAGATCGGCGCCCCGGAGCGCACAACCGCGCTGGCGCAGCGCCACCAGGACGCCCTGCACGTAGTCCACCCACGTGCCGGTCGGCCGCTCGTCGCCAATGTCGAACGACGCGAGGCGCTCGGCCGCTTCGACATTCGCGCTCCAGGCGCGCACGTGCCGGTCCGACCGAGGAGCCAGCTGCACGACGGTGCGCTGCGGGATGACCGCCGGCAGCACGAACCCGCCGTTGTAGTCGGTGTGCTCGCCGATCAAGTTGACGCGGCCCGGTGCGTCCGCGGTCACGGCCGGCTCGCCGCCGAAGAGTTCGCTGAAGCTCGCCATGCTACTTCTCCCGGATCTCCCGGTTCTCCCGGATCCCCCGGTGCTCGCGACGGCCCAGGACGACGGCCCCCGCGAGCCATCCGACGACATTGGCGGTGGTGCGGAACATGTCGGGAATCGTGTCGACGCCCATCAGCAGGCCGAGCCCCTCCACCGGCGCTCCGACCGAGGCCAGCACCGGGGCGATCACGATGATGGCGCCGGCCGGAATGCCGGGGATCGTGAACGTCGTGAGGATGGCCGACACGACAATCGTCCCGAGGTGAGCCGGCGTCAGATCGAGGCCGTAGAGGCGCGCGATGAAGAACACCCCCAGCACCTGGGCGATGGTTCCGCCCGTGCGAAACACCGCCGAGGCCAGCGGGAGGTAGAGCGTCGCGATCTCGTCGGGCAGCTTCAGCGACGCGCGCACCGCATCGATGCAGGCCGGCAGCGCGGCCAGCGACGAGCGCGAACTGAACGCCACGGCGATCACGGGCGCCGCCGCCCGCAGGAACGCCGCCGGCGACACGCGTCCCCCGATCACGGCCATCGGCATCAGGACGACGACGATGAAGGCCACGGAAATCGCCGACATCGCAGCGACGTAGAACAGCAGCGCGCCGGCGGCGCCCATCCCCATGCGATGCCCGAGCGGCATCGCCAGCGCGAACACGCCGATGGGCGCCAGGCGCAGCAGCCACGTCACCAGCTGCAGCATGGCGTCGGCGACGGCCTTCAGGATGGCGAGCAGCGTCGCGCGCGCGGCGCTGTCCGCGATCGCGCGAAGCGCGAGGCCGAACGCGACGCCGGCGACAATCAGCGGCAGCATGGCGCCATCGGCGGCCGCCTTGAAGAGATTCGCGGGCACCAGGTCCACGAGCCACTGCGACCACGTCGGCAGGCCGGCGGCGCCGGTGCTGATGGTACCGGCGCCGGCGCTCACGGTCCCCGATGCGGCGCTCTGACGGAGGCGCTCGGCCACCGCGGGGTCGATCTGCAGCCACGCGAACACCGGGTAGCCGACCGCGGCAGAAAAGACCGCGGCCGCCGCGATGGCGGCGACGATGAGCGCCACCGCACGCGCCGTGAAGCGGCCGATCGATCGCGCGCTCGACGCGCCGCCGACGCCGACGATCAGGCTCGACACGACCAGCGGGATCACCGTCATCCGGATCGCGTTGATGAACAGCGTGCCGATCGGCTCGACGGCGGCCGGCAGGGCCTGCAGCCAGGGCAGAGACGACGCCGCCGACACGATGCCCACCGCCAGTCCAGCGACGAGCCCGAGCAGCATCTGGAGCGTGTAGGACACGGGACCTCAGCGGATGACGGGGACGCTACCCGGCGCCGCCGTCCGTGCGGGTGCGGGTGCGGGTGCGTGTGCGGGTGCCTGGGTGGCGGCCGGCGCAATCGCCTCGATCAGCACATCGCCGTCCGGTTGCGGCAGGGTGACGCCCGCGAGAAACGCCAGCGTGGGCGCGATGTCGGCCGGCGTAACGGCACGCAGGTACTCTCCGCGCTTGATCCCCTGGCCGAACAGGATCACCGGGACGTGCTGGTCGTAGTCGTAGAGCGTGCCGTGCGACGCGGCGTCGCCGCCGTCGGTCCCCACGTAAAACCAGTACGGTTTCGGCACGACGATCAGATCGCCGCTGCGCCCGGGATAGTAACCCATCAGCGCGGCCCGTGCGGCGTGGTCACCGGCGGCCGCGTGCGAGTCGAGCGCTTCACCGAAGTACGCGTCGGCCACGCCGGGGATGGCTCGCGCGGCGCGCAGCACGTTCTCGAGCGCGAGCGGATCGCGGCGCAGGCGATCGACCGTCGCCGGATCGAGGTAGAGGTCCGAGTTCGAGAGCCGGACGGGATAGGATCCCGACCCGAGCGCGGCCTCGAGGGCCTTCTGCGCCCCCTGCACGACCGATGCGATCGCGAGGCGGCCGCCACTGAGGTCCTGGGCCGCCACCTGCTCCGGAATCGGCGAGACGCCGTGATCGCCGCCCAGGGCGACCACGTAGTTCCCGGCCCCGACCGTGCGATCGAGGTACGTCAGCAGCTGGCCGACGGTCTGGTCGAGCCGGGCCAGCACATCCTGTACCTCGTGGCTTTGCGGTCCGAAATCGTGCCCGACCGAATCGAGCGCCGTGAAGCTGATGCCGAGAAAATCCGTCCCGCGGCCCCGTCCAAGTTTCAGGGCGTCGATCGACGCCATCGCGAGGCGCCCGAGATAGGCGTCCGAGAACGGGCTCGTCTCCCACGCCGTGTAGAACGATGGATCGGTCTGGTCGCCGCTCCCCTTGATGACGTGGGGGAACTCCGCCGTCCAGCCCACGGACGATTTCTCGCCGAGCCCATTGTCGTCGAACAGATACCGCTCGGCCGGCAGCAGGCGCGTCCACGACGCGCCGAAGTCCATTGAGACCGGCCGCGCCTTGAGCGCGTCGGCAATGAACGGCACCGCGGCCTTCGTGTAGACCGACGAGGTGGCGAACCCTCTCGCGGCAGGGCTGAACCAGGTCACGGCATCGGCGCGCCGGCCGGCGAGCATGATGGCCGTGCGCTGCTTCATCGAGAAGGTCACCACCCGGGTGGGACCGGGCAACTGGCTGCGCAGCTCGTCTGAGAGCGCCGGGACCAGCAGCCGGTGCGGGCTGTCGCCGCCCGTGATCGGGTCGCCGTAGCTGATCGTCGTCGCCGCCGGATCCTCGGAACACCGGACCGACCGTCCGAGATCGCGGTCGAACCATCCGTTGCCGACCATGCCATGGGTGCGCGGAAAGGTCCCCGTCGAAATCGTCGCGTGCCCGACGCACGTGACCGTCGTGAGGTACGGATACGCCGCACGACGGAACCACGCGCCTTCGGTGATGAGGCGGTGCAGGCCGCCGGTCCACTGGAAGGCGTAGCGATCGATGTAGTCGCCGCGCATCTGATCGACGACGAGGATCACGATGAGCTTCGGCGGCCGGCCCGGCGCGGCCGGCGCGGCCGACGCGGCCGCGCCGCCGCAGAAGAGCAGGACGACAACCAGCAGCGCACGAGACACGAATCGCATGGAAGAACGGCTCCTCTCCGGCCGCCCGCCACCCCAGTCCCCTGCCGGACGCGCCCGGGTTCCTGTAGCATAGCTGAAGCAACCATGCCGCGGTTCAAGTTGACCATCGAGTACGCGGGCACCCGGTACAGCGGGTGGCAGATCCAGGCGAACGCGAAAACGGTCGCGGGCGAGCTGGAGCGCGCCATCCGTACGGCGACCGGCGTGAAGGCGTTCGAACTCTACGGCGCGGGCCGCACCGACGCCGGCGTGCACGCGCTGGCGCAGGTGGCGCACCTGCAGATCGACACACGGCTCGATCCGGACGGGCTGCGCTGGCGGGTCAACGACGAGCTGCCAAGCGACATCAGCGTCATCGACGCGGTGCGCGCGCCCCAGCGCTTCCACGCGCGCCACGATGCCGTCGGCCGCAGCTACCTCTACCAGATCGCCCGGCGGCGGACGGCATTCGCCAAGCCCTATGTGTGGTGGGTTCGGGAAGATCTCGACCTGGCGCGCATGCGGGACGCGGCGTCCCGCTTCGTCGGTCTCAAGGATTTTCAGTCGTTCACGGCCGAGACGCGCGACGAGGCGTCCACGAAGGTGCAGATCGACACGGTCGAGATCGTCGACGCCCCGCCGCTGCTCCTGATCCGCATCGTCGGGTCGCACTTCCTGTGGCGCATGGTGCGGCGGCTGGTCGGGGTGCTGGTGGCTGTCGGCCGGCACGAACTGAAGGCGGCCGACGTCGAGCGCATGCTGAACGAGGCGTCCGACGAGGCGGCGCCGCTGACCGCTCCGGCGTCGGGCCTGTTCCTCGAGCGCGTGTACTATCCCGGCGACGAGGGCAGCCCCGCGCCAGTGCCGTTACTCAGTCCCGCAGCGCCCCGGCGCTGAACGTGGGATCGTCCTGGAGAACCCCATGCAGACGCCATGGGCGGAACGCTACGCACAGCGCACGCAGCGCATGCGCAGTTCCGCCGTCCGAGAACTCCTCAAGCTGACCGAACTGCCCGACGTCATCTCGTTCGCCGGCGGCCTGCCGGCGCCGGAGGTCTTCCCGGTCGAGCGCTTCGCGGAAGGCTTCAACAAGGTGATGGCCCAGTTCGGCGCCCGTGCCCTGCAGTACGGCCGCACGGAAGGGTACACGCCGCTGCGCGAGATGATCGCGGCGCGCTCGTCGCGCTACGGCATCAACATCGAGTCCGACAACGTGCTCATCACGAGCGGGTCGCAGCAGGCGCTCGACCTCATCGGGAAGGTGTTCGTGAACCCGGGCGATCACATCATGGTGGAGCGGCCGACCTACCTCGGCGCGCTGCAGGCCTGGAACGCGTACCAGGCCGAGTACGTGTCGGCCGACATGGACAACGACGGCTACGTTCCGGAGTCGGTGGCCGAGAAGATCCGCACGGGCCCGAAGTTCATCTACGCGCTGCCGAACTTCCAGAACCCGTCCGGCGTGACGATGTCGCTCGAGCGGCGCAAGGCGCTCCTCGAGCAGGCCGACCACTATGGCGTCCCGGTCCTCGAGGACGACCCCTACGGCCAGTTGCGGTATGAAGGCGATCACCTGCCGCCGCTGGTCACCCTCGACGCGCAGTTCCGGTCGCACAACGGCGCGCGGTACAGCGGCAACGTGATCTACCTCAGCACGTTCTCGAAGACGCTCTCGCCCGGCGTGCGGCTCGGGTGGATCGTCGCGCCGGCGGAGGTCATCCACAAGCTGGTGCAGGCCAAGCAGGGCACCGATCTGCACACGAGTACCGTCAGTCAGATGGTGGCCTACGAGGTGGCGTCCGACGGGTTCCTCGATCAGCACGTGAAGACGATCCGCGCCGTCTACCGGGAGCGGCGCGACACGATGCTCGCGGCGTTGCGCCTGCACTTCCCGCCGGGGATCACGTGGACCGAGCCCCAGGGCGGCCTGTTCCTCTGGCTGACATTCCCCGAGTGGATGAATGCGAACGACGTCCTGACGGCGGCGATCGAACAGAAGGTGGCGTTCGTGCCCGGCGAGTCGTTCTTCGCCGACGGCACGGGCCGGAACACGGCGCGCCTGAACTTCTCGAATGCGACGCCTGAGCGCATCCAGGAGGGTGTGCAGCGGCTCGCCCGCTGCCTCGAGATCCTGATGGCCGCGCCGCGCCGCTAGCGCCCCCGCGTGGGGTCGTGCTACGCGCGCGGCGGGCCGGGGAAGAAAGCGTTGGTCGTGCGCTGGTAGTCA
>Ga0315283_10006378_pt1 | contig 10516 bp, 24 predicted proteins | sample YL17G09_0_MG_FD_204541 | JGI IMG/M metagenome (GOLD analysis project Ga0315283, IMG submission 204541) | Sediment microbial communities from Yellowstone Lake, YNP, Wyoming, USA - YL17G09_0 | ecosystem: Environmental > Aquatic > Freshwater > Lake > Sediment | place: USA: Wyoming | collected...
CCTTGCAGAAGACTACGCCAAGTGGAAACCTCAGACCACGGGCGCAGACCGTCCTTCTGTGGTTCGGCACGGATGCCTCGTCGTGGATTCCTACCTGAACCAGACGATCCTCTTCGGGCCCAAGCCCGGAACGGCAAGCCGCAAATACTTGCCCATCGTCCAGACCACTCATAATCATCGAGACGGGGAGCCCGACACTATCAGCACGTCGGCCCACTCCTTCATCGTGCTCAAGGATGACACCACCTACGGATTTCGTCGTGGGGACATTCTCAAGGCCGCGACGTGGAAAGCTCCGGCCACGAACTACTCCCGAGGCACCATCTTCGACCCGACGACCTACGCCGACCGGATTCGGTGGACTGGAGCACTGTGATGTTGTTACCGTGCCCATTCTGTGGAGGCTCTGCCACAATCGAACAAACTGGAACTTCTCGACGGTTCAGCATCATCGCGTGTGAGGATTGTGGGGCTCGGGTCGAGGCGAATGAATCCGCCTTGCAAACCGGCCAGCAGTGGAATCGCCGGGTGGAAGCCAAGGCAATCCCTGCCCGAAGCAGACAAATTGATGCTGCGCTTGAACGTGAAGAGAAATTCGACATCCTCCAACACGCGATTAGTCCCGAGGGAGATGTCTACTTGCGGGCGACGGATGCCGAGTGGGACCGTCACATTCTCGCAATTAGTGTCCGAGAACTCCAAGGATATGAGCAGAAGTATGCGGAGATTCTGGAGGGAACAGTCTAATTCAGCTTGACTTCTGCCGGAGTTCTGGATAATATAGTTCTATGCACACACCATGGTTCTCCGCCAAGCCTACCGACCCAAGACTCGCGAAGTGCAAGACGTGCTTCGATTGCGAGACGGCAAAGGTAGACCTGACCTGTTACAGTGATGCAGCGGCGAGTGCCGTGCCCGTAGACATGGACTTTTGTTACATCTACGATATGCCGTGTCAACTCGCACTCTCCGTCTTCCTCACCGACTGCACGGAATTCAAAGCCCGTGAAGTCTGCAAGAAGCACGAACACAGCACGTGGAACGGGGACGAGCCCTGCGCCATTTGTGAAGCAAACGTATAGGAGATAACATGTTCTGGACATATTTGGTGGCTGGTCTGTTGGCGCTGTCGGCCCTGCTTCGCATCGGGGATATTGGGAAATATCGAGAGCCCATCACCCCCGCTAGTGCTATTGCTAGTGTAGTTCTTGCAGCCATTCTCATCGTGGGCCTGTTGTTCGGACGATAGGTAGAATATGGCCAGCAAAGCAAGTGGACCCCGCGTCAGGTCATGATTGAGATCTAAAAACAGTTGACTTCTGCCACGGCTCCCTGTAGAATGGTCTTATGTCAAATGTTGTTTGGGACGTCAACGCCAAGACAAGCGGCACGTGGCTTCAGGGTTACCTTCCGATTAGCCCGGACTTCCAGACCACGCTGACTCGCCTGACCGAGATGAGCCAGCAGGATGGGTGGAAGAATGCCGGGGACAAGTCCACGGCGACATTCACGGGCACGTTCAAGGGAGAGCCCTTCGTCATTTACGACTTCAAGGGGTGCTACAACTTTCATATCGGGGGCACGGACGCGCTCGATGTCAATGGTCTCCTTCGCGAAGTCTGCCAAGAAATGTGGAAGAACGATGAGCTTGGATAAAGGGGTACAGCACGGGAAGGAACACCGGGTTCCGTTCCGTCGGTCGAAGCGGTTTGACCGGACGTGCCGCTGCCACGGTTCGTGTGGCTACTGCCGGGCCAATCGACTGTTCAATCAGAAGAGGGCTGAGATGGCGACAGACAAACGGACTGTGGAGCCAGACCTCGAAGACGTCTTGCTCAAAGAGATTGATACCATCGACGAACTCGACGATGTTATCGCAGAATGTGACGACGCGAACACGCCGTTCCTCAAGGCTGAGGTAGCACGCCGATACGGCACCCACGGGCCGCAACTGTTGCGGGATGCCCGTGCGATTATTCTTCGGGATGAAACCAAGTAGGAGTGTGTATGTCCGGAACTGAAGACAAGACGATTCTCAGCAAATTGCTCCGGGATGTCAGTGACGCGCAGTCGTCCGTGGAATCCTGCTTGCGCTCACTCAACACCCCGACCGAGGTCACCGAGAGAAACACGAAGCGGCTCATCGTGGCGCTTCAGGATCTCGATAGGTATCACGCGGCACGAAACAATGCCGAACTGGCCGTCGCGTCAGCGGAGATGAAGCTGAAGAGCCTCGAATCCAACTCCCCGGTCCAGCACTAATCTCCGACAGCTAGATAAAGGATATGATGGACGTTGTGAAATTGACAGAACTGATCCTTCGATCACTGACAGACTTGTCCTATGTGGTGTTGGCCGCATATATTGCCCGACTCGTGGCCCGGCTGTTCAGTCACCGACTCGAAGTGCTCGGCCGCGATGCCGACCTTCTCGTGCGCCGGGAACCGACGCCGGAGACGTGGGCGACGACCACCACGATCACAGAAGCAGAACCGCCTAAGACACCCGAACAAACGGTATGATGCGAATGTTCGTCTTTTTGTTTCACGTGACGATATGGACCATCGTGGCCGCACTGGCGTTCCATCTGTTTCAACTTGTGGGATTCTCGTTCCTCGATAGCATGTTGGCAATCAAACGCCGAAAGTAATTATGGCATACCTGCACATTGACAACCTCTACAAGAACCAGTCCGTCCTTCAGGGCTCCGAGTGTTATGCCTTGGAGAAGATTCACGGGACGTCGGCCCACATTGCGTGGAAGGACGGACAGCTTCGCTTCTTCTCGGGCGGGGAACCTCACGAGCGGTTCGTGTCCATCTTCAACGCCGAGACTCTGGCGGAGCGATTCCGGGCATCCGGCTTCACGAGTCTTATCGTGTATGGTGAGGCATATGGTGGGAAGTGTCAGGGCATGAGCAAGACCTACGGACCAGACCTCAAGTTCGTGGCCTTCGACGTGAAGCGGGATGGCGTGTGGTTTACCGTGCCCGATGCCGCGACGATGTGCATCATGCTCGGGCTGGAGTTCGTGCATTACGTGCGATGCTCGACGGCCATCGAGGTCTTGGACGCCGAGCGTGACCGGCCGTCTACCCAGTCGGTTCGTAACGGCATCGCCGGTCCGTGCATCTCCGAGGGCATTGTTATCCGTCCCCTCGTCGAGGGCACCGATATCCATGGGGACCGCATCATTGCCAAGCACAAGCGGGCCGAGTTCTGTGAGCGAAAGAGTGTGCCGAAGGTGGCCGACCCGGAGCGACAGGAAGTCCTGACACAGGCCCGCGACATTGCCGACGAGTGGGTGACGGAGATGCGCCTGACGCACGTCCTCGACAAGATTGGGAACCCCACAACGTTCGAGGCGATCCCGGCCGTGATTATCGCTATGATCGAAGACGTGACCCGGGAGGCCCGGGGTGAGATTGTGGACAACAAGGATGTCCGAAAGGCTATCGGAGCCACGACTGTGAAACTCTACAAGCAGCGACTCTCGGCCATTCCGTCCGTGTAAGGAGAATTCTGATGCCCCGATTTCATGACGAGTGGAAAGACGTAGAACCGGTGGGCATGACTCCCGGCCAGCGACGTAAGCATAATCTGATGCTCTCACGTCGATACGTTCACAATGTGAGTAGTATTAGTCCGGACGAATTGCGGTGTGCCGTCAACGATCTCGGCGACGAAGTCACCAGACTTGAGGGCGTTGTCAAGAAGCTTCGTCATAAACTCCGGGTGCAACTTTACGGTTGACATTCTGCGAGAATCTGATATACTTCTCTTATGGCAACGATTTGCCAGACCAAGGAGAAGAGCATGAGCAGCCCGACAATCCCGACGGTTCACCTGAACGGCACGTCCAAGACCGAACTGCTGGCCCAGTACCGCGCCATGTATGATGCGGTGAGGAGTGCGATTCATGTCATGGTCGAGAACGGTCCGCACGGCCGCGACTACTACCCGCAGGGGAATGGGGCGGCGAACAAAGCCATCAACGAGCACCGGTTTCGGGTGGACGCTCTCCGGCGCGTGCAGAACGAAATCGAAGCCATTTACTCGGCGGTCTATGATGGAGATGCGAAATGAGCACCTGTGAAGACTGCGGCGAACTGAGTCGGCACATCTACTGGTTGAACCAGCGATACCTTTGCCCCCGCTGCGCCGGGCTCCGAGAAGCCGAGGCCAAGAAGATCGTGGACGCACTTATTCCCAAGACGTGAGGATGCGATGAGAGGCAAACACTCCGACCCATACGTCCACTGCGCGAACAAGAAAGAATCTCCGAATCCGCTAGAGGTGATCATCAATCTGTTCATACTGGCCGCAGTCCTGTGGGTGCTGTATAAAGTGCTCGAGGTCATTGTCGATGAAGTTATCATTCCTTTCATCAAGTGGGTAGACCGAGGCATTACGCGAGGATGTAATGCCACGATCAATGCCTTCATGACGGGGTGTCGTGCCATCGACAAGAAAATGGGATGGACGCCCGAAGTGCTGGTGCAGCGTCCAGTCGTCGGAAAATACGAGGGAACGGGCAGTGTCCGGCCGACTGACAATCAGAATAAATCATATTTCAGTGACAGTGCGTGGCACGATGGCCCGCCCCACGCGCCCCGCTTGAGGTTAACACGATGAGCATCTTTATTGATAAGAGTCCGACGGCTGACACACGCACCAGTGATTATGCTAGAATCTCCAAGTCCACATTACTTGTGAGCAGTCTGAAGCATATCACGGATGTGGCGTCCGGGCTGGTGTGGGTGCAGGGAGCACTGGCCAAAGCCGCCTCTCGGCACGACTTCGACAAGCTGACGGACATCGACGGGTTCCACGCGAACTTCGTGACCGGCTTTCAGGAACGGGATTGGCTGGACCGCCACGTCTGTCTCAACCGGCATCATCTCAGTGACAAAGACGGCATCCCGCCCAATGTGAATCTCATTGACGTGATGGAGATGGTGGTCGATTGTGTCATGGCCGGGATGGCGCGGTCCGGGTCCGTGTATCCGCTAAAGCTTTCTCCCGAGTTGCTCGAAAAGGCTGTGCAGAATACCGTGGCCTTGCTCAAGTCTCAGATTGTCGTCCTCAATAAGGTGGAAGCCAATGAGCCAGTGTAACCAGTGCGGAGCCGTTCGAATGGATTTGTCGCAGCATGTCTGTCCTCTTCTGATGGAGCAGGAAGCCATGCGCGACCGTCTTCGGGACGAACTCCGTCGTGCTCAGGATGAGCTTGCCCACCTGAAATCCACCCGGGAACGGGACTATGCGTACTTCAAAGAGGTCTATGCCGAGCGGGATGGGCTGAAAGCTAATCGGGAAAACTGCGTCGTATGTGAGTGCAATATCAGGGGAGTCGCGTCGGCATTGGAAACAGTGGAAGCCGAGCGGAATATCCTGAAGACGGATTTGTTTGCCGCAAAGAGAACTTCTAATTATTGGAAGTCTGAGCATCTTGCGGCGAACGCCGTCATCGACCATCTCAAGGCCGAGTTGGCGTTGGCACGTGCCGAAGCGATTCGTCAGACGGGCTACCGTGAAATGCGCGATGCCTATGCGGCCGAGAATGCGACGTTGCGCGAGCAAGCTACCAGACTCGAAGCCGAACTTGAAGTCGAGCGTCTCGACAGCAACGGGTTGGGAGCACGGTGCGACGAACTCGAAGACAAGTGTAACGAGCTTGAGCGGGAGTATAAAGCCGCACGTGCTAAGGCCGAGCGCAATTCTGAACTTGCATGGAGATCTCAGCCGGGCGGAACATCAATGGAGGAAACAATATGAGTGGTTGGCCGTTCAATAAACCGAAACCGAATCCTATCCCCCTCACACCGACGACACGGTTGTACACGATTCAAATCATCGTGCGCGATACGGCGAACCAGAATATTGACGGGGCACGAGTGACACTATACACTCCGGCCATCGTCGAGGCGCACACCGTACAGGGTCTCGCCACGCTGACGATCCCATCCACCCTCGCGGACACACAACTCGGCGTCTACGCCTCCGGATATCAGGACGTGGACCAGCACATCGTCGTCACCGGCATCATGCAGGTTTGGGTCGGCGGGGGCACGCCGGGATCGGGTATGCTGTGTCTGCCGCCAATGGAGGCAGTCTACGTGCCGCCCACCATTCTGCCTAAAGGGTTGACGCGCATGAATGGGAGGGTCTGTCAGGACGACAATGGCCCGATGAACGCAGTGGGTACCACGCTGATGTGGGGGCTGCATGGATGCAAGTTTGAGGAGTCGCGATTACGCCAGCACTACGAGTGGGCCGCAGACATGGGATTGCAGTTCTTCCGCATGTTGGGGGAAGTGCGGGACACGGACCCGAACGCCGAACCGTTCTGGAAAGATCTCGCCATCGTGCCCGTGGGCAGTGCCGACTACCCTGAGTGGTCGGACTACGAAAGACAGGTGCAAGCCTGTACGCAGATGGCACTCGATCATGGGATGCGTGTCGAGTGGTCAATCTTCGGGACTGGTCGCGACAACAAGACGCGCACAGTCGAACGCTGGCTCGCTGGTGTCAAGCCGGTGATGCCGGGCGTGCAGATGACCGAAGTCGCCAATGAGTCTCAGGGATTTTCGTCAGACGGGGCAGAGCTTCGTGAGATAGCTTCGATTATCCGTAGTCATCTGGGTCAAGATCATCCGCTGGCGCTGACGGCTGTCGCAGAGGATGATGCCATGGCACTCTATTATGGTAGTGCGGCCAATCTGTTCACGTTCCATTTCGACCGCACCGATGGGGAGAACGGATGGCGTTGGGTGCGTCAGCCGTGGCCGGGGAAAGACTTCGGCGCGTTCTCTGATAACGAGCCAAAGGGTGACCATTCGTCTATTGCATCCGACACAGACCCCGAACGCATCACAATGGCTGGCGTGAATGCGTTCCTTGTAGGGGCGTGTCATCATGTCATTCATACCGGCGCAGGGGTGCGCGGCATCGATGACCCGGCACGCGGACGTGTCGCCAACCTGTGGGACGTGCCGTCGTTTACGCAGGTACTCCCGGCGATGAAGAAGTGGCGGGCGCTGTTACCGGCTGACCTCGCGCAGTGGACGAAAGAGAACTGGTATTGGCCGGGGCATCCGTTCCTAATTGCGGAGAATTTCATCGGAGACTCGGCGCTGGCCGCGAACTGTGGGGCTACCCGTTGCTTCGCCGCCACGAACGGGAATCGGTTTATCGCATCTCCTATTGGGATTATGAATGAGTTCCCGATGGTTGCGAAAACTGCGATGCGGTACACCTGTTATGACTGGACCGGCGAACCGTATATGGAAGGTTTGGCCGCGAAGGGGGAAGCGTTTCTGTTCAAGAATCGCTATTCTTCGGTCGTGATCGGCGAGCGTGTCTGATTCGATACGCAATTCTGAGCTATCAACCACAACGAGTTCCGAAAAGAAACCGTGCGCGATGTGCCAAATGAAGGACGGCGAGATCTATCGTCGGAACAGTATGGTGTGCCAGACGTGTAAGCATTATTTCGTTCGAGAAGTAACGAGTGTTCTTCTAACGATACACGGTCGCCAGAGTCGCAATGAGCTTAGTCGCGGTCGGTCCCTTGATTTCTGTCACGAACATAATGACTACTGTGAGAATTTCGGTTATACTTGTGGAATGTGGATACCCAAATGAAAGCTCTTCCGAAACCCTGTAAAGGTCGATGCCCGGACAAGAAGCTGACGGACCATTATGCGTCCGGTGGTTGTGGCACGCCGTATTGTGGTGGGTGGTCAGAGTCGCACTGCCGCAAGTGCGGCTGGTTCGTTACCCGCTGCGCGTGTGGATCCTGCAACGAAGCGGGCAAGATTTCGAACCGAGCGTACAATCGTCGGATTTCGGGATAGATAGGAATCACCTCATGATGCCGCCGAATCTCAATCCAGACAACACGCCGACCACCAGTACGTTACAAGCTGAACTGGACGTCCTGAAAGAGAAGTGGACGAAACTTGTGGCCGAGCGGGATCACTGGCGTGAAGCCCATCGGTTGGAACGGGAATGCCACGACATCACGCAGCGTCGGGTTGCCACAATCCGAGAATTCGTGCGGGAACAGGCCGAGGTTGATTTGCTCGGCGACTATGCTGTCGTGTTGAAATGGATTGACGACGCGAAGAAGGGGATGTATGATCAACAGTGATGAGCGATGCCATATGAGCCCAGAACAACTCGCAGAGATCCGAGAGACGGTGAACAAGGCTACCCCGGGGCCGTGGACCCTCACAGCGGATCGCCAAAGCATCATTCAAACGCATCACATAACTCGTGACGTTTGGATAATTCCGCGAGTCGATGCCGACATGGATCTCATTGCCCACGCTCCCGAATGGCTGACTGAGCTTCTTGCTATGGTCGAGTCACAGGAACAGGAATTGATAAAACTTTCCAATGGCGTGATTACCCTTGCGGCTAGTGCGTTGGCGTATGAGCGACGGTGGGCGGCACTCCGGGAGTACGTGAGTTACCCAAGCACAAGCGCATGTGGAGACGATTTCGACAAGGGGTTGGGCTCTGCCTTCAGGGGCGTCATGGCGAAGATGCGGGAATTGGAAGGGAAACCATTATGATTGACACTGAACTGATACTCCAGCAAATTCGCGCATCCGTCGCCGTGCTCGATCAGGATCTCCCCTTGTGGATCGACGATGAACGCATCGATGTACCGCCCATCGTCGAGGGCTGGCTTCGGGTGTTGCTGAAACGGGTCGAGGCATGGGAAGACATGGCACTCGTCCACGATCTCGTGGGCCCGGAACAAGTCTCGGAGACACTCCTGCAACGTGCCGAGACGATTGTGAAACTCCACGTGTTAGACTCAGACCAACCGGTCACGCCAATGAAAGCGATGGGGCTGTGGGAGTACCGTTCTCAGCCGCTGTGATAACGACGAACTTCGTGCGCTGGCTAACGGATTCAAAGCCGAGCGGGACGCGTTGATGGCGCTGGTCGAGGCGCTGGAGCAGGCGTGGGCGGCAGCAGACCGCGAACCTGAAGCGTGGGCGGCATGGCAGCGCGAAGGGCTGGCCCCGAAGGAAAACAGATGAACAGTAACCCCATACGGCGAAGCGATCGTGAGGTGCGTTTGGCGATGGCGCTGGTCGAACTCACGGCAATGGTCCGTGGCGAGTGCCCGTCGCTGCTGGATGATGATGCTGCCGGTAACGCACGATTAGCACTGGAGATCGAGGCGCTGCTACTCGATACCGCCAGCACGGCCACGAAGAAGGACGTATGAACCCAGTCAAGATGTGGTTATGTCGCTTGGTGTGTTGCGGTCGAGATGACGGCACGGTGAAGTGTGGGTCGTGGGAGCAAGCCGATGCGCTCCGAGAGGCGTATACCAGTGGGGTAGGAGTTGCGCCACACGGGTACAGCGCCCCCGCGTCTGAAGGCGGGCACCGGCGAGCCGTCATCGTAACGCAGGAGCTTCGAGCAGGAGGGACGCCATGATTGACTATCAGTACCAAACCTGCCCGACGTGCGGCGTCATGTTGCCCTGTGTGGTGCATGGCGGCACGAAATGACTCGCGAAGACATGGGAAAAGGCGGAAGGCCATACCCACTCGAAGACGCGCTGGCATTTTGCGGCGATTGTGCGTGCGACAAGTGGGCACCGGAGGTTGGATGGGGAGCTTCCGACTGCTGCTATAACTGCGAACAGCCGGAAGTGTCCCATGCGCTTCACGCGGTGCAAGTGGCTCTCGTTGACACACAGGCCGAGGTCTGCCGCCTGACGGCCGAGTTAGGACGCGCCAACATATCGGCGCAAGATTGGATGGAATCGTTCGAGGCGTCGGTCGCCGAACAAAACACCCTGCGACGGGAACGCGATGCCGTGCAGGAAGAGAACGTCACACTGCGGAATCAGAACCTCGTGACGTCCCACATGCAACGGGAGATTGACGACTTGCGGCGAGAGAGCGGTGGGCTCCGAGCGAATCTCCAGAAGCATCGATGGGCCTGTAAGTCCTGTGGGTCCATGGGAGCCACGCAGATTGAATATCCCGAGGGTGACTGGGATATGGCGTGTCTGGCCTGTGGGAGCGTCCACACCGACGACACAGCCGAAGTCCTTATAATATTGGCCGGGAAGGTGAAGTCATTGACGGACGTCAACCTGAAGCTGGAAGGGATGCTGCTGAACCGCACAATTGCAACGCCATCGAACGAGACGGCTGGCACGACGTTGCCCGCTCCCCCGGTCCAATCTTTCTATCGTGCAGGAGAGGGATACTAATGCCAACTATTCACGTCCCGGATATTGAAGGGCCGACGACCCGCTTGTGCTATGCCCAACATGCCATGTCGATGACCCGATGTGACCGGCCCAAGGGACATCAGGGCGCTCACTCTTGGGAGATTGCCCGGCTTGTCAAATTGCTGGAACGTCTTGATCGAGATGATATGTCTGAGGCGTTGTGGGATGACATTCAGACGGCCCTCAAGGAGTACCATGCCCACTGAACCTGAGACCTATCTCTATGGATTCTTACTGTTGTTGC
>Ga0315283_10006380_pt1 | contig 10515 bp, 10 predicted proteins | sample YL17G09_0_MG_FD_204541 | JGI IMG/M metagenome (GOLD analysis project Ga0315283, IMG submission 204541) | Sediment microbial communities from Yellowstone Lake, YNP, Wyoming, USA - YL17G09_0 | ecosystem: Environmental > Aquatic > Freshwater > Lake > Sediment | place: USA: Wyoming | collected...
TCGACTGATGGCCGCGGACTGCCTCTGTTGAATGCCGGGGACATCACGCGCCCGGCCCGGCGAAGCCCACGACGGGCCGAGTAGCCTCACGCACCGGACCCTTAGGGCGAGCGCACCTGTCGTCGGTGCGCGACGTCTGCCAAGGTGCTTCTCCGACGGGATCGTCAGCTCACGAACTCGTCCTCTTCCTTTCCCGGCCGGGCGATCCTCCGACCATATTCATTCACTTTTCGTTGACCCAGCATTTGACGCCGCCGTCGCGTTCGTCCACGTATGCGGTAGAGCCGTTGGGACACGTCTTTTTGTCAATTCTGTTCACCCACCGGCCTTTGCCCACGGGCGCACTGGCGCCGGTGCCGTTCTTTGCAGGAGCTTTGGTTGCAGGTCCGGGCGTGACCACGGCCGGGGTCGCGTCACCTGAATCGGACGCGACGATGGGCGCTGGAGTCGCCGTCTGCGCGGTTGTGACCGGTGAATAACTTGTCAGGATGAGCAGGGGTAGTATCGACGATACGAAAGACAACTTCATTGACGTGTTCATTATCGCTCCCAGGCTGGGCAATGCGCAGTTAGCGGTCGCGCAAGACACCGAGTCGATTGGCCGCGTTACCGATGGGTCGGCAACGTCGCGTGCACACCGGAGTTCCTGGTCCAACTTTGAACTGAACGACCGGGGTGCCGGTTTACGGGCCGACTGTCGGGGCAAAATCCGTCCGTGTCCATCCAGCTCCGCCACTCCCGGTTGAAACTGTGATGTGGACCGGCTCAGGTTGCGGGCCCCGCGGATGAATCGTCCCGACGAACAACCAACTCCCAGGAGCGTTCAGTGATCGCGCGAGCGACCCGCGGTCGCGTCTGCCTTGCTTCCGGCGCCGGACCCAATCCAGGGGGCCAGGGCTTCTTGCGCAGACGCCAGATGCCGAGGAGGCGTGCGGCATTTGTGAGGCACCCCAAAGATGTGTGCGAGCCGCCTCGTCTACAGTGGGTACCCGCCCGAGATACGTTTCGACAGGAGCGTATGCGTCATGGCTCGTATCCGGTTCCTGGCTCTGATTGGACTGACGCTCCTTCCAGCGCTTGCCGCGGCTGGGGAATCGACAGCCGCACCGTCGCCTGCACACGCATCCTATTTCGTCTGCATCGCGTCGCCGACACCCTACGGCAAGCTGTTCTATGCCAGCCGCGTGTTCGAGGACCGCTCACACATGGGGCAGTCCTTGATTCAGGACTCATTTCGAAAGCACCTGATTCAGAAGTACGGCTATCCAGAAAAGCAGGGTCGCATCCAGTGTCCCGCCGGGCCGACGGCGAACGCCGTTGAGCAGATCAAGATGGACCGCGTCAGCCAGATGGCAGTCGTCGAAACGGATTGGAGTCCCGCCGATTAGCCTGGCGCGTATCGGGATCCTGTATCGCCGGGAAGACACCTTGGGCGCACTTGCGCACGCACTCATCTTGCGCAGTCGGAACGGACGCGAAATACGTCCGCCCGCCTTCCTGCCCCTGCCCAACCCGACCGAGGCGTCTCCGTGCGACGCGACAGAATTCGCAGGAACGAATTCTGAACCGCCATCGGCGGGCCCGAAGGGCGAGGTGCCACGGACGGCCCGAGTAACCGCAAAGCGGCGTCCGCCCTGTCTGAATCTCGGTCTCAGCCTGCCCACCTCTCCGAGGCGGGGCTTCTGTCGCCCCGCCACTCCGCACCCACCAACAACGACACGCTGACGCCGTCATTCCGCGTCGAGATACAGCTCGACATTCTCTGTCGTCCAGATCGCGACCCCGGACCCGAAGAAGTCCGTGTCCTCGGTCCACACCGGCGCGTCGATCGCGAGTGCCAGCGCAACGACGGGCCAGTCCTCCGGATCGCGTGCGCCAATGCGTCGCAGCGCATCGGCCTTGAATTCGACAAATAGCGATGTGTCGATGACGTGCAGCAGACCGAGTAGCGCCTCGAGCAGCTCGACCGCCGGCGCCGCCGACCAGCCGCGCTTTTCGCAAAGGATCGGCAAGTACTCATGGACCTCCTCCACGCAGTCGGCGGGAATCATCAGCGGCACCCGCTCGCTGTAGCGCTCGATCAGGCCGCGCACTCGCGGCCCAAGCACGGCACGCAGCAGGATGTTGGCATCGAGGACGAGCGCCCGGCCCTGGGCTACTTGCGGCGGCTCTTGCGCCACGTCCGGAACTCCTTGGTAAGCGCATCGACCTCGGCCTCACCGACGCCCGAAGCCCGCAGCAGTTCATTCATCCTGACCGCCGCTTCCGTCAACGCCGCCCGATCGAGATCCGCACGGGCACCACGCGCCGGAATGAAGTACCCGACGGTCGCGCCGTGGCGTGTAACCACCACCGGCCGATCGCTCTCGAGCAGGTATTCAGCGAGCCGGGAACGGAATTCGCGGATGCCGACCGAAACGGGTTCCATGAGAACGATTCCTTAAACGTACACGATGTGTACACATTACGCCAGATAGGAGCTCGAAACAAGATCCCCGGCCCGGCCTTCGATTCCCCTCCCCTGCCGACCCCGGGACCCGGAGGAGGAGCGCAGCTTCAGTCGCTGCACGGGTCGCATAGCAGACCGTGGTCTCGGCATTCCGTGCCACGGACAACCATCAGAGGCGCGATCCCCGATCGCGCGAGCGACCTGCGGTCGCGTCCGCCCTGTTCCTGGCTTGCTCCAACCCAGTCACCGACACACGGCCACGGCAACCTCACGCTCTCCGCCCACACGCTTGCTTGATGGACTTCCAGCGCTTGTGCTTCTCCTCAAACCGCTTCGCCGCATGCGCCGGGCTTGTGGAGGGCAGCGTTGTACGAGGAATGCGCTGCGCCGACTGCGGCAGGTCAGGAAGCACGCGCCGTCGAAATAGCTTCTCGGCCTTCTGCCCGTTGAAGCAGATCAGGCGGATCCGTGGATGTGCTTTCAGGAACTGCGCGAAATCGTTCGGAACAACCGACTCCGGAACGATGGCCGCATCCAGCGCTCCCTCACGGTAGGCCGAATGACAGACGTCCCACAGGGCGACGCGATTCTCTTTCAGTATCTGCAGCCGCCGACGGTACGCCACCTCAGGTCGCGCCCCGAAGAGTTCACCCATGATCCGCCAGAACGAATTCTGGTCCTGCGCGTAGTACTTCTGCTGCCGGAGCGATTCCGGACCCGGCAGCGTCCCGAGGATCAACACCCGGGATTCGGAATCGGCGACCGGTCGAAAGCCTTTTGAGTGCAATTCCGTGCCCTCCGCCCTGCCAAACTCCTCCGAGGACGGCCCGTTAGGCCGTCGAGCCGCGGAGCGGCGTCCGCCCGTCCTTCGCTGCCCCCAACCCAACCCCAGGCACCGGAGCCACAGAAGCCGGGGCTCCAGTCGCCACTAGGCCGCAAGGAGCCTCCATCGCGTCCAATCCCTGCCGTGTTCCTGCAACGCGCTACTATTCCACCGACACGCCCATCCGCCGGGGAAGCACGTATGCATGGCAATGACAGCATCGTCCGCCTGACGAATTCCTGGCGAGCACTGCTGCGACTCGCCGCCGCGGGACTGTTGTCGTTACTGCTTCCAGCCGCAACTCCCGCGCTGGCGGATTCCTCGACCGCAGATTCAACGCCAGGGCTGACGTACCCACCGACACGAACGGTGGACGTCGTGGACGACTACTTCGGCACCAGGGTCGCCGATCCGTACCGCTGGCTTGAGAACCTCGATTCGCCCGACACGGCCGCCTGGATCGCCGCCGAGAACAAGGTCACGTTCGGCTATCTCGAGAAGCTCCCGCAGCGCGAGGCGATCCGCAAGCGCCTCACCGATCTCTGGGACTACCGGCGCACCGCGCTGCCCCAGCTCGAGGCCGGACAACTCTGGTTCGCACAGAATAGCGGGCTGCAGCGACAGTCTCCCGTTTACCGACAGACGGGCATCGTAGCGACGCCCACCCTCGTCATCGACCCGAACGTCCTCTCGCCGGACGGCTCGGTCGCCATGGCCCAGTGGTCGCCCTCGCCGGACGGCAAGTGGCTCGCGTACACGAGTGCGGCGGGAGGTTCCGATGTCGAGGATATTCACGTCCGCGATCTCTCGACCGGCAAGGACCTCGCAGCCGTCGTACTGCACGTAAAGTTCTCGAACCTCAGCTGGACCAGGGACAGCAAGGGCTTCTTCTACTCGCGCTTCAAGGGCACGGAGACATCCGCCGACTTCGCAGAAGCAAACAAGTTCCACCAGGTCTGGTACCACCACCTCGACGGCGTGACGCCCGACGCCCTGGTGTTCGAGCGCCCGGACAACCCTGAAGACGGCATCACCGCACTTCTCGGCGACGACGGGCGCTGGCTGTTCCTGGCGGCATCCAGCGGCACCACCAATAACCGGCTCTGGGTGGCTGACCTCGGATCGCCCGCGCGACCCAGGCTCGCCTCGAAGCCAATACTCATGGCGCCCGAGGAAGACGCGATTCACATGCCGCTCGGGGTTATCGACAGGACCGCGTACCTGTACACGACTTATCAGGCCCCGAAGGGCCGCATTGTTGCCATCACGGTCGGCGAGCCTGACCGTTCGAAGTGGCGTACGGTCGTTCCGGAAGCGAAGGACCCGATCGCCGATGCTGGCGCGGTGCTCGTCCGCGATCACATCGCGGTCACCTACTTCGCGGATGTACAGAGTCGCGTGCGGCTCTTTGCGCTCGACGGCACGCCGAAAGGCGAGATCGGCCTGCCCGAGATCGGTTCCGTGGCGCAGATCGAAGGCCGCAACGACGGCCGCGACATCTATCTCCGGTTTTCGTCGTACCTCCGGCCAGCCACCGTCTTTCGCTACGACTTGCAGAGTGTGGTCCTGGAACCGTTCTATGCACCCAAATCGCCATTCGACGCGTCACGTTACGAGACGCGAGCGCTGTTCTACAACTCCAAGGACGGCACCAGAGTTCCGATCTTCGTGACCCTGCGCAAGGGTGCCGTGCTCGACGGCAGCCATCCAACGGTTCTGTACGGCTACGGTGGATTCAACGTCGCTGAGATACCGTGGTTCTCACCCGCGGTGGCCGGCTGGCTCGAGTTGGGCGGCGTCTACGCCGTCGCGAACATCCGCGGCGGCAGCGAATACGGCGAGGAGTGGCACCGCGCCGGCACCCGCGAACGCAAGCAGAACGTCTTCGACGATTTCATCGCCGCCGCCAACTACCTCATCCGCGAGAAGTACACGACATCTCCCCGCCTCGCGATCCAGGGCGGTTCCAACGGCGGCCTATTGGTCGCGGCGGCCATGATTCAGCAACCGGGATTGTTCGCCGTTGCATTGCCGGAAGTCGGCGTTCTCGACATGATGCGTTACCACAAATTCTCGGCGGGCCCGTTCTGGGCAGACGACTACGGCTCGTCGGACGACCCAAAGGCAGCACAATACTTATTGGCCTACTCGCCGCTGCACAATCTCAAGGCGGGCATCTGCTACCCTGCGACGCTCATCACGACCGCCGACCGCGACGATCGCGTCGTGCCGAGTCACTCCTTCAAATTCACGGCGACACTTCAGGCGGATCAGGGCTGCCCAAAGCCGACGCTAATTCGTATCGAAGTCGCAGGGAGCCACGGCTATCGTCCAACCGACCGCGTCATCGCCGAAGCCGCGGACCTCTGGGCCTTCGCCCTCGCCAACATGCAGATGACGGACTAGGGAATCACCCCGCAGGCGAAGCGCGCGCCGCCGCCGCCGAGCGGCGCCGGATGATCGGCATGGTTGTCGCCGCCGGCGTGCACCATCAGGCTGCGTCCCTTCAGGTCGGCCGCCTTCAGCCGCGGCGCGAGCACCGGATACGAAGCCTTGCCCTGCGCATCGACGTACAGCGCCGGCAGGTCGCCGAGGTGCCCGTCGCCCCAGGGCAGGCCATGCTTGCCCGACGCGGTGGGGTCGTAGTGAGGCCCGGCCCCGAGCGCCGCCACCTTCTTGCCGTCCTTTTCACCGGGCGCGCAGCTCGCCTTCTCGTGCACGTGAAACCCGTGCAGGCCCGGCGGCAGTTGCTCCAGCGAGGGTGTGAACACCAGGCCGTAAGGGGTTTCGGAAATCGTCACGGTGCCGATCGGCGCGCCGATGCCGTTCTCGTCCACGACGTTCATCGGCACGACCACGTCCGCATTCGCGGCCAACGGTGCGGCCAGGACGAACAGCAACCACAGGTGTTTCATGGATCAGTAACCTCCGTTGAGCGGGGACGACCGGCAAGGAAACATGCGCCCGGGAGCCGAAACGCGCGTGCCGGACTCGAGCATACGCGATTGACGCAGGTTGCGGCCCGCCGCGAGCGAGCTAGATTGACCGCCGGACCCTCGTCCATTGCGCGTTTATCGGGAGCCGACCGTGCAGATACCGACTTCTCACGAACCTGCCGGTTCCGCCGCCTCGCTCGCCGAGCGGCTGGCTGCGATCGTCGGAGCGCAGAACGTCTCGACCGACGAAGCGGAGCGGCGCTTCTTCTCGATGGATATCGCGGGGCCAGGCGCCGCCGTCGCGGCTTGCGTCATTCGGCCCGCGAGCCCGGAGCAGCTCGCGCAGGCCGTCGCGGCGATCACGGCCGCGGGATATCGCGTCGTCGCACGTGGCGGCGGATCGTCGTACACGGCGGGCTACGTGCCGCAGCATGACGCATCGGTGCTCGTCGACACGCGCGGCATGCATCGCGTCGTCGAGATCAACGTCGACGACATGTACGTGACGGTCGAAGCCGGCTGCACTTGGGAAGCGCTGCTCGCGGCCCTCGAGCCGCATGGCGTGCGCACGCCTTTCTGGGGGCCGCTCTCAGGCGCCGCCGCCACGGTCGGCGGGAGCCTGTCGCAGCACGCGATCCTCTGGGGCTCCGCACGCCACGGCGTGTCGGCCGAAAGCGTGCTGTCGCTCGAGGTCGTGCTCGCCGACGGCAGCGTGCTGCGCACCGGCGCCGCCGCGCTGCGCACCGGGCGACCGTTCTTCCGCTACTACGGGCCCGACCTCACGGGACTGTTCCTCGGCGACACCGGCGCGCTCGGCATCAAGGCGCGCGCGACCCTGCGCCTGATCCGCAAGCCCGCGGCGTTTGCCACCGCATCGTTCGGGCTGCCCGATCACGGGTCGATGGCCCGGGCCATGGCCGAAATCGCGCGGGAGGGTCTTGCATCCGAGTGTTTCGGCATGGACCCGGTGCTGCAATCGCAGCGCATGAAGCGCGCAAGCCTGTCGCAGGACCTGAAGGCCGTGGCGGGCGTGATCGGTTCGGCGCGCGGCCTCGGGGCCGGACTCAAGGAAGCCGCGAAGGTCGCGCTGGCCGGCCGCCGGTTCCTGGACGGCGTCGCCTACTCGCTGCACGTCGGCACCGAGGGCCGCTCGCTTGCAACCGTCGAGGAATCGCTCGCGGAGGTTCGCCGCATCGTCGCCGCGCAGGGCGGGCACGAAGTGGAGAACACGATTCCAAAGGTGCTGCGCGGCAGCCCGTTCGTGCCGATGTCGAGCGCGATCGGGCCGCTCGGGGAGCGCTGGCTGCCGGTGCACGCGCTGCTGCCGCTGTCGGAGGCTGCCGCGACGTGGACGGCGGTGCGAGCGTTGTTCGACGAATTCGCGGGCGCCTTCGCACGGCACGGCATCGAAGTCGGCATCCTCACCGCCATCGTCGGCGGCAGCGCATTCGTCCTCGAACCGGTGTTCTACTGGCCGGCGCCCCGCACGCCCTACTACGAACACGTGCTCGACGCAGGCACGCTCGCACGCTTCGAGGATTTCCCGCCCAATCCGCAAGGCGAGGCCCTTGTGAAAGAGGCGCGCAGCCGGCTGACGTCGCTGTTCCTCGCGCGAGGCGCAACCCACCTGCAGATCGGGAAGACCTATCGCTATCGCGAAGGCCTGCGACCGGAGGCCTGGCGGCTGCTCGAAGCGCTCAAGCGGGCCGTGGACCCGCGCGGGCTCGTCAACCCGGGCGCGCTCGGCCTCGATTGAGCCGCGGTCAACCGAGCGGGATGCGGCTCGCGTTCGCCTTCAGCCACGCCGCGTAGTCCTGCAGCGCCGGGTTGATCGAGCGCGAGAACTCGACGCTGCGCGCCTTGCAGAAGTCCGCGTTGAAGTCGTGCTTGAACTGGAACATGTTGCCGAGGTCTTCGGCACCCGGGAAACCGAGCCCGCGATAGACGTCGAACGGCACGTCCTGGTGCACCACCTCGCGGCCGAGCGCCTTCGCGAGTCCCGCCGCCATTTCGCGGCCGGTGAGATGCTCGCCGGCGATGCCGACCGTGCGGCCGGCGAACTCCGCGCCGCGCTTGAGGATGCCGTAGGCGCAGCGGCCGATGTCTTGCGCCGCGATGCCCGGCAACTTGCGATCGCCCATCGGCAGCGCGAAGACCAGCTTGCCATCCGGGCCCGCCTTGGGACCCATGCCGAAGTGGATGAGGTTGTCCCAGTAGAACGACGTGAGCATGAACGTCGTCGGCACGCCGCTTTCGCGGAAGAACGCGTCCGATTCGCCCTTCACGTCGAAGTGCGGGACCTTGTAGTGGCCCATCAGCGTCGGCATGCGCGGGTCGTCGAGCTTCACCCAGCGCCGGGTGTCCTCGAGCGTCGACCAGACGACGTGCTTGAGGCGGGTTTCCTTCGCCGCCGTGGCGAGCGCGCGCGCTTCGTTGCGCTCGGTATCGGGCGAGAAGTGGTTCCAGAAGAACGTGACGCAGAACGCGCCGTACGCGCCCTCGAAAGCGCGCACCACGGACGACGGATCGGCGAGGTCCGCGGCGACGATGTCCGCGCCCGCCGCCGCAAGGGCACGCGCCGCGGGCGATGACGGATCGCGCGTAAGCGCGCGCACCGCGAACCCTGCCGATGGATCGGCGAGGATCGCACGCACGACTCCGCCGCCCTGTGCGCCGGTGGCGCCGGCAACGGCGATGATCTTCTTGCTCGACATGGTTTGTTCCCTCGCTGCGAAATCGACTTGAGCCATGCCGTGCTCAGACGCGGATCGCGTCGAGCACGGCGCCATGCAACCGGCCGTTGGTCGCGAGCACGCTGCTGCTCGCAATGCCGAGCGGCTGCCCCGCAAGATCGGTGAAGCGCCCGCCCGCGGCCTCGACGACGACGGCGCACGCGCCCACGTCCAGAATGTTCACGTCGGACTCCACCACGGCGTCGATCTTGCCGGACGCGAGCAGGTGGTAGTGAAGGAAATCGCCGTAGCCGCGGATGCGGCTCAAGCGGCCGACCAGCCGGCCGAACGCACGCCACTGCGGACCCGTCGCGAGGGTCTTGAGGTTGCCGGTCGACAGCGCGGCGTTCTCGATCGAATCGATGCTGCTGACGCGGATGGGCTGCTCGTTGAGCCAGGCGCCGACGCCGATTTCGCCGTAGGCCAATTCGCCGTACACGGGCGCCGACGAGACACCGACGATGAGCCGGCCGCGTTGCATCAGGGCGATCTGGGTCGAGAACATCGGGTACTCGCGCACGAACGCCTTGGTCCCGTCGATCGGGTCCACGACCCAGACGTACTCCGCGTCCATCGCGCTCTGCCCCGTCTCCTCGCCGTAGAAACCGTGTGACGGAAACTTCGCGGCGAGGATGCCGCGGATGGTCTTCTCGGTTTCGACGTCGGCCTCGGTGACGGGCGACTTGTCGGCCTTGATCGTGACCTTCACGTTGCGCCGGTAGTAATGGCTCACCACGTCGGCCGCGGCGCGCGCGGCTTCGAGCGCAGTGGCGAGGAATTCGGAATGCGGCATCGCTTGCGACCCGGCGGTGACCTCGAGGAGCGCATAGTGTGCCTTCGTCGGGCCGCATGTTCACGCCGGCCGCAATTCCGGCGGCTTTGCCTTGACACCCCCTCCCCGCTTCCCTAACGTGCGCGCTCCGACAGGTGATCCCGCGGCCAGTGCGCGGGAGAACGGGAAGCCGGTCAGAATCCGGCGCTGCCCCCGCAACGGTAGTCGAGTCAAGCCTTCGTCATCCGGAGTGTCAGCGCTCCGGGCCCACTGCGAGCAATCGTGGGAAGGGGACGCAGGCCGGCGCAAGCCCGCTCGAGAGCCCGGAGACCGGCCTGCCGGCTAGACCAGCTTCGCGGAGGGCGAGCGGCCGGGCTCTGGGCCTGCGTGCGCCCTCCCTGCCTCCTTCCCCATCGCAAGCTGGATTTCAACCAGCCATTGCGGGCGTGCATGGGGTGTCATCGATGTTCATTCGCCGGGCCTTGTTTCTCGCGGCGGCCGGCTCGTCTGCCTGCGTCGCGCTTCCCGTCCTCGCGGACAGCTCACTTGCCGATCCGGAAGTCGTGGTCACCGCCACGCGCGTGCCCACGCCCATCGACGAGGTGCTCGCCCCGGTCATCGTGATCGGGGCAGCGGAGATCGACCGCTACGCCCCGACGGACATCGCCGACCTCCTGCGCTACCACGCCGGCCTCGAGCTCGGCCGCAACGGCGGCCCCGGCCAGACCACCGCCGTCTTCATCCGCGGCGCCGACAGCAACCACACGCTGGTGCTCATCGACGGCGTGCGCATCAACCCCGAC
>Ga0315283_10006382_pt1 | contig 10512 bp, 6 predicted proteins | sample YL17G09_0_MG_FD_204541 | JGI IMG/M metagenome (GOLD analysis project Ga0315283, IMG submission 204541) | Sediment microbial communities from Yellowstone Lake, YNP, Wyoming, USA - YL17G09_0 | ecosystem: Environmental > Aquatic > Freshwater > Lake > Sediment | place: USA: Wyoming | collected...
CTGTCGATCGGCCTGAAGGTCGTGTTCCTCGCGCTCGCGTCCGCCGGCATGGCGACGCTGTGGATGGCCGTCGCCGCCGACATGGGCGCCTCCCTCCTCGTCATCGCCAACGGCCTCCGCCTCCTCCGCTACGACTGACGCGCCCGCACCGGAGCCCAAAGGAGGGAATCTCCAGGGCGGCGCGCTAAAGCGGTACCGGGATACGCCACACTACCTCCTCGCTATGTCGTGTGGATGAATGGGCCCGGACGGCGGCCACCCGAGCACCGCGTGTGGGCCCTCGACGATCGCATCGAGTTGGAGAGCCCCGGCCAAGGTGCGGCAAGAACTGCGACCTTCGCTTGCCCGCCAGAGTGCAGAAATGGCCACGTGCTCAATGGCACTGCTCGGGCTCGCGAGGAAGTGATCGTCCCATCGCGAGTGTGCTGACCGGCGATAAGCGCCTGTAGAACGACACGTTTCGAGACTGCTTGCGTTGTCGCCGGATCCCGTCGGCGCCGCTGCAGCGACAGGTGCGGCATGTGGCACGCGAATCGCCTTACACGGAGGCGTGTCCCAAGGCTCGCCGACCTATGAGCCGCGGGCACCGTCGCAGGGCGTCGTGTACCAGGTGGTCCGCGATCACTTGGAAACTTTCTGCACGCAGGCCGCCGGTTTGCGCGACGGGGAAGGGCTGCCGCGGTTCGTCGAACAGGAGTTTCGCGCGCTGCTGCGCTGCGGGTGGCTGGCGGGCGGCTTTGCGCGCTTCCGCTGTGATGACTGTGGGCGGGATCGGCTCGTCCCGTTCTCGTGCAAAGGCCGGGCGGTGTGTGCGAGTTGCGGCGGGCGACGGATGGCGGACCGCGCCGCACACCTGGTGGACGATGTGTTTCCCGCGGTGCCTGTACGGCAGTGGGTGCTGACGTTCCCTCATCGGCTTCGGTACCGGCTGGCGTGGGATCACGACCTCTGTCGCTCGGTCGTCGGTGTGTCCGTTCGGACCGTGCTCGGTTTCCTACGCCACGTGGCCCGACAGTCTGGAGTCGCGGACGGGCGCGGCGGAGCGGTCGCGATCATCCAGCGCTTCGGCGGGGCGCTGAATCTGAATGTCCATGCTCACGCCCTTGTGATGGACGGGGTGTTTGCCAGAGACGGCCCGGACGTGCGCTTCTGTCCGGCCCCGTGGCTCACGGCGGCGGATGTCGCAGATGTGCTCGCGACGATCGTCCCGCGGGTCAGGGCCCTCCTCGAACGGCGGGGCGTGGGCGACGGCGAGGAAGGGGCGAGCGCGGCGGACGAGTGGGCAGAGGACGCGCCGGTGCTGGCCGGCATGGCGGGAGCGTCCGTGCTGGGGACGTTCGCGCTCGGCCCTCGCGCGGGCAAACGCGCGCGTCCCTGCGGGGCGGTGCCCGTCGACGACCAGGTGCGCGAGGACCAGGTGCCCGGCAGCGGGCGCTGCCACGCGCGCCAGGAGGGGTTCGACCTCGACGCTGGCGTGTGGGTCCCGGCCGCCCAGCGGGACCGGCTCGAGCGGCTCTGCCGGTACACGTTGCGGCCGACCGTGGCGCAGGAGCGGCTCCGTCTCACGGCCGAGGGGCAGGTGGTCTTGCAACTCCGCCACCCGTGGTCGGATGGCACCACGCACCTCCTGTTCGATCCCCTCGAACTGCTGGAGCGGCTGGCCGTCCTGATCCCGCGGCCGCGCATCAACCTCATTCTGTATCATGGTGTCCTGGGGCCACGGGCGGCGTGGCGGTCGCTCGTCGTGGGTTTCGGGAACACCTCCGACGGCGGCGAGGCCACCACTGCCGATGCGCCCAGGGCCGGAGCGCGCGTCGATCCCCGCGAGGCCAGCACCACCGAACGCGCGTCCGATCCGCCCTGCGGGCGGGAGCGGCGACCGCCCCGCGAAGAGGCACGGCGCTGGGCGGACCTGATGCGCCGAACCTTCGGGATCGACGTGTTGGCCTGTCCGCGCTGCGGCGGGCGCTTCCGGCTGATCGCGTTGCGGCCCTGTGACGCACGGGCCCATACGTTGTTCTCCTGTGGACCGGCCATAAGAGCCCGTAGGAAGACAAGAGGTGAGATCGTTGTCTTCCAACGGGCTCTAATCGAAGAGGCCTCGGTGATCGAGCGCATTCTGCGCCATCTGCACCTGCCCACCGAGGTCCCAGCGCCGCGTCCGGGGCGAGCGCCGCCGCCTCTCGAGACCGGCTTGTTCAACCAAGACACGGACATCGCTGTATTCGACTCATACGCGTGATTGGTGTGCGCACGGGTCGGTTCGCCGGAGGTCCGCCGGATCGTCGTGTGGGCAACCACCGGACGCACCGTACGCGCTGCTGGAGAGGCGTGATCCGGGAGAATGCCCGCGCGAATGCCCGTTGACACCCCGGCCGCAGCGGTCATAATCGGCCCTGTGCCTGGGCGAGCGTCTGCCCGGGCGGCGCTGATAGCGGGCGTTACGTTAACTCGCGAGCGGACAGGCGAGCGGAGACCGCTCTAATGCTTCCTATAGTCCCGTTCGCAGCGTCCAGAAGCTGACCGACAACATCCCTAAGAAGTTCCGGGACATGTCCAAGGCGGACACTGCTCTCGTGGACGAGTTCAAGAAGACGGTCCTTGACCCGTGGTGCTTCTTCTCAGGCCAGGTGGACGATGCTGATGTTCGCCACGAGCAGGACAAACCCGCGAACGGATGGCACATCCATCCGAACGTAGACGGCTGCGAGCCAGGTCGGGAACCGGAGCCCGTTAAGTAAGATGGAGATCGTCCTAGATTTCGGGCTATTCGAGCTTCTTGGCGTGCTGACGCTCGCGGGCTTGGTGCGCAATCCGGGGGCGAAGCGACGGTTACGTCTCGCACTCCACACCGCGCGAGCGAAACTCGGGCGATGCATGCAATGTATGACGGCAGTTGGGGCCGCCGTGATCTCGGGCTGGGCTGCGCTCTTGTGGATCGGGCCCCAGGCCGATCGGCTCGTGCGAATGCCGGTTCTTGTTGTGACCCTTGCGTTTACGGCGTTGGGAGCGCTGCACCTGGTGGCAGCGCTCTACCGGTTGCTGGAATGGTTGGAGAGGCGAGTGTCGGTTGTAGCTGGGGGCTGTGGTTGTAGCGGCGGCTCTCGTCGGCACATTCAGCGCGAGCAATGAAGCAATGCTGACGGCCCTGATGAATTGGGGGACTTCGTGCAAGCTGTGTCTCGGCCAGGTCATAGCAGTGCTCGCGGCCGGCAGTGTGCTGCTGCCTGCTCTGCTGCGCGCGCGCAGGCGAAGGGTGGGGAGGCGCGTTAGGTGATCGGGCAAGAACTTCAGGGAGCGTAGGTACGCTTGTCTGATTTGCGGGTAAGAACTGGGCTGCTTTAGGTGGGAACGGGATGACTAAAGGTTTAGCACTATCGGGCGGCGGGGCGCGCGGCTCGTTCCAGGTGGGCGCGTTGGACTGCCTCTACACCGTATTCGGCTACCGGCCCGATGTCATCGCAGGGACGTCGGTGGGCAGCGTCAACGCGCTGGCGTTGGCCCAAGCTAGCACGGACGACGAGAAGCTGGCCCAGTTGCGCACGCTGCTCACCGTCTGGCGATCGATGACCGGGCCCGGCAGCTTCTACACCAATCGGCAGTGGTTCGCCGACATCACGCGCTCCGAGAGTCTCAGTCTCGGCGGGGGCCTGTCGCTGCGGATCGAGGACGTCGTCGTCCAGATTCTGTTCAACAATCTGATCGGCACCGCCGAACACTCCACCTCCCTCGCGGTGCTGGACCCGCTCCGGGACCTCATGCGCACGCCCGCCATGCTCAACACGGCCAAGCTCGCGGCCGGGGTGCCGCTGCGGATGGTCTGCGTGAGCCTGGAGTCCGGGCGGATCCGCTACACCACCGGGCGCGGCCTGTTCCTCGAGGACGATAACTTCACCCCCGTCGCCTCCGCGTTGCCGCGAGTGCCCGTGATCGCCGCCCAGCACGACGCCTACACCCAGGCCGCGATCGCCATCCGTAACATCATGGCCGCGATCGAGGACCAGAGGGATCACGGCCCGCACGACACCAAGTGGCACAACATCGCCGAGCTGCGTCGCGACCTGGAGCGGGCGACTTGGCGGGCCGAGACGGCCTTCGATGCCCTCGCGGCCGCCAACGCCGCCACCGGGTGGGCCGTGCAGGCCCCGGTGGACGTGGTGATCGGTTCGCTGGCGTCCTCGGCGATCCCGGGGATCTTTGGTCCCTACGAGATCGGCTTCGAGACGTACGTGGACGGCGGAGTGCGCGAGATCGTGCCGGTCCGCGCGGCGATCCAGATGGGCGCCACGGAGGTCGTCGCGGTCGTGTGCTCCACCCAGAACCTGCCCAAGGCCGGGTACGCGGGCACGCAGAACTTCATCGCCAACCTGATCGGCAGCCTGAGCGGCATCAGCCTCAAGGAGGTCGTCGAGGACGACCTGGCCGGGCGGGGCATCGGCACCGTGCCGGTCACCACGATCATTCCCAGCTTCGACGTGCACGACACCGCAGTCGTCGAGCCCGCGTTGATCGACATCAGCATGGACTACGGGTTCATGCGCGCCGGGGACGTGATGAGCGCGCTGGACGCTGCCGCGCGCAAGGACGCGCGGCTGCTCAGCGATGCCATCGCCTGGCTGCGGATGGATACCCACCTGCGCTCGCAGTTGTGGAACCGCCCGTCCGCCTCTGGCGCCCACCAGGAGTTGCTGGTGTTGCGGCTGCGCAAGTGGCTGATCCGCAAGCTCACTGAGGCCCGCATCGCCTCGCAGGTGCCACTGCCGCCGCTGGCGATGCTGTGGTTCCAGACCTGGGAGCGCGGCGCCACGTTGGCGCCTAACATCGCCAACCCGTGGCAGTCCTTCGTCACCGTGTCGCAGACCACTCGCGGCGTTGCTGCCTACGCGTACGTGCCTGACGGGTGGGCATACGAGGAGAAGGGTGACCTGTCGGGGATCTACCTGATCAGGTCGGGGGCGGCCTTCCGCGGCACGCTGGACACGGTCGCCGCGGCCCTGGGTGTCCAGCCCGGCGGCGTGGACGCCGCGCTCACGGTTCCCGAGGCGACGACGCGGCACCTGCCCACCGTCCCGGTTGCCGGCACGGTTCTGGCCGAGGCCGCCCCGGCGGGCCAGCCGGTGCAGACCCCGGGGCAGTGGTATGTCAACGGCACCCGGCGGTACCTGCTGAACCCGGGCGCAGCGGTAGCCCTGGGCGCGGTGCAGCCGGGCCTGGTGCCCAGCGGCGGGCTGGCGCAGATCCCTGACGGCGGTAGCCCCTACTGGGTGGGCGGCCTGGTTATTGCCAATTCCCTGCCCGAGGTGATCCACACGTGGGACCCGACCCCCCAGGTCGAGGGTACGCGGACCTCAACAGCGGTCTGCCTGTGGAACCGCTCCACCCGCAACGTTACCGTCACCAGGACCCAGATCAGCACCCAGGCCGACACCGCGGCGTCCCGCATCTTCACGGTCTGCCCGCCCCAACCTTTCACCGTGGCGGTGGGACAGCTCATGGTCGTGGGCGTCGACTTCGACGCGCGGACGCCCGGGCCGCTGACCGGCATCGTCGCCGTCGACTGCGACGACCCGACCGCGCCCTCGCTGCGGCTGCCGCTGAGCGGCTCGGTGCGTCCGCTGGGCAGGCACGCCGCCCTGCAGCTGAGCGCAACCACAATCGACCTGGGCTCCACGCTGGTCGGATCCACCGTTGGCCAGGAGGTGTTCATCACCAACACGGGCACCAGAGACGCCTGGCTGGACGCCGTAGCTGTGGTCGACGCGCAGCCCGTGGGCCAGTTCGCCGTCTCGACGTACGGCCTGCTCAACCCGCTGCCTCCCGGCCAGCAGACCAGGTGCTATGTGTCCTACACCCCAACCGCGCGCGGCCCGGCTATTGCGACGCTGGCCATCGACTTGAGCAGCGACACCGATGCCGGCGCGGTCCGGTTCCACCAGCGCTACCCGGTACCGATCAGCGCCCGCGCGGGGATGCCCACGATCTTTCTCAGCGCCGGCCCGGCCCGGCGTCGGCCCATCCCTCGCCCGCTACCGATCCCGGAGCTGACGACGCTCGACTTCGGCACCGGCCCATCCGGGGTGCTGGTCAATCGCTCGTTCTGGCTGCGCAACGTCGGGGACACGCCGCTGACGGTCAGCGGCATCGTTGTCTACCAGCAGGGGAGCTTCGGCGTCACCAACGCGGCGATCTTCCCGGCGACCCTCCAGCCGGGTGCGGAGCTGGAGGTGCCCGGCAACTACCTGCCCGGGCAGCAGGGCACGTCGGCGTCGGGAGAGTTCCACGTCTTCAGCAACGACCCGTTGCGCCCTGAGGCGGTGCTGTTCCTGGTCGGGCGCGCGGCCGGCCCCCACCTGAAGGTGCCGCCGGAACTGCTCGACTTGGGGGACGTGGTCGCGCCCGCGAGCGCGATCCTCACGTTCAGCTCCGATGGCACGGGCCCCGTGACAGTCAAGAGGCTACGGCTGAACTCGGGCACGCACTTCTCGGTATCGGCCAATCCGACGCTGCCAGCGGTACTCGCCACCGGGGGCCATCTGACGATCACGGTGACCGTCCTCGCCACCACGCCCGGCGTGTATCAGGACCAGCTCCATTTGGTTCACGACGGTTTGCCGAGCGGTGAGTCGTCGGTCGTGGTGCGGGCCGCCGTCCACTGACCTCGCCCGCGACCGAGCCGGCAGGAACACAGAGGGAATACGTGACAGGCCGTGGCAACGGTCGCTATTCCGTGGTGTCCAGCGATCGTCGTCAACGAAACGGCGCGGCGCGCGGATGTCGACACGGGTAGCTGATGAGTCATTAAGACGTCCGCCGAGTCGACGGTCGCATGCGAGAGGCACAGGACGATGGCCAGCGCGGGCAACACCGCCCCACACCGCGGCGCACGTCGGCGGCAAGTGGATCGCGCCGAAGCCGGGGACCGATCCGGCCCTGGCCCAGGCGATCTGTTACGTCTGGATCACCGAAGGGCTCTACGACAAGAAGTTCGTGGCAGAGCGCACCAACGGTTTCGACGAATGGAAGGCTTACGTTCTGGGCGAGACCGACGGTCAGGCCAAAACACCCGAGTGGCAGGAAGCCGAGACCGGTGTGCCGTCCCGCGACGTCCGCGCCCTGGCGCGCGAGTGGGGATCGAAGAAGACTTACCTCGGCGCGGGCAGCTGGGGTGTGGGCGTCGGCGGCGCGTGCCGGACCGCGACGGGCATGCAGTGGGCCCGCATGATGACGATCCTGGCCGCGATGCAGGGTTGGGGGCGCGCGGGCGTCAACTTCGGGAACCTGCAGTTCGGCTCGCCCCTCGACTTCAATTTCTATTTCCCGGGCTACGGCGAAGGCTCGTTCTCGGGCGAACTGGCCTTCGGCGCCGACGCCGCCAACAACTACCAGCGCATGCCCCACATCGTGACCATGAACTCGGTGCGGCAGAGCATCCCGCGGATGTGGTTCCCCGAGGCGATCACCCAGGGCAAGGCCTCTGGCTACATCACCGACGTCGCGTCGGTTCAGGGGCAGTTCTTCCCCTTCTTCTACCCGTCGCCTGGACACGTGCCGGTGCGGATGCTCTACAAGTACGGCAGCCAGCTCTTCGGCACCATGGTCAACGGGAACCGCTGGGTGAAGGCGTATCAGCACCCGAGTCTCGAGTTCATCGTCAACCAGTCGGTCTGGAAGGAAGGCGAGACCCCGTACTGCGACGTCATCCTGCCCGCGTGCACCGTATTCGAGAAGTGGGACATCGGCGAGTGGTACAACGTCGGCACCGGGTACGTGCACCACATGTACTCGATGAACAACCACCGCGTGATCTCGCTGCAGCACAAGTGCATCGAGCCGCTCGGTGAATCGAAGTCCGACTACGACATCTTCCTCGCGGTCGCGGCGAAGCTGGACCTCGGAGCGATGTATTCGGAAGGCGGCACCTCCGAACTCGACTGGTGCAAGCGCGTGTTCGACTCCTCCGACCTGGCCAAGCACACCACCTGGCGGAAGTTCCTGAAGAAGGGCTACTTCGTGGTGCCCGCGGATCCGGAGCCGGCGCGGGAAGCGGTCGCGAACCGGTGGTACTACGAAGGCCGGAAGAAGGACACTCCCGAGCCCTATCCCCTGCCGTCGGACTATTCGGGGAACTACCTCGATGGGATGCAGACGGTGTCGGGCAAGTACGAGTTCATCGCCCAGTCGCTCAAGAAGATCGACGATCCCGCTCGCCCGCCCCTCAATCGGTACATGCCGACCTACGAAGATCCGACGCGCAACCCCGAACTCGCGGGCTTCCCCCTGAAGCTTCAGACCGCGCACACCCGATACGCCTTCCACGTCATGGGCGACGACGAGGGCAGCAGCGTCAACGACATCCGGGAACACCGCGTGTTGAAGGACGGCCGCTACTACCTCGTGGCCAGGATCAGCCGGCCCGACGCGGAGTCGAGAGGAGTCAAGGACGACGACCTGGTCCGCATCTGGAACCATCGAGCCTCGGTCGTGTGCGCGGCCCAGGTCACGGAGAGGATCCGGCCGGGCACGGTCAGCACCTACTCCGGCTCGGCCCGCTATGAACCGGTGGGGGAGCCAGGGCGGTCCACCGACCTCGGCGGCTGCGTGAACATGCTGAATTCCAAGGACTCCATCACCAAGAAGGGCCACGGGATGAAGCCCAACGCCGTGCTGGTGCAGGTCGAGAAGTGGACCGGGGTTGATACCTGGCAGCCGCAGGAGGCACTCTAATGTCCAAGTGGAACCTGATCGTCGACGTCGGCCGTTGCGACAACTGTCGCCTCTGCTTCCTTGCCGTCAAGGACGAGTACATCGGGAACGATTTCCCCGGAGTCTCGGCCGCCCAGCCCGCGCAGGGACACAACTGGCTGGACATCAAGCGCAAGGAACGCGGCACGTACCCGCTGGTCCAGGCGCGCTTCCTGCCCGTGATGTGCAACCACTGCGATAACGCGCCCTGCATCAAGGCGGCGCGGGACGGCGCGGTGCGCAAGCGCGAGGACGGCATCGTGATCATCGATCCCGAGAAGTCGAAGGGCCAGAAGCAGATCGTGGAATCCTGTCCCTACGGCGCCATCTCCTGGAACGAGGAGAAGCAGATCCCCCAGGCGTGGCCCTTCGACGCGCATTTGCTGGACGAGGGCTGTGCCTGGGCGAGCATCTGCCCGGGCGGCGTCTGATAGCGGGCGTTACGTTAACTCGCGAGCGGACAGGCGAGCGGAGACCGCTCTAATGCTTCCTATAGTCTGTCGCTCGGCCTGAAGGTCGTGTTCCTCGCGCTCACGTCCGCCGGCCTGGCGACGCTGTGGATGGCCGTCGCCGCCGACATGGGCGCGTCCCTCCTCGTCATCGCCAACGGCCTCCGCCTCCTCCGCTACGACTGACACGCCGGCACCGGAGCACTCAGGCGCGCGTCCACACCCACACCATCGCGCGAGAGCGGCATCCTGGGAACGCGTACGGCGCGGGCAGGCGTCGACATTCGGAGAGAGCCCTTGACATCGCGTTTAACAGGGTCAAGTATATGGTCATGATGATAGTCAATATATACGAGGCCAAGGCGAAGCTGTCCGAGTTCCTGGACCTGGCCGCCCAGGGCGAGCGCGTGCTGATCTGCAAGCGGAATCGGCCCATTGCCGAACTGCGGGCCGTCGAATCGGTGCGCACCGAGCCGCGGCCGATTGGCCTGGCGCGCGGACTGGCGGCTGTGCCGGATTCCTTCTTCTATCCGCTGCCCGACGACATGCTCGACGCGTTTGGCGGGGTGGAGCACCGGGTCGGGATGCTCCAGGCGGCCGAGGCGTCAGCGTCAGCCGCGTCTGGCACGCGCAAGCCGCGCAAGACGCGCACGGCCAGCACGACGCGCACGGCACGCAAGACGCGCACGGCACGCAAGACGCGCAGGACGCGCAAGACGCGCACGGCGCCGACGTCATGAAGCTACTGCTCGACACGTGCGCGTTCTTATGGATTGCGGGCGATGCGCCGCCCCTCTCGACACGGGCCCGAGAGCTGTTTCGGGCCGCCGACAACCAGGTGTACCTGAGCGCCGCGTCCGCGTGGGAGATCGCGGTCAAGCACGGGCTTGGACGGTTGCCGCTGCCGGCGCCGCCCGAGCGATTCGTGCGCGAGATGCGCGAGGCGCACGGCATCGCGCCGTTGCCCATCGACGAGGACTCCGCGCTCCACGTCTCGCGTCTGCCCGATCTGCACCGCGATCCGTTCGATCGCATGCTGGTGAGTCAGGCCATCGTCCACGGCCTGACGATCCTCACGCCGGACCCGATCATCATGAGCTACCCGGCGCTCACGATCTGGTAGTGGGGGACACATGGCGTGTCCACCATCCTGGATCCTCACTCCGCGATTCGTCGCTCGCGCTGTTGCGGCGCGGTGAGGAGGACGCGGGCGACGCGAAGGCCGTCGAGGGCCTCGACGCGGATGCGGCGGCCGTCGATCTCGACCGAGTCGCCGAGGCGCGGGCGGCGGCCGATCCGGCCCAGCACGAACCCGCCGAAC
>Ga0315283_10006384_pt1 | contig 10512 bp, 8 predicted proteins | sample YL17G09_0_MG_FD_204541 | JGI IMG/M metagenome (GOLD analysis project Ga0315283, IMG submission 204541) | Sediment microbial communities from Yellowstone Lake, YNP, Wyoming, USA - YL17G09_0 | ecosystem: Environmental > Aquatic > Freshwater > Lake > Sediment | place: USA: Wyoming | collected...
ATTGTAAATATCAGACAGACAATGTCATAGGTTAATGTTAGATATGATAACTGTAAAAATATTTGACAGCGCAGTGTGTGAAAATATTACACAGGGTCAGATTAACAATTATTAATGAAAGATATTCTCGCTATTATGAGCATAATAGTTAAATTTGGTTACCAGTTAATAACTAATTGTCCGGATATCAGTTACAATCATCTAATAACCCGTTACCCCATAAGAGGCAAAAACCGGAACAATAATCATTAAGTCGGCTCCGGCATGTATAAGAATCGGAGCAATAATGCTACGTGTATATTGCATCGCATATCCACACATCATTCCAAGCACAAATACTATTCCGGAAAAGAAAAGTACATTGGGTGAATAGTTTACGGTGAGATGCGGTGCGGCAAAACAGATGGATGTTAAAATAATTGACCAACCCGGTTTAAAATAGCAGTTAAACTTTTCAAGGAATATTCCTCTGAAAAGCAATTCTTCCATAAAACTATTTGCAAACACGAATACAAGGATCCACATGAAATTCAATTTAATAAATCCGGGTTCCATCTTCGCCTGAGGGTTATTTATGGCCAGGTAACCAAATAAAATAAAAAGAAAGAGTCCGATAAGTAAACCTGGAATCAATCGTCCTTTAGTTAAATAGATGTTTTTTAGTTTGTATCCACCAATAATAAAGGAGAGAATTAACACTGCGCTTATTATTACTGAGTCACTGAGTTTAGAAAGTGCAAATCCATTAGCAGTATCGGACTTCAGGTGCCAGAATTCCGTTGTGAAAGGGGTAACTACCAGAAAAGCCAGGTTAAGGACCATAAATGCGAACGCAAGATTTTTCAAATCTGCAAGATCCTTTTTATGAAACCATCTCCATGAAGCAAATACAATCCTGATTATCAGTTTAATGTTACCTGGTATTGGAGAGAATAAGGTCATACATACAACTAGCATCACCAGTAATACCAGCAAAAAGATAATGTATTTGTTTGTCTTCATCTTAGTAAGTTTTATATATTCTTCAGTTGTCCTGATTCCATTCGTTAATATCCTTATTCTTCGCTAAACCTATTGAACTAAGGATGGTAAATTTGACCGGATTAATTTCAGCTTTCCTGTTAATTGCCTTCTGTTCAGCGTTATACGTATATAAATACATAGATATAACAAAAAAAAGAGATATATGACCTGTTTTAAAGGAATATTTATTCATATATTTATAATATTAAACACAATAACTAAAGTTATAACAACCATTTCTGTTATAAAAGATACATTCTACAAACGGTAGAGTTGGCGATACCGGAGGCAGAGTAGGAGTAACAAAATGTTAATAATTAAATATTACGATGAAAACAAGAAAATTTACCCGTCGTCAGGTTATTGCAACAACATCTGCAGGCGCAATTGGATCAATGATCAACTGGCCTTTATCTTCACTGGGTGTCAGTTCTTTCGCCAGTGAGAAACTGGCTCTTATGGGAGGTGAGAAGGTACACAAAGGAACATGGCCCGATTGGCCGGTTTGGGATCAGACAGCCGAAAAAGAGATTGTGGATATGCTGCGTACTGGCAGATGGTGGAGAGGTAATGGTGAGCACGTGGAAGAATTTGAAAAGAAATATGCGGAACTGATGGGAGCCAAACGCTGCCTCGCAACTGCAAGCGGCACTACTGCTCTTATTACAGCACTTGAGGTGGTTGGAGTGGATGCTGGCGATGAAGTACTTGTTTCACCCTATACTTTTATTGCGACATACAATGCCATATTTTTTCATAAAGCGCTTCCTGTTTTTGTCGATACAGATCCTGAAACGTTCTTAATGAATCCTTCAAAAATAGAATCGAAGATCACTGACCGTACAGTTGCTGTACTTCCTGTTCATATCTATGGTTTGCCTGTTGATATGGACGGAGTGAACAAGGTTGCAAAAGATCACAGTTTAAAAGTTGTCGAGGATGCATGCCAGGCCTGGCTGGCTGAATACAGAGGCAAGAGGACCGGAACCCTGGCTGACCTTGGCTGCTTCAGTTTCCAGAATTCCAAACATCTTCCTGCAGGTGAGGGAGGTGCCATTCTTGGAAACGATGAAGATCTTATGGACCGTGCCTATACAGCTCATAATTGCGGAAGACCATATGGAAAGATGAAACCAGTTCAGGGATATCCATATCGTGGAGGTAATTTCAGGATGCAGCAATCACAAGCTCTCATTCTTCTTTCGCAGATGAAACGTATACTGAAAGACAATGATATACGCCTGGGAAACGCACTCTATCTCGACAAGAAATTGAAGGAGATACCCGGAATTATTCCTGTTAAACCAGCCAGTGGTGCAACCAGGGCTGTTTATCATCTCTATCCATTCCGTTATAAGAAGGAGGTATTCAATAACATACCCAAGGAAAAATTTATGAGCGCAGTTGTCGCTGAAGGTATTCCAATTACCGGTGGTTATGGAAAGCAGAATAAGGACCTTTTATTTGAAGAGGCTTTTAATTCAAGAGGATACAAGAGATTATTCTCCGAAGCAAGGCTTAAAAAATGGAGAGATGAGAACAATCTTCCGGGAAACGACCAGGTTTGCGATGAGGTGGTTTCATTTTACCAGAGCATTCTGTTAGGAAGCAAAAGCGATATGGATGATATTGTGAATGCAATAACAAAGGTATATGAGAACAGAAGTGAACTAGCAAAGAGTATTTGAGATTTCAGTAATTATTATCAAAATACATAAAATGAGTACATACAGCCGTCGTAATTTTATTAAAGCATCAGTAGCAGGTGGAATCGGTGCCACACTGATCAAACCATTTGATTCTTTTGCCTCTTTCGGAGCAGCACAGCAGTATTCTTCCGAGGTATCTATCACAACAGGTGATAACAGAGCCGACATGGCTTTCCGTGCTCTCAAACCTTTCTCAAAACAGATAGCACAGGCAATAGGAAAGCGAAGGGTTATACTTAAACCCAACAACGTTTCGATAGATATTCCTTTATGTGCAACCCATGTTGATACTCTCGAAGGAGTTCTTGAATTCATGAAGTCGATCGGCAAAGCTGATCAGTGTATTATTGCTGAATCAGCAGCCGGAGGAGCAACACTTGATGGGTTCTCCAATTACGGATATATGAAGCTCCTGAATAAGTACCCGGTAAAGCTGGTTGATCTTGATTCAGAGAAGATAGAGACTATATATGTGTTCGATGAAAAGGATTTTAAACCCCATGCAGTAAGAGTTTCCGGTATATTGCTCGATCCGGATTCTTATATTGTTTCAGTGGCCAGGATGAAGACACACGACCGTGTACTGGCTACTTTGTCACTTAAGAATATTGTGCTGGGAGCGCCAGTTAAAGATATAGGTTTCTCCTGGAGCCCATCCAAAAAACCCGGAACAGTCAATGATAAGCCAATTGTGCACGGTGGAGGATATAGAGGTTTGAATTATAACTTATATGCCCTATCACGTCAGCTTCATCCACATCTTGCTGTTATTGACGGCTTTGAAGGCATGGAGGGCAATGGCCCCAACCGGGGGACACCGGTTGACCACAGGGTATGTGTTGCAGGGCTCGACTGGCTGGCCACCGATCGTGTCGGAATTGAACTGATGGGTATTGATTTCGCTAAAGTAGGATACCTTAATTATTGCGCTCAAACCGGATCGGGAACAGCAGACCTGAATAAAATAAAAATCATCGGGGAATCAATAGAGACACATAGAAAAACTTATAAACTAAGCGATAATATCGATAAACAGCTGGTCTGGATGAATGCTGTCTGAAAAGATCAGCCAACTAAAAGAATTTTTGTAACTTTGATAGCTGGTGTATAATTGAGTAACTTTCAACCAACAAAGTACTGGCCTGAAATGAAAAGGGATTACTTTATAATTGAATTCATTAAGAGCGGACCATTTATTCTATTGCTTATCCTTGCAATACTGATCCTTACAGGAATCCTGATCTCTAACCATCATGAGAAGAGTGTTCAGATGAAGGAGGATATCCTCTACGTTGCTCCAAAACCGAAAAATTAATTCTATTTATGATTTCAACTTTTCAATCAAAATGCAATCTCAAAATGATGGTTGTATTGCTGGCTGTTATGTCAGGCTGTTCAACTTCTGCCAATAAAAATCCTGAACAAATGAATGAGAGTAATTCAAAAGGTACGTATGGCCACGATGTGGCCTTCTTTTCTAAAAAAAAGATAGGCACAATCGAGTTAAGAGACAATGATTCACGCGCATGCATCCTTCTTGTACCAGCCTGGCAAGGACGCGTTATGACAAGTACTGTTGCCGGAAAAACCGGAGCTAGTTTCGGATGGATCAACTACAAGTTCATCGAAGTTGGTAAGGTCAGCAGCCAGTTCAATCCCTTCGGAGGTGAAGAGAGGCTCTGGCTTGGTCCTGAAGGAGGTCCATTCTCAATATATTTCAGGCAAGGAGCCGTACAAGATTTTACATACTGGATCGTTCCCAAAGAGATCGATACTGAGCCCTTTGATGTGGTTGCCCAATCCACAGACAGAGTAAGTTTCAGGAAGAATTTCTCGCTTGTTAACGCTTCCGGTATCAAGATGGAAATAGGTATTGAAAGAAATGTTAAGCTTTTAAATTCAAATGAGTCTGAGTCTGTACTGGGGATCCCAATCGACAAATCACTCTCTTTTGTAGCTTATGAATCAGAAAACATTTTGATCAATAAAGGTCAGTCAGCCTGGACTGAAAAGACAGGAGCTCTGTCAGTATGGATGCTTGCAATGTTTAATCCTTCTCCATCCGGAGTTGTTTTCATACCTTTTAAAAAGGGAACTGAGGCAGAAGCCGGGAAAATCGTCAATGATGATTATTTCGGCAAAGTTCCGGCTGAGAGGCTTATTGTAAAAGATGGTATACTTTTTTTCAGAACCGATGGAAAATATCGCAGTAAAATTGGCATCACGCCACAAAGAGCACTTCCATATTGTGGCAGCTATGATCCTGAAAAGCGAGTACTGACACTTTTATGGTATTCTGCTCCGGGTAAACCTTCGAGGTATGTGAACAGTAAGTGGGGTGAACAGGCCGATCCATTCAGTGGTGATGCAATTAATTCTTATAACGATGGACCCGTAGCTGATGGTAGCATAATGGGACCTTTCTACGAGATAGAGAGCTCATCGCCGGCTGCTATGCTGTCTGCAGGAGATAAAATAACCCATACTCAGAGGATCTTCCATTTAACAGGTGATGAGGAGAAACTCAGCCTGATAACAGAAAAGCTGTTTGGCCAGAAATTATCTGATATCGTAAAAGTTTTTTAACCAGACCTAAATTTAATTGATGAAAAGAGTATTTATCTCTCTGCATGCATTACTCCTTCTTACTCTTGTAACAGATTGCAGTGTTCAGACAAAACAGAAAGAGACGGAGATTCTATGGGACAATTATGGTGTTCCACATATTTTTGCAAAGAATTCCGAGGAGATGTATTATGCTTTCGGAAGGGCGCAGATGAATAATCATGCAAATCTTATTCTTAAACTCTATGCTCAGGCCAGGGGCGAAGCTGCCTCTTTTTTCGGGAAAGCTTATCTTGAATCTGATAAGCTGATACATCTTTTCAGAGTAAATGAGCTGGCCAGGGAGAGTTATGGAAAGCAGGAGAATGAATACAAGTTATACCTGGATGCTTTTGTCAGAGGCATAAATGATTATGTGAAAGAGAACCCTGATTCAATACCGGGCCAACTTAAGAAAGTCTTGCCTGTTACTGCTCAGGATGTGATTGCCCATACCATACGTGTTGCATGCATTGAATTTCTTGCAATGGAGGATATCGGAACTGTGAAAAGATTAACAGAATCAGGCTCGAATGCAATAGCGGTTTCTCCTTCCAGGTCGGCATCAGGAAATGCAATGCTTGTAACTAATCCTCATCTTCCATGGTCAGATTTCTTTCTGTGGTTTGAAGCCCACCTTAGTACTACAGACTTCAATATTTACGGAGTAGCGCTTGTAGGTATGCCTTCGGTCACAATGGCATTCAGCGAATATCTTGGATGGGCACATACTGTTAACCCGATTGATGCATCAGACAGGTATGAGTTAAATGTCGAAGGTGAAGGTTATGTTCTTGATAACAAAATAGTCCCATTTGTCAGGAGAAAGGATTTTATCGATATTAAGCAGGAAGATGGCTCTGTTAAGAGAGATACGTTTGAGTTTAAATATTCTGAACATGGACCTGTTGTCGGAGAAAAAGGTAAAAAAGCCTGGGCCGTAAGAGTAGCTGGATTATCAAATGCAAAAATATTCGAACAATATCATAAGATGGGCAAGGCAAAGAATATTGAAGAATTTGAGTCTGCCCTCAGGATGCTTCAGAATCCGATGTTCAATGTGATCTATGCCGACAGGGATGGGAATATTCTCTACCTTTTTAACGGAAATGTACCTGTCAGAAAGAGCGGAGACTTTTCTTTCTGGAGGGGAACCATTGACGGAACCCGTTCCGACCTTATCTGGAATGAGTACCATACTTATGAGTCACTTCCGAAAGTAATAAATCCACCATCGGGTTTTCTGCAAAACTGCAACGATCCACCATGGAACTGCACATATCCCGCCATGCTTAATCCTGATGATTTTCCGGCATACATGGCACCCCGGGGAATGGGTTTGCGGCCACAAAGAGCTGTCAATCTTATCAGGAATGACGATTCAATTTCATTTGACGAAATGGTAGCAATCAAAGTAAATACTGGTATTGAGGCAGCTGACAGATTCCTTGATGATCTGTTAAAAGCAGCTGAAAAATCATCTGATCAGAATGTAAGAAACGCTGTTAACGTTTTGAAAGAATGGGACAGAAAGGCAGAATCAGGAAGCAAGGGTGCTTTATTGTTTGCTGAATGGTGGGACCAGGTTACCAGGAGTCTGTTTGAGGTTCAATGGAGTCCCGAACAGCCAGTTACAACCCCGAGGGGATTAAAGGATCCAGGTAAGGCTGTAGAACTTCTTGCTAAAGCTGCTGAGAATACAATTAAGAAATATGGTTCACTTGACATTCCTCTTGGTGATGTTTTCAGGTTGCGCAGTAATGGTTATGATTATCCGTCAAACGGGGGCCCCGAACATTATGGAATTATAAGAGCGATGTATTATTCGGATGATTCAGATGGCAAAAAGCATGCTGTAGCCGGCGATACATATTTTGCTGTATCAGAGTTTGGGAAGAAGGTTCATTCAATGGTTTTACTCAGTTATGGCAATGCATCTCAGCCAGGTAATAAACATACAGGTGACCAGCTTAAAATGATGTCGGAAAAGAAAATGCGACCGGCACTTTTCTACAGGGACGATATTGAAAAAAACATTGAAAAAAGAGAGAATTTATCTGGTAATAAATGAATAATAAAATTTCCACTTTCTGTTTGCTGGTACTCATAATTCTTATGTCCGGTTGTGACCGTGATTCAGAAACGGTAACAATTGAATCCCTCCTTGGTGAGATGACCGACAGGTCTTCTATCACTTGTTTTCCTGATATTCAATTCACTCACAGGCAGTTCAGCAGTTATAACCGGGCCTCCGTCTCCCCCGATAGCTCTGGCTGGTTTGCAAATGCCGATATGTCACATTTCCTGAGAGTTGAGGAGAACAGGGGGAGGAAGGAATACGTCATGTTTGACGCAGATGGACCTGGCGCAGTTGTGAGATGGTGGATGACATTCTATAAAGCGCAGAATGGTACAATCAGAGTCTATATAGATAATGATACTGTCCCGGTGCTAAAAGGAGCTCCCCGCGACCTTCTAAGTGGTGATATACTAGCAGGATACCCGCTTACAGCATCTGTCCAGGAAGGCGCTCCTCTTGGTGAAGAGGGAAGGGATTATGATCATAATTTTTACCTTCCCGTACCTTTTAGCAGGCACTGCAAGATTACTTATGAATGCGACTCACTTCGTCTGTTATACGATTATAAAGGCATCCCGGTACCTAAAGGGTACTATTCATCCGATGTATTCTATAATATCGGGTACAGGCTATATCAACATGATACTGAGGTGGAGTCAGCCTCTGCAAAGAGATATGATGAGATCAGATACCTTATTGACAAAACCTGCAATATCCTTCTTGAGAATAAAGTGAATCCGGGAAGAAAGGTGGATTTTGCAAAGGTTATCCCCGCCGGCGACAGCATGTCGGTTGTGATCACTGAAAAGCAATATGCTGTTAATTATTTAACAGTAGAAATTCAACCGGACAGTATAAATCAATCTCTCCGTTCAACAGTGCTCAGGATTTCCTTTGATGGAAATCAGACTGTATGGGTCCCGGCAGGAGAGTTCTTTGGAGTAGGATATGTTGCAGCTCCTCACAGGACAATGATGAACAGTATGAATGAGAATGGCGTAATGGAATCATTCTGGTTAATGCCGTTCAAGAAGAGCTGTGAGATCACTTTTATCAATTATGGCAGGAACAGCGTAGATGTTAAAGGTTCAGCCGGACTGGAACCATTTACATGGAAAGATAATTGCATGTATTTCGGATCATCATGGCATGAATACAATAATATAATGACGAGAGATGAGAAGAATTCACCCTTCGATCTGAATTTCATCGATATAAAAGGTAAGGGAATCTATGTCGGCGACCAGGTGACCCTTTTCAATAATACATATAAGTGGTGGGGTGAAGGAGATGAAAAAATATTTGTCGATGGAGAATCATTCCCTTCAAGTTTTGGTACAGGGTCGGAAGATTACTATGGTTATTCTTTCGGGCGGCAGGAGTCATTTTCACATCCTTTTCTTTCTCAGCCTGTCGGCATAGGGAATATGTCGTGGGGTGTAGTTGTTAATATGCGGCATCGGTTGCTTGACGCCATACCCTTTGCCAAATCGATCAGTTCAAACATAGAACTCTGGCATTGGGCCGATATCAGGATGAATTATGCGCTTACCACCTATTACTACATTAAACCTCCCTACGAAATCAACATTAAACCCGACATAGAAAGTGTCAGGCACAGGGTAATTGTTACACGAAATGATTTTACCTTAGATGAAAAATAAAACCATCGTACCGTCATACCGCCATACTATAAAACCTTTAACATTATTCATATGAACCCCACATGTTTTTCAGACACAAACAATAATGAATATATTTTTCTAAACATGTGGGCTCCACGTGACATTTAAAATAAATTATATACACATGAAAAATCTTATTACTACATTATTAACTTTTGGTTTACTAATTTCCTGCACCGGTCCGGACGTTGTTAAAAATTCACCTCAACTTTCAGAGGCCACACCTGAGAGCCAGGGAGTGTCATCAGAAAGGCTGGACAGGATTGACTCCATGCTGATGAAGGCTGTTGAAGATGGAGATATTCCCGGAGCTGTTGCCCTGGTTGCCAGGAACGGGAAGATAGTATATCATAAAGCTTTCGGAATGGCTGACAATCAGTCTGGAAGGGTAATGAAGACAGATGACATTTTCAGGATTGCCTCACAGACAAAAGCTGTAACAGCTACTGCAGTCATGATACTTTGGGAGGAAGGTAAGTTCAGACTTGACGATCCTATATCAAAGTATATTCCTGAATTTAAAAATCCTGGTTTGATTAAAACATTTAGTCCAAAGGATACAACCTATACAACAGAACCTGCAAAAAGCGAAATTACGATTAGGCAGCTTCTTACTCATACATCCGGAGTTGGATACGGATTTATTGACGGAGATGAGCGTTTTCGGATGATATACCATAAAGCAGGAATTAATGATGCTTTTACAACTGAAAATATCATTTTATCCGAAAATATTAAAAAGCTGGGAAAGTTACCCTTGCACCATAATCCCGGCGAGAAATTCACATACAGTGAAGGCCTTGATGTTCTGGGATATCTTATCGAGATTGTTTCAGGGATGCCATTTGACAAATTCCTTAAAAGTCGTCTTTTCGATCCCTTGGGGATGAATGATACATGGTTCTATCTTCCTGAAGAAAAAGCATCCCGTCTTGTGACTGTCCAGGAGCCTAAAAATGGTTCATGGGTCAGATTTCCTGTAACATCCTACGATCCTGATTATCCAATAAAAGGGGCAAAAAGCTATTTTGCCGGAGGAGCTGGCTTATCCAGCACTGCTAAGGACTATGCAACTTTTTTACAGATGTATCTTAACGGTGGCGAACTTAATGGTAAGCGGATACTGAGCCGGACTACTGTGCAGTCAATAATGGGAAATCAGAATTATAATGTATGGAGTGAAGATACTGAATCATATAATGGTCTGGCTTTCGGTGTATTGACAGAGAGAGGTGCTGAAAAGGGAGGATTGGGAAGTGCCGGAACATTCAACTGGGGTGGTTATTTCAATACATCTTATTTCGCTGATCCGGTTGAAAAAACTATAGGCGTAATAATGAAACAAACCCAGAATCAGAGTAATGATAATACAGAATGGAAATTCAAAATACTTGTAGGCCAGTCAGTTAAT
>Ga0315283_10006386_pt1 | contig 10510 bp, 6 predicted proteins | sample YL17G09_0_MG_FD_204541 | JGI IMG/M metagenome (GOLD analysis project Ga0315283, IMG submission 204541) | Sediment microbial communities from Yellowstone Lake, YNP, Wyoming, USA - YL17G09_0 | ecosystem: Environmental > Aquatic > Freshwater > Lake > Sediment | place: USA: Wyoming | collected...
AGCCGCGCGATCGCGATCCACAGATCGGCGTCATCGATCGATTCGGCTTCGAGGCGCGTCAGCCAGGGCGCCGCGCCGGCAGCTCCGTGATGGGCCGCGGCCAGGTCGGCGCCGTGGGCTGCGAGCTCGGCACGCGCGCCAGGCGGCGCCGTATCGATTTCAACCGAGAGTTCAGCGAGCGCCTCGTCGATGCGGCCCAACGACTCGAGCAGTTCCCGCTGTGCGCGGCTGAGATCGGGTTGGGTACGATCGATCGCGAGCGATTCGCGCCACGCGAGCACGGCCTCTTCGGGTCTCACGACGGCGAAGAGTTCGCCGCAGCGTCGCCACAGCGCCGCGCGATCGCGACTACGCGGGTCGGCCGCCGCGGCGCGCAACAGCGTTGCGGCTTCCTCGCGACGCCCAACGGCGAGCGCGCTAGCAAGCGCGCGTTCGCGCAACGCGGCGTCGTCGGGAACGAGCTGCGCGGCGCGCGTCCAATGGGGGCAAGCGCGTTCCGGCTGGTGCTGCGCTTCGCAGAGTTCAGCGACCGCGATGCGGGCCTCCGCCGTGTCGCGCTCCGGCCGCTGCAGGTCGGCTTCGAGAATTGCGAGCAGCGCGGGCCCGTCGCCGCTCCGACGCAGTGCTGCGATCAGTGCGAGCCGCGTCGTTTCCGATCCCGGATCGACGTTCCGCGCGCGCTGGTAGCAATCGGCCGCACGCGTGTCGTTGGCGATGCGCGTGCAGGCTTCGCCTGCGCAGGTCCACCAGGCGGCGGCTTCGGCCGCTCCGTCCGCGCGCTCCGCGGCAGCGGCACAGAGCTCTACGAGTTCGTCGTCGCGACCGAGCTGGCCGAGCAGCTTCGCGAGTGGCGCCGCGATGGCTGCGACGGCGCCCATCTCCGCGATCGCGGCTTCGAGCGGCACCAGCGCTTCCGCGAGCCGCGCCGGGTCCTGCCCGAGCGCGCGCGCGAGTTGCAACCGCAGCGCAGTGCGCGTTTCGGGCGGAGCCGAGTGCGTGGCCTCGAGTTGGGTGCACAGCAGCGCCGCCAGCTCGGTCCAGCGCTCGGCGAGCTCGAGTCGCTCGGCCACGAACGCGTTGGCCTCGGCCTGCGCGGGGTCGATCGCGAGGGCGGCGCGCAACTGCGCTTCGACGCGCGCGTCGTCGCCAAGGCGGTCCCGCGCGATGCGGGCGATCTGCAAGTGGAGTGCAAGGGCGCGCTCGCGCGGCGGGGTCGTCCGGAGCTCGCCCTCGAGTGCCGCCAGCAGCGCGGGCGTGTCGGTCTCTTCGTCGCAGAGCGACGCGAGCCGCCGCCACGCTGCTGCGTGTTCCGGCTCAATCGCGACGGCGGCTTCGAGATGGTGACGCGCGCGCGCGCGGTCGCCGAGCTTCGCTTCGAGCAGGTCGGCGAGGCGTTCGTGCACTGCGCGCGCCGCGGCGGGCGGGCACGATTCGAGACGCGCCACGAGACGTTCGCAGAGAGCGGCAAAGTGGCCGCCGCGTTCGAGCAGTGCATCGAGACGCTGCGTTACCGCAGTGCGGATCGCGGCGTCGCCGGCTCGCGCTTCGAGCTCCGTGTAGGCGCTCGTGGCTTCAGCGGCACGATCGAGCTGTAGGTCGAGCAGCTCCGCGCGTTCGAGCGACCAGCGCTCGCGATCGAGCGGATCGGCCCCGCGCGCGGCGCGCTCGGCGAGAGCGTCGACGAGACTTTCGGTGTCGCCGAGCGCGCGGGCGGTGCGCGCAAGGCCCGCCAGGGACTCCTCATCGACGGCTCCGGCGGCGCGCAGCGCGCGAAAGCGCGCCGCTGCTTCGGGCAGGCGGCCGGCGCGTTCGAGCGCTCCGGCGCGCAACACCTCCACGTGCGGCGCGAGCAGCGCATCGCTCCCGTGCGCATCGCAGAGGGCGAGTAGCTCGACGTCGCGGTTGGACTCGGCGAGCGCTTCGGCGAGTGCTTCGAGCGACGCGAGATCGCCCGCGTCGTGGCGCAGCGCCTCGCGCCAGGCGGCAATCGCGTCGGCCGGTCGGCCTTCGGCCGCGTGCAGATAGCCGAGCCGGCGGCGATTGGCGGCGCGCTCGGCGCCGTCGAGCAAGCTCTCGAGCTGTTCGAGCGCAGCAACCAGTTCTTCGCTGCGACCGCTTTCCTCGAAGAGCGCGACGAGCGCCTGCTGCGATTCTCGGCTGCCGGAACGCTCCGCCCAGCGCTGCACCACCAGCACGGCAGCGTCGGGATCGTCGCTCGTCGCACTGCGACGTAGCGCCTCGCGACCCAGCTCGGCCAGGCGATCGAGATCACAGCGAGTCGCTTCGCGCGCGTAGAGGTCGAACAGCGTCTTTTCGTCGCCGGTCGCTTCCGCAGCGCGCAGCAATCCGCTGCGTGCGCGCGCCGAGTTCGGATCGCAGCTGAGCGCGAGCGCAAAACGCTCGGCGGCTGCCGCCGCGTCGGATCGTTCGAGGTCGATCGCGCCGAGTCGACACAGCAGGGCGGCGCGCCGCACCGGTGCTGCGGCTTCGAGCGCCGGCGCCAGTGCGGTGGCCAGCTCGTCGAGCCGGCCGATGTGTCGCAGAACGGCTTCGAGTGATTCTTCCCCGAGCGCACGGTCCGGATCTGCAGCGAGTGCGCGCTGATAGGCCTGCACTGCTGCGGCCGGATCCCCTCGCTGTTGCTCGTGGATCTCGCCGATCTCGAGCCACAGCTCGGCTCGCTCGACGGGCTCGGTCGCGGCGAGCGCAGCGCGTCGCTCGAGTACCTCGATGCGCTCCGCGTGGTGGCCGCTTTCCCCGAGCGCGGCGGCCAGCACTTCAAGCGTGTCCGCGTCGTCCGGCCGATCACTTGCGACCTGGCGCAGCGAGTCGAGCGACGCCGCCACTTCGGTGGGATCTCCGAAGCCGAGATGGGACCACGCGGGGATCTCGGCGCCGAGTTCCATTGCGCGCTCGAGATGGTAGGCGCAGTCGCCGTCGTCACCAAGGCGCCCGGCCGCCTCGGCGAGAGCGAGATGCGCAGTGCCCTCGTTGCACCACTCCACGGCGCGCGTGAACCACACGCGTGCTTCCGCTGGCGCCGCGAGGCAGTCGAGGTGGATGCGGCCGATTTCGATCGCGATCGCAGCGCGCCGATTGGGATCGACGTTGCGGTTGACGCGCCGCGCGCCGAGCGCGGCGGCCGCCTCGAAACGCGCCGCTTTTACGAGCAGTGCGAACAGCGCTTCGAGCCACTCGTCGACTTCGGGCTCTTCCTCGCAGGCGCGCTGGAAATGTTGCAGCGCGCGTTCGCCGTCGGCGAGTGGACCCGTGAGCAGCGCGCCGAGTGCGCGGATCGCGGCGCTGCGTTCGGCGCCGACGCTTCGCGCTGTGGCGCGTTCCCACGCTTCGACCGCTTTGTTGAGACGCCCGGCGCTCTCGAATGCGCGCGCCAGACCCACGAGGCCGAGGGGTGCGTCGGGGCGCAACGCGAGAGCGCCCTCGAAGCTGACGATCGCGGCCGACGCGTCGCCGGCCGCCAGCGCGCGATCGCCGATCTCCAGGAGCGCCGTGGCGGCCTCCGGGCTGGGCGCGAGATTTGCCTCGCGAACGACGGCATCGATCGCTTCGCCGAACATTCCGTTGGCGAGGCAGACGGCCCGCAAGCGCCGGAGCGCCGGGGCGAACAGCGGGTCGAGTTCGACGGCGGCGCGATAGGTCTCGGCGGCGCGAGTCGCGTCGCGCAGGCCCTCTTCGATCGACTGACCCATCCGAAACAGTAGGCGGGCTCGCTCGCCCGGAGATCGGGTCGCAGCGCTGGCCGCGAGGTGCGCTTCGTAGAGCGGAACCAGTTGGGTCCACTCGGCGGCGAGAAAGAGTGTTTCCTCGAGCGACTCGAACGCGGCGCGATCGCTCGGATCCGCCTCGAAACGGTCGCGCGGCATGGGCCGACGCCCCTGGCTCGCCGAGTCATTTGAGTCGTTGGAGTTGGGCGTCACGGTCCTCTCGCGCGCAGCGGGTGCGCAACTGGTTGGCCCTTCCCATCGTCCTGATGGGGCCTCCGCTTGACCGCGGATTTGTCGAAGTGCGCGGGCTGGATGGCCACCCAGGGGGCGCTTCGATAGGTTCCGCGTCAGATTCGGGCCCCCCACGAGGCTTCGACCATGTCCTCGGATCCGACCCCGAACCCGACCCTGATTCCGAGCCAGCCGCCGGCCCACCCGGACGCGCTACCGGAATCCCGTCTCGAGAGATGGGCGACGGCGCCGTATGCTGCCAACCCGCTCGGAGTGCCCGCCGCCGAGCGGCGCCGCCGCCGTCGCGAGCTGTGGCTTTCGTCGCTGTTGCTGGTGGCGATCGCAATCATCGCGATCGGTCAGCAGTGGGCATCGGCGCCGCGCGGTACGCTGCCGATCGGCGACTCGGCGCTGTTCCTGTTCCTGAACGCGCTCAGCGTCTTCTTGGTCTTCCTGCTCGTCTACCTGGTTGCGCGCAATCTCGTGAAGCTGGTCTTCGAGCGCCGGCGCGGAGCGCTGGGCTCGCACCTCAATCTCAAGATCGTGCTCGCGTTCGCGCTGATCGCGACGGTTCCGACCGTCGTGCTGTTTCTGGTCTCGTCGTCGATCATCGGTTCGTCGATCGACACGTGGTTCAGTCTGCAGATCGACCGCACGCTCGACGAGAGCCGCCAGGTGGCAGACGCGTACTACCAGTCGGCCTCCGACGACGCGCTCTTTTTCGGGCGCCGCATCGCGGACCAGGTGACGGAGAAGCGGCTGCTGCGCGAGGACGAGGGCGAGGCGCTCGCGAGCTTCGTACAGGAGCGACAGCGCGACTACCACCTCGGCGTCGTCGAAGTGTTCAGCACCAGTGGCGAGGCGTTGGTCGTCGCGGTGAACCCGGATATTCCCGCGGCGAACTTCTCGCGACCCGACAGCGAATTGGTTTCGTCCGCGCTGGCGGGCGGAACGACCACGCGTGTCGAGGAAGTCGTCGGTGGCTCGGTGATCCGGGTCGCCGTGCCGATCGGCTCGAGCTTCAAGGAGAAGGAAGCGGTCGGTGCGGTGGTGGTGAACCACTTCGTGCCGTTCTCGCTGGCGCAGAAGCTCGAACAGATTCGCGCTGCGCACGACGAGTACCGTCGCCTGCAACCCTACGCGGGACACATCGAGCGCCTGTACCAACTCGAACTGTTGCTCTTCTCGCTGGTCATGGTGCTCTTTGCGATCTGGTGGGGCTTCCGGATCGCGAAGGGCGTCTCGACGCCGATCCGCGCGCTCGCCGAAGGCACCGCCGAAGTGGCGCGCGGCAACCTCGACGTGCAGGTCGATCCGCACTCCGACGACGAGGTCGGTTTCCTGGTGCGCTCCTTCAACCGGATGACCCGCGACCTGCGTGACGCGCGCGACGGCCTCGAGCGCACCAACGCCGAACTGGAGCGGCGACGGCGCTACATGGAGGTGGTACTGCGCAACATCGGCGCGGGCGTGGTGTCGCTCGACGCCGAGGGACGCGTCAACACCATCAATCCCGCCGCGCAGCGGCTGCTCAGCATCCCGCCCGGCGTCGGGCTCGTCGGCCGTTCCTGGGACGACGTGCTGCGCGAGCCTGAACAGCTCTCGCTGGTGCGCGACCTGCGTGAGGATCTGCGACCCGGCGTGCGCGAGAGCATTCGTCGCCAGGTACAGCTTCCGTCCGGCGACGAGACGCTGACACTGCTGGTGACGGTGGCGCTGCTGAAGGACGAGGAGAATCTGGTGCTCGGCACCGTGGTGGTGCTCGACGACTACTCGCAGCTGGTGAAGGTGCAGCGCATGGAGGCGTGGCAGGAAGTGGCGCGCCGCATTGCGCACGAGATCAAGAATCCGCTGACGCCGATTCAACTGTCCGCGCAGCGCATCCGCCGGCGCTTCGGAGCGCGACTCTCGGCCGACCCGGCCGACGCCAAGGTGTTCAACGAGTGCGTCGACGCCATCACGAGTCAGGTGGACAGCCTGAAGCTGCTGGTGAACGAGTTCTCGAATTTTGCGCGGCTACCTGCCGCGAATCCCGTCCCCGACGACCTGAATCGAATCGTGCGGGAAGCCGTGTCGCGCTACGCCGGCAGCGAAGGTGTGGTGCTGAAGACCGATCTCGACCCGAACCTCCCGCACGCCGACATCGATCGCGAGCAGTTCGGGCGACTGCTCACCAACCTGATCGACAACGCCGTCGCGGCCGTGCACGAGCGGATGGAACAGGAGCCCGGCTACGACGTTGGTCACGTCGAGCTGCGCACCGTGCACGACGCAGCGCTGCACGCGGTGCGCCTCGAGGTCGTCGACGACGGCATCGGCATCCGTTCCGAGGATCGTCGCCGCATCTTCGAGCCGTACTTCTCGCGCAAGGAGCACGGCACCGGCCTCGGCCTCGCGATCGTCTCCCGGATCGTTGCTGACCATCGTGGCTATGTCCGCGTCCACGACGCCCAACCAAGAGGTGCACGATTCATCGTGGAACTCCCCGCGGCTCCGGAACGAGCGCTGCGCGAAGCAGCCGAGGTGGGCGCGTGACGCGCCTGCTGATCGTCGACGACGAGGACAGCATCCGGCGCTCACTGGCCGGGCTGCTTTCCGACGAGGGCTACGAGATCGTGACCGCGTCCGACGGCAACGCGGCGCTCGCGTTGTTGCGCGAAGAAGCCGCCGACTTCGATCTGGTGTTGCTCGACATCGCGATGCCGGGTCGCGACGGCATGCAGGTCCTCGAAGAGGCGGGCGCGCGCTGGCCCGAGCTGCCGTTCGTGATGATGAGTGGACACGGCACGATCGAGACCGCCGTGCGCGCGACGCGCCTTGGCGCGTTCGATTTCATCGAGAAGCCGCTCTCGGCAGAGAAGTTGTTGCTGACGCTCCAGCACGCGCTCGACAACCGCCGCCTCGCTACGGAGAACCAGCGGTTGCGCGCGCAGGCGCTGCGTGCGCACGAGATCCTCGGCACCTCGGAGCCGATCCAGCGCCTGAAGGCGCAGATCGCCCAGGCGGCGCCGACCAACGGCTGGGTGTTGATCACCGGCGAGAACGGCACCGGCAAGGAACTCGTCGCGCGCCAGATCCACCTGCAGAGCAAGCGCGCCTCCGAGCCGTTCGTCGAGGTGAATTGCGCGGCGATTCCCGAGGAGTTGATCGAGTCGGAACTGTTCGGCCACGAGAAGGGTGCCTTTACCGGCGCGATCGCGCGCAAGCGCGGCAAGTTCGAGCTGGCGGATCGAGGCACGATCTTCCTCGACGAGATCGCCGACATGTCGCTGAAGACGCAGGCCAAGGTGCTGCGCGTACTCCAGGAGTCGAAATTCGAAAGGGTGGGCGGCACCGAGCCGATCGAAGTGGACGTGCGCGTGATCGCGGCCACCAACAAGGAACTCGAAAAGGAGATCGCCGCGGGAAACTTTCGGGAGGATCTGTTCTACCGGCTCGCGGTGATCCCGTTCCATGTTGCGGCGCTGCGCGAGCGGCGCGAGGACATCCCGATTCTCGCCAAGACCTTCGTCGACGAGTTCTGCGCGGAATCCGGCGCGCGCGTAAAGGAGATCGCGCAGAAGGCGATGGATGCGATCCAGGCGTACGCATGGCCGGGCAACGTGCGTGAGCTGCGCAACCTGATGGAGCGGCTGGTGCTGATGACCCCGAGCGAGCGCATTACCGCCGACGACCTACCCGACGCCGTGCGCATCGGCGAAGTACGGCCCGGTCCGTCCGGCTCGACGCTCGAGGAAGCGCGGCGCGCGTTCGAGCGCGAGTGGCTGCTCGCGAAACTCCGCGAGCACGGTTGGAACGTGTCGCGCACTGCCGAGGTGGTGGGGCTCGCGCGCGAGAGCCTGTCGCGCAAGATCCGCGCGCTGAAGATCGAGATGCAGCGTGGCTAGACGGTCGCTTCGCGAGCCGGCGGCGCGCAGCGCAGCCGGGGACGCCGCGCGCGAGACGACGTCGCATCCAGTTGCGCGCGCGGTGGCCAGCGATGCCGCGGCGCTGGCAGCGCTCGCCCGCGAGTCCACGGTGCCCGGTTGGTCCGAAGCGTCGTTGCTCGCGGCGTTCGCCGATTCGCAGACGATCGCGCGGGTTGTGCGCGGAGCGAGCGGGGCCGCGTACGGTTTCGTCGTCGCACGTCGTGCGGCAGACGAGGTGGAGGTCCTGCTCGTTGCGGTGGCGAAGGACGCGCGCCGCCGCGGCGCCGGCTCGGCGCTGGTTGCGGCCGCACTCGCCGATGCGGCGCGCGCCGGAGCGGTTGCGGCGCATCTCGAAGTGCGGGCCTCGAACGCGGCGGCGATCGCACTCTACACGCGACTCGGATTCATCGCGGTCGGTCGCCGGCCGCGCTACTACGACGCGACGGAGGACGCGGTACGGATGAGTCGCGTGCTCGGCCCGCAAGCATCATGAACGCACCCGCCGCGCTGCCGCTGCGCGTCGATGCCGCGGTGCTGGAGAATCGGTCCGAAGGCGGCACCAACTACCGGCTGCGTCTCGCCGTTGCGGGTTGGCCTGGCGCGGAGCCCGGTCACTTCGTGATGCTGTCGCCCGGTGCCCGTGGCGCTGCGCTGCGCTTCGATCCATTGCTGCCGCGACCGATGGCGGTGTATCGCACGCTCACGGGAGCGGCGTCGCCCGAGATCGAGGTGCTCTACAAGGCGACTGGCCGCGGCACCCAGTTGCTCGCGGAAGCGCGCGTCGGCGACTTCGTGCGCGTCGTGGGTCCCCTCGGCGTTCCGTTCGCGCTGCCGGAAGCGGGACGCCCCGCGCTGCTCGTCGGCGGTGGAACCGGCATCGCGTCGCTCTATGAGCTGGCGGCGCGCGCGGCGGCGCTCGGCCCGGTCGTCGTGATGCTCGGCGCGCGCAACGCGGCCGATCTGATGGGATGCGACGACTTCGCGGCGCTCGGCGTCGAGCTTCGCATTGCGACCGAAGACGGCAGTCGCGGGCACCGCGGTCGGGTGACGGAGCTGCTCGAAGCCGCGCTGGTCGGCGACCGGCGCGACGAGTCGATCTACGCCTGCGGTCCGACGCCAATGATGCGGCGTGCCGCGGAGATCGCGACCGCGCGCGGGCGCTGCTGTCAGGTGTCGCTCGAGAACCACATGGCGTGTGGCTTCGGGGTCTGTCTCGGTTGCGCAGTGCCGCGCGCGGACGGAACGATCGCGCTCGTGTGTCGCGATGGGCCGGTCTTCGACGCGGATCAGGTGGCGTGGGCGGGTGTGCCGTGAGCGGTGCGCGCGTCGACACGAGCGTGAATCTCGCTGGGATTGCGCTGCGCAATCCGGTTCTCACCGCGTCGGGAACCTTCGGCTACGGCGCCGAGTTCGCGCCGTTCTTCGACCTCGCGCGGATCGGCGGGATCGTCGCGAAGAGCATCACGCTCGAGCCGCGCCAGGGAAACCAGCCCGCGCGGATCGCCGAGACGGCGGCCGGCATGCTCAACGCGATCGGTCTCGAGAACGTGGGCGTCGAGGCGTTCATTGCCGAGAAGCTTCCGGCGCTCGCGGCGGGCGTCGTCGTCGTCGCAAGCGTGTTCGAGACCGAGATCGACCGCTACGCCGAGGTTTGCAGACGGCTGGCTGGCGTGCCGCGCGTGGCTGGGATCGAAATCAACGCGTCGTGCCCGCACGTGAAGAGCGGCGGGATCGAGTTCGGTCAGCGCGCCGAGGTGCTGGCGCAGCTCGTGCGTGCGACGCGGCGGGCCACGTCTTCTCCGCTGCTCGTGAAGCTGTCGCCGAACGTCACCGACATCCGCGAGATGGCGCGCGTCTGCGAGGCGGAGGGCGCCGACGGCCTGTCGATGATCAACACGCTCCAGGCGCTCGACGTCGATGTCGCGACACGACGGCCCGTGCTGCGAAACGTGTTGGGTGGGCTCTCGGGTCCCGCGATCCGGCCTGTCGCGCTGCGCATGGTGTGGCAGGCATCGCAGGCCGTGCGCATACCGATCTGCGGGATTGGCGGGATCATGAATGCCGAGGACGCGATCAAGTTCCTGATCTGCGGCGCGACCGCAGTGCAGGTGGGCACCGCCAACTACCTGAACCCGATGGCAGCCCTCGAAGTCGCCGAGGGAATCGAAGCGTACGCCCGCGAGAACGGCCTCGCGCGGGTCGCGGATCTGGTCGGGACGCTCGAGCTGCCGGCCGGCTAGTTCATGATGCTCGCCGCTCGGCTTCGCCTCGCTACGCGGGAATCGCCGTATCGACCGTCGGACCGCTTCCTGCGGTTGCCGCGGTTTTGGATTTCGGATAAGGTCCGCCCACTTGCGTGGCTCTGGCGCAGGCTTGATCGGCCGAGAGTGGTTCGGCGAATGGTTCGGCGAAGGTGGGCTCGGGGCTCGCCTTTTTTTTTCCGCGATCGGTTGTGTTTCCAGTCTCCATCGCAGCTCCTCAGCACAGGGTACGCGTCGATGTATCACGACATTCCCGAATCGCTGCGCGCGCTCATCGAGCCGGTCGTCGCCGACCATGGCTTCGAATTGGTCACGGCGGACCTCGCCGGCAAGGTGGTGCGTGTCGTGATCGATACGCGCGACGGCGATGGGCGGGTCCCGATCG
>Ga0315283_10006387_pt1 | contig 10510 bp, 3 predicted proteins | sample YL17G09_0_MG_FD_204541 | JGI IMG/M metagenome (GOLD analysis project Ga0315283, IMG submission 204541) | Sediment microbial communities from Yellowstone Lake, YNP, Wyoming, USA - YL17G09_0 | ecosystem: Environmental > Aquatic > Freshwater > Lake > Sediment | place: USA: Wyoming | collected...
TCGGCCAGGATGGCGAGCACGAGCGGGGTGGCGGACGCCGCAACCAGGTCCTTACTCATGTCCATACGTAGGAGTGTTATACATTGTTGTTCTATGTATGTCAACAACCTGAGGTCACGCGCCTCGAGCGCTCGCACAAGAGTCTCTCGGAAGGCATCCTCTGAGCGGATTGCGTCGAGTGTCACGTCGAGTGTCATTGCGCTGTCCCGCCGACCTAACCTCCGCTCAACCTCGGCCTGGCCCGAGCCTGCGCTCGCCTTTGTCGAGCGGCCCGGTCAACTCCCTCCGGAGGCAGTCGTTCGAGTGCGAGTCGAAACCTCTCCAGTCGTCTCGCACGGCGCAACCGCTTCCAGAACCAGCGGGAAGTCCCGCCACGCCTCATGCGCATTGTGCGCGCGGCAGAGCAAGGCGACGTTGTCCACCGTAGCCTCGCCGCCTGCCGCGAACGGCACGCGGTGATGAAACTCGATGAATCCTCGTTCGGTGCAACGGCCCGACGTGCCGACAAACGTGCACTGGCAGCCATCCCGCTCCCAGACGGCTCGACGGACGCTCGCCGGAACGGTGCGCGAGCGAGTGCGCGGATTGCGCTCGGGGACTCGATCCGGCGACGGCACATGGTCGACCGACGACCGCGACGTGTGAGTCCGTGTCGGCACCCGCGCCTGTGTGACCGACGACTGCGGCGCGGATGCCCTTCCTGCGTTGGGAGACGAAACCCGCCGAGGCTGTCGTCTCTGGGCGGGGCTGGCCGGCCGCGGGGAACTGGTGGCCGCGCATTTCGATCGCTCCAACTGGTCGAGCAATACCGTCAGCGCGCGATCCAGGACGGCCGCCGGATCGCCATCTGAAATCGCGTGGCGCAGCAGATCCTGGGCGCGCCGCAACTAGGCGTGGGTCTCGGCCGACACCGTCACCTGGACCTGGTCACGGGCCGGCGCGAGCGCGCGAATCACGGCAGGATGATGCGGAGGCGGAGGCGCGCTGGCCTCGAAGATACCGGCATTGGCGGCCGCCAGCAGCGATGCCGACACGAGAGGCCCGTCGTCCTCACCCGCGCGGGAGCTGCCGTTCGGCGGGGCCGACAGGTGCTCCGCGGGTCCAGAGCGGTCGGGTGATGACGCCCGTGGCGCGGGGAGCTTTCGGATCGACGCGGGGACGTCCGGACGCGCGTGCAGATGCGCGACGACGGCTTCAACGACCCGCTTCCCTTGATGGCGCGCCGCGTCGAGCAGGTGGCGGTGATTCGCGTCGGTGAGGTGTGGCGCGAGCAGGCCGACCGAGGTCAGCGTGAGCGCGCCCTCCCGGAGGCGATCCAGAATCAGCGGAAAGCGTCTCGCCGCGCGGGCAGCCGTCGCCCAGGTATAAGGGCATGTGAGCGAACAAAAGTAGCAGCAGTTGTCCGCTTACAGGCCCTTATGGCTGGCCCACACGACCGAAATGCTACGTGTGTTCATCTACAGCGCCCAACCGGCGGGTGTCGAGTTCCGAGAGCGCAGCGATGAGATCGGCGGTGGCGTCGTTCGCGCGCGCCACGAGGCGCGTGACGGTGGCGACAAGTTCCTGGTCCGACAGGTGGGAGAGCGCGGGAGTGTTGATCGGCATGCCCTCAATATACGCACCCGATCTCGAAGGCCTCGAGCGCCCGCACGGCAGGCGATCCGAGGCACGAACACCGCGGCGGGCTACCGCGAAGTCGAACGGGGCACCACGGCGATCGTCGTCGGTGACGACGCCATTCCAAGAGGCGCATCGCCGATCTTGCAGGCCGCGTTGCGAAAGCTGTCAAGGGGGCGGCGATCTATATTCTCGATGGTGCGACGATTCAGAGCCGAGAGACGCGACGTCCGGCCGTCCCGCGGCCCGCACGCTTGAGCCCCCTGACGGCAGACCATTCCTGTCGTGTGGCGCGCGACATCCGCCGCCGGCGGGCGTCGATGCGTTCGTGCAGTTCGATCGTCTGGCCACGGGAGCCCTCGGCTATCTGCTCGTCAGCGACGGCGAGGCGCTGGAGGACGACGTCCTTCCGGATCGTGGCGAAGGCGGAAGACCTGATACCCTCCCTCCGGGCGAATCCGGCTGAGGCGCAGCCTTGTCGGGTTGAGACGCTGAGAGTATAACGTCCGCACACGGGTGGAGCACCGCAGGGACGCACTGGCGTAACGTCGGACGGACAGCACGGGCCGGCGATCGATCCGGCAGGCGGGGGTGCGATGACGGCGATAAGACGCATCGTGGTGGTCGCGGTCGTGCTGTGCTGCAGCGTCATCGCGGCGCAGGCGGCGGTCGTCGTCAAGAACCTGCAGGTGGAGTACCGGAGCACCCCACTCGGCATCGATGTCCAGCAGCCGAGGTTCGGCTGGCAGATGGAGGCGACCTCCGGCGAGCGCGGCGTGTCGCAGACCGCCTGGCGGATCGAGGTTCGGGATTCGAAGGGCGCGCTGGTCTGGGATTCGAAGAAGACCGATGGGTCTGGGGCCGTCCACATCACCTACGGCGGGAGCCCGCTCAAGGCCTCCACCCGGTACGCGTGGACTGTGACCGTGTGGACTCTGGCGGGCGCGCCGCTCACCGGCAGTTCCTGGTTCGAGACCGGGCTGATGGACCCCTCGCCCTCGTCTCCGGCTTGGGCCGGCGCGTCGTGGATCGGCGGCGGCAATGCCGACCGCGTGCTGTTTTCACCCTACCTGGCGATCTTCGACGTGACGTACGTGCTGGCGATAGCCCCGGGCAGCGCGCGCGCCAGCTTCGTCTATGGCGCGAACGACTCGCGGCTGATGGACAGGAACAAGAACATCTACCAGTTGCAGCACGCACAGGACCAGAGCTACATCAAGCTGGAGCTCGATATCTCTGCGCTCGGCGGCTCGCCGGACGGGAAGGCAAGACTGCACGTCTACCGCGCCGGCTACAAGGACACCGACAACCCGTCGCAGCCGCTCAAGACGTTCGAGATCGACGGCTCGCTGATCAACGACGCGAACAAGCACGCCGAGCACACGATCGAGTTCCGCAGCGCGTTCGGCCAGATCACGTTGACGATCGACGGCAGCACGACGTTTGCGGGCACGGTGGCTCCGGCGGGAACACGGGGCGCACCCAATACCGTGAACCTGAACCCCGCGGGCCAGGGCGGCGACTACCTCCCGTTCGGCATGCTGTGCGACTTGGGGTTCTCGGTCGGCCCGGGCCAGACGGCGACGTTCCGTGATGTCGTGGTCCGCAACAGCCGCGTGCCGAACAACGTTCTGTTTCGGGAGGACCTCGACGCCGGGACGTACAAGGGCATCTACGCGGACGCGATCAAGGCGACTGCCGGCGTGTCGATCGCCACAGGCACGTACGTGCTGGAGGGAGGCAGCCACGGCGCGTTCGTCGTGCGGAACCCCAGCCGAAACTCGATGCCGATGCTCCGGACCACGTTCAAGACGGGAGCCAGGGTGATCGCCGGCGCGCGCCTCTATGTCACGGCGCGCGGCATCTACGAGGTCTTTCTGAACGGCAGGCGGGTGGGCGACGACCACTACAATCCCGGGCTCACCCAGTACAACATCACGCACATGTACCAGGCCTACGACGTCACCAGCCTGCTCAAGCCTGGCGACAACGCCATGGGCGCCGTGCTGGGCGAGGGCTGGTGGAGCGGGTTGCTCAGTTTCGGCAGCATCTGGAATCACTTCGGCGACCGTCAGTCGCTGCTCGCCAAGCTCGTGATCACCTACAAGGACGGCACGTCCGAGACGGTCACCACCAATGAACGCACGTGGAAGTACTACGGCAACGGCCCGGTCGTCTACAGCAGCCTGGACTTCGGAGAAGTCCACGACGCGGCGAGGGAAGCTGCGGTCGCCGGCTGGACCACGGCCCTGTACAACGACAGCGCCTGGAAGCCCGCGGTCGTCGTGCCGCTCGAAGGCACGACCTTCTCCGGGACGGACGGCGGCGGCCGGGGAGGCGCGGCCGGGCCGCCGTTCTCGTTCGACAAGCTGTCGCTCGTCGGCCAGATCGGCAACAGCGCGGGCGTCTTCCGCACGCTGACCGCAAGGAGCGTCAAGGAAGTGCGGCCCAAGGTGTACGTCTACGACATGGGGCAGAACCTGGTGGGCGTGCCCAGGATCACAATCGCGAACGGGCGCCCGGGAGGGACGATCGCGCTGCGGTACTCCGAGATGTTGTATCCCGATCTTCCGGCCTCCGGCAAGAACGTCGGGATGATCATGACCGAGAACTACCGGGCGGCACTGAGCCAGGATGTCTACGCGATGAAGGCCGGGCCCCAGACGTTCCAGCCGCGCTTCACGTCGCACGGCTACCAGTACATCGAAATCACCGGCATCGATCAGCCGCTCCCGCTGTCCGCCGTCCAGGGCATCGCGATCAGCTCGGTCCGAAGCCTGACGGCCGACTACAAGACGTCGAGCGAGAAGATCAACCGGCTGTGGTCGAACCTGGTCTGGTCCAACGTGGACAACTTCCTCACGATCCCGACCGACTGCCCGCAGCGCAACGAGCGCATGGGCTGGTCGGGCGACATCAGCGTGTTTTCGCGCACCGCCACCTACGTCTCGAACGCGAACCAGTTCCTGACGCGCCACATGTACGCCATGCGTGACGTGCAGACGCCGGCGGGGAAGTTCACCGACGTCGCACCGGTCGGCGGCGGCTTCGGCGGCGTGCTCTGGGGCAGTGCCGGCATCGTGGTGCCGTGGGAAGCGTACCTGCAGTACAAGGACGTGGGCCTGCTGGAGCGCCACTACCCGGCGATGTCGGCATACATGGCCTACCTCGAGACCACGATCGACCCGAAGACGGGACTGAGCTCGGACGGGCAACTGGGCGACTGGCTGGGGCCGCAGAATAACGCGTTGGGCAGCGCCTTCCTCGTGACGGCGTACCACGCGTACGACCTGGGCATCATGGCGAAGGTCGCCGATCTCCTCCGGAAGCCCGGCGATGCGGCCAGGTACCGCGAGCAGTACGAGAAGCGCAAGGCCTACTTCAACGCCTCCTTCGTGAACGCGGAGAAGAAGACTCTCGCGACAGGCAGCGGCCGCGGCGGTGGCCGTGGGGCGGCTCCGGTCGGACCGCCCGAGTTCCGCGTGGCCGATACGCAGACCTCTTATGCCGTGGGCCTGGCCATGGGACTGTTCAACAGCGAGAACAGGCCGCAGATGGTCAGGAACCTCGCAGACGCCGTGGCGCGCGAGAACACAGACGACGGCGGGGTCGTGCGGCCGACGTACTCGCTGATGACCGGGTTCATCGGCACGGCGTGGATCAGCAACGCGCTGTCCGAGAACGGCCACAGCGAGCTGGCGTACCGGCTGCTGCACAACAACCGGTACCCGTCCTGGCTCTACGCCATCGACCAGGGCGCAACCACCATCTGGGAACGCCTCAACGGATACACGGTTGAGAACGGGTTCGGCGGCAACAACAGCATGAACTCGTTCAACCATTATTCATTCGGCGCGGTCGGCTACTGGATGATGGCGCACTCCCTCGGCATCCAGCGGGACGAGCCCGGGTTCCGCACGTTCATCCTGCAGCCCGAGCCGGATCCGACCGGCGTGATGACCTGGGCCGAGGGGTACTACGACTCGATGTACGGACGGATCGGCAGCGCCTGGAAGGTCGACGGGGCGACCCTCACCTACCGGGCGACGGTGCCGGCGAACACCACGGCCACGCTCCATCTGCCGACCTCATCGGCGGACTCCGTGAAGGAGGGCGGGAAGGACGCCCGCGGCGCGAGCGGCATCGCCTTCGTCAAGTACGAGGACGGCCAGGCGATCTACACTCTGCAATCTGGTAGCTACGTGTTCACGGCGAGCCGCTGACGGCATACTCGTCTGTCGCCGGATCGGAGCGCTTCATGATTCGTGGGGGGAGCATGTTCTTCAACTGGCGCGTCAATGCCGGCCTGGTTGTCGCATGCCTGCTGGCCGTCCTCGCGGCGGCTTCCGCGCAGGCCACCCTCGCGCTGCTGAGGAAGCACGGCTTCGCGCCGCAGTTGTTTCAGGGCAAGTAGGAGCCGGCCAGGCGAGACCGACGACAGATGTGATCATTCCGCCGAACACGGAGGAGATCCGATGAACTGGAGAGCTTCGCTGGTCGCACTGGTTGTGGTGCCTGCATTCGCCGTTCATCCGACGGGCCAGGCGAAGGCGCCCGCACAGGAGAGACCGGCAGCGGCCTTCGCGAAACCGGTCATGCAACCGAAGGTCGAGGCGCACAAGGCGCAGGTGATCACCATCGCCGGGCTGAAGTTCCGTGACCTGAACAAGAACGGCGCGCTGGATCCGTACGAGGACTGGCGGCTGCCCGTCGCCCAGCGCGTCGCCGACCTGGTCGCCCGGATGACCGTGGAGGAGAAGACCGGGCTGATGATCCATTCGTCGCTCGCCGGGTTCACCGGTCCGAACGGCGAGGTGCTCGGAATGCCGGCGGCTGGAGGCCGAGGCGGCGCGGGCCGCGGCGCCGCCACCGGCGCTCTCGCGAATCGCGCGTTCGAAGGCGGGCCGAACCCGAACAACGTCGAGCCGACGGGCAGTGCGAACCCGACGCAGCTCATCACCGAACGCCACATCCGCTACATCCTGGTCCGCCCGAACGCCGGAGAGACGCCCGACATCACGGCGACATTCCACAACGGCCTCCAGGAGATGGCGGAAGCCAGCCGGCTGGGCATCCCGATCGTGTTCAGCACCGACCCTCGTCACGGTGTCGGCCGCGGCGGTCCCGGCGGTGCGGCTGCCGGCGCGCCCGCGGCGCTTCCCGCGCCGACCATATCGCAGTGGCCCGACCAGTTGGGGCTCGCCGTCGCACGCGATCCCGAACAGGTGCGCACGTTCGGGCAGATCGCAGCGAAGGAACTCAGAGCGATTGGTATTCAGTGCCTGCTCGGGCCGATGGCCGACCTGATCACCGAGCCCCGCTGGAACCGCATCAATGGAACGTTCGGCGAGGATCCCACCCTCGTCACGTCGCTCACCAAGGCGATCGTTGAAGGGTTCCAGGGCAAGCAACTCGGGCCCGAGAGCGTGATGACGGTCACCAAGCACTTCCCGGGGGACGGCCCGGTGAAGGACGGCTACGACGGCCACAACGCCTACGGGAAGTGGTACATCTACCCCGGCAACCAGTTCGATCTCCACCTGCAGCCTTTCAAGGCCGCGTTCGAGGCCGGCACCGGCGGCATCATGACCGCCTACGGCATCCCGGTGGGCAAGGACACCGTCGGGATCGCCTTCTCGAAGGCGATGGTGGACGAGTTGCTGCGGAAGAAGATGGGTTTCCAGGGCCTGGTGGTCACCGACTGGAACCACAACATGCCGTGGGGCGTCGAGCAGCTCTCGGAGAAGGACCGGCAGAAGATGGAGATCCTCGCCGGTGTGGACCAGATCGGCGGCAACAACGATCCCGGCGTCATCTTGAGCAGCGCCAAGGACGGCTCGATCCCGATGGCCGTGATCGACACGGTGGCGCGCCGCGCGCTACGCCCGATCTTCCAACTCGGGCTGTTCGAGGACCCGTACGTCGATCCGAACACCGCGAAGTCCACGGTCGCCAGCGCAGAGTTCCTGGCAGCCGGCTATGCCGCGCAGCAGAAGGCCGTCGTCCTGCTGAAGAACGCCAACGACCTGCTCCCCGCCGCTACCGGGAAGAAGATCTACGTCGAGGGGATCTCCAGGGACGTCGCTGCCACGTTCGGCACCGTCGTCGACGATCCGAAGGCCGCCGACCTGGCGATCCTGCGTGTGGCCAGCCCGACGACCACCTATCCGTACGGCGGCGCCTTTGCCAGCGGCGGCGGCGGACGAGGCGGCGCGGCGACTTCACCGCCTCCGCCGCCGATGGCGCCGTACGGCATCACGCTGGCCTACGGCAACGCCGCCAACTGGCAGGTGCTCGAGAACATCAGGAAGATCGCGGCGACCGGCACGAAGACCGTGGTCGTCGTGAACATGGACAAGCCCGCGATCCTCACCGAGTTCATCGACAGCGTCGCCGGCGTCTACGGCGCGTTCGGGCCGAGCGACGCCGCGCTGCTCGACGTGGTCTTCGGCAAGGCGAAGGTCACCGGCAAGCTGCCCTTCGACGTGCCGAGCGACATGCCCTCGGTCGTGGCACAGGCTGCCGACGTGCCGTTCGATATGGTCGATCCGATGTTCAAGTTCGGTTTCGGGCTGAGTTACAAGCGGTAGTCGAGTTCGTCAGGAGGGGGGCGCCAATGCACGTCCGATGGACACGTCGATGCCTTACGGCAACCGCCGCCGCCGTGACGGCGCTGGCCGTCTTCGCCGGAGTGGCCCAGAGCCAGGGGGACGCGCTGCTCCAGGGTTTCCAGAACCCACCGGACAGCGCCAAGCCGCGCGTGTGGTGGCACTGGATGAGCGGCAACGTCACCAGGGACGGCATCAAAGCCGACCTCGAGTGGATGAAGCGATCCGGCATCGCCGGCTTTCAGAACTTCGACGCCAACTTGAACACGCCGCAGATCGTCGAGAAGCGGTTTGTCTACATGACGCCGGAGTGGAAGGACGCCTTCAAGTACGCCACGACGCTGGCCGATCAGATGGGCCTCGAAATGGCGATCGCGGCCTCGCCGGGATGGAGTGAGAGCGGCGGGCCGTGGGTCACGCCCGCGCAGGCGATGAAGAAATACGTGTGGAGCGAGACGCGCGTCGACGGCGGCCGTCCGTTCACCGGCGCCCTGCCGAAGCCGTCGTCGGCGACCGGCCCGTACCAGAATCAGGTTGGCGGGCGAGGCGGCGCCGGCGGTCAGGCCGCAAGTCAGCCGCCGCCCGAGTTTTACGCGGACGCGGCCGTCGTCGCGTATCGCGCGCCCGAGGTCGACCGTCCGATGAGCGCAATGCAGCCGACGATGACCGCGAGCGGCGGCGCGTTCGATGTCGCCGCTCTCACCGACGGCGATCTGACGAAGCCAACGCTACTGCCGGCCGCTCCCGTGGGTGAACGGGCGTGGATTCAGTACGAATTTCCGCAGGCGCAGACCTTCCGCGGCGTGAGCGTCATCACCGCCGGCGGCGGCGGGCGCGGCGGCGGCGCTGCGGCCACTCAGCAGCTCGAGGCGAGCGACGACGGCGCACAGTTCCGGGTCGTCACGCCGATTCCGGCGGGCGCGCGCACGCTCGCCTTCGCGCCGGTGACGGCGAAGTTCTACCGCATTTCCATCCTGACCCCGCAGCCGCAGCAGGCTCAGGCGCGTGCCGGCGCCGGCGGCCTCGGCGGCGGACAACAGGCCGGCGGCCGGGCGCAGGCTCCCGTGGCGCCTGCCGGCACGCAGATTTCCGAGTTCCTGCTGCACGGCGCGGTGGTCAACCGGTTCCAGGAAAAGGCGGGGTTCTCGGCGGCGGCAGGCCTCTACGCAATGGCCACGCCGGCGGTCCCGGCGACCGAGGCGGTGCGCAAGGCCGATGTCATCGACTTGACGGCGAAGATGCGCGCCGACGGCACCCTCGACTGGACGCCGACCGCCGGGCGTTGGGTGGTGCTGCGCATCGGCTACTCGCTGACCGGTGCGCAGAACCGTCCCGCGTCGCCTGAAGCCACCGGTCTCGAAGTGGACAAACTCAACAAGGGCTACGTGAAGGCGTATTTCGACAACTACCTGGATCAGTACAAGGACGCGACCGGCGGCCTGATGGGCAAGCGCGGTCTGCAGTACGTCATCACGGACAGTTGGGAAGCCGGCGTGGCGAACTGGACCAACGACATGCCCGCGGAATTCGCGAAACGCCGCGGCTACGACATCACGCCGTGGCTGCCCGCGCTCACCGGCCGCATCGTCGAGAGCGCCGAAGCCACCGACCGCTTCCTGTGGGATTTCCGCAAGACGCTCACCGAGATGACGGCGGAGTACCACTACGACCAGTTGACCGACCTCCTCGCGGCGAGGGGCATGGCCCGCTACACCGAGTCGCACGAAAACGGCCGCGCGTTCATCGCCGACGGCATGGAGGTCAAGGCGAGGGCGGCGGTGCCCATGAGCGCGATGTGGACCGCGCAGGCGAACCGTCCCAGCTCGCAGTTCGATGCCGACATCCGCGAGTCGGCGTCGGTCGCGCACATCTACGGCCAGAACCTCGTGGCCGCCGAGTCGCTCACCGCCGGCAGCGGCGCCTGGTCGTTCTCGCCAGAGACCCTGAAACCGACGGCGGACCGCGAGCTGTCGATGGGGTTGAACCGGTTCGTGATCCACACCTCGGTCCACCAGCCCTCCAATGACAAGATCCCCGGCCTCGGCCTTGGACCGTTTGGCCAGTGGTTCACGCGGCACGAAACCTGGGCGGAGCAGGCGAAGGTGTGGACGACCTACCTGTCTCGCAGTTCCTACATGCTGCAGCAGGGGAAGTTCGTCGCCGACATCGCCTACTACTACGGCGAGGACTCCAACGTCACCGCCCTGTTCCAGGGGAACCCGCCTCCGATCCCTGCCGGCTTCAACTTCGACTACGTGAACTCCGACGTGGTGAAGCACCGCCTC
>Ga0315283_10006388_pt1 | contig 10508 bp, 9 predicted proteins | sample YL17G09_0_MG_FD_204541 | JGI IMG/M metagenome (GOLD analysis project Ga0315283, IMG submission 204541) | Sediment microbial communities from Yellowstone Lake, YNP, Wyoming, USA - YL17G09_0 | ecosystem: Environmental > Aquatic > Freshwater > Lake > Sediment | place: USA: Wyoming | collected...
CAACGTCGCCGAGTATGAAGTCTGGATCGACGCGCAAGCGCTGAAGTCCGACCATCGCTTGCTGGCGGCGCTGGGGCGCGATTTCGGCGTCGACACGCTGGCCGCCCGCAGCCGCTGGGAAGCGCAGAAAGCCCGCGGCCGTGGGCAGGGCTCGCTGCCCGTCAAAGTGCTCGATCATTTGACGAAGGCACAGGTTTCTCAATACGAACAGAACTTCGAGCGTTACACCGGCACCGAAATGCAGCCGCGTGGACGGCGCCGCTATCCGTACGACGACTTCGCCACCCATGTGCTGGGATACGTCGGTGAAGCGCCACCCGAATTGGTCGAGAAGACCCAGGGGCAGCCGCGCGCCTACCGGCTCGGCGACTTCTACGGCCGCTCCGGGGTGGAAACCTTCTGCGAGGACGACTTGCGCGGCTCGGACGGTGCGCGGCGCGTGCAGGTGAACGCCGCCGGGCAGGAGTTGTTCGAGCTGGTCGACAAAGCCGAACCACCGGTGCCTGGGCACGACATCGAACTGACGATCGACTTCGACCTGCAGAAAAAGATCGAAACCGAACTCTGGCCGCAGGACCGGGCGGGTGCCGCCGTGGTCATCGACGTGCACAGCGGGGAATTGCTGGCGGCGGTCAGCAAGCCGGGCTACGATCTGAATCGCTTCAGCGTCGGCATCAACACTGCGGACTATGAGAAGCTGCGCAACGACCCCCTGACGCCGCTGTTCAATCGCTACGCGCGGGCCGGCTATCCGCCGGGTTCGACGTTCAAGATCGTGTCGTCGACGGCTGCACTCGACAACCACGTCGTGGGGATCGATCAGTCGATGCCGCCGTGCCACGGTTCGTACCGAGTCGGCAACCACGTGTTCAAATGCTGGGAAGAGCGTGGGCATGGCTCGCTCGCCATGCTGAATGGTTTCGCACAGTCGTGCGACGTGTATTACTACCAACTCGCACGCGAGATCGGCCTCGATCACCTGGCCGATACGGCGCGCCGCCTGGGACTCGGACATCCCACCGGCTTCGACTTGCCGGAAGAGCGGGGCCTCATTCCGGATACCGCGTACTACGACCGGGTGTTCGGCAAACGGGGTTGGACCTCGACGCTGGTGGTCAACTGCATCATCGGCCAGGGCGAAGTGCTGGTGACGCCGTTGCAGATGGCGCGCCTGGCGGCCGCGGTGGCCAACGGCGGCCAGCTTCTCAAGCCGCAGATCGTGCATCGCGTCCTGGACGGCAATGGCCGCGTCTTGCGTACTGCGGAGCCGCAACTAGAGCGCGACGGGGTGTTCACGCCGCAGGAAGCCGAGTTCTTGCGCCGCGCCATGCTGGAAGTCGTCATTGGGGCGCGCGGCACCGGCCACGCGGCCCTGCCGGAGTCGCTGCTGGTGGCCGGCAAGACCGGCACTGCCGAAACGCCTGGCAAGATCGAGGATCACGCGTGGTTCGTGTTCTTCGCACCCTGGGACAACCCGCAGATCGCCGGTGCCATCATCGTCGAGCGTGCCGGTCACGGCGGTTCGGTGGCGGCGCCCATCGCGCGGCAAATCATCTCCCAGTGGTTCCATCTGCCGGACAACGGACCGGCGTACTGGCGCCGCATGGCGGAACTGCAGGGCACCGCAACTCGCACCCGGGGGACGTGACGTGTCGCGAAGTTCCAGCCCGCTCGGAGTGCGGCGCTTCATCGAAACCGTCGACCGCCCGGCGATGGCCGCGATCCTGGGGCTGCTGCTCGTGTCCTTGGTGACGCTGTACAGCGTCACGCACGCGCCGGTGCCGGAAAACGGCAACCCGGCGCTCGAGGTCGGGCGTGGCATCTTTTGGCGCCAGATCATGTGGATCGGCGTCGGTCTCGTGGCCTTGCTGGTAGGCTACTCGCTGCCACTCCGCACGCTGGAAGACACCGTTTGGGTGCAATACGGCGTCGTCCTGGTGCTGCTGGTACTCGTGCTCTCCATGCCGCATCGCATGGGCGCCGAGCGTTGGATCATCCTCGGGCCGCTGCAGTTCCAGCCCTCGGAGCTCGCCAAGGCGACGATGATCTTCATGTTCGCACACCATCTGGCGCGGCGCGCCGGCAACGTCAATGAACTAAAGCACTTGATCCTGCCGGCGCTGTTGCTGCTGCCGGTATTCGGTCTGGTGCTCAAGCAGCCGGACTTGGGAACCGGGCTCGTTCTGCTGGCGATCTTGGTGCCGATGCTGTTCTGGGCCGGCCTCGAACCGTTGCATGTGCTGTTGTTGGCGTCGCCGGCTCTGAACCTGGTCGTGCACTTGTGGTTTCATACCCGCGACGAGAGCGGCATGTGGTTCTGGATTCTCATGCTGGGCGCGATGGCGGGCGTGACCGTGTGGCGCCGGCGGCATTGGGTCGAGAATTCCATCTTGCTGCTGTTGAACGCCGGGGCGCGTTTCCTGGCGACCGCCGTCTGGGAGCGCCTGCACGACTACCAGCGCAAGCGCATCGAGACGTTCTTCTACCCCGACCTCGACAAGCTGGGGCAGGGCTACCACGTCGCCCAGTCCAAGATCGCGGTCGGCTCCGGCGGCATTCTCGGCAAAGGCTTCATGCAGGGGACGCAAAAGGAACTGGCCTTCCTGCCGGCGCGTCACACCGACTTCATCTTCTCGGTGGTCGGCGAGGAGTTCGGGCTGGTGGGGGCGTTGGTGATCCTGGTGTTGTTCGGAATCCTGCTGACGCGCGGCATCACGTTCGCGGCCCGGGCCCGGAACCCGTTCGCGCGCTACTGCGCCTTCGGCATCGTCGGCTATATCGGCTTCCAGATGATGCAAAACGTCGGCATGACCGTCGGCCTGTTCCCGGTGGCTGGAATCCCGTTGCCGTTGGTCAGCTACGGCGGCAGCTCGCTTGCGATGACGCTGTTCCTGCTCGGGGTTCTGCTCAACCTGGGCCGTAGCTGGCGCGAGTACTAGACCGCTGGCGACAACCTGCTTGCCAACCGAGCCTCCGATCCGGGAGTATGCGTGCCATGCATCCAACTTTGGTGCACTTGGGTCCATTGCCGCTTCACTCCTACGGCTTCATGCTGGCGCTCAGCTTCTTTCTGGGCATCCTGCTGGCAAGCCGGCGCGCGCCTATGCGCGGCATCTCACCGGATGTCGTGTTCGATACGTCGCTGGTGATCGTGTTTGCGTCGATTCTCGGCGCGCGGGCCCTCTACGTCGTCTTCCATCTCGAAGAGATGTCCAGTCCGCTCGACATGATCGCGCTGTGGAGCGGCGGTCTGACGATGTACGGCGGTGTGTTGGCCGCCATGGCGGCGGCGTTCTATTACTTGCGGCGCCGTGGCGTACGTTTTCTGGCCATGGCGGATGTCATGGCGCCGAGCCTGGCTTTGGGTTTGGGACTGACTCGCATCGGCTGTTTCCTGAACGGGTGCTGTTACGGCCAGCCGACGACGAGCCCCTGGGGGGTGCACTTCCCGCCGGACTCGTATGTGAGCCGCATGTTCGGGGACCAGGCGCTGCATCCGGCGCAGCTCTATTCGTCCGCGACGGGCTTGGCGATCATGGCGATCTTGCTGCTCGCCGACCGCAAGCGTGGGCCCGAAGGCCGGTTGTTTGGGATCTACCTGCTGCTCGATTCGGCGGGCCGCTTCATCCTGGATTTCTACCGTTCGTACGAGGCCAACGCCTACATCGTGCGGGGCCTGACGGTGAACCAGATCATCTGCATCGGGCTCGCGATTCTGGGCGTGGCGGCCCTGCTGCATGCGGCCAGGCAACCGCGGACCGCGCCGGCGCGCGACTGGTTGGCGGACCGGGACGAAGCGACGGCCGCCGCGCCTGTCGAACCCCAGTGAGCTCCGGAATCCGGCTCGGCGCGACCGTGGTGCGGTTGCCACCGGGCCCGGACGCCCGCGTCTACGCGTTGCTGGGCGACCCCGTGGCGCACTCCCTCTCACCAGCCATGCAACAGGCGGCGCTCGATGCGCTCGGTCTCGCCGGTGTGTATGTCGCATGCCGGGTGGCGGCGTCGGACCTGGCTCGGGTGTTCGATGAACTTCGCGCACTGGCAGCTCAGGACCGGCTGGGCGGTGTCAACGTGACCGTGCCACACAAGACCGACGTCGTGCGCCGGCTCGACGCATGCGATGCGGAGGCCGGCGCGGCGGGCGCGGTGAACACGATTTGCGTGCAGCGCGACGGAGCCACGCCTCAGTTGCGGGGGTTCAACACCGATCTGGAGGGGCTCGTACGCGCGCTGGCGGACGCCGGGGTTGCGCTGCGTGGCGCTCGGGTGGTGATCGTGGGTGCGGGCGGCATGAGCCGGGCGGCGGCGGCCGCCGCATGCCGCGAGGGCGCGGCGGAGGTGTTCGTGGCCGCGCGCCACGAACCGCGGGCGCAGGACATGCTCGACGCAATTTCAAGCGCCTGGCGCGGTTCGTTGCCCGCACTCGGCTGTGGCTCATTCGCCGCCGCCGAGGCCCGGCTGGCGTCCGCCGACGTTCTGGTGCACGCGACGCCACTCGGACTGCATCCGGATGACGGTGTCGCCGTCGCGCTCGACCGGGCGTCCACGCGGTTGTTCGTTTGCGATACCGTGTACGGACCCGGTCCTACGCCGCTGGTCCGCGCGGCGCAGGCACGTGGATTGCGAGGCATCGATGGGCGCGCGCTGCTCCTGCACCAGGGAGCAGCGGCCTTCACGTTGTGGACCGGACTCGCGGCGCCGCTCGCGGTGATGCGTGCGGCGCTCGCCGGACCGCACGGACGCTGATCCCGCCCCTTGGTTCTCCTTGAATATGATCGACCTCGCGGCCGGGCTGCGCCGGCGCATCGAGGATGTGATCGAGGCAGTGTTTCCCACCGCCTGCCGGCGGTGCGGCCACGCGTTGCCGGACGAGCGGGCCGTGCCGCGCACCGCGCGGCCGTACGCGGCGCTTTGGAATGGGCAACTGCGCCGGCCGGTCTGCGGTTCGTGGTCACTGCCGACCCGGCTGCTGTGCGGCGGCTGCGCCGGCGGACTCGTTCGCAGTCCTCGCGCTGCGGTCCTTCTCGACGGCACCGGCCTCCGGTGTGTGACGCCATTCGAGCCCACCCCGGTGCTCTTCGAGTTAATCCATGCCATGAAGTACGAGTCGCAGGTGCAAATTGCACCGTGGTTTGCTGCGTTCATGGCCGCGGCGCTCCGCGGCGCCGCCGGACCCGATTCGCTGCTGGTGCCGGTGCCGTTGCACGCGCGGCGTGAGCGCGTCCGCGGCTTCAACCAGTCCCAGTTGCTGGCCGCAGTGATCGCGCGCCGGTCGGGTCTGCCGCTCGGCGCCGATCTGGTGCAACGGGCCCGCGATACCCCGGCCCAGGCGCAGCTGCCACACGCGGCGCGGCATTCGAACCTGGCCGGCGCATTCCGTCGGACCGGCCGGGTGCCGGTGCGGGGGCAGGTGGTGATTGTCGATGACGTTGTCACCACCGGTGCCACCGTAGCGGCGGTCGCGGCCGCACTGGACGTCGATCCCGGGCGCGTTCTCGTGACTGCCGTGTGCTGCGCGCGTCCCGGCGCGGAATGAGGCGACCGCGCTGCTCCGGTTCACGTCCGGCGCGTGGGGGCCGGCACTATCCCCCCCACGCTGTTTGTGTTAAAAACGGACCTGGCCGCCGCCTCGTGGCCAACCCCGGGCTTCTTCGCGCCCCGCGTGCGGCACCCGAAACTCTCACTGGCGAGGAGAAATCGCATGGCCATCACGGTGGGCATCAACGGCTTCGGCCGCATCGGACGCCTGGTATTGCGGCATCTGTGGGGAAATCCCAACGTTCAAATCGTCGCGGTCAATGACGTCACCAAGCCCGCGACGCTGGCGCATTTGTTGAAGCGCGACTCGATCCATGGACCGTTCCCGTCGACGGTGTCGGCGGACGGCGAGTCACTGGTCATCGACGGCAAGCGGGTCAAGGTCCTGTCGGTGCTCGATCCGGCGCAATTGCCCTGGAAGGACCTGGGGGTGCAGGTCGTGCTCGAGAGCACCGGCCGCTTCACCAAACGTGCCGATTGCGACAAACACCTGCAGGCCGGCGCGCAGAAGGTGCTGGTGTCGGCGCCCGCCAAGGGCGAGGACCTGACGATCGTGGTCGGCGTCAACGACCACCTGTACGACCGGGGGAAGCACCACGTCGTGTCCGCGGCTTCGTGCACCACCAACTGCCTGGCGCCCGTCGTCAAGGTGTTGCATGCGGCCTTCGGGCTCGAGCACGGTTTGATGACCACGGTGCACGCCTACACGAACGATCAGCGCATTCTCGACCTGCCGCACGAGGACTTGCGCCGGGCCCGCGCCGCGGCAATGAACATCATTCCTACGACGACGGGCGCCGCGGCCGCCGTCGGCAAGGTGCTGCCGGAACTCGCCGGCCGTTTGGACGGTATGGCGATGCGCGTGCCGGTGGCGGATGGCTCCGTGGTGGATTTGGTGGCGATGCTGTCACGCGACGTCACCAAGGACGAGGTGAATGCCGCGATGCGCGCCGCCGCCGAAAAAGCGCCCCTGGCGGGCATCCTGGAGTACTCGGAGGAGCCGCTCGTTTCCAGCGACATCATCGGCAATCCGCACTCCTCGGTGTTCGATTCCAAGTCGACGACCGTGTTGGGCAACCGGCTGGTGAAGGTCGTGTCGTGGTACGACAACGAGTTCGCATACGCGAAGCGCGCGGCCGAGATCATGCAAACAATGGTGAGTTGAGGTCCGGATGGGGAGGACGAGAAAGTGGCGAAGCTGAGCCTTGGGGATCTGGATCTCGCGGGGAAGAGAGTCCTGGTGCGCGTCGATTTCAACGTGCCGATGGACGAGCATCAGAACATCGTCGATGACCGGCGCATTCTCGCCAGCATCCCGACGATCAAGAAGATCCTGGCGCAGGGCGGCACGCCGATCTTGATGAGCCACATGGGCCGTCCGAAGGGGAAGCCGGACCCGAAGTACGGCTTGCGCCCGGTGGCCGACCGGCTGACCGCGTACGTCGATGCGCCGATCAAGTTCGCGCGGGACTGCATCGGCGATGAGGCACGGATGATCGTCGAAAACCTGAAGCCGGGCGAGGTACTACTGCTCGAGAATTTACGCTTTCACGCCGAGGAAGAGGCGAACGACGCGGGTTTCGCCCGTCAGTTGGCAAGTTATGCGCAGGTCTACGTCAACGATGCTTTCGGCAGTGCCCACCGGGCGCATGCGTCGACGGAGGCGGTGACCCATTTCATGCCGCAGTGTGCCGCCGGGCTGCTGATGGAAAGGGAACTGAAGTACCTCGGCGAAACTCTCGACCATCCGCGGCGCCCGTTCGTGGCGGTGCTGGGCGGCGCCAAGATCGCCGGCAAGATCGACGTCATCGAACGCTTGTTCAGCAAAGTGGATGCGCTGCTGGTGGGCGGCGGCATGATGTACACCTTCTACCGCGCGCTCGGGTTCGAACTCGGCGGCAGCTTGGTGGATGCCGAGCGCGTCGACGTCGCGGGACGTCTGCTGCGCGACGCCAAGGCCCGAGGGTTCTCCCTGGTGCTGCCGCAGGACACGCTGGTGGCCAATGCCATCGACGCCGCCGCGATTTGCAAGGAAGTGCTGGTCACCGACATTCCGGCAGGCTGGATCGGCGTCGACATCGGGACCAAGACGATGGCCGACTACGCGGCGCGGATCGCCGGCGCGAAGACCGTGTTGTGGAACGGACCGATGGGCATCTTCGAAATCGCTCCGTTCCGCAAGGGCACCGAAGCCGTGGCGCGGGCGCTGGCACAGGCCACCCAGAATGGTGCAACCACGGTGGTCGGGGGCGGCGATTCGGCAGCCGCGATCCAGCAACTGGGCTTGTCGGACAAGGTCTCGCACGTGTCCACCGGGGGGGGCGCGGCGCTCGAGTTCCTCGAGGGCCGCGAACTGCCGGGAGTGGCCGCACTCACATCCAAATAACTGGAGCCGCGCATGCGCACCCCGCTCGTCGCCGGCAACTGGAAGCTGCACAAGGGGCCGACGGACGGCCGGCGCCTGGCGTTGGAAATCCGTAACGGGCTGTTGGGCCGCAGGCTTGCGGCCGAAGTCGTCGTCTGTCCGCCGTTTCCAACGTTGGCCGCGGTGTTGGAGATCGTCCGCGGTACCGCGGTCGTGGTGGGAGCACAGAACGTGTTCTGGGAAAAATCCGGCGCGTGGACCGGTGAAGTCGCGGCCGACATGCTGCGCGATGCCGGTTGCGAGTGGGTGATCATCGGCCACTCCGAACGGCGGCAGCACTTCGGCGAGCAAGATGCGACGGTCGCCCGGCGCGTGCGCGCGGCGCTGGACGCCGGCCTCAAGGTCATGGCCTGCGTCGGTGAAACGCTTGCCGAGCGGGAGGCGAACCGCACCCGGGAGGTCGTGGAAGGCCAACTGCGCCACGGGCTCGCCGGACTCACGGCCGAGGACTGGGCGCGGACGGCGATCGCCTACGAACCCGTCTGGGCCATCGGGACCGGCCGCAATGCGACCCCGGACCAGGCCCAGGATGTCCATGCGTTCCTGCGCGGCGTTCTGGCCGGCATGACCTCGGTCCGCGTGGCGGACGAGACCCGGATCCAGTACGGCGGCAGCGTCAAAGCCGACAACGCTGTGGCGCTTCTGGGGCAGCCCGACGTGGACGGGGCCCTGGTGGGTGGTGCGAGCCTGGAGGCGGCGGCTTTCCTGGCCATTGTGGACGCCGCAACCACCGCCTCTTGACGCCTTTACGCTTTAGATGATACGGTCCACCGGCTTTTTTCGCGGGCGTCCTCGAAGGGCGCTCGCATTTTCTTGGAGACCCTGTGTTCGCATTTTTCGTGACCATTCATATCGTGATTTGCGTCGCACTGATCCTCGTCGTGCTGTTGCAGGCAGGAAAAGGCGGCGGATTGGCTGGAGCCTTCGGCGCCGGCGCTGCGCAGACCTTGTTTGGCGGCCGCGGCGCCGCCACGTTCCTCGCGAAGACCACGTCCTGGCTGGCCGTTGCCTTCATGGCGATGTCCATCCTTCTCGCGGTGCTTTCGAGCCGGGGCCGGACCGCGGGCGATGGCATTCTGCAGCGGCGGGCGCGTGAGCGAGCTTCGCAAGCGCAGTTGCCGCCGTCGACCTCGACGTTCTCACCGGGTGCATTCGACTCGACGGCGCTACCGATGCCGCAGAGCACGGCGCCCGGACCCGCGAGCGGCACCGCACCGCCCGCGGCACCGGCGCCGGCAGGAGCTACGAAGTGAAGCGTGCCGGGATGGTGGAATTGGCAGACACGCTATCTTGAGGGGGTAGTGGGGGTAACCTCGTGCGGGTTCGAATCCCGCTTCCGGCACCACACGTGCAAGGACCGCCGCCGGGCGGTCCTTGTCGTTTCGGGGCGCGCCACTGTTCAATGGGAGTGTGGCCATGGCTGAAACTCCGGAGATCACGATCGCGGGCGTCGAAGTCACGCCACTGCGGTTCTTCAATGATCCGCGCGGTTGGCTGACGGAGATCTACCGCAACGACGAACTCACAGTGCAGCCGGTGATGTCGTATGTGTCGTTGACCCACCCCGGCGTGGCGCGCGGGCCGCACGAGCACCGGGACCAGGCCGACGTGTTCGTGTTCATGGGGCCGTCGACGTTTCGCATGTACATGTGGGACAACCGGCCCGGCTCACCGACGCACGGTAAAGCGATGAAGTTCGACACCGGCGCCGATTGGCCGGCGCGGGTCGTGGTGCCCCCGGGCGTCGTGCATGCCTACCAGAACGTCGGGGGGATCGACGGGCTCGTGCTCAACTGCCCGGACCAGTTGTACGCCGGCCAAGGCCGCCGCGAGCCGGTGGACGAGATCCGCTGGGAAGACGATCCGTCGGAGCGGTTCCGCCTCGACTGACCGCCCGGACGCGCATCGACCGCCGACAGACCCGTGATATACTCGCGACACTTCACGCGCCAGGAGGGAAACATGGCCACCTCGACCCAGACCTTCGAAAGTCTCGGCCTGCAGCGCGACCAACTCCTGCACATGTATCGCATCATGGTGCTGTCGCGCCGGCTCGACGACGAAGAGCTGAAGCTCAAGCGCCGCAATCAGATTTTCTTTCAGATCAGCGGCGCGGGCCATGAGGCGATCCTGGCAGCCGCGGCGGCGTGCTTGCGGCCCAGCTACGATTGGTTCTATCCCTACTACCGCGACCGTGCCCTGTGCCTGGGCCTGGGCGTGACCCCGTATGAAATGCTGCTGCAAGCCGTCGGCGCCGTCGACGATCCCGCCAGCGCGGGCCGTCAGATGCCGAGCCATTGGGGACACCGCAAGATTCACATTGTGTCGCAGTCGAGCCCGACGGGAACGCAGTGCCTGCAGGCCGTCGGGTGCGCCGAAGCCGGCGTGTATCTCGCGGAGGAAGGCGCCGCACGCGGTTTGGATTTGCGTTTCGAGTCCGACGAGGTCGTCTACGTGTCGCTCGGCGAAGGCGCGACCAGCGAGGGCGAGTTCTGGGAAGCGCTGTCCACCGCCTGCACCCGCAAGCTGCCGGTGCTCATCATGG
>Ga0315283_10006389_pt1 | contig 10508 bp, 12 predicted proteins | sample YL17G09_0_MG_FD_204541 | JGI IMG/M metagenome (GOLD analysis project Ga0315283, IMG submission 204541) | Sediment microbial communities from Yellowstone Lake, YNP, Wyoming, USA - YL17G09_0 | ecosystem: Environmental > Aquatic > Freshwater > Lake > Sediment | place: USA: Wyoming | collected...
ACTCGCCGGTAGCCTCCGAACCGTCCAGCGAGTAATACCGGTCGCAGTTCCCGCACCGGATCTCCACCAGCGTGGCGTAGAACTCGCCCTTCTCACGCTTCAGAGCCGCGGCGCACTTCGCGCAAAGGCTCATGCTGCCCCGCTGGCCGTCGTCTGGATGGCCTATATTCTCGATGGCGATGTAGACCGGCTTGTTCGGGCAGCGGACCTTGCGCGGGGGCCCGAAGGCGAACGCCCCGGGACCGTGCTCGCACTGGCAGCGCTTCGGGTCAGGCGGGATCAGCTTGGTGGTCATGGCCGCTTCTCCAGCTTCCCCCGGCACTCCGGGCACATATAGAGTTGGCGGGGCTGCGGCTCTACCTTGCTGCACGCACAGCAGCTGCGCGGCTGGTGATCGAAAGCCCAGTCGATCACCATCGCAATCATGAGGCCGGACACCAGCGCGAGGAACATCAGGATCGTTAGCAAGGACACATCCATGGTCACCGGCTTATCCATGTTCAACCCCCTAATCCCAGGACGTAGTCGATGAACGACCGCGCCTGCATCCCAATCACCGGCTTGGTTACCGTCACCTCCTGGCCGCTCAGCACTTCATAGAGGTGGCGCACGAAGTCAACGCCCGACCGGATGGTCAGTATCGCGCCGCCCCCTATCCGGGGATTGATGTCGGTGATCCTGGATATACTGTCCGGGCATTGGAAGAACTGCACGTTGATCGGCCCGACGAACCCGTGGGTGTTCCAGCCCCCCGGCTCGTCGAAGTCGACCTGCCCTGTGAAGCAATCGTGGACGATCTCGCCGTGGTCCATCTGTCCATCGGCCACGCTAAGCCGCTTGCGGAGAACGGTTTGCTTCCACTTCCCGTCCAGGCCGAAGAACATGTCTGCGGTATACTCCTGCCCAGTCAGCAGCGGTTGGATCACCCACTCCGGGCCCTTCTCCAGCTTGCCCACGTCGTCGTCACAACGCAGCACCTCGCACCGCCGCGACCCGGCGCCGTACCGCAGCTTGGCGAACAGCGGGAAGACGAAAGGTGGCTCCATGTGCTCGAAGTTACATCTGTGCAGTTCTATCGTCGGCGTGTGCTTGAGGGAATTAGAGTAGCGTCCCAGGACCTGCGACACGAAGCCCTGCAGCAACAGCTTGTCGTTGCAGACCTCCACGGTGTCGTGCCTGCTCAGCACCAGGACCACGCCGTTCATGAACAGGTCTGTACGCAGCAGCTCCAACGCATGCATGTCCCCGTTTCTGACCGGGAGCACCGCGTCGATCCCCAGCTCCCGGACGGCGGCCAGCACCGCGGTGGCGTAGCCGGGGTCGCTGACCTCCGGCAAGCTAACATGGCGGGTGTTAGCGTGCAGCCGGCACGCTGGCATCTCTGTCTCCAACCCGCCAACGTAGACCTGGAAGTAGCGCTCGAGCTCCCGAACCAGCGCGACCTTGCGGCCGGCCGAGGGGACGAGCAGGCGCAGCCGGGTCATGTCCGGTCTCCCGTGTCAGGGCACTTGTCGCACAACGCCGAGTAGGACGCATGCGGGAAGCGTTCGACGATATTCTCCAGCGTGGTCTGCTTCAGGTTGCCGATCGGGTGCGCACGGGGCAGGTTGCAGCAGGGCAGCACGTCCATCCGGCCGTTGACCAGCAGCCCGCCCTTGATCCAGGCGCAGTCGGCCTTGCGCGGCCGGTAGTCGCACAGCTCGAACTTCCCGGCCTCCTCGGCCGGCAGCACCCGCAGCATCCGGCGCAGCGCGCCCCAGCTGTCGCTCTTCCCGTAGTTGGCGTCGGAAACGGCCATGCGATGCAGGGGGTCGTCGCAGAGCACCACCGGGCTGGCCACCGTGACCCGCTCCCAGCGAGCCAGGTCCGAGATCAGGACCCGCAGGATCGGGCCCAGCACCGCGCGCAGCTGCCGGGTCAGCACCAGGTGGGGGACAATCTTGCGCCGCGTTGGCGGATAAAGGGTCGTAGTGCCATCGACCAGCATCTCGGCGTCGCGCAGGCTCCGCACCGACACGTTGACCCGATGAGCCGAGCCCACCTTGCCGAGGTCCTCCGGCCGGCAGGTGACGGTCGTCGTGAACTTGCCGGTGAAGAGCTTCATCAGCTCCGCGTACTTCGGGTGCGCGACCGGATTGCCGAACCCGGTTACGGTCAGCGCGGAGACGCCGGCGCACTCGGCCTGCATGCAGATGCACTCCGCGTCGGCCGTGGTCATGTCGATCCGGGTGCGCTTCTCGGGCGGCAGGCAGATGCGGCAGTGGTGCCTGCAGTTGCCGGTGATCTCGATCTGGAGGTAGGTGAGCTTCTTCATGCCCGCCTCGCGATCGCCACCAGCTTGTAGCCCTCGAGGTTCTTGAGGATCACGGCCGGGTCCATGGCCACTATCTCCGGGTCGTCGTCGAACGGGCCCTTGAACCGGTAGTGGTTGGTCAGCTCCTTGGCCCAGGAGATGATCGACCGGTACTCCACCGTGAAGTCCGGCAGGTGGCGCTGTAGGAACATCTGCAGCGTGCTCGGGCCCCAGATGTTGAAGTGGCCCATCCCGAACATCGGCGCCTTCTCGTGCAGCACCTTGGCCGCCAGGCTGTGGGCGTTCGGGACGCAGATCAGGACGGTGCAGGGGCCCTGCGGTACGCGGAAGGCAACCTCCTTCATCATCGCGTTCGGATCGATCACGTGCTCGAGAACCTCCCACAGCACAATCAACCGGGAATAGCGAGGGTCAGGTTCGGAAGCCTCTCGGAAGCGTAGAGAGCATTCCTCTGCCTTGGCGAGCTCCTCCGTGCGGCTGCGAGCCAGTTCCAAGGCACCGTGATTGACATCGATGCCCACGATGTTCGGATACTTGCCCTGCTTGATCTCAGCATGCATCTCTAAGGCTGTTTCGATCAGAGTCCCGGTCGAGCAACCGACGTCGCAAAGAGAGTCGCTCTCGTCATCGAGCCCGGAAGTCAGGATCTGGGGCCACCCCACCAGCTCCAGCGCCCAGCGGAACTTGAGCTTGTCGAGCATGAGCTCCAGCGGGTGCTGCTGGACGTGCTCCGCCCAGCACTTGGGCGCCGGGCCGTTCCGGTAGTAGTCGAGCAGGTCCTTGTCGGTCGGCACCGTGGTGGCGTAGATCATGCCGCAGACGCTGCAGCAGCCATAGGTCGGGTTCTTGCCGAAGAGCACCCGCCGGTCGCAGCTGCCACACGTTGGACACTCGGTTCGGTCTTGGTTGCAGACCAGCTCGCGGGGCGCGGCCCAGACCTTGTTACGCCCGGTCTGCCCCACGAACGTCTGCGGCCCGAACCGCAGGCCACCATCGAAAGAGTTGGGATCGATCATGGCTGGCCTCCTATCACCGAGTAGGTTTTGTCGACACGCCCGGGTCCACCGGGGTTGACGATGCATTGCTGCACCCAGATGCGTTCCTCCAGCGGCTCTCCGCGACGCAGTACCCTGATATGACCACGGCGCAGATGCTCCCGCGGGCTGGCATGAGTCCCCTGGGGTTCGCCCTTCTTGTGAATCTGCACCGGGGTGCTGACAACCAGGACCTTGGTCTCGTACAGCGGAAGCTGCCCGCTGGCGATGCGCTTGCGGTTCTCGTTGGGACTCAACGAGCCTTCCATGGGTTCGGCGTGCACGTTGGAGCAAGCCAAGGCCTCGCAGAGAGACAGAACGGTAGCGACTTCATCGCCCATGTCTTCCATGCTAACGCGCCAAGCGACCTTCGGGTCGCGGAACGCATTCAAGGTACTTTCAAAGCACCAAGGCAGACACATGATCCCACCGAACGCCACCACGCCTCCCCCTTTTGGGACTACGCCCTTCGCCAAATCTAGCCCTTTTTCCCAGTCGAACGAAATGGTCGCGGCAACCGGGTGCATCACGAAACAGTTGCTGGGCGGAGACGAGAAGCACGCGAAAACGGTGATGCCGCCAGCACCATAAGCTTCCGGGGAAGAGTTCGCTACCTGCTTGGCGAGATCCGGATGGACAGGAGCAAGCCTGTCCATTGCTTCCTGCATTTCCTTTTGGACATCCTCCACGCTGCGCTCCTGAACGAACAGGACGCGCCGGTTCACGTTTATGCGAGGAGTCCCGGTAGTGCGATCGAATTTATCCTCGTCTGGGAGATCGCCGCCCATGTAATATTCGATGGTCATGCTCTTGTACGGCAGCCTCACCTTCATGCCCTGCAGCCCCTTTAAGCCATCCTGGAGTATCCGCCCGCCGTCAGGGATGGCGAAGTGAGGGCACTTCGTCATCTCGCGGGCCACGAGCTCCATCATGGCCGCATCTATCTTGACACTGGGAGAACCGGAGAACTTCTGCTCGAGACGGACCATGACGCGGCGCAGGTCCCGAACCGCGTGGGCGGCATAATTCCTGGCCGTGATCATTTGCCGTCCTCCCACTGCGCCGGCCGGTTGAGCCAGGCGCGAGCCTGTTCCAAATCAATCCGGTCATGGATCTCGATGACCGTGCCGTTCTCGATCGCCGGCAGGATCGAGTCGCCCAGCCACTTGAACGCCGCGCTGCTCTTGCAGCCCATGAGCACCTCGCGCCGGACCGCGCAGCAGGTGCCGGTAGGCACGTAACGCTGCGGCAGGTCCTGCATCCGGAACCGCTTGCTGGTGGCTTGGCGCTCGATGAAGCGGCGATGCTTGCCCCAGTGGAACATCCACTCCGGCGGGCACTCGGCCGGCTTGACGGTCATCACCGCGGTGGCCTTCGGGAACTTCTCCAGCAGGTGCTCAACCTGGGTGACGATCTCCGGCGTCACCGTCACGACATTGGCCTGCAGGCTGATGACGGCGTTGAATCCTGAATCCCCGTACTCCTGTTCCCAAGCACGGAGAGCGTGCTTCAGCGCCAGGTGAATGCTGGCCTTGGCGGTGCAGAGCCGGCTGGGCCGCAACACCAGGTTGTTGGGCTCCTCCCGGCAGAACATGGTATCGTCCGAGCTGATGCACCACGACGCATCAGCCAACTGGGAGCACGCCTTCTTCGCCGCCCGGATCGCGTAGTCGCACACCCGCACCGGGAACTCCGGCGTGCCGGCAACGCGCAGGAAGTTCTTGCGGGGAAGGCGCTCGCTTCCGGCGCGGGCACAGACCACGATCAGGGATCGCAGGGGTTTCATGACTTGGCCCTCAAGTAGCAACGCGGACCCAGCTGCGGGACCCGGAACTTGGTCCGCTTCTTGTCCTGCGGCCCCCACACGTCGCCGATGATCTTGTACAGCTCCGGGTACTGCTCCTTGGAGAGCAGTTGGCCGCCCAGCTTAACGTCCTTCGGGCCGGGCTTGACGCCGTTGCACGTCCAGACCTCGCCAACGCAGAGCTTGCGGCGCTTCATGGCTTGCCTCCAAATCCCTTGGTCTCGTTCTCGATCCGCGCCTTGGCGGCAGCCAACCACTCGTTGGTCTGGCCGCTCACGTTGCAACGGATCTTCTGGCCGTGCTCACCCAGCCCGCGCACGTAGGCCAGCTCATCGGCGATCAGCCCGGTCTTGCGCGCGTAGTAGTGGAGCTGGGTGCCCGGCAGCGGGGTGGTGTAGAACACCACCGCCGGCCGCGTCTGCGTGCGCCGGCACAGGTCGATGGTCTCCTGGATCGTCACGTCGGACTCGCCTGGACCGCCGACCATGAGGCTGTAGTCTACGTCGCCGAAGACCGCCTTGGTCGCGACCAGCGCCGCCTCGGCCTCCTCGACGGTAACGCCCTTCTCGTACCCGTCGAGCATCTTCTGCGAGCCGGACTCGACACCGTACCCGACCACCAGGCAGCCGCAGGCGCGCATGCGCTCAAGCAGGCCGTGGTCCACGCAGTCGACCCGGCCGGCACAGCCCCACTGAACCCCGAGGCTGAACATGCCCTCGCAAAGCTCCTCCAGCCAACGCCGATCGACGGTCGTGTTATCGTCGGCCGCGTGAACGTAAGAAGCGCCGTACCGGTAGCGCAGCAGCTTGACCTCGGCCAGCACCTCGTCGACCGGGCGCTTGCGGTATTTAATACCGAAGGCGTCGTGGGAGCAGAAGGTACAGGAGTACGGGCACCCGCGGCTGGCCAGCACGTTCATGCTCAGCGGCGCCCAGCCGCCTTCGGGGTGGCCGCCGCGCCACTTGTTGGTGTTGATCGCCCCGACCGGGTTGGCCAGGTAGGTCCGCATGTTGAAGCTCGACCAGTCGGGGTACGGCAGGCCCGCAAGGCTGGGCAGCGCCGGCGCGTTGAAAACCTCGTGGCTCTTGTAGAGCTCCTGGCGCAGGTACTGCGCGAAGCTGCCCTCGGCCTCGCCGTGGTAGACATAGACCTTGAGCCACTCGGCCAGCTGGGCGCCAAGCACCGAGATCGGGCCACCGACGATGATCGGCACGTCGGGCAGCTGGGCGCGGACCAGGCAGACGATGGTCTCGACGTAGATGTACTGGTGGGCGATCGCGCTGATGCCAACATGGGTGAACCCGCCCCAGCGGACGCGCGCAGCCAGCTTGTCCAACCAGCTGCCGCTCAGCCGCTCGACGTTGGCGTCGAAGACCGAGTACCGGATCCCGTCGCGCTTGAGCTCCGCGGCGACGTAGGCCAGGCCAAGGGGCAGGCAGTTCGGAAGGGCGTCCTCCCGGATCGGAGGATGGATCAGCAGCACGTGCATGCGTTCTCCTTGTCAAGAAAAGTGGGCGGTGGCCGACAGTGTTTTAGTCGGTACGGCCGCGCCGGTGGCCGCTAACCCAACGTGAGGGCCTCCACCGCCCGTGGTTACTTCCAGTCGCGCTCGCCGGTCTCCCAGAACCGCTTGGCCCTGCGCTTGCCCAGGTTCCAGAGCTCGTCCATCCGGTTCAGGAAGCAGTCGTGCGAGCAGAAGTCCTCCTGCTGGCACCAGCGGGCAACGTCGATCATCTCGGCCGGGTTGAACGCCGGATCCTCCAGCGGCTTCTTGCTGACCGACAGGATCAGCGCGAGCACCCGGCGCCCGTCGGGGTCGATGTCGGTGTCGACCCGCAGCGACCATGCCGACTTGGCGCAGTGGCATCCGTCGCAGACGCGCTGGACGCCGTAAGGCATGTCGACGTTCGGGGCCGCGCTCACGGGGTCTGCTCCATCTCGAGCTTCTGCGCCTGGTACTGGCCCCTGAGCATCGAGGCCAGGGACCAGCACGGGTCGTAGGTGCTCTCGTGCGACCGCAGGCTGACCACGTCCTCGATGGTCACGGACTCCGGCTTGACGAAGCTCAGGACTATCGGCAGGATGTGCCGGTCGACGATGGCGTGCTCGGTCCGCTCGCACGGCTTGCCGTCCTTCTGGCCCTGGACGACCCTGCTCTCCTGAACGCGCTCGACGATCGGCTCGCCGCGGAAGACCCTCAGGGCCATCTTGTGCCCGCCGCGCGAGAGGATCAGTCCGAACATGGCCACGACCCGCTTGCGGAGCGTGTAGAACGGATCGGAGTCCCGCTCCTGGAAGAGCAGCCCCACCTCGCCGGCCGGCAGCGGCGGGATGGCCTCGAGGCCCTTGGGCCCGAGGATCTCGCGCACGGTCGACGGCGCCCAGGCCACCTGGGTGTTGAGCTTCCAGTAGGCCTGGTAGAACGGATCGCCCATACTGAAGAGGTCGGCCAGCCGGTCCTCGACGATCAGCTCGAGGTCGACGGTGTCGTCCTTGCCGAGCCCGTCCTGCCAAACCTCCGGCTCTGCGGCGGCGGCAGCCTGATCGGGGTTCTGCACCCACCTCCCCACCCGCAGAGTCATGACGTGACCGCCGACCGCGATCACGTTGGCGGCGGCCTCGCCGGCCGCGGTGATGAGCCCGAAGCACTGTTCCGTGGAACACTGAGTAAACGATCTGGACAAGATCATCGGCGGCGCCCTCCTGATGCCTAGACCCGCTACACGAGCCGGTAGTCTAGGCGGCGCCCAGCCGAACTCAAGTCCCAGCCGGCAGATTCTCGTCCGGCACCGACTGGTCCAGGAGCTCCTGAACGTCCCGGTTCTCCGGGCTGGGCCGGTCGGCCGGCTGGACCTTGAAGACCCGGTAGGTGATGTCGATGACCCTGGTCACCCTCACCGGCTCGCCGCAGCTGCCGCAGTCGACCTCGCCCACGTCAGTCGTAGCATCGAACAGCTCCCAGGCGGCGCTCGTTGCTACCTCCCCGCACCACGGGCACCTGATCGTCTCAGAACTCATCCCGAACCTCCTTCGGTAGTTGGTCGTAGAACGGTCCCTGGTCCAGCCTGTAGCCGTTCCATGCCACCGCCACGTCCCGCACGAACCCCTGCCTGACCTCTGGGGCCTGGTCCAGCAGCTCGGGCTCCAGGCAGGCCTCCAGCCGGTCGGCCATGTCCCGCTCGACCTGGGTGAAGCCCGGCGAGCGCAGCCAGCCGATGACCAGCCCGGCCCGCAGGATGGCCCTGGCCAAGCGCCCGGTGGCCGCCACGGCCTCCGAGAACGCCGCCAGCCCTTCAGGGCTTATTGAGGTCAGCGCCCCGCTCAGGTGATCGCTGACGGCCTGGCGGGCATGCGGCCGGACCACGGCCGTGATTCGGTTGGCCCGGTCGATCAACGAGGCCCATTCCGGATACCTGACTGGCCCAGTAATGGTTTCCACACAACCGGCAGATTTTTCCGGCTGGGACGCAACACTGGGCGTAGCGCCTTGCGCGTGGCCGGGCAAATTAGCCTCTGGGACCGAAGAGATTTTCCCAGCGCTCAAATTATTCCCCCTTATGCCTCTAAGCTGCTCTCGTATGCCCATTTTTATTCTCACTTATGCACCAATTGGTAATTTGTTCCTGCCGTTTAGAACACCTAACCCGTTGGGGCACATGGTTATTAGTGAGGTGTTCCGTTTGTCGCGTCTGGGGAAATATGGGGGGTTATATAGAGGTACAGGGAAAGAAGAGATGGCCCAGGGAGAAAATCCCCGCGAGACATACATTTTGCTGAACAGTCGGAACAATCGGAACAGTAGTTTAGCCAGTACCAGATTTCCCCTCTTATATATATATATTACTACTACTTACATACTACTACTACTACTACTAAGGGGGTGTGGGGGGTGTTCCAACTGTTCCAACTGTTCCGGGACTAGTCGGCCGACTCGGTTCCGGCCCCGGCGAAGTCCCTGACGCTGTCTGGACACTTGGACAGGTCCAGGATGATGCACGGGCGCAGGAAGCCGCTGAACCGTACCCTGCTCTTGCCGGCGTACCACGGCTCGTTCTCGATGATCGACAGGATCGAGGTGCTGCCTGGCACGTCCTTGCGCAGGCTGACCCGCATCTCGCACCACTTCTCGTAGCAGGTCCGGAAGACCAGAAACAGCCGGCCGCTTTCGATCTTGTAGTCCTGGTTGGGCTTGATCCGCTCTTCGATCACCAGCCGGGTCAGGTCCTCGTAGAACTGGACGTGGGGGGCGTCGCTCTCGCGATGCTCCAGGGTGGACTCTGACCGGGTACGGATCCAGCGCTGAAACCCGATCTCGTCCTTGTCGTCGACCATCAGGTGGTAGGTGGCCGACGGGATGCTGTAGTTCTGCGCGATGCGCGCGTCGCCCTTGAGGGCCAGCTTGATCTCGTCGTGGGCTTCCTTGCAGACCGTGACGAGGTCCTCGGCCTTGGGGCCGTAGGTCAGTATCCAGGGCAGAACCTTGGGCATCATCGTTTTTTCGGCTTCTCGCAGCCAGCCATACTGCTTGCCGTTGCGCTCCTTGACGAACCGGGCGAACAGGCAGCGGGTGTTCAGGGCGGTGTCGCTGCTGCGCTCCTCGCCGCCGATCAGCACCACCGAGCGTACGACGACGCTGCGCATCTCGTTCGAGTTGGTGCGCAGCCCCTTGGCTACCGGCTGCCGGTCGTAGGCCGACCGGAACAGGGTTTCCTTGCGGCCGTCGGTCAGCGCCTTGTCCTTGCACTCGTCGTAGAAAACGGGGATGCTGCTGTAGTAGGCCAGCCCCCTGCCAACCGCGACCCCTGTGGTCGCGTCGAGGTTGAAGCCGGGGATATGGATGCCGGACATGAGCAGGATCCACCGGCCCAGGGTCGTCTTGCCGGACTGGGCCTTGCCGAGCAGGTACATGATCGGGTAGCAGTTGAACTCCCGGAAGATCTCCTCGGAGTACGGCGCCCCCAGTGCCCAGCAGAAGGCGAGCAGCGCGTCGTAGCCGCCGTCCTCACCGCCGAAATTTTCCCAGATCATCCGGCTCAGCTCGCGCAGGTGGACCTGCCCCAGGCTGGTGGAATCCGGGCACGGGATCGCCTTGTCGATGGCCTTCCAGTCCTTCCGCTTCCGGCCCATGTCGATGTAGAGCGGGGCCTTGTAGCCCTTGACGCCGTTCCAGCAGACGTTGCCCTCCTGCGCGGGGATCCAGATCCGGTTCTTGGTGTCGTACATGCCGTTGCCGAACAGCCAGAGGTCCTCGTCGTCGATCTTCCCGACGTGGTCGGGCTCGTAGACCACCTCGTCCCGCGAGCGCGAGTGCTCCAGGTCGAAGAGCGTTGCGAGGTCGGTCGGTCTGCCGGAGAAC
>Ga0315283_10006390_pt1 | contig 10507 bp, 9 predicted proteins | sample YL17G09_0_MG_FD_204541 | JGI IMG/M metagenome (GOLD analysis project Ga0315283, IMG submission 204541) | Sediment microbial communities from Yellowstone Lake, YNP, Wyoming, USA - YL17G09_0 | ecosystem: Environmental > Aquatic > Freshwater > Lake > Sediment | place: USA: Wyoming | collected...
CTCTGCCATCTCCGATAAGGGAACAATCCAGGCATCGGCCGGTTCCAGTTCAATTCGATAATGGTTCTTCCTTGCCGAGAACCATTCGATATAGGGATGAGGAGCGAGGTTTGGATGGGGGTCGAACGAGATCAAGTTCACATCTCCGATCTGTGGATTTTCCATGTCGCCAATCACCTGCCCGGCGATATCCTCGTCTTCAAACCGGGGATTCCGAAACTGAATCACCTGCCCGGCGATATCAGCCTTGAAGTTTCCTCGCAAATACAGATCGACAGGACCAATCACCGCAAGCACGATCCGTCCCACAATCGTTCCATCAACACGATTATCCAGAAACCCTTCCCGCACCCAGCGCCCATTGCCAAATTTCTGTGCCATTGTTCCCCTTTAACGAGTTAGCCACCTCTACGGACTAGCAGTCTGCGGAAAAACTCAGTTTATACATAAAACTCTGCTGAAATCTCGCTGAATGCCTCTGATGCCGCAATAGCTCAGGATGCTCAAAAAGGCTGTCCAGCAAGGCCGCAGCGAGCGAAGAGGCGAGGCGTACGCTTCGGTACGTTGAGCCTCTGAGCGATGCGAGAACGCCGCTGGCGGACTTTTTCAGCATCCTGCTAGACCGGCTGGACCGTACCAGCCGTGGGCAATGGCGACCGAGGGCCGCTCCCGTAGGCGCCCACCACCACCGCCAGCAAAATGAGTCCACTTCCAACCCACCCCTGAGTATCCAATGTTTCCCCCAGGAAATACCAGGAAAGCCAGGCCGCGTAGGCTGGCTCCGATGCAAAGATCAATGCCACCTGTTGCGCCGGCACAATGCGTTGCACCCACATTTGGATGGCAAAGGCCCCGGTCGCAAGCCCTCCCGTGACCCCAAGCCCGACGAGCAACAACGCCGTCGGCGCAAAGGCCTGAACCGGTGCCTGCTCAATCAGCATGGTAGGAAGCAATAAGACAACCGACGCCATCATTTGCCAGGCAAACAAAGACGGCGCATCGACCTCCCGGGTAAACCGTTCAAGACAGGCAATATGCGCGGCAAATGCTATCGCACAGCCGAGCGTCAAGAGATCGCCAAGATTTCCGGATGCACTGGGCTTCACCAATAACCAGAGCCCCACCGTGGCGATTCCCGTGGCCAACCACACGCGCCGATCGAATCGTCGCAGGATCAATGGCACAATGACGACATACAACGCGGTAATGAAGGCAGAATTCGATGCGGTACTATAGTGGAGCCCAACCGTTTGGAGGACATAACCGAGGAAGAGCCAACAGGTGGCAATCGCACTTGCCCGTAAAACTTTCGACTCGCGACGCAAGCGAAGTTTCCAGAGCAGAAACCCTCCCCCGACCAGCAAGGTGCCCAGGAGAAATCGGAGAAACAGAAACGAGAACGGTGGAATTTGCTCCAACACCGCTTTGGTAGCAGGAAATGTTGCACCCCAGATGAACGTTGTCAGCAGAAGCGCTAAGCGCGGCATGAGAGGGAACCGGACATTGGTCAATACTCACTGGTCAACGGGTACCCCCGCACAAAAATATTCTGGCCATTGACTAATGACACATGACCATTGACCATTTTTTCTTTAGGCTTTACACAGCGGACAACGGCGCTGTTCAGTCGTGCCGGCCTGCTCCATCGCCGCTAACGCCCGTTCCTTGTCCGGATAATCGAACCACCCGCCTTCCCAGAAGTCGCTTGAGGAGCCGATCGACGTAGACGGCACCTCAGAACAGCGATCCCTGTGGAGCGTGACCCGATCAATTGAACGCGCGACGTGAATCCAATAGCTCATTGTGGGAACAGTATAGGGGTGAAGTGTCAGGGGTGAGGGGTGTGAAAACGAAGGTTCAGCAACCTTTCACTCCTCACCCTTTACCCCTCACTGGGTTAGGGCAGGAGTTGCCACTCATCCTTCTCAATGAAAACTTTGACGCCCGTCTCGAGCTTCTTAATGTCGTCTTTCTCGAAGAGCCGCATGTATCGCTCGATCCGATCAGGATCGTCGATCCGCTCTTCCTGCATCATTCCACCGGCACTCTTGTATTTACGAATCAACAGGGACATCGAAATCCTCCTCCAGACCACTAGAAGTCATATCAACGAGATGTGTAGAATAAGGTATAGCTCAACGGCCGGTCAAGAGTGCATTTTCTCTCTCTGTCCGGTGTTTATCTAGCGTGAAGGATCCGAACCATGCCGATTTATGAGTATCGTTGCGGACAGTGCGAGAAACATTTTGACGCTACCCAATCCGTCCATGCCAGAGCGGAAGACACTGAATGTCCTCACTGCCATGCCCAGAGCGCCACGCGATTATTGTCTGCCTGCACGACGCAAGTGAAAGGAACCCACAAAACCGGCTTCGCCGAAATGAAGGCCTACAATATGTTAGACGAGCGGATGGACAAGTTTTCCAAACTCCCGCCGCTGATGGGCAAACGCGCTGCCCCTGATATGGCACAACCTTCCGATCCTTCAACCGGCGGCATAACGGAGAACTGAACCAGGCATTGGCCGGCATGTGAACACGTGGCATTCTCTCCCCAACATCCACACCTACCGATGGAGATCCTATGACCGCGAGATTCTTTCTCTCGCTAGGCCTCAGCCTTCTGCTCAGCTGCACAAATACTCTCGTCGTTCATGCGGATGTCGCAGGAAGCCTGACCATCTCCGGAAACGGACCAGAACTGACGATCATTGAACCTCTCGCCCACGCGTTTGAAAAAGCCAACCCCAAAGCCTATCTCGACATCGTCTGGGACGGCAATTCACAACCCATTGAGATGGTCAAATCCGGCCAGGCCCACATCGCCGTGACGGGAACGGAAACGGCAGGTCTTTCGGCAACACCCATCGCATGGGATGGGATCGGCATTCTCGTGCACCTCTCCAATTTCATGAAAGAAATCACGAAGCAACAAGTGGCCGACATTTTTTCCGGCAAGGTCACGTTGTGGTCAGAACTCGGCGGTCTCGAGACGAAAATCCTGGTCATTGACCGGCCTCGCAATCAAAACATTCGCGATACGTTTGAATCGCAACTTGGTATTTCCGGGAGTATCACCGGCGCCGCCAAGGTGATAAGCTCCGATGAACAGGTTGTGAAAACTGTCGTGGGAACGCTTCCCCCTCTGTCTGCGGTCGCCTACCTGTCCCTAAGCCAGGGATTATCCGTCGTCTCAGGCGGCGTCCCCGTCAAGCTCTTGCCTATCGACAAAGTCGAACCGGAGGGCCCTACCGTCAAAGATGGCCGCTATCCGCTCCGACGGCCCATCCTTCTCTTGTCGAAGAAGGAGCCGCATCCCCTGACGGAGGCATTCATCCAGTTCGCCCTGTCTCCGGCCGGTCAACAACTCATTGCCGAAATGTATATTCCAATCAAAGAGAAATAATCGTGCGCCGTTATGATTGAAGGAGGCAGCTATGCTGATGTGGCAATCGTTGAGGTTCTTGTTACTGGGACTCATAGGGGCCATGGTACCCATGGCCCTCTCCCACGCGGAGGAACCAGGCGCGATCGTTGATGGCGCAGGGTTTACCCTCTATGGTACAGAGTCGATCAAGGGGTTTGATGCCGCAAAAGTCGAACGAGACCCTGTCTGCGACCAAAGCAAGCACCCACGGATCGCCAAGATTGAACCAGACGAAGCTAAGCCGGGAGTCAAAGTTGTTATCACCGGTGAGAATTTCGGCACGAAGGAGTGCTTCCATACTGTAACGTTCAGCGCGGCCTCACATATCCCCGTAGTGTTCAAATTCATAAACGATTCGACGATCGAAGCGACCGTGCCGGATGCCAAGGCAGGGATGTCCTTCGTCATCATCGTCACGGGCGGCGGAAGCGCCCAATCAAAACCCGTCTTGATCAAGTCTAAGTAGGCTGATTTCTCTAAAAAATCAGACCTGTTCCCCTCCTGCTTCCCTCGACAGGACTCCTGACCCTATGCTAGCTTACGCGCTCATTTTCGCCTGATGACTCTCGCAGATTTGCGAACGATCTGAGGGGACAGGGATCAGTATGTTCAAGAAAATTCTGGTGGCCAACCGCGGCGAAATCGCCATGCGGATTATCCGCGCCTGCCGCGAATTGAACATCGCGACCGCCGCTATTTACTCTGAAGCCGACTCGACCGGAATCTACGTCAAGAAGGCGGACGAGGCCTACATGGTCGGCCCGGGACCGGTCAAAGGCTTCTTGGACAGTCAACAGATCGTTAACCTGGCACAACGGATCGGTGCCGATGCTATCCATCCAGGCTATGGGTTCCTCTCCGAAAACTCGCAGTTTGCGCAGCTATGCCACACCTCCGGCATTACCTTCATCGGCCCATCTCCGCAAGCCATTGACTTGATGGGAAGCAAGGTCAAAGCCCGCGATCTGGCCAAACGCATCGGCATTCCAATCGTCCCCGGAACCGAAGGCGGTGTCACCGACGTGAACGAAGCCTTGTCCTTTGCGAAAAACACCGGGTACCCTGTCATCATCAAAGCCAGCGCTGGGGGTGGAGGACGCGGCCTCCGGGTAGTGCGGTCGGATGCAGAACTCCGTGAGAACATGGCAGTTGCGTCACGGGAGGCCCAGGCTGCCTTCGGTGACGGCAGTATCTTCCTCGAAAAATATATCGAACGGCCGCACCATATCGAATTCCAGATCCTGGCCGACCGCCATGGCAACATCATTCACTTGGGCGAGCGCGATTGCTCGATCCAGCGACGGCATCAAAAACTCATCGAAATCGCCCCCTCCTTGATTCTCACACCACCACTTCGCGCCGAGATGGGTGAAGCGGCCATCGCCATCGCCAAGGCGATCGACTATGACAATGCCGGCACCGTAGAGTTCCTCCTCGATCAGGACAGCCGCTACTACTTTATGGAGATGAACCCACGCCTCCAAGTCGAACATACGGTGACTGAACAGATCACAGCCATTGACATCGTGCGCAATCAGATCGCCATTGCAGCCGGCATGCCTCTGGACATTACGCAGCAGGAAGTTACGCTCCAAGGCCATGCCATCCAGTGCCGCATCAATGCGGAAGACCCAAAGAACAACTTCCGGCCTTGCACCGGCACCATCACGGCCTATCTCTCCCCGGGCGGAATCGGGGTACGCATCGACGGAGCCGTCTACAAGGACTACACGGTACCGCCCTACTACGACGCCCTCTTGGCCAAACTCACCGTGCGCGGCCGGACCTGGGAAGAAACCGTCAGCCGTATGAGACGGTCGCTCGAAGAATACGTCTTGCGCGGGGTGAAAACGACGATCCCCTTTATGATGGAAATCATGCAGGATCCTGACTTCATGGCAGGGCATTTCGACACCTCCTACCTGGAGACGCATCCAGAGCTGTTCAATTATCACGACTTTGAGCAGCCGGAAGATCTGGTTCTGGCGCTGTCTGCCGCTATTGCCGCCTACGAAGGACTGTAACAACACCAATGGTGAATGGGAAATGGTGGATGATGAATTCTTCAGTCGAGTCAACATTGACCATTCACAATTCAAAATTATTGTGAGCCAATGACCGCGAAACCGAAGAAAAAGCCTGGCAAGAAAAAGCCGTCTCTGGAAATCAAGCCGGCGGCAGGCAAACCTATCCTGATTACCGATGTCGCCTTGCGCGACGGGCATCAGTCGCTCTTGGCCACGCGCATGCGGACGGAGGACATGCTGCCCATCGCCCAAAAGCTCGATGCCGTCGGCTATTGGTCACTCGAAGTCTGGGGCGGCGCCACGTTCGATACCTGCCTGCGATTCCTCAAAGAGGATCCATGGGAACGGCTTCGTGCACTGCGCGCCGCCATGCCCAACACCAAGCTCCAAATGCTGCTCCGCGGGCAGAACCTGGTTGGATATCGGCACTACGCCGACGATGTACTGGAACGGTTCATTGAACGATCCGCAGCCAATGGCATCGACGTCTTTCGCATCTTCGACGCGCTGAACGATATCCGCAACGTCGAACGGGCCATGCGGGAAGTCAAAGCCTGCGGCAAACATGTCGAAGCCGCCATCAGCTACACCGTGAGTCCCGTCCACAGCGTAGAGCGTTTCGTCAACATGGCAAAGCAGTTGGAGGACCTGGGAACCGACACGCTCTGTATTAAAGACATGGCTGGCCTTTTGACGCCGCTCGACGCCTATCACCTCATACGCCGGATCAAAGCCGCGGTGAAGGTTCCGATCCATTTACATTCACACTACACCTCAGGGATGGCCTCGATGACCTCCCTCATGGCGATCCTGGGCGGTCTGGATATGCTGGATACCTCCATCTCCCCGTTGGCCGGAGGCACCTCGCATCCGCCGACGGAAACGATGGTGGCCTCGTTGCGCAATACCCCCTACGACACAGGACTGGATCTCGCCTCGTTCCTCCCGATCACCGAACACTTCCGTTCCGTTCGTCGGAAGTATCGACAGTTCGAGAGCGAGTTTACCGGGGTCGATGCCGAGATCCTCACCTCCCAAATTCCCGGAGGCATGCTCTCGAATCTCGCTGCGCAACTGACCGAACAGAATGCCCTCGATCGGATCAAAGAAGTCCTGGATGAAGTACCGCGTGTCCGAAAGGAAATGGGCTACCCCCCGCTCGTCACCCCGACCAGTCAAATCGTGGGCACCCAAGCCACACTCAACGTCCTGACGGGCGAACGGTATAAAGTCATTACCACGGAAACCAAGAACTACTTCCTCGGACTCTACGGGCGGGCGCCGGGCCTCCTCGATCGCGACATCATGGCCCGCGCAATCGGGGACGACCATCCGATCAAGACAAGGCCCGCCGATCGGTTGGAGCCTGAACTCGAAGCCGCCAAAAAAGATTTGCCCGCCTTAGCCACTACGATAGAAGATCAGCTGTCGTTCACCCTGTTCCCCACGATCGCACGAGACTTCTTTGAGGCGCGCGAGAAGGGGGAGTTGACGCTGGAGCCTCTCGAAAGCTTCCTGCCCAGCGGACCAGCTGCGGCCACAGAACTCCATTTGGCCCCGGCCGAATTCAACGTCACGGTCCACGGCGAAACCTACCATGTACAGGTATCCGGTTCCGGACGGAAGGTTGACGGCCGCAAACCCTATTACATCCGGGTCAACGATAAACTCGAAGAAGTCTCCTTGGAGCCGATCCAGGAGATCCTAGCCGGCGTGCCGGAGGCTCCAGACACTGGCGCAGGCGCTAAACGCAAACGGCCCAGGCCGTCCAAGCCTGGAGACGTGGCCCCCCCAATGCCAGGCCGCGTCGTCAAAGTACTCGTCTCGATAGATGCCATAGTCAAGGCCGGTACGCCCCTCCTGATCATCGAAGCCATGAAGATGGAAAGCCAAGTTCCGGCGCCGATCGACGGAAAAGTTACCGCGATCCTGGTCGCCGAGGGCGACAATGTGAAGACGGATGAAACGGTCATCCAGCTGGAGTAATCCGATAGTCCCACGTGCTCCCGCTCATGCATGCAGGCAGCGCTATACTGCGCTGCTCACCTTCATCCTGTTCTGTCACAGCATGGTTGCCTGCTCGTCTCCCTCGCCGATTCCGGCACAGTTCGATGCCATTGAGCGCATACCCATTCACACCGTCCTCGTCCATGGCCAGCAAATCGCCTATCTGGATGTGGGAACAGGCCCACCGGTCATCCTGATCCACGGCTTCGGAGGATCGATGTGGCAATGGGAGCATCAGCAACACACACTCTCGCAACACTTCCGCGTTCTCACGCTCGACTTGCCCGGCGCAGGGCTATCCGATAAACCCGATATCGACTACCGAACGGATCAGATGCTGGACTTCTTTGTCGGATTCATGGACGCTGTGCAGATCCCGCAGGCCGCATTAGTCGGCAATTCCATGGGCGCCGGCTTGGCCATCGGCATGGCATTGACACACCCCGCATACGTTTCCAGACTCGTCCTTATCGACGGGCTGCCGCAACATGTCATGGAAAAACTCACCAGCCCGTCGGTCAGGCGCGCCTTAGAAACCACTGCGCCGGCCTGGCTCGTCTCATTCGGCAACAGGCTGTTCGGCGGACTGATGATTGAGTCCGTCTTACTAGAAATCGTGCATGATCCGGCACTCCTGACACCGGCCGTCATCGAGCGGTCCAATCGCAACCGTCAGCGCCCCGGACTTATCAAGCCTATATTAGCCGTCAAAGAAAACCTTCCAGTATGGGAGTCCGGATTTGCCACACGCATCGGTGAAATCACTCACCCAACGCTGGTGCTTTGGGGAGAAGAAGATCGGGTATTCCCCCTCGCCGTAGGCGAAGGACTCCACCGGACTATCAAGGGGTCACGATTCATCCGAATCCCCAAGGCAGGACACATCCCACAGTGGGAACGACCAGACCTGGTCAACCAGGAACTCATCACCTTTATTCGCCGCTAACAGGATGCTGAAACAGTCCGCCAGCTTGAGAAGACCGTTATTTGGTTTGCTTGGTCTATTTCGTTTGTTTGGTTGAATGAAACTAACCAGACCAACCAAATCAACCAGATAAACAAAACAAACCAAATGAACCAGACTGACCTGACAGACTCGGCTTGCCCAAGATGTGTAGACCATCGAGACCCCGCTGTGCCAAAATGGGCTTCAGTCTCCTGTAAGTAACACAAGCACACACCACCGCACTCTAGATAAAATGGGCACTGTCACTTCACTAAGGAGGGTAATATGAGGGCAGGATATCGCACGATCATTGGAGCCGCACTCTGCATGGCGATCGGGTTGACCGGATGCGCAAGCACCGGCAGCTCCAGTTTTCTCTACAGGAACTACACCGTCACTGACGGCAGTGCCGTAGCTGGTGAAGGCCGCACCATCCTCTTCAAGGGGAGTCCCCTAGTATTATCGGGAACCGGCATTAAAGTCGGCGACTCTCTCAGGGAAGTGACGCTGACACAGACGGACCTCTCGCCGATCGCCCTCACCGACACAACGGGCAAGGGTAAGGTTCGGATCATCAGCGTCGTGCCGTCGCTCGACACCCCAGTGTGCGAACAACAGACCCACTATCTGAGCGAGAAAAATAAGGGCCTCGACAAAATGGTGGAATTGGTGACCGTGAGCGTCGACACCCCCTTCGCGCAAAAACGATTCGCGGGAGAATCCCATATTGCCAATGTCACCTTCCTCTCTGACTATAAGGATACTGAGTTCGGGAAAGCCTACGGACTACTTCTCAAGGGCCCCCACATCCTGGCTCGTACAATCATGGTAGTCGATGCCAACAATATAGTGCGGCATCTGCAGGTCACGCCTGAACTGACTCAGCTGCCGGACCTGGATAAGGCCTTCGCCGTGGCCAAGTCATTGATCACTGCAGGCTAGACCGAAAAATGGCTGAGGCTGAGGTTGAGGCTAAGGAGAGAGAGACGCCTACTTCTCCTTAACCTTAGTCTTATCCTCAGCCTTCCTTTAGAATGAAAAGATGACCCCATACGATCTACTTGTCATAGGGAGTGGGCCCGCCGGCCAGAAGGCCGCGGTCCAGGCTGCCAAGCTCGGCAAGAAAGTCGGCATCATCGAGCGCAAAGCAGTCGTCGGTGGCGTCTCCACCAACACCGGCACCATCCCCAGCAAAGCCCTCCGCGAAGCAGTCCTCTATCTCTCGGGATTCCGCCAACGCAACCTGTACGGAGCCGGCTATCGTCTGAAAAAGACGGTCACGATCGAAGATCTCGCGTTTCGCTCCAACCACATCATCAAGAACGAAATTGAGATCGTGGAAGACCAGATGGCCCGTAACCGCATCGACCTGATCTATGGAGAGGCCCGCTTCGTCGATCCTCACCGCCTCCTCATTCAACAGGCCGACACGTCGAGAGAACATTATGCCCACGTGATCGTCATCGCAGTGGGAACAGTGCCGACCAGACCGTCCGACATTCCATTCGATGGTCACACGATCATCGATACCGACGGCCTCATCACGCTCAAACACCTTCCGGCCTCGATCGTCATTGTCGGCGGCGGCGTAATCGGCACCGAGTACGCATCGATCTTAGGCATGATCGGTGTGCGGGTCGTTCTGATCGACAAGCGACCGCGATTGCTCGAATTTGTCGACACTCAGATCATCGACGCCCTGCAACGGCAGATGACAGACATCGGTGTCACGCTCTACCATGAGGAAGAAGTCGTCGCGATCCGGAAAGAGTCCGATGGACAGGTCACGGTCTTGCTGAAACACCGGCCATCGATCACCACCACGACACTCATGTATGCCATCGGCCGCATCGGCGCCACGAAGCGCCTGAGCCTGGAAGAAATCGGCATCACGCCGGATGCACGAGGCCGCGTGATCGTCAACGATCATTTTCAAACAGCAATTCCCCATATCTACGCCGTAGGCGACGTTATCGGCTTTCCCGCCTTGGCCTCCACATCCATGCAGCAAGGGCGCCATGCCTCCTGCCATGCCTTTGGCCATCCCGACCACACAGACACGGACCTTCTGCCCTACGGCATCTATGCCATTCCTGACATC
>Ga0315283_10006392_pt1 | contig 10503 bp, 8 predicted proteins | sample YL17G09_0_MG_FD_204541 | JGI IMG/M metagenome (GOLD analysis project Ga0315283, IMG submission 204541) | Sediment microbial communities from Yellowstone Lake, YNP, Wyoming, USA - YL17G09_0 | ecosystem: Environmental > Aquatic > Freshwater > Lake > Sediment | place: USA: Wyoming | collected...
CCGCCCCCCCCGCCCCCCCCCCCCCCCGGCGAGCGTGTGTCGTCGTTTCTGGACTGTGTGAGTCCACACGCAGTCAGCCATGCAGCTGTCGCTGAATGGGAGCCTTCATCAAAGCCGCACATGTCGTCGTCGCTCCTGCCGAAAAAAAGAAGGGTGATGGGAGACACCTCGGGCTCACTTGCCGCTTTTCGCTCCCGCGTCTCTCGCCTTCCCCTTTTATTTTCTTCACGCCCAAATGCAGACCATCCGCTGCTCCACGTCCCGTCCGGTGGCTCCTGTCGCCCGCCCTGCCGCCAAGGCCATCATGCCCGCTGCGGTGAACGCCGCCTTTGCCCTAGCGGCGGCGGCGGTCATGGTAGGAGCATAAGAAAAGAGAGGCGTCGGGCGAGCAGCGTGACGACTGCGAGAGAGTGTGTGTGCGGGCGCACACTCCTGTGTGCACCTCTACCCCTGCGACATCCACCAAAGGCCAGATATTTAGGCTTGGATCTGCTTCTGACGTGGAGTGGGGGTAGTTTGGATGGGCCCACGCCGCGGCGCGAAGAGGAAAGCGAAACAAAAATCTCACCCTCTCTCGCCCTCATTTTTTTCCAGACGCTCGCTCCTGTCTCCCCTGCCCACGCCGCCGCGTCCGCCAAATCGGCCGTCACGGAGGTCGACTCCATGCTGGCGGCGATGAAGGCCCGCGGCGTGGACGCGCCGTCCATCAAGATCGCCGCTGATGTGAGAGGGGGCGAGGCGCGGAGAGCAACAAGCGCGAGATCTCTCTTGCGTGCGCGCCAACCCGACCCTTTCTCTTCTCCTCGCGCAACGAACACCCGCTCACTCTTCTCTCTCTCTCCGTCCATTCTCATCCCCAGCCTCAGAAATCCATCCTGCGCAAGGACGAGGGCAGCGAGGAACGGTTTGTTCCCCTCCCGCCCGCCGCCCGCGTCCCGGACGCCCTGGTCTCCCTGGGCGGCAAGGTGCCGACGGGCAAGCAGGAGCCGCCTGCGTCGGTCCCCACCCCGGGCGCGCCCGTTGTGGCCGTCGCGGGCCCGCCACCCGCGCCCGCCATCGCGCCCCTGACCCTGTCCGCGCCCGCGGTGGCGCCGGCCAAGGCCAAGGAGGCGGCCAAGGCTCCCGCGGCGGCGCCCGCGCCCGCGCCGGCCGCCCCGGCCGCCTCCATCAAGCTGGGCGGGGGCGGGTCGGCGCCCGCCACGCGCGTGGCCACGCCCGCGCCCACGGCCGCCGCGTCCGCCACGACCGCCGACCCGCCCGCGCCCAACGCGGTCCTGCTGGCGGTCGGCGGTGTTGCCGCCGTCGCGGTCGTCGCCTTTGCCTCCTCCCAGCAGCAGGAGGCGGACGGGGCGGCCGCGGCGGGTGGTGTGCCCACTGGCGCCATGGCGGCCGCGCCCGCCGCCCCCGCGACCGCCGCTGCCCCGGCCTCGCCCGCCGCCAACAAGACGGCCGTCCAGGCCTGGATCGCGGCGTGGCGGTCCCGGACTGGGGTGAAGGTTTGAAGCATGGCATGCCCCATCAACAAAAATCAAAACAACAACAAATGTGGGGGGACGAGAGCGCGTGGGGTTGGGCGAGAGAGAGTGGTGATGAGATGAGAAGCACGAGGACATAATTGAGACTGCAACCCGAACAATGGGACGCGACACCCTCGTGAAATAACTGCTACATGGCAAGCCTCTTCAAAAGTTTGGATTGAGAGAAAAAGGTGTTCGTCTTTCTCTCTCTCTCAAAGAACAGCAACAAACAACTCATCCGCCTCTCTCCTCTCCTCCTCCTCCCCTCATGCGACCGCCGCCGCCGCCCCGCCTCCACCACCACGGGACCGAAGCGTGCGCGGGGCCTGGGCAGCCGCGCTGTAAGCCGCCCAAGCCTTGCCAAACCCGCCCTCACCCTCGCCTACCAACGGCCGCAGGGCGGGGCAGTGCGGGGCGTGCGCGGTGGCGGCGGCCTCAATGGCGGGGGCAGCCTCCCTGGTGGGACGCCCGGCGGGGGGCGGGGCATCGCCCCCACCCGCATCCCCGCCCGGTGCGCCGCCCTGGAGCAGCACCTCCACCACCGCCGCCGCGCACGCCGCGGTGACGCGCGTGTTGTACCCGCCCTCCAGCGCCGCGACGACCTTGCCGCCCGCCAGGCTGCACAGGCGGGACGCCATGAAGGCAAAGCCGGCGGGGGTGGCGGTGCAGCCGCCCAGCGGGTCGCCCGCCGCCGCGTCGAAGCCGGCGGCAATGATGACAAGGTCAGGGTTGAATGCTTTGGCGGCTGGCATGACGACCAGGTCGAAAGCAGCCGCGTACTCGGCATCGCCCATGCCGCCCCGGGGCCAGGCCACGTTCAGGGTGGTGCCCTTGGCGCCCTGGACGCCCACCTCGACCGCCTGGCCCGTGCCCGGGTAGAACCCCGCGCCCCGGTGCAGGGACACGTACATCAACCCCGCCGCTAGGCCCGCCGCCACGTCGGCCGCGTTGGCGGCGTCGACCAGGTCGGCGACGCCGTTGCCGTGGTGGACGTCCCTGGGAGAAGGGGGAAAAAAAAGGGGAAATGGTGTGTGTGTGAGGAAAAGCTGCCTGAGTGCGCCTCGCTCTCTCCCTTTTCTCAAAAGAAACTCACCAGTCCACGATCAGCACGCGCTTGGCCCCGCCCACCGCCCGGGCCGCCGCGGCAGCGACCACGCAATTGTTGAAGAAACAGAAGCCCATGGCCCGGGCGCAGGTGGCGTGGTGGCCGGGCGGGCGGACAACGGCAAAGGCGCGGCTGACCTCCCCCGAGAGGACGGCCAGCACGGCGTTGGTCACGCTCCCAGCCGCCAGGCGGGCCGCGTTGGCGGTGCCGGGCGAGTAAAACATGTCGCCCCGCTCTAGGCCCCCGCCATCCGCGACGGCGGCGGCATACCCGCCGTCCACGGACGCGATGTGGGCCGGCGAGTGCGCGCGCACGAGCTCCTCGTCCAGGGCCCGCCGCGGGGCCAGCGGGTGGCAACGGGCCGCCAGGCCGCGGGAGGCCAGCAGGCCGGCCAGCACGGACAGCCGGGCCGGGCGCTCCACGTGCTGCCCCGGCGGCGTGTGTGCTTCCATGGCCGGATCGTACACAAGGCCGACCGCCAGGTCGCCGGGGGACGGGGCGGCCGGCGGGGCGCTGCACAGGCGGGAGGTAGGGGGCGGGCGTGGAGGGGGGAGAGCCACGGTGGAGATGGTGGCGGTGGGTGTCGCCCCGGTCGCTGTCGCTGCCCGGGTGACCTTGGGCGGCGGCGGGGGTCCTATCGCGGCCTTGGGGTCGCGACCTGGTGGAGGAAAAGGGGCGGGAGGTTTTTGGACGGCCGCCTCCGCCGCCGTGACGCCGGGCACGGCCGCCGCCGCCAGGCCCGGCGCTTCCCCTGCCTCCGAGACGGACGAGCCAGGCTCAGAGGAGGAGGAGGTAGTGGACGCCGCGGCCGCCACGGCCCGCCGGGTAAGCGGGCGCCCGCCTCCCAGCGCGGGCGGCGCGGTCGCAGAGGCAGGAGGGGGGCCCGCCAACCCCTGCGGCAGGGCGGCCGACTTGGGCGGCAGCGGCGTCGCGACCGCGGCAGAGTCGCCGCCTGCCGCCAGCAGACCAGCCCCCGGCTTTGCGGCCGGGTCCAGGTGCAGGCCGGACAGGGCGGTGTCGAGGGGCGCAGTGGACGGCTGCAGGGTGGGCGGCGGCGGCACACCCTCGGCAGCGTCGTCGCCGGAGGAGCCTGTTTTGGGGGGTTAAAAGGTGTTGTTGGGGGTGTGAGCCTTCCTTTCAGCGCGTGGACGTGTGCACTATTCAACGGAAGCCAGCCCGGTGGAGTAGCCGGGGCGATTTACGGCACGCCCGGCGCGGGCGTTTTGTCGCATGCCGCGCCCCGCCGCGCGCGCGAGAAATTGTGGCGGGCGCCGCGCTTTTCTCTCTCCTTCCCCTGACTCCCCCTCCTCCTCCTCCTCTATCTCTCACCTCCGCGGGCCAGGCCGGACGGCGGGGGAAGGCCACCACTGCCGGAGACGCCTCGTGAGGACGTGTCGGAGTCAGAGGAGGACGGCTCCCCGGTCGCGCCCGTGTTGCTCCGCCCGCCGCCAAGGCCGACTGCCGAGAGGAACCTGCCTAGCAGTCCCGGGACGTGGGGGGAAGGTGCGCCAGCGGCGTCCTCGCCGTCTTCATCGGCCTTTCGGGGCGTGTCGTCCGTCTCCATCGGGTCGCCGGGCGAGGAGGGGCGCATGTTGGTGGGTGGGGCGGTGTTTGTTATTTTTAGTGTGGAGCGGCAGGTTGGACCTTGAACTTCATTGTCAAAAAGAGAAGCTCAAAAAATTGGCGTCTTCTGCTAACTCACGATCATGGCCCGCCCCACGCTCGCCCTCCTGGCCATCCTAGCGCTCCTCGCCTGCTGTATCGCTGGCGCGGCAGCCGGTGCGTGGGTGGTGCAAGGAGATATGAGAGACGAGAGAGAATTGGATAGGGAGCCGCTGCTGCCCTGATCTCTCTCTCACCAACCCTTCACCCCCTTTTGCTTTCACACATCACAGCCGGCTGGGGCTCCGCTGCCACGCCCAAGGACGCGCCCACCCCGACCATCCCGGCCACCGTGGACGTCCCGCCCGCCGCACCTGAGCTGGCTGCCATGGCTGGCGGCGGCGGCCAACAGCAGGAACCACTCATCGAGGATGGAAAGCTTGAGCGCTGTGGGCTGGCCGCCATGCTCCTCTTTGCCGTCCAGGTCGTGGTCGGGCGGCGCAAGAACGCGGCCCTGGCGAGCGGGGTGGCAGCCGCCCTGGCATCCCTCCTGCGCCGCCAATTTGCGCACGTCGGCCCGGGCCCGCCGCCCGCTCGCGGGGTGGATGAGGAGGAGGAGGAGGGAGGCGCCCCGCCGCCGCCCCGCCCCGCCCTGGTCCGGGAGGCCGCCGACACCTTCACCATCACCGCCTCCGGGCGGCGGGGGCTGGGGCTGACCAGCCTGACCATTCGCACCCGGCCTCGGCACGACATGCTCGGCCTCATGCTGGCGCTGTTCGACCCTGCGTCCGCGGCGGACACGCTGGAGGTGGTGGCGTCCCTGCCGTCTGGCCTCCACCCGGCCGTCCTGCTGGCGGGGCGCCCGCTCGCCCTCCGCCTGGCCGCCGCGCCGGTCGCCGACGGGGGTGCCCCCGACGTGACGGCGCTGGCGGGGCCGGTGTCGACCGCCAAGGCCCGGTGCGGCGGCGCTGGGGGTGGGGGTGCGTGGCCGGTCGGTGTGGTCGCGTCCGCAGACCAGCCGGGCGTCTGGCACGACCTAATCGCGGGCGGCCCGCTGGGCGCTTTGCTGGCCTCCGACCCGGCCGCCGCCCGGGCCCTAGTCTGCTTCAAGGCCTCGACCGACGGGTGGGGTGGGTCACCCCGCGCCATCACCGCCTCCATCTCCTTGCCACCCAACCCGGGCGGTGGTGGGCAGTCGGGGGCCGTCGCCGACCTGGGCCCGGTCGCCCGCCTGGTGGAGGCGGTCCTGGTGACGGCGGACGCGCTGGCCGCGTACCGGCCCCTGCCTGAAACGAGCGCCAAGGCGGCCAAGCTGCGGGCGGAGGCCGATGAGCGGGCGGTGAGGCGGGCGGCCGCGGCAGCGGCCGGGCCGGAAGATGCCACGGCGGAGCGGCGGGCGGCCCGGCTGGCGGCGGAAGCCGAGAAGCTGGCCCGCATGGCGCCGGACGCGCGGGAGAAGGTGATGGCCCGCAAGAAGCGGATCGAGGAGCGGAGGCAGCTGGCGAAGCGGACCAAGCGGATGTGAATGATGAGGAGGTGTTTTTTGGGGGAGGGGGGGGGGGGTCTCCCCACCCACACACCAACAAAAAGAAGGGAGAGCTGGCTCTCTCAACAGTGCAAACAGGCGCGGCACGCCTCTCCGCCTCTCCACACCTAAACCTCGCGCCGCCTGTCCCTCGACCCACACCCTGCCCACCCCCAGCCCTCTCTGGGCGAGTCGGCGGGTGTGACGAGGGCAGTGTGAGCGCGACAGGGCAAAACAAAGCAACTCCCTTTTCTTCCCAGGCGTGGGGCGAGACCCCCGGCTCAAAAGTATGCACGCCACAACCACCTCGTCCGCCGCCTCCAACGCCACGCCCGCACCCGGTGAGGGTGGGGTGACGCCCAGTGGGCCTCAGCGGGGGCTGAGTGAGGAAGCCGAGGTGGCGGTCACGGCAGTGCCGCCACCGCTGGAGGCCGACCCACCCCCGGCCGCCCCTGCCCCCGCCGCACCCTTCCTCTTCTACCCCTCCGGCGACAGCGCGGCGCGCCCGCTGGCCGCCCCGCCCGCCCCTCCCCTTGCCTCCATGCTGGCCCACATGCGGACGGCGACCGGGCCCTGGGTAAATGACGGCAGCGCGGCGGCGGCCGCGCACTACCGTCACCACCAGGGTGCGCTGCCCCCGCCCCCGCCCCCGCCCCCGCCCCTCCCCGTCGCCCACGCCTACGGCGCCGCGGCCGCCGCGGCCTGGGCGGCCGCCATGGGCCTGCATCTGAACCAGCAGGCAGCCGTGGTGGCGGCCCAGATGGCCGCATACGCGGGCGTGCCGGCGCCCCACCACCGGCCGCCGCCTCAGTATGGCGCCCCTCCGTCCCAACCGCCCCGCCCGCCCCCGCCCCGCCGGGCAGTCACCAAGCTGTCTGGCCGCGGGGGCGGTGGCGGCCCGTACGTGCCGCCACCCCGGCGCGGTGTGCCGACCGCGCCCGAACAGGAGAATGCGGGCGTGGGCGAGGCCGGGGGCGGGGGCGGGGCCGGGGGCGCAGCGCCGCGGCCGCACCCTCAGGGCCGGCAGCAACGCGCCCCGCTGGCCGCCCTCTTTGGCGGCCAAACCCCCACCGCCAACGGGCGCTACCTGCCGCCCTCCGGCGCCTCGGACGCCGCCGCGGCGGCCGGCTGGTGGCGCAAAGACGCGCCATCGCCGCCGCTGGCTGCGTGCATGACCACTCGCCCGGGCGACGCCCGCGACGCCCGCGGGGCGTCCGCCCGCCGCCCCCTGCTCGCCCTGCCCCCGCTGCCCCCGCGCCACGCCGCCCCGGCCGCCGTGGCCGCCTGGTGCCACGTCGCCTCCACGGCAGGTGCGCCCGCCCCGGGGGAGGCCCTGACCTCGGCCGCTCACGCCGCCCTGGTCGCCGCCCAGGTGTCCGCGGGCGCCCCCATGCGGGCGCCCTGGTACCGGGCGGGGCCCCGGGCGGCCGTGCCCGGCCAGGGGATGGGGGGGGATGCTAGGAGTGGCGGCGGTTTCCACCTGCTGCGCCCGCCGCCCGGCCTGCCGCCCCCACCCCGCCCAGCCTCGCCGAGTGGGTCGTGGGCGGGTGAGCGGGAGAACGGGTTGGAGGGCGGGACGGGCGTATTCTTACCCGCAATGAATGAATGAGGTGTGAATGAATGGGACGGATGGAGAGAGAGAGAGAGGGAGAAACAAAAAGACGCCCCATCCCCCACATAATAATGACCCGCACGCCCCCCTGCCGCCCCCACGCCCGTGATTTCATAAGTAAGAGAATAACAGCATTTGATGAGCCCTCCTCCGTCTTCCACCTCCTTTTCACCCTTGGCCGAGTACGTGAGTGTGTGTGTAAGGAAGACACGCCCGGGGGCGCCGCCTCCGCGCACGAATAAAAACCAAATGATGTGAGGTTCATTTTCAGTTTTTTTTACACGGCTACCGCTGCCACCCCACCCACGCCACCGTGCGCACCACCCGCCTCCACCCCCGCCGCCATGAGGAGGGCTTGGACCATGGCCACCGCGCCCGCCACCTGGGCGGGCGTGCCCGTGAGGCGCAGGGATGGAGAGTGGGTCGGCTGGAGAGTGGTGGCGGCACCACCGCACCCCTCGCCCGCCGCCAAGGCGCCCGTCACGGCCCGGACCTGGGCGAGGGCCAAGCCCTCCCGCGCCAGCAGCACGGCCGCCTGGGTCGGGGTGAGCGGGAGCAGGGTGGAGGTGGTGGTCGACGCGGCCGCGGACGCCGCGGCTGCCTCCCACCCACCCTTCCCACCCAGCCGGGACGGCTTCAGTTGCAGGCGGGGCAGGGCAGGGTGGCCCCAGGCCGTCGGGCTGGGCGGGTGGGGGGAGCCGCGTTGCGAGGCCGGCCCCGGGCCCGCCGCGGAGGCGGGTGAGTGCGGAGAGGGCGGCAGTGGGGCGGCAATGCCCGACGCCGCGGCCGAGGCGGCGGGTTGGAAAGTGGAGGCGGCGGTCGGGGTGCTGCCCGGCGAGCAGGGCGACGACGCTCCCCTCAACAAGGCAGCCACCAGGCGCACCGCTGCCGCCACCGCCCGGGGCGCGCCCTCCACGCTCAGGATGACGTCTGCCTCGGTCGCGGTGGCCGGGAGGGGAAGGGGAGAGGGGTTTCGGGCGTCGCCGCCACCGCCGCCGGCGCTCCCCACCAACCCCACCACCCGCACCGTCGCCCCCGTCTCGGCCCTCACGTTGGCCGCCAGGCAGGCGCGGGGGCCCAGGGCCGACCGGGCGGCCGACGCAGGCACCAGCAGGCGCACACACGCGCGGCCACCACCGCCACCCCCGCCCCCAACGCCGCCCCCAGACGGCGCGGCGCACGCGGACGGGTCTGCAAGGAGCAGGGCGACGCAGGCGAGCAGTGCCGCGGCGGCGGGTGGGGGGGGAGGGGGGGGAGGGGGGCCGCCGCTCCCGCTCCCGCCCGTGGGCGTAGACGGACCGTCGCCAGAGAAGGAGCACTGGATGACGCGGTCGACGGCGGCGGCGGCGGCAGCGGCCGCGGACGCGGCCTGGCCACCACCACCAGGCGCCGCCGTCGCCGGGGGGTGTACTTTCACCCGGGCCCCCGTCGCCGCCCGCACCCGGGCCACGGTCTCGCCACCCCTCCCAATCAGCGTCCCCACACACCGAGCGGGGACTAGGAGGCGGTAGGAGGTAGGGGCCGGGGGCGCGGTGGTGGTGCTGGCGGTGGTGGGCGTGAATGCACCGCTCCTCCCACCACCACCACTACCACCACCACCACCACCACCACCACCACCACCACCACCACCACCACCACTGGAGAAGGCGCCAAAGCCGTCGGGCGCACCTGCGGCCGCCAGGGCCGCCGCCAGGGGGGACTCCCCACCACACCGGGCACTGCTGGGCTGGTGGTGGTTGTGAGAGAAGGAAGGGTGGTGCGAGGGCGCCGCCGGCGCCGCCGCCACTGCAGGGCACGCGCGCAGGCGGGCCGCGACCGCCGCCAGGGCCGCCCGCACAGACGCCGCGCTGCCCGTCAACGCCACCACGGTGTCCTCCGGCCCCGCTGCCCCACACCAGCCAGCCTCCCGGTGGGGCAGCACCCGCACGCCGGCTCCCGTGGCCGCCCGTATGGCGGCCACGACCTGACCGCCCTTGCCTATGATTGCCCCGACCTGGCCGCCCGCACCGTCAACCAGGAGCCGGGCGGCGGCGTGCGGCGGCGCGGGTGGCTCGCCGCCCAGCCCGCCACCGCTCCCTGCTGCGCAGCCCAGGCAGGTGTCGTAGATGGAGACCAGGGCCAGCTCGGCGGGGCAGGGCGGGCGGGCCGGGCGGGCGGACGCGCCGGCCGCAGGGGTGAAAGCGGTTCCCGGGGGGCGGGGGGCAACCGGCCCGGCACACCGCCCCTCCCGGGGCGACGACGACACCGTCACGCACCGGGCGTCGGCCCACTCGGAACAGAGCCTACTGCCATCCCCTCCACTCAAGCCGCCAGCACCGCCCACCACCGCCGGCCCCACCCGGATGCGGGCGCCCAGGCCGGCGCGCAGGCGGGAGATGACCGCGCCGCCGGGGCCCAGCAGGGCGCCGATGCGAGAGGCCGGGACGAGGATGCGGAAGGAGGTTTCGGGTGCGGGGGTGCGGTGAAAAGGGGGGGTCCCTGCCTCGATCGTCGTCGTCGTCGTGGCGGCGGAGGCGGAGGCGGCCGCTGGGCCGCGCTTGGTCGGGGAGACCTGGAAAAGGAGAGAGAGAGAGGGGTTTTTGAAGGTTTTTTGTCTCTCTCCCTAGGACCGGCCGAATTCGAGACAGCTCTCCGTCCTCTTCTTCCGTCCACATCTCTCTCTCACCTCCACCTCGCCTCCATCCTCGCCGAGGCCGCGTTTGGAGCGGGCCGGGGAGGCCAGGGCGGGCAACGGGGCAGCGACGGGTTGAGCCTGTGGACAAGGAGCGTGAGAGGAGGCGCACGGCCAAACCGCCATTGTGGAGGCTAGGCGCCCGCCGCAGGGCGGCGCGGCGCGCCGCCCACGCGCGCTCTCAAAATGCTTCACAAACCTCGTCCACCCCGTGGGCGCTGCCGGAGCTGGTCGTGGGGGGGTCGAAAGCGGGCATGTTTAGGTAGAGTGGGTGAGGGTGGGTGGGTCGGTGGGTGGTGTGCGCGCAAAGCGCAACAGAGGAGTAAGGAGAGAGACGAGAGAGAGACAGACGAGGCGCCCGACCACGCCCGACCACCACCTTCTTTCCTCTCCCTCTCTCTCTCTCCATGGCTGTGTCTCCACCGGGCGTGTGTGGGTGGGCGGCACAAAAAAGTCTCTGTGTGCGGATAC
>Ga0315283_10006398_pt1 | contig 10498 bp, 1 predicted proteins | sample YL17G09_0_MG_FD_204541 | JGI IMG/M metagenome (GOLD analysis project Ga0315283, IMG submission 204541) | Sediment microbial communities from Yellowstone Lake, YNP, Wyoming, USA - YL17G09_0 | ecosystem: Environmental > Aquatic > Freshwater > Lake > Sediment | place: USA: Wyoming | collected...
AGCTGGAATTCTGGCCTGATTGTCCACGGGGGCTTAAAAAGATGCATATTCAAAAAAAGAATTGCAATCATGCTTGACAGAGGGCCGGTACGGTGTTATGATTATAAGTGCGCTTTGGAGCAAACAACGCCCGCGGCTGAAGGCAGTCTGGTCTGCCGTTTAGGCTTTGCGGCCCCAGAGGCATTCGCTTTGACGCCACATCGTCACCTATCGGTCCCCAGGTGGGCTTGGCAGAAGTTCGTTCCGGGCAGCCTTCCACACCTTTAGCCGACGCGTGCTTTCATGGAAGGCCTGCTTCATTCCGAAGGGAGTTGCCATGAACAGCAAGCGGTGGCGGAACTCGCAAATCCTCGTAACCATCCTCGTAGTACTGTGCCAGCTTGTCCCAGCCCTGTCTGAGGTCGCGGAAGCATCTGCGACACCGTCCTCGCCAACCGCGTTCGTCACCCAGGATCGGGAGGCCTCCTCTGTAGTCTCATCCGCTGCCTTGGGGCGCCAGCCCGGCGAACCCCGGGAGGTCTATTTCGCGCGCGTAGCGCAGGCAAAGCCTGAGTTGTTACAGGCCGCTTTCCTGCAAGCCTTGCAGGACTATCTGAACCTTCAGGGGAGCGATCTCTCCTCTGAAGATGACTTCTATCGGACGGTCGAGGGGTATCTCAGTCCGCAACCGGCCGACTGGCGAGACCACATCGCCCGGTTGCGTGAGTCCCAGCTCGCCCAGGAGACTGCTACCTCAGAGTCAGCGCCCAGCACTGCACCGCCGGCCTCCCCGTCAAGCCAGAGCAACGCCACTCCCTCCACCACCGTGTATCTTCCCCTCCTGTTCCAGCATACCCTGAACAATCAGCCAGCGACAGAAGCCACGCCGACACCCTTCACGGTGAACGGCCTGGGCCATATTCCTGATGTTGCGCCCGCCGACGCTTCCGTCAACAACGTCTCGCTCAACGGCGGCGGAAATACCGTAAGTGTGGGCCCGGGCGCGCAGGTCACAGTTGACCTGGACTACTGGATCTACAACAACACTTGGAACCTTCTCCCCTTCCAGATTGTGGTGGGGTTAGGCCAACAAGGTCGTTACTGCGCGTTCGACGCCTTGCTGGTTCCACTGTTTTCCACCACAGGGCACAGCCAGGTGACGATCACCGCTCCGACTGAGCCGGGCACCTATGAGTTGGGGTGGATTCTACGGAACAATCTCTCCTGCGCGGATTCGATGCCACAATATGCCTCGAGCGGTCACGTGTTCATCGGCACCGTCACCGTAGTCCCTGATGTGAGCGTCTCCAACGTCTCGCTCAACGGCGGCGGAACTACCGCGAGTGTGGGCCCGGGCGGAAATGCCACAGTTGACCTGGACTACCAGATCTTCAAACTCGAATGGTGCCCTGGCTGTATCCGGCAGATTGTGGTGGGGCTAGGCGGTATAGGTCTCTACTGCGTGTACAGCGGTATTCCGCCAGTTTATCCAGGGACCATAGGGCACAGCCAGCAGACGATCACCGCTCCAACGGCGCCGGGCATCTATGAGTTGGGGTGGATACAACAACTGCAATACTCCTGCGCAGATGCCAAGGTACTGTACCCCTCGAGCGGCTCCCAGGCCATCGGCGCCGTCATCGTGCAGACCCCAACACCTACTTACACACCCACCAGCACGCGTACGGCGACGCCCACCGCGACCCAGACGCCGACGGCGACGCCCACCGCGACACGGACGCGTACGGCGACGCCCACCGCGACCCAGGCTCGTACGGCGACCCCCACCGCGACCCAGACTCTGACGGCGACCCCCACCGCGACCCAGATTCCGACGGCGACACCCACCGCGACCCGAACGCGGACGGTGACACCCACCGCGACCCAAACTCCGACGGCAACATCGACCTGGGCGCCAACGGAAGCCGCCACCATCACTCCGACCGGCACGTCCACAGCAACCCCATCCGGCGACCGGACGACGCGCACCATCGGCGTCGTCAAGATTACCGCCGATGAATTCACCGATCTGGGCAACGGAAAGACGCGGGCTTCCGGCAATGTGCTGCTGGGGGATTTCTTACCGTTAGCCGGTCCCAGCGACTATGTCGATTACGATGACACCACCCTGACAGCCAATGTGGCTCTCGGCCTCACGGCGAACGGCAAACAGTTAAAGCTATTTGCCGGCTCGTTCAGCGTTCCCGTGGCGACCGGGGTGGGGACCCTTGGCTCCGGCGTGACGTACGACCTGAACCAATTGGCAGGGTTCCCTCTGGATGCAACCCTCGCTGTTACGCACTTCAGCATTCCAGCGGGGACGATCGAAGGCGAAGCCGGCATCAATTCAAAGATCAACGGCGTCAAGACCAACGCGAAAGTCAGTTTCACCATTTCCGCTTCAAGCCAGGGCATCCGTTATAGCGGCAAACTGGCTGCCTTCACGCTTGCGATCGCCGGCGTGACCCTCAGCGTGCCACAGGGCGCCACCCTATCCGACACGGGGATCAATGCGCCGGTGGTCACATTGACTTTGCCGGCCGCCTTCGGCGGCGCCAGCACCACGGTGAACAGCCTGCACATTAGCACCGATAGTGTCAGCCTGGCGGGCGCAACCGCGCTCTTCAACCTCCCTGACCTGAAGATCGGCGATGGTTCAAAGTTGGCATTCACGGGCAGCCAGGCAAAACTGGAGTACGATGCAGGTGCCTATAAGCTCTCTATCAGCAGCACGATGGCCCTTAACCTGCCAGCGAATGCGCAAACTACCGATGTGAGCTTAACACTGGCCTATTCCGGCGACCGGCCTCAGTTGGCAGGCGCCATTTCCAGCCTCAGCTTGGACGTGGCCGGGTGTACGTTGAGCCTCACCGGCATGACGATCGATAACGATGGGTTCAGTACGACTCAGGCCTCCATCAAGGCGCCGGCAGCGCTGGGTAGCGCCTCGGCGAACGTACAGGACGTGCGCATCGGCAGCGGCGGGCTGACGTTCGGCGAGACTGAGATTGCGCTGCCCGACATGGTGTTCGGGGGCAAGGTGGCAGGGCTGGCCGCGCCGATGGCGGCGGCGCCCCTGAGCTTCACCGGACTGAAGGCCAAGCTGGAAACTCTGCCCGACAACTCCGGGTTCAAGCTGGCCATCGACGGTACGCTCAAGCTCAGCCTGCCGGAGAACGCACAAGAATCCCTCTTCGGCTTCAGCATGGCGTATGACGCGAGCGCAGCCGAGAAGTTCCGGCTCTCAGGCACCCTTGCCAACCTGAGCCTGAAGGTCGCTGGCACGACCCTGGCGCTGACCGACGTGGCGCTGGGCAATGAGGGCCTGAGCGTAACAAGCGCCGAGCTGACCCTGCCGGCAGCCCTGGGGAGTGCGAAAGCAAGGATCACCGGCGTAAAGATCACCGGGGACGGCCTGGCCTTCGGCAGCGCCAGCATTGCCTTGCCGGAGATCAAGATCGGTGACGGTTCGAAGGTCAAGATCACCGGCGTCACGGCCACGCTCAGCTCGGCGGCCAACGGCTACAAGTTCACTGCCGGCGGCACGCTGGACCTCAACCTGCCCGGCAACAGCCAGAAGATCGCTATTTCGTTCGCTATCGATGCGCCCGGCCTCATGAGCGGCACACTCAGCCAGCTTAGCCTCACGGTAGCCGGTACGACCCTGGCTCTGACGGATGTGGCGCTGAACAACGACGGCCTGGGCGTGGCTTCGGCCAACCTGACCTTGCCGAAGAGCCTGGGCGGCGGCAATGCCGCCGTCACCGACGTGAAGATCACCCGCGATGGACTCAGCTTCGGCAGCGCCAGCATTGCCTTGCCGGAGATCAAGATCGGCGACGGGTCGAAGGTCAAGATCACCGGCGTCACGGCCACGCTGAGTGCACAAGCCAACGGCTACAAGTTCACCGCCAGCGGCTCCCTTGTCCTCAACCTGCCTGCCAACAGTCAGAACATCGCCATCTCGTTCGCGATCGACACCGCCGGCGCCATGAGCGGCACGGTCAACCAACTCAGCCTGACCGTGGCTGGCGCGACGCTGAAGCTGACCACTCTCACCCTCAGCAACACCGGCCTGACGGTGGCCTCGGCCACGCTGACCCTGCCGGCAAGCCTGGGCGGCGGCAATGCCACCATCACCGGCGTGAAGATCACCGGGGACGGCCTGGTCTTCGACAGCGCCAGCATTACCTTGCCGGAGATCAAGATCGGCGATGGCTCCAAGGTTAAGATAACCGGTGTCACGGCACAACTCACCCTCGCCGGCAACAGCTACAAGTTCACTGCCAGCGGCATGCTGAACCTCAACCTGCCCGGCAACAGCCAGAATGTCGCGCTCTCCTTCGCCATTGACTCGGCGGGAAAGATGAGCGGCACCATCAACCAGCTCAGCCTCTCCGTGGCCGGCGCCAAGCTGGAGTTGACGGATGTGGCGCTGAGCAACGACGGCTTGGCCGTGGCCTCGGCCACGCTGACCTTGCCGGAGAGCCTGGGCAAGGCCACCGCCACCGTCACCGATGTGAAGATCACCCGGGACGGCCTGGCCTTCGGCAGCGCCAGCATCACATTCCCTGACATCAAGTTCGGTGACGGTTCCAAGATAAAAATCGTGCAGTTGAGGGGGACACTCGCGGCCGGCGTCAGCGGCTATGAGTTCGACTTCAGCGGCCAGTTGCAGGTGCGCCTGCCTGGTAACAGCCAGGATATCAACATCACGGGGAGCATCAATACCGTCGGGCAGTTCAGCGCCAGCGTGAGCCAGTTGACGCTCAGCCTGGCCAGTGTGCAGCTCAAGCTCAGCAGCCTGACGGTCAACAACGACGGCCTCTCGGTCGCTTCGGGAACCCTGACCCTGCCGGTGAAGCTGGGCGGAGCCTCGGGCTCCGTCACCAACGTGACGATCACCAAGGACGGCTTGAAGATCGGCGGCGGCACGTTGGAGATCCCCTTCCCCGACTTCAAGCTCGGCAGCAGCACCGGCTTCAGTGTCACCGGCGTCAAAGCCAAGCTCGAGATCGTGAACAACGGCCAGGCCTACAAGATCACGCTTTCAGGTACGGTGGCGATCAAGATACCCGGTTCAAGCGCCAGCGCCGCCGGCAGTATCACCGTCGATAGCGAGGGCAACATCAGCGGCACGGTGAACGCGTTTTCGTTGACGATCGCCGGCCTGTCCCTGGAGGCCACCGGTATTGTCATCGGCGATGGCGGTTCGCTGTCTATGGATTCGGCATCGCTGAAGCTGCCGGCCGCTTTCGGTGGCGGCGGCGCCGCCCTCTATAACCTGGCGATCACCGCGAACGGTGGCGTCAGCATCGGCGGCGGCAGCTTCACCTTGCCGCAGATTAAGGTAGGCGGCTTCACTCTGGGTAGCCTCAGTGGATCGCTCAAGAAGGTGGATAATACCTACGAGATTAGTGCCGCGGGCGTCTTCGGCATTCCTGGTTTGGGATCGGCCGGCGGTTGCGCCGGGATCGGGGTCAGCGTCTCGATCTACGCGACTGCGACCGGCCAGACAGTTTTGGAGGTCAGCCCACGGGAGATCAGCACGGTTGAGCAGGTGAGCGTTCCCGCGGCTGCCGGTCAGTGGCCCAACTCACTGACAAGCGTCAGCCTGCGCGAGGCCTCCCTGACCCTCAACTGCACCATCCCCATCGGGACGACCGGCTTCAACTTGACCAAGGCCTCGGGGAAGGTCACGCTGAGCGCCACGAGCACGCACGTAGAGATGAGTGTCGAGATCGTAGCGGGCAAGTCCATCGCCGGCGTGACGGCGCTGAGCGCCAGCGCCACCGCCGGCCTGGATACCAACCCTTTCCAGATCGCCCTCACCGGCAGCATCAAGGTCTTCGTCTTCACCGCCGGCGGCGCCAGCGCCACCCTCAAGAGCGACAGCTTCAAGGCGACGCTCTGGCTGGATATGATCGTCTCGCGCGGCAGCCTCTCGATCAATGCCTGGAGCGACACCCGGGGCTTCCATCTCACGGGCAGCGCGGTGTTCGAATTGGGCATTCCCAAGGGCAAGATCCTCGACTCCTGCGTGCCCATGGTTAACTGCGAAACGACCTGGGTCAAGCCGTGCGATTGGGCATGGTACCAACCCTGGTGCGGCGCCTACGTCCCGGTGGTCAGGTGCTGGACCACGCAGTTGTGCATGAGCATACCGCCCAGCAACCTGATCTTGGGCCAGGTCGGCGCGGAGGCCGGCGAGTTCACCAACGGCAGTTGGGGCTTCAAGGGCTATGTCACCGTCCTGGGCCTCAATTACGGCTTCTACATCGATACCAGCGGCCGTCTGAGCTTCAGCAACGTGGACGCGTACCGCCTCGTCACAGCGGCACAGGTCGCGCAGGCCGCCGCACGGCAGGCCGGCGGGCTGCTGCCGCAGAGCTTGGACGCGCCAGACTACATCGCCATCGCCCCGGACGGTTATATCAGCGTGACCGTGCCCATCACCGTGAGCACCGATGCCACCTTCGCGCTCAGCCGCAACAGCGATGTGCCGGTCCTTACGCTGGTCTCGCCGTCCGGTGCCGCCATCGACCGCGCACACCTGCCGGCGGGCGTCACCTACCGTGAGGTCATCACGTACTCCCAGGCCATCGCAGCCCAGGTCACGACGACCCTGGGGATCGCCTCGCCGGCGGGGACCGGTCGGGATAGCCTCGGGATCTCCGCCGGCGTCGCGCCGACGCTGCAGCTCGCGGGAGCGGCGAACACGACCGTGCCCATTCCGCAGCGCATCGCCGAGAAACTGGTCAACCCGCCGGAGAGCACGCAGGTGACGATCCGGCCGGTGGCGGAGTCTCCATCCGGCGCGGAGGCCTCCTATAAGGTCGCCCGCCTGCGCTTTGTGCAGGCGTCGCCGGACGTGGCGGCCGCGAATGTCGTGCTCTCCGACGGCGCCCGGAGTAACCCGCTGTTCGAGAATCTGGCGTTTGCCGGCGGGACCGGCTACAAGGCGCTGCTCGCCGGGACATACACGGTGCAATTCACGGACCCCGGCAACGCAACCCTGCTCGCCAGCGCCTCCAAGGAACTGAAGGACAACACCGACTACACCGTGGTCCTGGTGGGCCGGTCGGACAGCCTGCAGGCGATGTTCGTGACGGACGAGAACCGGCCGCTGCCCGAAGACGCGGCGTTGGTGCGCTTCGTCAATCTGTCGCCCGACGCGCCCGCCGTGGACCTGACGCAGTCCACCGGCAGGCACTTCGCCGACAAGGTGCCCTTCAAGGCCGCGAGCAAATACATCTCGTTGGACGCCGGCGCCTACGACCTGGAGTCGCGGGTAGCCGACACCGATACCGTCCTGGCCCAGGCCTCCGGATTGGCCTTTGCAAAGGGTAATGTCTACACCGTCTTCCTCATGGGCCTGCGGAACGGTAACGGTGTGTTGGCCTTGCGCCTGGTGACGCGTGCGGACGAAGCGCCGCCGGTGCGCGTGCGCTTCATCAATGCCGTGCCCGGCGGGCCGGCGCTCGATCTGCGGCTGCGGCAGCCGGCTTCCGGCAGCGCGGGCTACGGCGCCGTGCTCACCGGCACGCTGCCCTACACGGCCACGGCCTACATCAGCCTGGATCCCGGCATGGCGGAGTTCCAGGTCACGAAGGCCGGCACGTCAGGCCCGGCGCTCGCCAGCGTCGCCCAGAACCTGGAGGGGGGCAAGGACACCACGGTGGTGGTCAGCGGATCACCTGAGAGCATGACCGCCGGGATCCTGCGGGACGACAACAGCCTCCCGGCGGTTGGCACGGCGCGCGTGCGCTTCGCCAACCTGTCCCCCGCTGCGCCCGCGCTGGACGTGACCAGGCAAGACGGAACCGTACTCCTTTCCAACGTAAGCTTCGATGCGGTGAGCGCCTATCTTGCGGTTGCGGGCGGCGCTTACAATCTACAGCTCCGCACAGCCGGCACGGCCACCGTGCGGGCCAGCCTGAACGGGGCGGAATTGCGAGAGGGCCAGGTTTACACCCTCTACGCCGTGGGCCGGGCAAACGGCACCTCGGCTTTGTCACTGAGGCTGGGCACGGACCTGGCAACCCAGAAGATCACCCAGAGCATGTACGAATTCAAGCAGATCCAGACCGGCAACTGGACGGCAAAGCTCAGCGGTGACCGAAGCCCCACCGACGACTACGTATTCACTGCCCTGGGCGTCACCCCGACGCCGTTGCTGAAGGATATCGGCGTCGCGCCTACGGCGGGGAACAAAGCCCAGGTACGCTGGCGGCTGACCTCACCGCAAACGGGCACGCGGATCAGCATCTACGCCAACCCTGGGCCGATCACGACCACGCAGACCATCACTGAAACCGGTGGGACTTCCACAACGGTGGTGGTCCCGTTCTACACCGGACCGGCACTGGCTCGCGGGCTGACCGGGACCGACACGACCTGGGTCGATGGTTCGAAGCACACCTACACGGTCGACCTGAGCCAACTGCCCAGCGGCACCTACCACATCTGGGTTGAGGCGGAGGACGGGCGAAATGCGCCGACACGTGTTTACGCTGCCAGTCCGATCGCCGTGGTCCAGACCTGGCAGACCACTTGGGCGGCAAAGCTCACCGCCACAACTGGGTATCGCCGGCTGAACGTGGCCTGGAACTTCAGCGCCCAGCCCGACGTAGACCGCTACACGCTGTACTTCAGTGCCTTACCAGGTGTCGCCGGCCAGATGATCGACGTAGGCGACACGACTTCTTACATATTCGACAGTTTGACCCCCGGCCAGCGCTACTACCTGTGGCTAGAGGCAGTGGATGTGGAGACGGGGAGGGTCTCGAAATCGGAGACGCTGGCTGCCGTCCCTGATGGTGCATCTTTCGATCTGAGTGCTGACGTGCCAGACGTAGAGCTCATCGGCGGCGAGTCCATAACTATGACGGTCAATCTGACGACCGCGCTGGCTTCCTATCCCGACATGGTGGGGCTGCATACGGGTGCGCTGCCGAATGGCCTGAACGTGGCGTTCCTCCAAGATGTGATCACCCCGACTGTAGCTGGGACTCCCGCTTCATGGGTCATCTCGGCTGCGAAGACGACGCCGGGCGGCCTCTATCGGGTACCCATCCTGGCGGTCGGCGGCGGAGTCACCCAGGCGCTGAACTTTAACGTGACCATCCTGCAACCGGGCTTCACCGTGGCCGCCACGCCGGCCGCGCCGGTCATCGGCGCGGGCCAGAGCCTGTCGCTCACCGTGACCGCGACCGGCACCTACGGCAAGGCTGACTTGATCGATCTGAGTCTGAAAGGCGTGCCCCCGGGATTGGTCTACACCTTTGATCGTCATACCGTGATGCCTGGCAGCGCTGTAACGCTGGTAATCACGGACACCGACCTGCTCGCCGACGGTCAATACATCTTGGATCTGGTGGGTACTGCCGGCCTGCAGGCGGAAACCGTGCCCATCACGCTCACCGTGGACAAGCCGGGCTTCGATCTGCATACCGAGACGCCGCAATTGGAGGTCGAGGTAGGCAATACCGGCACGCTCCCGATCAGGCTGATCGGCCGCCGATGGCCAGAGCCGGTGGCGCTGAGCCTGGCTGCGGACAGCATGGCGCCGGCAACAAGCATCGGCTTCGCCCTGGCGCCCGGTGACGTACCCGCCGAGACCATCAGCGCAATACCGCCGGCGCTGGTCTACCTGGTAGCAGACACGGCCACGGAGACGCCGGCAGGATTGTACGAGCTGACGATTATCGCCCAAAGCGGCAACAAGCAACGCCGCTTCCAGGTGTTGGTTAACATCAGGGGCGAGGAGCATCAGATGTACCTGCCGCTGGTCGTCCATTAGTTCCGCAGCCTGCGCGGCGGCCCGACGAGTACAGTTGCTGCTCCTTCTACCAGGAGGTGGTCGCACCGATCTAATCCGGTCAGGGCCGAGAGCAGTTCTGGCGGCACCCTGCGTCTTCCGTGCCCCCCGGGGGCAGCCGTTGCTGCGGCGAAGCTAACGCCTGACCAGCCGCAGCAGTCGATCGATGGCGCGCTTCCGGCCGGGGGCACTGTGGCCGGCAATCGGCAGTACGTGCCCCGGCTGGACGAGCGCGACCAGATCGTCGACCGGCTGATGTGGACGCGCAATGATGCCGCCCAGGTTTCGCCCCATGCCCACCGACCACATTGTCCCGAGGCCCACTGGGGCCACGAGAATACCTGGTCGGTGGGTATGCGCCCCTCAGCAAAACACACGCCGTCGGTAGGGTTCAAAGTGGACGTGGACGCCATCTTCGCGGTATAATCGACTCGTGCGTTTCCTCAAGCATCTCGTTCTCCAGGGTTACAAAACCTTTGCTTCGCGCACCGAATTCGTCTTCGATGTCGGCGTGACGGCTGTCATCGGTCCGAACGGTAGCGGCAAGTCGAACATCGCGGATGCCCTCCGCTGGGTTTTGGGTGAGCAGAGCTACGGCACGCTGCGCGGCAAGCGCACCGAGGACATGATCTTCTCGGGCAGCGAGCAGCGACCGCGCATGGGCATGGCCCACGTTTCGCTCATCCTGGATAACAGCAC
>Ga0315283_10006399_pt1 | contig 10497 bp, 9 predicted proteins | sample YL17G09_0_MG_FD_204541 | JGI IMG/M metagenome (GOLD analysis project Ga0315283, IMG submission 204541) | Sediment microbial communities from Yellowstone Lake, YNP, Wyoming, USA - YL17G09_0 | ecosystem: Environmental > Aquatic > Freshwater > Lake > Sediment | place: USA: Wyoming | collected...
AGGAAGCCGTGGATGACCTGGGGTGGTTCATGCGGACCTTCCCCGCGGCCGTTCGCGCCTTGATCACCTCCCGCTCGACGCTCGACGACGCCCGCGAGGCGGTCCTCACGCCGGGCGGGGTCAAAAGCGTCATTACCATCGGGTGAGGCGCCGGAGAGAGGAGTCATGATGACTTCACCGTGGATCGACGTTTCGGTGACGCTCAGAAATGGGATGGTCGGTTGGCCGGGTGATCCGGTGGCCCGCATCAGCCATGCGCTAAGCATGGAGCGGGGCGACCCTTGCACGGTTTCTTACCTTGAGCTCGGCGCCCATTCCGGCACCCATATGGACGCGCCGGCGCACTTCGTGGCCGGCGGCATCGGCATCGACGCCATGCCTCTCGACGCTGCCATTGGTCCGGCGCGGGTTATCGCTATCGGCGATACCGAGTCCATCAAGACCGACGAGTTGGTGCAGCACGAGGTCCAGCCCGGAGAGCGGATCCTCTTCAAGACCCGCAACTCCGATCGCCCCTGGGAGACCGGCGCCTTCGCTGAGGACTTCGTCTACCTCTCGGCCTCGGCGGCGCGGTATCTGGTGGAGCGGCAGGTAGGGCTGGTGGGAATCGACTACCTGTCGATCGGCGGCTTCCGCGACGACGGGGTGGAGACTCATCAAGCCCTGCTCAACGCCGGCGTCTGGGTCATAGAGGGACTGTACCTGAGCAGCGTGCCGCCTGGCCCCGTGGAGCTCATCTGCCTCCCCCTCAAGATCGCCGGGGGCGACGGAGCGCCGGCCCGCGCGCTCGTCCGTCCGATCGACCGATAGCATCGGGAAGCGAGGCGTCATTGTCTGAGCACGTCTCCCGTCCGCGCTTCCTGATCGTCATGGGCGTGTCGGGATGCGGCAAGAGCACGGTAGGACGGGTCCTGGCCGAAGGGCTGGGATGGGACTTCTACGACGGCGACGACTTCCACCCCCCGAAGAACGTTGCGAAGATGGCGGCGGGCGGCGCACTCGACGACGACGATCGGGCCCCATGGCTTGCCACTCTGCACGACTTGATAGCGTCGCGCCTCGCGAGCCACACTCCCGGCGTTCTGGCGTGTTCCGCCCTCAAAGAACGCTATCGTCAGACGTTGCTGGCAGGCAATCCAGGGACGGAGATCGTCTACCTGAAGGGCAGCTATGACCTGATCCTGCCGCGTATGGCCGCGCGTACCGGGCACTACATGAGAGCGGAGTTGCTCAAGTCCCAGTTCGAGGACCTGGAGGAGCCTGCAGCGGCGTTGATAATAGACGCCGCGCTACCCGTGAATCAGATCGTCGAGGAGATTCTCAGACAGACAGATGGGAAGGAGATGGAGCCATGAAGGTGATCATCGTCGGTGGAGTGGCCGGAGGAGCTTCGTGCGCAGCGCGTCTACGCCGTCTGGATGAGACGGCCGAGATCCTGATGGTGGAGCGCGGGCCGTACGTCTCTTACGCCAACTGCGGACTGCCCTACCACGTGGGCGGCGTCATCCCCGAGGAGGGCAAGCTCCTGGTGGCCAACGCTGCCACCTTCCGTACCACGTTCGGGATCGACGCGCGGACGAGTTGCGAGGCGGTCGGGATCTCGCCCGACAAGAAGACCGTGGACCTGAAGGATCTCGAGACCGGTGAGGTGACCACCGAATCGTACGACAAACTCGTGCTATCCCCCGGGGCGACTTCGGTCCGACCGCCGCTTCCGGGGATCGACCTGCCCGGGATCTTCCAGCTGCGCACCGTGCCGGACGCAAGACACATCCGCGAGTGGCTCGAAAAGGGTAGCGGCCTCCTCGCCGGCATCAACACCTATTCCGGATACCAGACGAAGCGCCCCAAGACCCGCGCGGTGGTGGTCGGAGGCGGCTTCATAGGCCTGGAGACGGCGGAGAACCTGGTGCACCGCGGGTTCGAGGTGACGCTCGTCGAGATGCTCGATCATGTCCTCCCCCCCGTCGACCCGGAGAATGCGCGTATCGTCGAGGCCCACCTCAAAGCGCACGGCGTCCGCCTGGCGCTGAGCGACGGAGTGGCCGGGTTCAGACAGACCGACAACGGCGCCCTCGCGGTAGACACAAGATCCGGCAAGAGCTATCCCGCCGACGTCGTGATCCTCGCCCTGGGCGTGCGGCCTGATACCAGTCTGGCGAAGATGGCCGGGCTCGAGATCGGCGAACGCGGCGGGATCCGTGTAGACGAACACATGCGGACGAGCAATCCGGACATCTTTGCTGTGGGCGACGTGGTCGAGGTCAAGGACTTCGTCACCGGCGAGTGGAGCCTCATAGCGCTGGCGGGCCCGGCCAACCGGCAGGGCCGCATCGCGGCCGACGTCATCGCCGGACGCGACTCCCGGTACCGCGGCACCCAGGGCACCTCGGTCATCGGACTCTTTGGCGCGACCATCGCCTGGACCGGCGTCTGCGAGAAGACGCTCAAGCGGCTCGGCGACACCGACTACGAGAAGATCTACATCTACCCGAACTCGCACGCGGGCTACTACCCCGGCGCCAAGTCCATCGCCATGAAGGTCATTTTCCGGAAGTCCGACGGCCGTCTGCTGGGAGCGCAGGCGCTCGGCGAGGATGGAGTGGAGAAGCGCGTAGATGTGGTCGCGATGGCGATCCAGATGGGCGCGACCATCTACGACCTGGAGGAGGCCGAGCTCTGCTACGCTCCCCAATTCGGCAGCGCGAAGGACCCGGTCAACTTTGCGGGAATGGTCGCAGCCGACGTGCTCAGGGGCGACATGCCGCTAAGCCATTGGGATTCCACCGACGGCGCGTTCCTCCTCGATGTGCGCGAGCCGGCGGAGCTGGCGCTCGAACAGGCGCCGGACGCGGTCAACATCCCTCTCGGTCAACTCCGCGCGCGGCTGGGCGAGTTGCCGCGCGACCGCGACATCCTGGTGATCTGCCGCTCCGGCCAGCGCGCGTACTACGCGACCCGCATCCTGCTGCAGAACGGGTTCAAGGCCCGCAACCTGTCCGGCGGCTTCATGTCCCGCGCAATCCTCTCGGAGGACTTCGCCGAAGGCTTGGGCTAGGGCTGGGGCTAGGGCTGGGGCTAGGGCTGGGGCTAGGGCTGGGGCTAGCAGGGTGTTGATAATCGCCGCCGATGAACAGCCCCGATGAGCGCCCGGGGGTGATAGCGGCCCGAAAGGAGGGGATTTGGGCCTGAAGAGCCTGCTTTCCGGGCTGCTTTTCCCCTCATCTTGACCCGTTTCCCGTTCCGAGAGCAGGCTCCGCCATGAGCGTACTCAGTCGCACCAGGTTGAAGGCCGTGCAGGCCAGGATGAAGACGCCGCTCACCCTCGTGAGTCCCCGGTGCACAAGCTTGCGCAGGCCGCCCACGTTCTTCATCCAGCCGAAGGGCTCCTCCACCACCTTGCGCCGGCGCTGAGAGATCTGGTAACCGTGGTGGCTTATGGTGCGGCCGTCGATGGCGTTGTAGCGCTGCTTGTGGGCCACATGGGGCGTGACCTTAAGGGCCCGAGCCGTACCCACGAAGCCGCGGGTGTTGTATCCCCGGTCGGCGCCCACCGTCATGTGGCCTCTTCCCTGCCGGGCGCGTTCCCGGGAAAGCATGAGAGCGGCCGCCTCTGGTTCGGCTGTGCCGGTCGCCTGGGTCAGGTGGCAGTCGACGATGAGGCCGTGGCGGTTTTCCACGAGGATGTGGCCCCGGTAGGAGAGCTTGGCCTCTTTTCCCTTTATCTTGGCCAGGCGGGCATCGGGGTCGGTGCTGGAGGCGTGGGTCTCGTTCGAGTGGCGCTCACCCCGGAAGTTCACGTCGGCGTTGCGCCCGGCGCCGGGACCCTGCGGTGTGGGCCGATCCCCGGCTCTTTTGTGCTTCTTGGGCTTGACCTGTTCTTTGGGCCGGAAGCTCTTGATGGAAGCGGCCGCCTCGATCAGGGTCCCGTCCACCGAGAAGTGCTCCTTGGAGAGCAGGCGGCCTGATTCAGCCTGGCTTCTTATGGCCGCAAAGAAGGCGGCGAACACCTCGGGGGTAAGGACGCGCTCCCGGTTGCGGGAGAAGGTGGAGTGGTCCCAGGCGGCCTCCGAGAAGGGCAGGCCCACGAACCAGCGAAACAGCAGGTTGAACTCCAGGTGTTCGCAGAGCTTGCGCTCCGAGGGGATGGCGTAGAGCTTCTGCAGGAGTGAGGCCCGCAGCAGGCATTCGGGCGGGACGCTGGGCCTACCGGCCTCGGCGTAGATCTCGGCAAAGACGCTGTCGAGGTCCCGAAGGGCGATGTCGACCAACCGGCGGATGCGGCGCAACGGGTGATCGGCCGGCACACGGTCCTCGAGTGAGTCGAACACAAAGACCGCTTCCTGGCGCTCCTCATCCCCGCGCATATCCACCTCTTTCCCCTTGATTTGCAGGTAAAAGCCTATCAAATCGGGGGTCGGAAAGATAGCTCCTTGGCCAGTTCTGCCTTTCATTTGGCGGCCTGCGGGGGCTGGTTTTTCAACACCCTGCTAGGGCTGGGGGGCGCCGCGCAGGTTGCAGGCGGCGCGCGATCGAGCAGGCGCGGGCGGGCGATCGGGCGCCGGGGCGCGGTCAAGCGGCCGGTGCTTCGCCGCCGGGCTGGAGCGTCTTCTCGATCTTGGTCAGGTCGTAGCCCTTGTCGGCGACGAGCGTGAGAAGCTCCTCGTAGAGCGCGGCGTCCATCTGCGGGGAACGGCATAGGATCCAGAGGTACTTCCGGTTGGGATGGCCGACCACCGCCCAGGTGTAGTCGGGGGCAAGCCCGATGATCCAGTAGGAGCCTGAGAAGGGCCAGAAGAAGCGGACCCTGAGCTTGGCGCCGGTCTCTTTGTCGACCACCCAAGCCTTGCCGACCACCCGCTTGACGTTCCCGTCCAGCGTGCCCTCGTGGCACGTGTTGACCACCTGGACATCCCCGTCCGGGCGGAGCGAGTACTCGGCCGTCACACCCACGCACCCCTTTTGAAAACGCTGCGGGATGGTGGCGATCTCGTGCCAGGTCCCCAGGTATCTGTCGAGCTCCACGTGAGGGACGGCTTCAAGCGGTTTCGCTCGTCCGGCTGCCGGTGCCGCGGCTGTCGTCATCGTCCCTCCTTGGATGGGGCGTCCAGAGCCACCAAGATCCTACAACTGACGGAACAACCAGACCGCGGGCGTCTTGCAGGCGGCGGCTATCTGCCGTAGTCGTAGACCCGCGGCCTCCCACAAGTCGACAATATCCTGTTCGCGTCCGTCGAGGCCCGGGTCCCCATCGGCGCCGGCCTCTGCCGGCCACATCGCGGCGTGGATCTGTGCGAACCGCCTCGAGTTCCTGCGGGAAGTGACATTGCTCAGCATGCCGTACACCGCATTGCGTCCGGCCAGCAGGTTCCCGCTGAACCGTGACAGGATGTTCGCCCCCGAATAGAACGTGGCGTTGCATTCGGTCATCTCGTGGACGATCTGCCCCAGGCTCAGGTGTTTGTAGCGTGCCACGGGGTAGTTGAGCGTGTAGTATTTCCAGTCCTCCGGAAAGTCGATCTTGTCGATCCTTCCGTCCGCGAACATCTCGTCCCAAAGGCGGGTTCCGGGTAGCGGGGTGAGGAAGAGCACGTTGATGTTGTCCACGCCGTACCTGGTCGCTTCCTCGGCGATCAACTTCCCTATTCCGGGACGGTCCGAGTCCAGCCCCATGATGAACGAGCCGACCACCAGGATCTTGTGGCGGTGCATCCGCTCGATCGAGGCCGGGATATCGCGCCCCGAGAGCATGGCCGATTTCTTACCCAGCTCGGGCAGCCCCTCGGGCGTCACCGATTCGAACCCGATGAAGAGCCCCGCGCAGCCGGCTTTCCTGGCCAGGTCGAGCAACTCTTCGTCGTCGGCGATGTTCACCGTGGTCTGACCGATCCAGATCTTGCCCGTATCGGCCTCAGCCAGTGCGCGGAACAGTTCCTTCGCGCGCTCGATATGCTGCGGTTTGCGGCCGATCAGGTTGTCGTCCACGATCAGCACGCGATGCTCAGGTATGGACTTGAACTCCTCCACGACTTCGGCTACCGGCCTCTGCCTATAGCGCGCGCCGTTGAACTGGGTGACGCTGCAGAAGCCGCAGTTGAGCGAGCAGCCCCGGGTGGTCTGGATGGAGCCGAAGCCGTATTCGCGCGGGAGCAGATCGTGGCGGGCCGGAACGATCTGGTCCATGGTCGCAAGGCCGCCGTCGTAGCGGGCCTTCAGACCGCCCGCCCGCACGTCTTCCAGCAGTTGTCCCCATACCGGTTCGGCCTCGCCGGTGACCACCGAGTCGACATAACGACTCGCCTCCTCGAGACGCATGGTCGCATGGATGCCGCCCATCACCACTGGGACGCCTCGGCCTCGAAAATGGCCGGCTACTTCGTAGGCTCGCGGCGCCTGCGAGGTGAAGGCGGTGATGCCGACAAGGTCCGGTCTCGGCAGGGCATCGTAGTCGACGGGACCGGCGTTTTCGTCAAGGATGGAGATCTCCCAGTCGGAGGGAGTGAGACCGGCGAGAACAAGAAGACCGAGTGGCTTCCAGAGGCGGAAGCGGTTCCAATAGCTGCCCCTGCTCAGCGACATGCTGACAAGCTGGTTGGCGGGATTCACGAGATAGAGAAGCATTCAGTCTCCAGACGAGGACGATTGGCGTGGTAACGAACTGTAGGGAGAATACCATCCTGCCTCAGGCCCGAACCGCGATACCCGATTCGCGCTCTTCTTTCTCTGCCCTTTCGCGCCGAAAGCCAAACGCCCCTACTCTGGCGGCGACGCGCGGTCTGATCCGGGCGCCGCGACCGCCGCGGCGGCGGCCTGCGAGCCGGTGGCTTTGAGTCCGGTGGCAAAGAGGATCGCCGAACCGGCCAGGATGACGATCATCCCCACGATCTCGAGCCCGGTCGGCTGCTCGCCCAGCAGCGCCCAGGAGAAGAGCAGACCGATGACCGGCGTAGCCATCGTCCCCAGGCCGGCTATGCTGGCAGGCATCTCTCGCAGCACGTACAGCCAAAGGAACGAGGCGAAGCAGGTGCCCAGCAGCAGGGCATAGAGAAGCGACCAGATGAAGGCGCTTGACCACTCCGGAGCCTCGCCTTCGACGAAGACCGCCACGACTACGAGGAGGATCGAGCCGAAAAGCGTCTGCCAGGCCGTCAGCGCCAGGAGATCCACCTGGTGCTTCCGACGAAGCAGTTTGGCCACCATCGACCCGGCCGCCCAGCAGACCGCCCCGGCGAGCGCCAGGAGGCTGCTCACTACGCCATGCAGGTTCCACGGCGCGACTATCAGGATGAGACCGACGAGGGCCAGGGAGACCGAGAGCCACTGTGACCCGTGCAGCCTCTCGTCCAGGATGGGCCAGGCCATCAACAGGATCCAGAATTGCCAGGTATTCGCGAGGATCGCCGTGCGACCGGCGCCACCGGCCACGAGAGCGGCTATGGTGAGCCCGATGAAGCCGCTTGTCTGGAGAACCCCGAGCGGGATCGTGTATCGAGGCGCTTTCAACCCGACCGGGTGCCGAAGGACGGCCGCGAGCCCCAGCAGCAGGATGCCGCCGGGAAGGCTGCGCAGAGCGGCAAACGTGAACGGAGGGCAGTACTGTACACCGATCTTGAGTGGCACCCAGGTGAATCCCCAGATGAGCGGGAGAAGCCCCAGCGCGATCAGAGGCAGGTACCGAGAGCGAGACGACCTGACGGTCCCGTTACTGGCGGGCGAATCGCTCACGATGGCAAGTACGGGACGGCCGGCCTACCGCGTCGCCGGCTGGGTAGTCTCTTCCCTTCGATAGGGCGGAGCCACCGCCGCGGCGATCGCGAGAACCGGGCCGATGAAGTATCCGGCGAGCAGACCGAAACCGACCAGACCGAGGAGCAGCAGCGCCACACGAGTTCCGACGCTGGGAGCCGATACCGTCCGCCGGCCCAGCCAGAGCAAGAGCGCGGCCAGGATTGCCGGCCCGATGATGAAGAAGGCCGTCACCACCATCGCCGGGTCGAAGCCGCTGCGGCCGGCGCCGCGCAGCATCTGAAAGAGGACGGTCGCGGAGGTGGTCAGATAGAAGATGCCGGCGGCCATCGCCAGCCAACCGGAAGAGCCCCGGCGCGTCCGGCGGGCGCGTGCCCGCCACACCAGGAGCCCCGCACCGATGACAATCACGGCGATCCCGGGCCAGAGGGCGCTCAGCCACCCGCCGTCCCAGGCGTAGATGGTCAGCAGATCGGCGGGCAGGCGGATCCAGGCGGGGACCGTGTACTTCTCCTCGTAGCCCACCGCGATGGCGTAGGGACCGATAGGCACGTCGCTGTACACCGCGACGTAGAAGGTGCCGGCGGTTTCGACCTTCGTATCCACCGTCGCCGGATACCAGTAGGCCCCGGGGGTGAAGGGCTCATACTCGGCCTGGTCGGCGGTCCCTTGCTGCTCGGGCAGGTACCCCCCGGATCCTCCCAGTCCCGGTCCCGACACGGCAAGCCCAGGGAACGGGCCCTCGCGCGGAGTGAGAAGCTGTACGTAGAGCCTGTCCCCGGCCGCCAGATCGAACTGGTAGTAGCGCCCTTCCTGGGCAGCGTCAATGGTTCCGTAGTAGACCCACGAGGTGGCAGGCTGGTCGATGACCGTCGCGTTCTGAGGGTTGGTGCTGCCTTCGGCGAACTGGGGCACGTGGGCAGAAGCCACGGACGCGATGAGGAAGAACGCGCCGCACGCGACCGCCATGAAGACGAGGACCTTGACGCGTCTTGCCACAGCTCCCACCCCTTGTCGCGGACTACCCCTGGGGGCTTGTCACCCTGGTCCCATATTAGGGCACGGAAGCCGGCCGTGCGGGCGCCCGCAGCAATAGCACCCGCGCACACAGCACCCGCGCGCACAGCACCTGCGCGCACAGCAACCGGATCCTCCGGCGACGGCCAAGCCGCATCGCGGGACGGAGCGGCGACGTCATCGTGGGTCTCCCCTGTTTTGATATTCTCGTTGCTGTTCACGATGCCGACATGGTGCAAGGGAGCGAGACATGCCAGAGAATCCACCGAAGGAGTCTCGCGAGCTCAGCAACGCCTACGAGATGTTCGTCCTCGTCCTCACGCTGCTCTCGCTCGCCATCATGGTCATGCTTGTGCTGCCCCTGTCGGAAGCCACCCACAAGCTGCTCACGGTCTATGACAATGTGATCTGCTTCGTCTTCCTCGCCGATTTCGCCATGAGACTCAAGCGCGCACCCACCAAGCGGCAGTACTTCATCGCAGAGCGAGGCTGGCTCGACCTCCTCGGCTCCATCCCCAGCTTCGGGCTCGTTCCGCTTGGGGGGCTCCTCCGACTGGCGAGGCTCAGCCGCCTGGCGCGGGTCATGCGCCTGCTGAGCGGTAAGAAGAAGAAGGAGATCACAGCCGACGTACTCGCCCACCGGGGGCAGTACGCCGCCTTCATCACCATAATCGCCGCTTCCGTCGTCCTTGTGGTGGCGAGCATCGTGGTGTTGGCCTTCGAGAGCGGTTCGGCGGACGCCAACATCTCAAGCGGGGGAGATGCCTTGTGGTGGGCCATCGTCACGCTGACCACGGTCGGCTACGGCGACCACTTCCCCGTAACGGCCGGTGGCCGCATCACCGCGGTGTTCGTGATGTTCATGGGCGTGGGCATCATCGGGGCCCTGGCCAGTATCCTGGCAAGCTTCCTTGTCGCCCCGTCGGAAGCGGAGCCGGAGCCCGCCGCGGAACCGACGGGGGTGCTCGCCGAGGTCTCGGTCGGCCCGTCCGCCGGGTCGGCTCAGTCGCAGTCACCCGCGGCTCCCTCCCCTGAACTCCAGGACGAGTTGCGCGCGATCCGCGCCGAACTCGAGGCCCTGCGCAAGACGCTCGGCCCGCGAGATGCCGGCCCATAGCGGAGGCTCGCCGCCGCTACAAGCCGGTCGCCGCTCGGGCCGACGTGCCCGGCTCTCTCAGGGCAAGGTGCTCAGCACGCTCCGGAGGTCGTTCAACGGTTGCTGAGAGACCCGTATCAGGCCGTCGTAGCGGTCCATGTCGACGATCAGATAGAGGACGGCCGCGAACACCAGCGCCAGCATGACCAGCGCTATCACGCTACGGCTCGGCGCGTATGCGCTCAGCATGCCGACCATGAACATGATGATCAGGCTCATGGCATAGACCGCCCACAGGACGGGAGGCGGAATGCGCATCTGCAAACCCTTCACCACCCGTTCGGCGTGAATGGAGATCACCTGGTTGAGCGAATCGAGATATGCGCTGATAGTGTCCGACTTGTCCACCTCGATCACCACCTTCTCGGCGATCGCCCAGAGTTCTCCCTGTATCTCTTCCGAGCGCGCCTTCGCCTGCTCCAATTTCCCAGGTTCGACCGCAGCCAAGCGCTGGTCCAGATACTCGCTCAGCAGATTCCGCGAGTCGGTCTGGTAGGGCTCTGTAAGGTACCCCGCCCGCAGATAGGTGGAACGGATGGCGTTGGCCTCGTTCAGGACCAACTCGCGGCGATCCCCGT
>Ga0315283_10006402_pt1 | contig 10495 bp, 11 predicted proteins | sample YL17G09_0_MG_FD_204541 | JGI IMG/M metagenome (GOLD analysis project Ga0315283, IMG submission 204541) | Sediment microbial communities from Yellowstone Lake, YNP, Wyoming, USA - YL17G09_0 | ecosystem: Environmental > Aquatic > Freshwater > Lake > Sediment | place: USA: Wyoming | collected...
AATGTCACGTATATGTTAAACCACAATTCAATAATGAATTACTGTCTAATAACATGAAATTCACTCAAGAGCATTGAAAGTATACGATTATGATGCCAAAATGCTTATCAGGTTAATAATCAATAGTATAAACAGATATCTCGAATCAGTACTAGTGCCAGAATAGGACAAACGATTCCTGACAGGTCGCCATTTTTCAAACTGGGAAAAAGTATACGCGTAGGTACGAGAAATGCATCAGGCTGAAATAGCTACTCGTGCAATATTCGAAGTGTGAGAAAGCTTTGAGTTAAAGAGCTGAAAAAGAGTAGTCCGGGATAATGTAAACGAGAGGTAAAGTCAGCAGTCAGCAGTTAGCAGTTGGAAGTCGGGCACTTCGACTTCGCTCAGTGTGAAATTAGTTGGTAGTTGGGCACTTCGACTTCGCTCAGTGTGTGGAAGTCGGGAGTTGAGCATTTCGACTTCGCCCAGAGTGAAAGTAGTTGGGAGTAGGGCACTTCGACTTCGCTCAATGTGTGAAAGTCGGGAGTTGGGAGTTGGAAAAATCCACAGGGGAAAAACGTGTCCAGATTACAGAATATTTCAAAAAATATTTGTATATTTGTTTTATAAATTCTTCTGATGAAAACTTATAAATTTCATCTGTTGTTTTTGCTTTGCTGCTTTTTATTTCTGTCTTTTAGCTGCAGCAAGAAAGATGGTAATAATAATGCAGCATCTGATATATGGGATATTGACAACAAACCCCTTCCAAAATTTATAAACACAAATTATATTGAGTTATCCGGGATTTACCGCATATCTAAATTCCGCTCCTCAATTGGTCATGATTATTCCGATTTTGCTGAACACTGCCGAAGCATGAAGCATTATTTCGAACCCTTCAGCAATATTGACTGGTCAGTTATTAAGATATTTTCTCCTGTTAACGGGACAATTGCAAGAGTTGAACAGGAATGGGCCGGCACCAAACTTGAGATAGCCTCCGATGAATATCCTGCTTTCCGTTTTCAGATTTTCCATATAAATACTTCTGCGGTTTTTAATGTAAATGATAAAGTCAACGCCGGTCAGCAACTTGGGACTCACATAGGCTCTCAGACATACTCTGATATTTCAGTCATTGCCAATGACCCTACTCACCAGGGCAGAATGGTTTCTTACTTTAATCTGATGACTGATGATTTATTCAATCAATACGTTAGCCGTGGCATTAGTTCACGTGATATTCTGATAATTCCCAGGGAGCTTCGCGATGCAAACCCTTTAACATGCAGCGATGATACTTTCACTTCAAATGACCCTCTTGAAACGTGGGTTATTCTTAATTAAAGGTTGTTCAACGAACACCTATGCCTCAGTCGTCTTATCTGGCCGCGCCAGTTTGTAACTGCTGCATATTAAACAATATACCACTCCCATTGCCTTTCATAATCAATAATGTTAATCTGACTCAAAATCCTGGTTATTAAACCTGTTTTATCCTAAAATCAAATATTTCGAAGCATTATACTAACTATGTTATTATTATTAAATTTCTTTTAAGGTGGAACCAGCACCCAATCTAAAAAACGGGGCGTTACTGAAAAGCCATACGAGTAGGAAAAAAATAAAATGAAATAAAAGTTAAACATTAAAAAGAATCGCCATTTAACGAGCTTGCATTTGCCCGAAAGGTGATTCACAACAGAATCTGTCAAACAATCTTTAAAAGAGCAAATCATGAAACACTTAATTGCAGACATTTGGAATGTCAGCGCACCGATGGCGGGTAAGTGACGAACGTGATAAAGGTTATTCCTGTTTTATTTACTTCTTCTGTTCTGTTCTGTTTATCACAAGGCTAACTTAGCATCTCTGCTGAATTTCTCCTCATTGAAAATATTCGGAACAAGTGTTCTTTCATTTTCAGAAGAAGAAAATTACTACCCTATTACTTGCACCAGAATTTTTATTGCGAAACATTATTGCATAAATATTGTTTATCTATAAAGACCAATATTTTAAATATTAAATGATTGCTATGGTAGCAAGGCATAAAACTCTACATCATGAATAAAATCAGAAAAATTAACATACAGACGATTCTTGAAATTTTCACTGATTACCTGGATCACATCTATTTTGAAGGTTTCACAGAAAATTTAATGTCTGATGATCCGGAAAGATTCAGGGCTGAATTTCAACAGTTCAAAGAAGATTACTGTTAAAGAATTTGCTCCGCTTCGGTGGGATTTTTGTTCCAAACATGGGTACTTTTATTCATGCATCGCAAAAGACAAAACCACTGTAACAGCTTAGTTTTCAGTGGTTTTCTTTGAAATGCCTATATTTTCCGCGGAGAGAGAGGGATTCGAACCCCCGGAGGCTTGCACCTCAACGGTTTTCAAGACCGCCGCAATCGACCACTCTGCCATCTCTCCGCTGCAAAAGTACAAAAATTTCTAAATCTCCAATAAATACTTACTCCAATTGCTACTTGACTTACTATCCATTTCCTTGACTATACCACCTATTATGCTTACTTTTACCGGATAATTTTGTTAATAAATTCACTTGTCCACGTTACCTGCATTATTCATGCAGAAGATAAAAGACAAAAGTAAAAAGATTAAAGTCAGGCATTTGCAAACCACTTTCAATATTTTTTTTTGTAAAGTTGATTTTTATGATTTTTTTCATAATGTCTTGAACCTTTTATCTTTAACCTTTTATCTTTTGTCTTTAGTGAGGTTTATGAATTAATCTGGATAAGTAAAGTTAAACCCTACGATATATGTTTATATTTCACTATTTATTTCTGGCAATCGCCTGGCTCATCGCACTTCTTCCTTTCTGGTTATTGTACCTCAAATCGGATTTCCTGTCATTCGTTCTTTTTTATGTGGTAAAATACAGGAAGAAGGTTGTTTTCGAAAATCTTCACAATGCTTTCCCCGAAAAAACAGCTCGGGAAATTAATCAGATTGCCCGGAAATATTATCGCAACCTTGGTGATCTCATCCTTGAAGTGATAAAGCTTATGCTTCTCTCCGAAGAGCAGCTAATGAGGCGCATAAAAGTGAATAATCCCGGACTGGTGGATGACCTGTATAATAAACAAAAGAGTGTAATGCTGATTATGGGCCATTGTGGTAATTGGGAATGGACTGCTCCGGCAATTGCCTTCTATACAAAATATACCGGTTATTGCATGACTAAACCGCTTTCTGACCCGTTTTTTGAAAGATACATTATGCGTCTCCGCACAAAATTCAATCCTGGCAGCATTGTCCACTTTAATCGTTTCTTCCGTATGATGGTGGAAAACCGGAAAAATCTATCGGCTTACGTGATAGCAGGCGATCAAACACCCACCAGGAGCGAAATAAACTATTGGACAACCTTTCTTAACCAGGAAACAGCAGTGTTCCTTGGAGCGGAGAAAATAGCAAAAGCACTCGATCTGCCAATCATCTATGTGGACACACAACGCACTGGCAGGATGCGCTATGAAGTCACGCTTAGCCTTATAACCGACCAACCTAAAGAAACCGCTGAATTTGAGATAACTGAAAAACATGTTCACATGCTCGAAAATGCAATACGTCTGCACCCTGATAACTGGTTATGGTCGCACAGGCGATGGAAACATAAACGTGCTGATATAGAATCCATCACAAATTGATCCCTTTGTTTTAGCAAAATATTTCTAATTTTATCTGCATTTTGAACTTAATTATCTCAATTCATCTGTCCGTTGCCTAAAGTAGCTGTTGTAATATTGAACTGGAATGGCCGGGAATTTCTGCGTAAGTTCCTGCCGACTGTAATCCTGCACAGCGCCGGAGTCGCCGAAGTTATCATTGCCGATAATGCATCTACTGATAGTTCCATCGAGTTCATGCAGCAAAACCATCCTGATATACAAATCATACAGAACCTTACCAACGGAGGCTTTGCCAAGGGATATAATGATGCTTTTGCACAGGTGGAAGCTGATTATTTTGTACTACTGAATTCAGATATAGAAGTTACCAAAAACTGGATAGGTCCGGTGGTTGAACTTATGGAAAATGATCCTACGATAGCCGCATGCCAGCCAAAAATAAGATCTTACTACAATAGGGAGATGTTCGAATATGCCGGAGCAGCAGGTGGTTTTATTGATAAGTTTGGTTACCCATTCTGTCGGGGGCGCTTATTTCAGACCCTTGAAAAAGATCATGGCCAATTCGACGATACAGCCGAAATCTTTTGGGCTACAGGTGCATGCATGTTCGTGCGTGCCGATCTTTATAAAAACTTTGGCGGACTCGATAAGGATTTTTTCGCTCACATGGAAGAAATTGATTTCTGCTGGAGATTGAAGAATGCAGGGTACCGCATAATGTATTGCCCGCAGTCAACAGTATTTCATGTTGGGGGTGGCACTTTACCCAAACAATCGGCGCTGAAAACTTACCTGAATATGCGCAACAACATCGTTTTGTTGTACAAAAATCTTCCTGCCGAAGATTTATTAACTGTCTTTTTCACCCGCCTGTGTCTCGATGCTGTCGCAGCATTCAAATTTCTGATAGATGGAGGCGTCCAGGATTTTTATGCCGTATTCAAGGCGCATATTTACTTTTACCGAACCTATCTTCGGCACAGGAAAAAACGCAAGGCTATTCACCAGCACAAAGTTTCTCAGATATACCGGGGTAACCTGGTGTTAGAATATTTTCTCCGGAAACGACATCACTTCAATGATTTGCCGAAAGATCATTTTGAAAAGTTCGCTAAGCAACATAATGATTAAAACGCATAACCTTAGTGCATTGGAAAGAATGAGCGATTATTAACGGTTTCAAGCTCATCAAACCATGAAGTCTTAAAACTTTTCAAACCCTTCAAATGTCAGATCCCTCGAATCCTTGAAACCAACTTCATTCTCTTTAGTCCTTCATAAAACTGAGTAAGGCCAGGCGGTAACTATCCAGCCCAAAGCCTGAAATTATACCCTTTGCTCCCGCCGAAATATAGGATATATGACGGAATTGCTCCCTTGTCATGACATTGCTTATGTGCACTTCCACCACTGGTGTTTCAATGGCCTTAACGGCATCGCCAATAGCGACTGATGTATGTGTATATCCTCCAGCATTCAGAATGATACCATCGCCGGAAAAACCTTTTTCATGAAGTTTATTGATCAGCTCTCCTTCCACATTACTCTGGAAATAATCAATGCTTACTTGCGGAAAACTTTGCCGTAACCGAGCCAGATAGTCTTCGAATGAAAGATTTCCATACATAGTGGGTTCGCGCTTACCCAATAGGTTCAGGTTTGGACCATTGATGATGATGATTTTCATAATCATGAGTTGTTGTAGCGCAAAATTAACTTAATTCGGGAGAAAACAGCAGTAAGCGGAATAATACAATAAAACAAAAAACTGTTTTTAATTAAAATTTATCCCGGGAATATTTATACCTTCAGAAAAAACGCCTTCTTTTTCTTGCAAAAGATGCAAGTCCCCTTAAAGAATTTTGCATTATTTACCATACCTGGCAATTTTCCCGAAAAAAGACCACACTCTCTTGCGAATTTGATATTGCATCGCCCATCTCCCAATGCGGAAAATGATTTCTTACCAAAGCAGATTTTGTTGCCGCGCATAACCGTTTCTATTCCCACAACGGCAGGTTTAACTTTGATTCATGAAATTTAAATGTTATGAAATAGCCATGATCGAATAATCACCTACTGGAATATTTTTTTTTAATCATGGCGTATTCCATCTTACCAAAATAAAAATAAAAAATAATAAGATGAAAACAAAAGCAACATTTACGCTGGTTCTTCTGGTCTTCCTGCTGAATGCCAGTTTCAGGAAGGAATCGGCCGGCAGCATTTTTTCAAATGATCCTACGGCCAATGATACGAATGCCAAATTTACACTTGTCAGAAGTGATAAAAATATTTCCATTTATACACGATGGATTCCGGTGACGGAAGCCCGGTCGACCCGCCAGCTTAAAGCCAAATTTGTAATTGATTGTCCCGCTGAGAATGTAGTCTCTGTCCTTAGAGATGAAAAATCATATACAAAGTGGATGAAAGCGACAAAGACCTGCTATCGCATTAAGACCATCAATTCAAATCAATGGTATTCGTATGTTCAGTTCTCTATTCCATGGCCGCTCAACAACCAGGATTGTATTTTAAAATATGAAGTCCGCACGTGTGAAGAACTATCAAGAACAGTAATTACCCTTCTGAGTGAGCCTGACCTTCTCGAATCGTGCAAAGGTATTGAACGTATTTCACATATGGAGGGAAAATGGGTTATAACTCAGTTCGAACCTGGCAAGACCTGCGTGGAGTATTATGTCTTTTCGAAGCAGGAACCGAAATTTCCAACATGGATAACAGACCTACTTATCCAGAAAAATCTTCTGAATACGATGAATGCTTTCAGAGACATAGTCATTATTGGTTCCAAATAATATCCAGATATTATGAAATACTTAAGAAAAATATTAGCAAACAGGTTGATTGGTATAAAAAGTAAGCTGGTTGACATAACGGCTGAACCTCATAAAGTTGCAATGGGTTATGCCTTAGGAATATTTCTGGCTGCATCCCCATTTATCGGACTTAAAGTATTTATTGCAATGGCATTAACTTTCATTTTTAAATGGAATAAGGTCGCAGCAATCTTCGGAGTCTTTCATATCAACATCCTCACCGCACCTGTTTTCTATGGATTCTCTTTCCTGGTTGGTAAATCAGTACTCGGATCGGATGTTGCGTTCGATTTTTCCTGGCCAATTACGATAAGAACTTTATTTGAAATGATTACTACAAATTCAATAGTTTTTATGAGTTTACTTACCGGTGGGATCATCCTGGGGTTACCAATGGCCGTTGCCGCCTATTTCTTCTCAGATTCATTGATTCATCGCAAAGCATCCCTAAAACCAAATGCCTTATGAAACCCATTGAGAACCAACCGGTATATACATTAATAACCGGAGCCAGCACAGGGCTGGGAAAGGAAATTGCTATTGAATATGCCCGGCGTCATAAGAACCTGATACTCGTTGCGCTGCCAGGCCGGAATCTTCAACAACTGTGTGAGGAATTAGCGTATTTGTATGGGATCAGGGCCACCAGCCTTGAATGTGACCTGACAAATGAAACCGCCCTGGATGATCTTGCAGGATATGTAACCGGAAATTTCTCTGTTGACCAGCTTGTAAATAACGCAGGAGTTGGTGGGACGGTGAGATTTGCAGATGCTACGTGCGAATACCTTGATAAAATTATTCACCTTAACATAAGAGCTACGACTATGCTTACCCGCTTATTGCTGCCTGAGCTTATGCGTCATAAAAAAGCACTTGTTTTAAACATAGCCAGCATGGCGGCATTTGGGCCTATTCCTTATAAAACCATTTATCCTGCTTCAAAGGCCTTTATCTATTCATTTTCCAGAAGCCTTAGCAAGGAGTTGCGAAACACAGGTGTAAGGGTTGCTGTAGTGAATCCGGGACAAATTGTCACAAATCCTGATGTTACTTTGCGAATAATGAAGCAAGGAATACTTGGAAAGATGGGTCTTCTGACAGCCGGAAAGATTGCCCGCATAGCTCTCTCCTCAGTCGAAAATGGGAAAGAGGTCATCGTTCCCGGATTTATAAACAAAGTGAGTCGTTTTCTTATCAAGTGGATGCCGGAATACCTCAGGCTTACGCTGTTAGAAAGAGCTTGCAGAAAGGAATTGACCATCCGTAACACATTTAATTTTATTTAACACAATCTAATAAGACATGAAAACGCAACTTTTAGAACTCTTCATGTTTTTGCCATGTGGCGGGGTAAATAATGCGAGGAAGGAAGTGCTGAATCATCTTGAGATAAGCCCTGGAGCAAGAATTCTTGAAACGGGTATTGGCACCGGTGACAATATTCTTTTCCTGAAAGAGCAACTTGATGGTGTCTCATACATTGGATTGGACAACCAGTTGAGAATGCTGAAAACATGTGCCGGCAATTGCACTAAATGGAATCTGTCTGCTGAACTTTACCGTGCTGATGCAGAGCAATTGCCCTTCAAAGACAATACCTTCGATGTGGTTTTTCACCTCGGAGCCATCAACCTTTTCCGTAATAAAAAACAGGCGATTGAAGAGATGATACGCGTTGCTATGCCTGGAAGCAGGATTGTAATAGCGGATGAAACGGAAAAAGCCTCAAAATTATTCGCGATTTTTCAGGGAAAAGTGGATCCGGTAGTACCTCCGATTGATCTAATCCCGTCATCGATGCTACAAAAAAAACTGGAAACCATCTGGAAGGGATATGGCTACCTGATCACTTTCCGGAAGCCAAAGCAAGATGAAATATTGAAGGGGAAATTTTCATTATCTCTGTGCAATTCATAAAAAAATAATTACAACATATATCTGAAGTAATGAGAATACTATTAATTAAACCGCCCTTAAACCATAATCTTATTACGGCATCCCTCTATGAACCTCTTGAGTTAGAATATCTGGCGGCTTCGGTCCGTGAACATGATGTGAAAATCCTTGATATGAGAATAGATCATAATCTGATGCGAACATTACAAACTTTTAATCCTGATGTAGCAGGACTTACTTCATACACTTGTGATGTGAAGACTGTTAACAGGCTCTTTTGTGAAATCAAAAAATTCAATCCTTCGATCCGCACTTTAGTGGGTGGAAATCATGCAACATTTATACCTTCAGATTTTCATACCGGGAATATTGATGCAATTTTTATCGGTTATGCTGATTCGACATTTAAAGAATTTATTGATAAAACAGCTAAAGGAGAAGATATTGAAGAAATTCCAAATCTTTGCATAAGAAAGATAAACAAGTATCATTTTACAGAGAAACAAACATGCGCAGTTGACTTAAATGCACTTCCATTCCCGGCAAGGGAATTAACAGCACAATACAGGAGAAAGTACCACGATTCGTTTCGAAATCGTGTTACTTTACTGATGAGCAGCAGAGGATGTCCATTTCGCTGTACATTCTGTGCCTGCTGGAAATTGATGGATGGGAAATATGTATCCCGAAATGCGGATTCAATTATTAATGAATTTAGATCATTGGATGGCAAAGGCAATATTGTTTATTTTTCTGACGATAACACGTTAAGCAATATAAAACGGGCATGGGAACTGGCTAATTCATTAAAAGAAGCAATGATAACGAAGCCTTTTCACTTATATGCCCGGACTGACACCATCGTGAAATATCCTGATTTGTTTACAAGTTTAAAAGAGTCCGGGCTGTTTTCGGTCACAGTTGGCATTGAATCTTTCAGGGACGATGAACTTTTGAAAATCAACAAAATGACTTCAGTAGAAATGAATAATAAGGCCATTCAAATTCTTAAAATTCAAAGTGTTTTCGAATAACGGGTCTAATAGTGTTCATACCGACGATATAACATTAATAAGATTATTACTGATTGATCTATTTGCCCATCGAAAAGTATTGAAAATAAAAAAAGCGTATCGAACAGAATCTTAGAAAATTAAGGATAATATTATCAGTTTAGTTGTAAAAACACATGTTCAACCGCATTTAGCCGGTGTTTGCAGATGCAAGAAAAATCATTAAATTCAAAAACCATGAAAACATTTATTACAGGAGGAACAGGTTTATTAGGTGCTAATATCATAAGAGAATTACTTTGTCGTGGACATCATGTAAGAGCATTGGTAAGACAAGGATCTGATCTCAGAGGTATAAAGGGTTTGAATGTTGAACTCTATGTAGGAGACTTGTCCGATGAGCAAAACCTTTATGAGGGTTGTAAGGGATTTGATTATGTAATTCATGCTGCTGCACAAACTCCCGGTTGCTTTACAAATTTTTCAGATTTTATAGATACCAATATCAAGGGTACGCAGAATATGGTCAGAGCAATGGAGCGAGCAACAATTAACCGAATGGTTTACGTAAGCAGTTGTTGCGCTTTCGGGGGAGGAACTAAAGAATGCCCGGGTACCGAATTATCGGAATTCACAGGTTTCAGGTTTAACTCAGGTTACATAAACAGTAAGTATCTTGCACAGCAATGGGTGCTTTCAGAAATTGAAAAAAAAGGTTTGCCAATCGTAATTGTCAACCCTACCATAATGATTGGGCCTTACGACAGCCATCCAAGTTCGGGTGAAATCATACTGAAATTGATCCGGCAGCAGATCCAGTATTGTCCTTCTGGTGGTAAGAATTTTATAGATGTGAGAGACGCAGCCCTGGGTACTTGCAATGCCCTTGCCAGGGGAATCATTGGTGAATGTTACCTGCTTGCTTCACAGAACCTGGCCTTTGCCGAATTTTATGATAAGGTAAACAGTATATATGGGAAAACTGGTTCTGTAATTTCTATTCCGGGATTTATGCTAAATACACTTGGATTGACAGGAAATTTTATCAGTTTTTTAACCCAAAAGAATGTAACTTTGAAATACTCAAA
>Ga0315283_10006406_pt1 | contig 10493 bp, 7 predicted proteins | sample YL17G09_0_MG_FD_204541 | JGI IMG/M metagenome (GOLD analysis project Ga0315283, IMG submission 204541) | Sediment microbial communities from Yellowstone Lake, YNP, Wyoming, USA - YL17G09_0 | ecosystem: Environmental > Aquatic > Freshwater > Lake > Sediment | place: USA: Wyoming | collected...
TTAGCCAAAAATATTTGAAAATATTTTTGGCTGTAATAAAAAGCACTTCAACAAATTTAAAGATAGCCTTTTTTTATTTAGATTCTTACATCCGTTGTTAGAGACAAATTCTCAGAACAATGGATGTTTGAATCTAACCGAGCACTTGAAACTTTTCAAGCAAATTAAAAAAGCCTGGTTTGTTGAATAGCCTTTGAAAGGGATGGAACTTCGCGGTAAATGGAACATTGGAACCTGGTTGCCCGAGATGCGGCCAACCAGGTTCCAATGGAGTTCTTTGAGGGATCCGGGTGGATTTAGAAGCTGATGACTTTATCCGCCACTTGCAGGCTGGTGACGATATCCAGCATATTGGTTGTTTCACCCACCTTTTTCTGTTCCAACAAGGCGAAATGATTCAGGCAGGTGCCGCAGACTAAAACCGAGACGCCCTGCCCGGCCAGTTCCTGGATCAGTGGCAGGGATTCCGCTCCTTCGATGGTCAATTTGACCCCGGAATTCAAAAAGACCAAGCGCCAGAGGCTTTTCCCCATTTCCTTTAAGGTCTTCAAGAAATTGAGCATGAGCTGGCCGCCCAGGAAATCATCCCCCGTCCCCAATTTATCCTTGGAAATCAAGATGATCGTTTTTTGACCGTCCTGAATCAATTCCTGGACAACGGTTTCACATCCCGGTCCGCCCGCCCTTTCGGCGTTGATCTGAAAATCCGATCCGGAGGCCTCCACGCTGACCCCGAAGCCCCGACTTTCCAGAAATCTCTTGACATTTTCCGCTGAAGCAAGGTTGTCCACCAGGACCTGAAAACGGTTCAACTGGGGGTATTTCTCAATATAATCCCGAGCTTCAGTGACCGGGAGTGGACAAGACAGGCCCCGGCAATTCAAAATTTCCATTAATCCCTCCATCAATCATATTATTACTTAAGATGATAGTATTAATGAAGGAACCGGGAGGAGTCAAATAGGAAATATCGGATAAAAACAGGCTAATGGATAGATTATATCTATTAACCTCTCATGAAGCGGCGTTGGGGGGAGTACCTTCCGCCGACGGCTCCGAGGATGAGGCACTGACTGGGTCTCCTTTTTTCTTGGCGGGTAACATGCACCCCTTGCAGCGGGCCAGTTCTTCCATAATGGCAAAGGCGATGTCTCTGGCCGTTTCACTGATCTGCTGGTAACTGTTCAGCAGTTCCAGGTGCAGGTTACTGGTCTCCTCGCTTTCCTTGATCCCCTCGGTCAGCCGGTGAATGTGGTTTTGGCGATACTCCCTGATCATGGCGGTAATCCGGGGCTGGACGGTTACCGCTTCTTCCGCCAGGTAAAAATCGTTTTGGACCAGACCCTTGTGGGTCAGGCGTAACTGGTCGATCACCCGGTGAATGGTATTCACCAATTCCGTTTTTCCCTGAGGGGAGAACTTGGACCTGTCAGCCAGCTTGGTCTCGATCCGGTATTTAATATCCCGTTCGACAATATCGCTGATCTTCTCCAAATTGTCCAAGACATGGATCAAGCCAATGGCGTATTGGTGCTCCTCGGTGCTCAGGGGCTGGCGCAGGATCTTGGTCAGGTAATCCACGGCGGCCTTAAAGAGCACATCCATCACCCGCTCCCGATGAGCGATGCGCTCCAGGAAGTGGGTTTTCCCCTGGGTGATGGTTCTCTCCGTGTACCAGATCATGCGGAGCGCCCCGGCCGACAAACGAACCGTTTCTCGATGGGCCAATCCGATGGCCACCGCCGGTAACTCGATGACTTCCTCGCGCAAGTATTTGGGTTCCAGTTCCGGATTTTTTTTGTCGGGCACCAGCCATTCCAGCATCCGGCTTCCCCAGTTGCTGAAGGGCAGGAATACGACTGCCAATCCGATATTATAAAAGGTGTGGGCATTAGCCACTTGGAAGGTTGGGTTGGAAGTCAGGGAGCTGAGAAAGGAGGCATACCCGGGCACCAGCAGGAAGAAAAGAACCGTGCCGCCCAACTTGGAAAAAAAATGGGCCAGGGCCACCCGCTGCGCCTCCCGTCGAGAACCAATGCTGGACAGCAGGGCGGTGAAAGAGGTCCCCAGGTTGCATCCGAGAATAAGATAAATAGCCCCGGGAAGATCAATAAGCCGGAAGCTGGCCAGCATCATGATGATCCCCAGGACCGCCGCGCTACTGTGGATCAGAAAAGTGATGATGGACGAAGCGCCGATGGCGAGTATCGGGTATTGGCTGACCAAGAGCAGGACCCTGGTGAACTCCGGAACCTGCTGCAGCGGGTGGAGGCTGTCGCCCACAATTTTTAGTCCGAGGAACAGCAGGCCGAAGCCCATGATCGCTTGCCCGAACCGGCGGTGGCGATCCTGCTTGGCGAAAAAAACGATCGGCGAACCAATGCCTACAATAAGCAGGGAAAGTTCCGTAAATTTCAGGGCAATCAATTGTGCGGTGACCGAGGTGCCGATATCGGCCCCTAAGATCACCGGCATGGATTGTCGCAGGGTGATGACGGCCGCATTGGACAAGCCCACCAGGATGACGGTGGTGGCCGTACTGCTTTGAAAGAGGATGGTCAGGATGATCCCGGCCAGGACCCCCAGCAGGGGTTTCCGGGTAACCGACTCCAGGAGGTGGCGGAGTTGCTTGCCCAGAATCTTCTGCAGCCCGTCCCCCATGACCTTGATCCCGTAGAGGAGGATGCCGATACCGCCGAAAAGGCCGAAGAGGATGGAACCCCAGGAAACGGACACCGAAAAAAAGCCCTTTCTACTTCACAATCAGCACCGGACAGTGCGTGCTGTGGAGCACCTTCTGGCTGACACTGCCGATAAGTACACCCCGCAAGGGGCCGAATCCCCGGCAGCCCATAATGATGAGATCAACCTTTCGCTTCTCCGCAAAATCGATGATCTGCTCCGCCGGGTCCCCGTAATAGACCACGGCCTCTACCTGGACCGGCTTGTCGGAAAGCCTGCTTTCGCAGAACGTCCGGGCCTCTTTCAAAACCTCCTGACCCTCCTTGAATGTTTTTTCCAGGGCGACCCGCTCCTCAGCGGCCACCTGGTTCAGGTCGCTTAACGGCCCCTGGAAGTGAAACCATTCCAGCCCGCCGGCCACCCGGGCAATATAAATCAGGGTCAGCAGACCGGGGGCTTCCCGGTTCAGGATGTCCGCACCTAAGCCGGCCCCCCTCAAGGAAAAAGGGGAGCCGTCCACGGCCACCAATACTTTGGATACCACCTCCGCCTCCTTTTATCAAGGAAAGTAGATTCTTAAAGGAATAATTTAACGATGCCGCCGGTTGATCACCCGACCCTGTTTATCCAGGATTTCGAGTTGCAGGGGCATGGCCCCGATTAGATGCGTGGAACAGGACAGACAGGGATCGTAAGCCCGGATGGCCGCCTCCACCCGGTTCAACATTCCTTCGGTCAAATTATTTCCATCCACAAACGTCTTGGCCACCATCTCCACGGCCTTGCTCATGGCCCAGTTATTGTGTCCGGTGGCGACGATCATATTGACCTTGGTCAGCATCCCGTGCGCATCGGTTTGGTAATCATGGAACAGGGTCCCCCGTGGAGCCTCCAGACAGCCCACCCCCCGGCCGGTAAATCCATCGGGTTCGGCCCGCAGATTATTGGATAGCACTTCGGGATCCAGAAGGATTTCCTTGGCCCGCTCAATGGCATACAAGGCTTCGATCAATCGGGCATAATGATACCATAAGGACCCCTCCACCGGCCGTCCCCCGTTGAGGGATTTGAAATACCGGAATTCCTCCTGAGCCAGCGGGGTCTGGATTTTTTCAGCCACGTTCAATCGCGCCAGCGGCCCCACCCGGTACGTCCCCTGGGGCCAACCGATCTTCCGCAGGAAGGGGAACTTCAGATACGACCAGTCCTCCACATGCTCGCCGATATGTTCCAGATAATCCGACCCCTCGAATTCCTCCTGCGGTTTACCGGCCTGATCGATCAGCCGCAGTTTCCCGGAAAAAAGCTGGAGCGCCCCCTCCTCGTCTACCAGGGCCAGGTAGCCCGAGGGGAAGACGGCGAATTTTTCCACCAGTTCCTTATTCTTCTCAAACCATCCCCGAGCCAATTGGACGGCCATACGAACCACCTCGGTCGCTTCGTCGATCCGGCTCAGTAGATCTTCCCGGTCGCTCTCCGCCAGGGGGGCATTAACCCCGCCGGGGATGGAATGGTTAGGGTGAATGCGGCGGCCGGAGATCCGCTTGATGATATCCTGTCCGAAGGCCCGCAGGCGGACGGCCTTCAGGGCCAGGTCGGGGTTGGCCTCGATCAAACCGACCACATTCCGGACGGCCGGGTCGGCATCAAATCCCAGGAACAAATCCGGTCCGGCCAATTCAAAAAAATGCATGGCGTGGGATTGAATGAACTGCCCCATATGCATCAGCTCCCTCAAGAGTTGGGCCGGTCGGGGCGGAACCGCCCCGATGATCTGATCGCAGGCCATGGCCGAAGTCAAGTGATGGCTCACCGGGCAGATACCGCAGATCCTGGGAGTAATTTGGGGCATCTCGAAAAAGGGCCGCCCCTCGGTAAATTTCTCAAATCCCCGCCATTCGTTTACATGAAGATAAGCCCGGTCAACTTTCCCCTGGTCGTTCAGGTGAATGGTCACTTTGGCGTGGCCCTCAATGCGGGTCACCGGTTCTATCGTAATTTTTTCCATAATGCCTCCCCGCTAATCATATTTTAAATACTCCCCCCCGGCCACTGGAAGGCGTCCGATCAAGAGCTCGCCGATCAGGTGGTAAATGGCCTCCGGCGAAGGCGGGCATCCCGGGAGATAGGCATCCACCTTAACCACCTGATCGACCGGTTGGACGGGGATGGGCCGGCTCAATTCCGGCGATTGGGGGACGAAACCGTCGACCGTACTTTCCGTATCCACATAGGCCCGTTTCAGGGCCTCAGCCATATCAAAAAAGTTGCGCAGGGCCGCAATCCCACCCATGACGGCGCAATCTCCCATGGCTACCAGGACTTGGCATCGATCCCGCATCATCTTGGCCACCTCCAGGTTGGTGGTATTATTGACCGCGCCACTCAGGATCCCGACTACCACGCCGCCTTCCGGGGGATGTTTCAAATCGGTGATCGGGGACGAAGTAATTTTCACCAAATCCAGCAGTTGGACCAGTTTTTCATCCATGTCCAGGAGGGACATATGACACCCCGCGCAATCGGCCAGCCAATCGGTGGCTATGGTAACCTGGGCCGCAAAAAGTCCATTTTTAGCCATGCCCTGAACCTCCTTTTTTTAGGCCGTGGATTTTCCTCATTTTTATAATAAGGCGGCCAACTGCATAAACACTTCGCTTTCGGGAACCATTCCTTCCGGAATCGGCACCGCCCGCCTGACCGCCACCTTTTTCCCCTCCAGGTTATAGAGGGAACCTTCCTGTTCTACCCAGATCAGGGCCGGCAGCACCACATCGGCGGCCTGGACCACCGGACCATGGTAACTGGCCTGGACCACGAGAAATTCCGCTTTTCGGGCCTCGCGGGCCATCTCTTCCGAAGTCTGGATGTCCCCCAGCATGAGGTAGACTACATCCAGGTCCTTCACTTCCAGACCGGGGCCGGAACGTAGGCCCAGCACCTTGGCATGGTACCCGTTGCTGGCGGGAAACAAAGGGATGAATTGGGCTTTGCGTTTCAGGGCGTTCAACGCCTCGGCTTCCCGCGGTCCGGTGCCGGCTCCGTACACGACCACCGGCGCCGCGCTGGCCTGAATCATTTTGATTGCCCGGTCGATCTCACCCGGAGCCAGGGCATTTCGGGCCAGGGGCCGGAGCCGGGTCCCGTTGTCGGAGACCAGGATCAACAAAGCCCCCCGTTGGCAGGCCCGCTTGATATGATAACCCAGGACCGGGTGGTCGGTCAGGGGGTCGCCCCCGATCACCAGAATACAATCCGAACCCAGCAGGTCATTCAAGGCACCTCCGACCGGTAGCCCCAGCTTGGCCAGGGTGGGCTCCAGGACGTGTACCCGGGTCCCGATTTTAACCTGAAAAACAGCCGCGAACTCACTTAAAGTCAGGTTCAAGGTCCGCGTGGTACTCCAGGCCCCGATCCGGTCGGGGGGGGTCATTCTGATTTTATCCGCCACCTTCTCCAACGCCTCCTCCCAAGAAACCGGCACCAGGACGCCATTTTCTCGCCTGAGGGGTGTTTCCACCCGGCGGCGGTGTTCATAAAAAGGGGCAAACCGCCCGATCTCACAGAGGACCCCGTGGTTGTGCTCCTCCCATTCCCCTTCCACCCGCAGCACCTGGCCGGCCCGGGTGATGATCTCCGTCCCGCAGGCCACACTACAGAAAAAGCAGACGCTTTTCGTCCGCTCCACCTGGGTCTCATTGCCCGTGTACGCGCTCAACCGGTCCACCAGTGCTCCCGTGGGGCAGATCTGCAGGCAGGTCCCGCAGGATACGCAGGTGGATTCCCCAAAAAGGTCGTCGAGATCGGCGCAGATCATGGACTTGGCTCCTCGGAACTTTACTCCCAGGGTGTGATTGGCGGCCAGTTCGGCGCAGGCCCGGACACACCGGCGGCAAAGGATGCAGCGGCCGCGGTCCATAAAAAAATACTTCCGGGTGCCGTCCACCGGTTTCGGCTGGTAGGGATTGGCGTAGGTCCAGTGATCCAGTCCGTAGCGATAGGCCAGCGCCTGCAGCTCGCAGTCACCGCTTCGTTCGCAAAACATGCAATAGTGGTTCCCTTCGGAAAAAAGGAGCTGCAGGATAAACTTTCGCTCCGCCACCACTGGGGGGGACTCGGTTTCAATCCGCAGACCCTCCATGACCGGGAAGGTGCAAGCCGGTTGCAGATTACGCTGCCGTTCGATTTCCACCAGGCAGATCCGGCAGGCCCCCAGTGGGGGTAAGGCGGGATGGTGGCACAGGCTGGGAATATCGATACCGACCGACCGGGCCGCCTCCATGACCGTCTGCCCCGCCCTGGCTCGCACCGGCCGCCCATTCATTCGGATGGTGATTATTTTATCCATAGGTTGGTTTCCTCCTTAACCGGTTACGCCGCGGTGACTTTCGCTTCTTCCAGGGAGTCGGTGTCCCGTCCTCGAGAGTGCAGCCATTCCAGATCGCAGCGGAGACAGCGCTTAGCCTCCTCGCGGGCGGCCAATTCGTCCAGTCCTGCCTCCACTTCCAGGAAATTCCCGATCCGTTCTTCCTTGGAAAGTCGCCGAATGGCCGGAGGTCTGGCGTCAGCGTAGTCTTCCAGATTAACCGTCTGTCCCACCTCGTGGTAGGGGGCAATGAACTTGGGTCGTTCCACCGGGTCCCCTCGCAGGAAAGCATCTACGGCGGCCGCCACTTGGTTTCCCTGGGCCACTGCCTCCACCACCGTGGCCGGGCCCAGGGCCAAATCGCCGGCCGCAAAGACCCCGGAACGGGTGGTGGCCAGGTTGTCCCCCAACGTGAGCGCGCCCCTCTGGTCAAAGGACAGTTCCCCTTCCCCTTTAAGCCCTTCCAAATCGGAGGCTTGACCGATGGCCACAATCAGGACCTCGGCGTCCAGGACGAACTGGGATTCTTCATATTCGCTTTCCTCGATGGGCACCGGTCGACGCCGTCCGGAGAGGTCAAAATCACCCAGCCGCTGGAGCTGACATTCGATCCCGGTTACGAATTCCGGGCCGAGCACCCCGATGGGGTGGGTCAGGAAATGGAACTGAATCCCTTCCCGGAAGGCCTCGTGGATCTCCTCCTTCCAAGCGGGCATATCTTCCCGAGTCCGTCGGTAGAGGATGGTCACGGTGGCCGCCCCCAGGCGGAAGGCCGTCCGGGCCGCATCGATCGCCACCGCTCCCCCGCCGACTACGGCCACCCGCTTCCCTCTGACCACCGGGGGTTTGCCCAAAGCCACGTCTTTCAAAAACATGGTCCCCGGATAAACTCCAGGCAATTCCTCGCCCGGGATCCCCAACCGGTGGCTCCGGTGGGCGCCCAGGGCCATAATGACTGCACCGTATTCGAATTCACCCAACAATTGATCCAGGGTGAAATCACGGCCCAGTTCCTGGTTTAACCGGACTTCCACCCCGGCGCCTTGAATGTGCTCGATCTCTTTATTGAGAATGGCCCGCGGAAGTCGATACTCCGGGATACCGACGGCCATCATACCACCGGCCACCGGCAGCTTCTCGAAGACGGTCACCCCGTAGCCCATCTCGATCAGCCTGAGCCCGGCGGTTAAACCGGCTGGACCGGCGCCAATTACGGCCACCTTTTTATTTTTCAATTCAACCGGCTTTTTGAAACTCCAGGGTCGGGCGATTTCCTGATCGGCCATGAACCGTTTCACCCTGCGGATGGAGATCGGCTCGTCCACGTCTCCGCGCCGGCACTTGGCCTCGCAGAAGGCCGGACAGACCCGGCCGCAGATCAGGGCCAGAGGGTTGCGCTCGCGGTGAATCTCCAGGGCCTCGGCATATCTACCCTGGGCGACCAGGGCCACGTAGGCCGGAATGTCTACCCCCGCCGGGCAGGCGTTCAGGCAGCGCGCCCGGACCAGGTCCGGGCAGGTCCCGGCCGGACAGGTCTGGTCCAGGATATGGGCCCGAAACTCGTCTAAAAAATACTGCAGCGCCGACATGACCGGACCGGGGGTTAATTGACCCAGGGCGCAGAGGGAGCCGTTTTGCATCCCCTGGGCAATTTCCCGAATAGTCTCCAGGTCCTCCATTCGACCCCGGCCCTCGGTGATCCGGGTCAGGATCTCCAGCATGCGCCGTCCACCGACTCGGCAGGGAATGCACTTGCCGCAGGATTCGGCCTGGGCGAAGTTCAAAAAGAATTTGGAAAATTCCACCATGCAGATGTCTTCATCTACGACGATCATACCCCCCGAGCCCATGACCGCCCCTACGGCCTGCAGGGAGTCAAAATCCACCTCTACATTCAGGTGCTGGGCCGGTATGCACCCCCCCAAGGGTCCCCCGGTTTGGACCGCCTTGAATTTTTTCCCTTTAGGTATTCCCCCGCCGATATCGAAAATAATCTCCCCCAGGGTGATGCCCATGGGGACCTCCACCAGTCCGGTGTTGTTGATTTTTCCGGTTAAGGCGAAGATCGCCGTGCCGGAGCTGTTTTTCGTCCCGATGGCGTTGAACCAGCGGGCGCCATTGACGATGATTTGCGGAATGTTGGCATAACTCTTGACGTTGTTGAGATTGGTCGGTTTTCCCCAGAGGCCGGAAACGGCAGGAAAGGGGGGGCGGGGACGGGGTTCCCCGCGACGACCCTCGATGGAGGCCAACAAGGCCGTCTCTTCCCCGCAGACAAAGGCCCCGGCCCCTTCCTTGATTTTGAGCTGAAAGCTGAAATCCGTATCCAGGATATGGTCCCCCAGCAAGCCGTATTCCTTGGCCTGGGCGATGGCCGTTTGCAGCCGGTTGATGGCCAGAGGATATTCGGCCCGGCAATAAATGAATCCCTCTCGGGCTCCGATGGCATAGCCGCAAATGATCATCCCCTCAATTACACTGTGCGGGTCCCCTTCCAGGATCGACCGGTCCATAAAGGCCCCGGGGTCCCCCTCGTCGGCGTTACAGACCACGTACTTGACCTCGCCCGCTGCCTTGGAGGTAAAATCCCATTTGGTCCCGGTGGAAAAGCCGGCCCCTCCCCTTCCCCGCAATCCGGACCGTTTTACTTCCTCGACGACCTCGGGCGGGGTCAGGTCAAAAAGCGCCCGGCCCAAAGCCTCATAGCCCCCCTGGGCAATAGATTCTTCGATCCTTTCCGGATCGATCAGACCGCAATTACGCAGGGTAATCCGCATCTGTTTATTGTTAAAAGGAATATCCTGGTAACGAGGCAGCTCCTTAACCGTGTCGGGAACTTTATAGGTCAGACGCCCGATGACCCGGCCCTTGACCAAGGTTTCCTCAACAATGCTCTGCACATCCCGGGGCTGTACCTGGCAATATAAAATTCCTTCAGGGTAGATGATCAGGACCGGTCCCACGGCACAAAACCCTCGGCAGTCGGTCTGGACCACACGAATCTCCCGGCTCAGGTTGCGCCGGTCGACCTCCTGATTCAGGGCGCCAAGCACCTCCGCCGATCCGGAAGCCTGACATTCCGTCCCACCGCAGATCAGCACATTGGCCCGGTATAAAGGTTCAGCCATTTTTGCCTCCTCATTCTATGGTGATCTATAGAGATTGCCTTGAATTCTTTTTGGTCCCCGCGGTCAGAAGCCCCGGGGTTCCAGGCGGCCGACGGCCCATTCCCGGACCACTCTTCCGTTTACCAGGTGCTCTTCCACCAGCCGGGATACGTTTTCGGGACCGATGTTGGCATAACGCACCCGGGATTTACCGGCCTGTTCAATATCCACCAAAGGTTCCTGGGCGCACATGCCCACGCAACCCACGGTTTCCAGATGGGCGTCGATTTTCCGGTCGGACAGTTCCTTCAGAAAAGCCTCCAGGACTTCCCGCGCCC